>FTIZ01751911.1_pt1 | contig 12436 bp, 8 predicted proteins | sample 1658381 | NCBI WGS metagenome assembly FTIZ01 (sample SAMEA3914822, study PRJEB12502) | metagenome | biome: forest; material: soil | place: USA | collected 2012-03-12 | depth 0.1 m
GCCCAACCAACAATCAGGGCGAAGAAGTTGCGGAGGTCGCCACAATCCAAGCCGCACTTGATCTCAAATCTCAATCCCCCAAGAGACTCAAAGAGTTAGTTGATCTGTTCCTCCTCGTTCCGGGCTCGGCCTATCTAACGCATTCCAGTGGTCAAGGGCATGTTCTACAACCCGGATACTTTTCGGTGGGAGGGCAACGACAACGTGCTGAATGCATTCGACGTGCCTGCGTCCACCCCGTCAACCACGTCCGTACCTCAGCCCGTTGTCCGCGAGCGGGAGTCGGCCACACCACGACCGGCCCTGATCACCAACATTGGCGCGACCAAGGGCGTCCAGGTCGTTGGCGGCATGGTCTTTGATCCGCAAAACATGTGCTGGCTCAAGCTCGGCTCAGATGCCAGGTCGGAAAGGAGCGACACACTCGACGGGTTCAATGCCCTCGACGATGAGGAAGATGTGTTCAAGGACATCCCGGATCTCGAGGAGCGAACCATGGCATCCAGCGACGGCGGCAATGCCCGTGCCAGCGATGTTAACCACGAGTGGCCGGTAGGCGAGGAGTTTGACGTCGGGCCCGAGTTTGTGCGTCGGCAGCGCGAGGAGGAGGATCGGTGGAGGAAGAAGTGCAGTCTCTGGATCAACAGCCAGGCCGACCGCGGCGATGCTTGGAAGTGGGCCATCCGCGACATTGTCAGCCAGAGCTTGTCCGAATAAGCATGGAAGGCTTCTGGCAAACTCGGCCTGGACCAGGCATCCACGGAGGGGCATCGCATTGGCCGGGGAGAGCCGTCATGGCATACCAAGTCGGGTCGAAGGACGGACCTGGATATGGCGTTTGGGAACGGTGCATTGCTTGGTTTGGTCACCCGTCTTGCCGTGTGCTGGTGATGGCGATGGCAACAAAACAAGGTGAAGCAAGAGGAACAGCAAGGCGAAACAGCCGGCCACAGCGCAGACATGTGTGCCTGGGAATGACCATCATGATGAATGACGACCTTAGACGATAAATGAGAGATGACAGATAGACCGGTCATGGCAATCCTGACCATCGCTTTGCTTCTTATAGCTTGCTTTAATCTAATATGCTTCGGTTCTCTTCTCACCTGGTCTCTCCCCCTCCCTCTGTTCCTTTGGTCGTGTTCGTTTGTGGTTTGAAGACGGGCAGCGAGGCAGCTACTGGGCTCCGGGATAAGATAAGAGCAGTACCCCACCCCCACCCTGAGAACCCCGAAGCACAGTCCACCTCACCTCCCAGCAGCTTCCACCTCTCGGAGCATCACCAAGTTCAGCCTGCGACGTCGCACACCATCTTACCTCGACCACCTCTACCGCTCTTCAACCAACGAGACACACAGACTACAACAATTGACCAACTTCCGAAATGGCGACCGAACTCGCCTTTGCCAAGACCTTCCTCTCCCTCCTCGACTCCAAGCCCCCCAAAGTCTCCCCCGACCACGTCGAAGACCCGCGCTCCTACCCGCCCACCACACCCGTTTGTCCCTCCTCCTCCCTCTCCTCTCTTCTCCACCCAACTAACGCTCTGAAAACCAAACCAGTACACCCTCCCCCGCCACCCCGCCCAAAAACCCTTCTCCAAACCCACCTCCAAGACAACAACCCCCTCAACAGCGACAACGGGAGCCTCGCCAACAACAACGACAGTCACCCTCGTCTCCCCGCGCAACCCCCCCTTCACCGTCGCCCTGCCCTCCCTCCCGCTCACGACCTCCCTAGCCGAGATCAAAGAGCGGCTGGCGGTCGAGACGGGCCTGCCGTTGGCCAAGATCAAGCTGCTGTTCCGCAAGAAGCCGGTGGGGGATAGCAAGGTCCTGAAGGACCTTCTTGATGGCGGCGAGGCTGGCGGTGAAGGCGGGGTGGAGCTCGGGGTGATGGTGCTTGGCGGGGGGAGTGTGCTGCCCAAGGTTGCGGCGGTTGTGAAGGGGGAGGAGACACAGGTCCAGCAGCAGGAGGCGGAGGCGGTAGTGGGAAAGAAGGAGGGGGTGTTGGCTACGGGGGAGTTTTGGGAGGATTTGAGGGGGTTTTTGCTGCAGCGGGTTAAGGACGAGGGGGTTGCGCAGGAGGCTTTGGGGGTGTTTAGGGCGGCTTGGGAGGCGAGGGCTTGAGGAGACTTGAAGACAGCGGTCTTTTTCTCTTGTGGTGTGGGATAGATGGAGAATCAATGGGTGGCGAGTTACGGTGGTTAACGGGAGTGCCGGCCCAACTTCATTGCTCTTGTACTGAACCAACTCTTGGGGCTCATCCATCACCCACTACCCCAATCTCCGCCCAGTAAAACAGCCACTGCGTTGGCAGATGAGGTTAGGCTTGACCGGGACATACATGTCCCGTGGGTTTTATTTGCTTTTGTCATTGTCCATGCCAACTCTCTCTTTTCGCCGCATGGTTTGTGTGCCTTGCTCCCAGTACATCGCACGCAACGCAGGCATCCTAAAAAGAGTGTGCCGCAAAATCCCGGAGCAACGCTCGCCCGACCAAGCCAACGGAGAAAAAGATGCAACGGATCCAAGGCCCTTTAAATGACGGCCAAGCCCTTGCTGACCGTCTTCACCACCGACTCGTACTCGATGTCATCGGCGTCGTTGGCCTGCAGCTCGACGGCAATGCCTGTGAGGGCGCGCTTCAGGGCCTCCTTGGAGGAGGCGTAGACCATCTTGGCCTGGAGGGGTGGGTGTGTCAGTTTGGGCTCGACGGGCACGAGAAGAGGGTGACGGATGGCAGGATACACGTACCATGATCCCCGCGTCATCCGGCGACCAGGCGATGAAGGTGATCTTGTTCCTGCGGTCATTTAGCTTGTTGTCGGTGCGCTATGTTTTCTGGGCGCATACCGGGTGCCCTCGCCAGACGCAAGCGCGTACTCGACGTCGTAAATGGCATAGCGGGGACCCTTGCCCACGGCGCCCTGGAAAGGACCAAGAGTTAGTTGCCATTGCACACAGCCCAGGCGGGGTTGTTTTTGCCCGTGCTTCACTGGCTCAACGTACAGTCTTGGACTTGGTCTGAGCGTTGATGAGCTTCTCACGGAAGTCATCGTACTCGGGGCCGTCTTCGCTGGTGCTGTCGATGACAATCTCCTTGTTGTCGTCCGACAGCTTGAAGATGATGTATTTGTACGTCTTGCTGAGCTTCAGCTCATTGTAGGCTGTTATGCACTCGGCATTGACGGTGGCTCTGCGAGTTGCGGGTCAGTTGTTTTTGCTCGGGTGCGGGTGCGGCGTCGACGACAATGCACGGGCGCAGCCTTGTTTGTGCAACGACAGCGCCCGCCATATCGGTGGATCGCGTGCTCGGCAGCAGGACCTCGAGGGAAGGCGGTCGGAGCTCTTCGAGCAAGGTGAGGGTGGTGCTACTAACCCGGATTGAGACTGGAGACAAATACAGCGAGCGTCAGCAGGGCCAAACAGAGCGGGATCAGCGAGGGCGTGGTGTCGGGGATTACCATGGTGTGAGATGGCAGGCGCGAGCCTTTGGTTGGCGAAGATCACAGGAGATGGGACGAGAGAGATCTGAGTCGGCGAGCTGCTGTGCCCAAGGTTGATGTCGAGGTCAGCTAGGGTCGGGAAAGTAGGGAGTCGCAAGACACAGAGGCGATGTTGAGAGCGGGCCAGTGGTTTGCGCCAGGCGGAGTGGGAAAGAGGGGTTAAATAACAAAATGACAGCTCGGCCGGGCACAGCCTGGTTTCCATGCTCTGCGAATGGGACTTACGATAAGGGGAGGGGGGGCAAGCCCGGTATTATTGACTTCTTCTTGAGGAGGAAAATCAAGAAAAAAGGACAGAGCAGTGGATTGCAGTCTACCCGCCAACAACGGAAAAGGAGAAGCAAAAAGTGCCAAAGTAGGTGTGGTGCGGATTCAGGGACGACGCAGTGGAGGCGAGGCAGCGATAATGAAACGGGCGTGAGGGGGCAGCCTGAAAAACAACACCAGCCCGCTGCCCAGCCCAGGCGTGGTGGGGTCGTGGTTGTCGGCGGTGACGGCCTGCGAGATGGCGCGGGGTGGCCGACCCACTCATACCGTTAGCTAAAAGCGGTCAGCTCAGGGATTCGGCCATTCCCTGTTTGTGTCACCCAACATCGCGACCCCCATCGCGGCCCGCATCGTTGGGTTTGAAGGGTCGCACACAGCAGTGGCATGCCTAGATTTCAAAGTTAGGTTGCAGCTCCTGTTGAGAGTCTTGCGTGCTAGTCAAAAGCGAGCCAGACTCGTCACCTCGCCCAACTAGACCAGGCGGCAATATTTCTGCCTGGTGTTTGTCGTCATCTGCTTAGAAACCACGGCAGTCCCTCACTCGTCCACAGGCCCGTTGAGTGGTTCGATGACTTACAGAATAGAATACATCGTGGTTCGTTCCCTCTACTCTAACCCAGCGTGATCGTAATATACAAGGGCACCACTGCCGGAAAATATGCTGCTATGAACACAGGGGGGAAGCGCAGAGAGGAGATATGGCGCATTGTACAATCCGATAACACCCAAACCAAATGCCCCCAACCAAGTCGCCGTAAATCAAACCAGAACCGTCGCCCTTAATACAGTTTTGCTTCTCTTTCTTTTCTTTCCTTTTTTTTTAATTTTTTTTTTTACATCATGCCGCCCATACCGCCCATACCGCCCATGCCGCCCATGCCGCCAGGCATGCCGCCGCCGGCCTTCTCCTCGGGGGCATCAACGATGGTCACCTCGGTGGTACCGAGGAGCGAGGCGACACCGCTGGCATCAATGAGACCAGTCCGGACGACCTTGAGGGGGTCGAGGATACCGGCCTGGATCATGTCGACGTACTCGCCGGCGGCGCTGTTGAAGCCCTTGTTGAAGTCGGCAGCATACTCGTCGCTGAGCTTGCCGATGACGACCGAGCCCTCGAGGCCAGCGTTCTCGACAATCGTCCGCGCCGGACGGGTGATGGCATTCTTGATGATGCTCACGCCGAGCTGCTGGTCAAAGTTGGCCGTCTTGACGTCCTTGAGGGCGTTGCACGAGGCCTTGATGAGGGCAGTGCCACCACCGGGGAGGATGCCCTCCTCGACGGCAGCGCGGGTGGCGTTGAGGGCATCGACAAAGCGATCCTTCTTCTCGCCCACCTCGACCTCAGAGGAACCGCCGACCTTGATGACGGCGACGCCGCCCGAGAGCTTGGCGAGACGCTCCTGGAGCTTCTCCTTCTCGTACTCCGAGGTGGTAGGGTCGGACATGACGCCGCGGATCTGCTCGCACCGCTGGGAAATCGCATCCTTGCTGCCCTCGCCGTTGAGGAGGATGGTATCCTCCTTGGTGATGGTGATGGAGCCGGTGGTTCCGAGCATGTCAGGGGTGAGCTTGTCGAGCTTGACATCAACCTCGCTGTTGAAGACCATGCCGTTGGTCAGGACGGCGAGATCGCCAAGAATCGACTTGCGGTTGTCGCCGAAGCCGGGGGCCTTGACGGCGGCAACCTCGAGCTGGCCACGGAGCTTGTTGAGGATGCAGACGGCAAGGGCCTCGCCGTCAAAGTCCTCGGCGATGATGACGAGAGGACGGCGGAGCTTGTTGGAGATCTCGAGGGCGGGGATGATGTCCACGGCGGCAGAGATCTTCTGCTCCGAGAGGAGGATCAGGGGCTTCTCAAACTCGACCTTCTGGGCCTTGGCATCGGTGATGAAGTAGGGCGAGACGAAGCCGCGGTCGAAGCGCATGCCCTCGGTAACCTCGAGCTCGTCCAGCATGGTCTTGCCTTCCTTGACGGTGATGACACCCTCCTTGCCAACCTTCTCCATGGCGTTGGCGATCAGCTTGCCAATGTGCTCGTCGCCGTTGGCGCTGATGGTGGCGACCTGGGCGATCTCTTCGCTGGTGGTGATGTCGCGGCTGTGCTGCTGGAGGTACTGAACGACCGAGTCAACGGCAGCCTGGATACCGCGGCGGAGGTCCATGGGGTTGCAGCCAGCAGCCACATTCTTGACCGTCTCGGAAAAGATGGCACGGGCCAGTACTGTCGCGGTGGTGGTGCCGTCACCGGCAACCTCGTTTGTCTTGGAGGCGACGTCGGCCAGGAGCTTGGCGCCGAGGTTCTCGAACTTGTCCTTCAGGGAGATGGCCCTCGCGACCGTCACACCATCTGCATGGCAGGATTGTTAGCCTTGTTGTCTCCTACCGTGCGTTCGGGGGGGGGCCGAGGGGATGACGAACCCTTGGTGATCTTGGGCGAGCCAAAGCTCGACTCGATGAGGACATTGCGGCCCTTGGGGCCAAGGGTGGTGGCGACCGCCTTGGCCAGGGTCTCGACGCCGCTAAGCAGAGCAGCGCGGCCCTCGACGCCGAACTTGAGCTCCTGTGAGATGGGGGGTCAGCAGCTGGCTATGGTCCGCAGAAGCCAGACGCCAAACGGCACTGGCCATCGCCAATGACATACCTTGTGGGCGAAGCGGAGCTGCTGTGTAGAACGGACCCGGGCAGCCGCAAGCGGCGAAGAGACCGACGCTCTTGTCAACGCACGCTGCATTGTGTCTGGATATTAAAGAGTGTACAAGGAAACTAAAGTAAAGGGACCTGGCGGCTCAAGACAGTGTCACGGTGGGGGCTGGGAAGGCGTGCAAGGGGAAGTTGCAGAGCAATGGAGGAGGAAGAAAGTCGGTGTTGATGCTCGGGATCGAGCCGAAAAAAATTCCCCAGGTTCACCCGAGCTTCACAGCCACTAACCCGTATTTGCACTAGCGCGTCCGGATGCCCTGGGAGCTGTTTCTGGAACCATCGGCCAAAATCGATTTCCCACTCCACAAGCCCCGAATCGCGTTTGTTGACCGCCGTAGAGGCAAAATCTCTGGCACAAAAATGGGCAGAACTGACAAAATTCCCGCGTGGCAGTGATTGGGTTCGCTGTGCACACAAGAAGTACTGGGCACCTGCCAGGCCAGCCTCAAATCCGGTCTCTGCCGAAGTCCGCCGAAGCTGGCTGTTGCCTTGGCATCCCGTCAAGTGGAGCCAGTGCGGCATTGGCTCGGCTCTTGCAGCCCGGAGACACGGATCCAACCTCGTCCACGGCAATCCACTCTCAACGACACCCGAGGCCTCAGCGCCACTGTGTGCAGAGCCACTACCCTAGAGCCTCGGAAAGGCGCCATACTCCAGATTATTGTCTCGTCGAGTGTGTGCTCGGTGTCCATCCTCCCAGTTATGTATCCCAATTGCCGCCTTGTAGCACTCGACGACTGTACACACCACAGTAGCACCGGCTCAAGCCAGCCTTGGGAAGTGTTGCCGACCATTGTTCCGGGGTCCGAGATCTTCTGTCATGGTGCATGTAGATTAACCGAGGTCTTTGAGCTTAGAGTCTATGATTTTTTAATTGCTCGTCTCTTGAGCCTTCTGCCGTTGCCGTCTAAGTTTTGCAAGGCTGGATTGCCGTGTTTTTGGCCGATTAGTGCTGCTTGGTTTTGGTGTTGGCGAGAAAATTCCCTCCTGACGTCGCTTCTTGCGTCATTCAGCAGTCCTGAGCGGCGTCAGTTACTTGCTGCTAGGGCCTCCACGAGGCCGTTGTCATGCCGTCTCAGGAGAGCCAGGGCTCGACAGAAAGACAAGCCATGTCTTCTCAAGGCTGGCGACTCATTTTCCCACTGGTTGGTCGACGTATGATGGTTACTTTTGTTATGCCTGGTGTTGTCGGCGTCCTCCAATAGATGGGCGCTTATTGGAAGTTGGGTGCCGAGCGCGCACTTGGGGTGGTTCTTTGCCTACCGGGGAGGAATGGATGAGAAGGTGTTCAGGTGGTGTCGCCACGTGGAGAATGCCCAGAGGCGGACATCATAGCCCCACGGCATTATGGCATCACGAGGGTGGAAGCAAAGGTCAGAAAGAAGCCATTCTGAATTCCGGATTCCTGGGACCAAACCCGTCCTACCCAGCATGCCCTTTATCAGCCCAAGCAAGAACCCTTCCAATGCCGGACTCGATGACGGCAAAGTAAGCAGGCCGCCATCCACCCTACCCAGTCTAAGGAATCCCCCCTTCAGTTTCTGCCAAGCTAGAAGAGTGTTAGGTGCTTGAGAACTCTTGAACTATTATAGAGAGGAGCGACAAACTTTCACCGCAGAAGATGATGCCTCCTGCAATAACACTCAGGTGACGGCGATGAGGTTTGAGTGCGCTGGTCCGTTCCAAAAACGTCGAGCGATAACAATGTGGTCGAATCGCTGTGGCTAATCCCCAAGGAAGACCTACTCGGAGATAAAGTCATCTGTGGAAAACCGAGGTTAGCACCATGACATCAAGCAATGTTGTGTATCGAATAGGGTGTTGAAAGGGCTGGGTGATCATGGACGCAAGCAGCCGGCACCAAAACCAAGACCAGAACCATGGATGGGTCCAGAACCGAGCTTAGAAGAGGACTCCCGCAGATGGCGACGCAACAGTCATCATCCTCGTCTCCGAGCGGCGGGGGCTGTCGCCGGGGAAACATCTCGGCAACGTCACCCATTCTCACACCACCCGCAGAGCATGATGGAATTGCAGCCGAGCTGCAAGAAGCGTCGGACTCACCCTCAGCCTTGACCTCCTCCTCAGATTCCTCCTTCTTCACAGCAGCGCGGACCTTGCGGGGAGCAGCACGCTCCTTCTTGACGGGGGTGCCCTCTTCGTCCTCCTCATCCTGCTTTACTGCAGCGCCCCGCTTGCGCTTGTTGGAAGTCGAAGTTTTGGCGTCATCCTTGCCAGCGCCAGCACCCTTACGGGGGGTGGCGGGGGTAATGTCATGAGCCTTCAGGAGACGCTCATACCGCTTAGCGCTGGTGGTGAAAAGGGTAGGTCAGATTGGGTGCCCGTTGATTGATGAGAGAAAGTGACGGGGGAGGGGAGTGAATGTGGCAGAAAGGAGGGACTTACGCGGCAGCCTTGCTGACGATCTGAAGTTCCTCAGCGACATCGTCAAAATTGACCTGGAGTGCGAGCGCACAGTCATTGGTTAGAACGAGTGGCCAGAGTGTCGAGACCGACATGATTGATGATGGACCGCGACTTACTTTGCCGCCAGAAGAGTGCTTCACGCAGCACAAGAGGAACTTGAAGTGCTGCTCGGTGTCGATGGAAGGCATTTTTTTCGGTTCGATGGTTGAGCTGGAAGTAATCCTATCGGTCGCAAAGTAAGGACGTCAGTCGGACTGCCACCGTCTGAAGGACTGGGATGTGCTGGTGGAAAAGGCAGAGGGAGAGGGAAAGGAGCGAAAACGACGTCGACCCATGCCAGGTTCCAGGTCTGTCGCAGATAAAAAAGGGCAAGGAGAACGGTGCACGGGAACAATCAGGGAGTGAAGGTAAGAAATACCTTGGTGTTGAAGGCGTGATGAAAAATCTGGGTGGTGGGTGGAGGTCGGTGAGGGAGTCTGGACAAGAACTTGTGGGTGGAGGAGGGCAAATGGAAGGGAAGTGGGAGGGGAAGAAGAAGTGGGAGGAGGAGGACAAGTTGGGACCAAAATCCACTGCTTGCGACCAGCACTAAAGATGCGAAGAGCAGGAAACCGACCAAGCAAAATCCGCTCGCCCCCAGCCGCGCAAAAGAGCCAAAGCCTGGTAGGACTGTGTTGAACAGGCGGAGACAACGACGCTTACCTGAGTGTTGCTTTCTTGTTACAAGTTGGAGATCTCGGGCTGAGAGCTGGCGAGAAAAGGAAGAAGATGGAGAATGGAAGTTCTGGAGTGACTGGGAAGAAAGGGCAGCTGGATTTGAATAGTGACACGGTCGCGACGCGTCGGATCTGAAGGCCAGCTGCACCAGCAACAACAAAGACACTCTCATCAACCAGTTCAAGGTCTTGTCTTTGTTGCAGCAGTCACAGACGGTGCTCATAAACCGAAGAAATGCTCATGGACTTACTAAACGCAGGTTGGTTGTGGCCGACGAAGTGGTTGTTGTGGGGTGGTGAGAGAGGAAGAAGGTCGGAGCTTGAGGGCTGAGTTGGAGAATGTGAACAGCAACGAGGTGTGCATCATCAGGAACCTGGGGCCCAGTCTAGAGAATCCCTCTCCAAGTCCGCACGGCGGTGGTGAGTGGCCTGGCCTGGTGGTTGAATAGAGTCACGTGCTCAAAGCCATGAGATGGGATGCGCAAGTTCAGACGAAGTGAATCTCCCAGTCTGCCATCTAAGTGCCGAGAATGGGACATGAGAGATGGTAGTTCTGTTTTGTCATCCATGCGAGGGAGGGGGCTGACTCGGCACTGTCTCATTTGCCTGGAGTCCCCATGGTGACAGCATTTGTTGGGTGTGAGACTCGATACCCCTTCTCAAACGGCTATGCCTTCCACGCTCTCGTTGTGTGATGAACATGGAGTTGGTGAGCAGTGGGCAGGGTTAGGGTTACCCCTTGCCGCTGATGAGTGTAAACAAAGCTGTCAGCACTTGACATCACAATGATTGACCTTGAGCCAGGTCTTTCTTTCACAAAATTCGACTGAAACATGACTTCACAAGCACAAAATAAGCCATAGATAAGGTTTTAGGGAGCACTAGAGATGTGAAACTGGCCGTATCGTTGAATGTTGGGCTGTCGGCTCTGGGAGCCCTTGAGGTGGACCCGTGGCTCGGTCTTCAAGAGTCTCTCTGCTACATCGCAGGTAATCACAGCCTCACTATAGCCAGATTCTTGTAATATTATTCATGCTCTCAATCATGTGGCCCCGGCTCCGGTATCCTAAGCACAACACCCGCCGGCCTCCGGCATGTGCTCGCCCCGTTATGAAGACGAGCCAGCCCCAATTCCATCATGACCTCGTACAGTGTCACCTTTCCGGATTAACAGATACATTTTGTTACTTACCAGGCTTGACCTGAATATCTTACTCTCGTGGCAAAAAGCAGAGCTCGCTTTCCGAAGTCCTCCGCGTTGTTCCGCCCTTCACCCACACACTTCTTCCTCCCCCACCTTTCCCTTCCCGTCCACTTCTTCTACCATACTGTAGGAAGTTTTCGCTGCCCTTCATTACTGTCCTCTTCCATCTCCCACTTCCTCAGCCGACTCAACCACCATCACCAAACCTCGCACCTCAACGCCAGTCTCCCAAACCTACGCTCTCATTGAGGGCAGAGTAAGTTGAATATTGTTTTCTTGTTGCTTCCCTCCTTTAAATTGAGTTTGTCAGCTTGTTGGAGTTGTCTTGGCTCAAGTGGTTGCTCGGCGTGCTTGACTTTGCACCTCATCTCGACCGAACTCCAAACTGACATCCATCTCACCCAGTTCACCACCTTTGGCATCCACCGAGCCATTTCCCATCTCTCAGGCATAGTAAGTAGCATTGCCTTGATTCCAAATCTTCGGTCCCATGTATTCATTTCTCTCTTGTGGTCGCGAAGACATCCAGGTTTGTGCTCTGTTAAATTCAGCTTCACTTGGAAAACCCAATTTTGCAAGATTTTCTAACCAATTACCACCCAGAATCCACGAAAAATGCCGCGCACTTCAAAGACCGCCGCCGCCGCCGACAAGGCTGACGAGGGCCAGGCTGGCACTGCTTACGGTCACACCATCAATGGGGTGGCCGCTTCTTCCGCCGATTTGAAATTCATCTTGGCGCTCGTTGGCAACCTCGAATCCAAGCCGGAAGTCAACTGGGAGGAGTTGGCCGTCTCCCTGGGTCTCAAAAATAAGAAGGGTAAGCCCGTTTACATGTACTGGGTGTTGTATTGGATTCCCTGTGGTTGGCGGTCTGCCCTGGATGACATCTGCGGTGAACTCATTCTCTTTGCCATTCTTGTATTCCCGCCCCAGTCATGACAATAAAGGGTACTGCCAGCAGATCCCTACTCTTCTCTCCCATTTATTTACTCCTATTGCCCCCTGCTTTTCTTCGGCGGTTTAATTTGACTCTACTTGCTACCAAGTCATCTGTCATCTGGGCCATTCACTGACCAACCCCACAATACAGTAGCCTCTGAACGCTGGCGCGTCATTCGCAACAAGTTTGGAATCCTTGCCAACCAGGAGGTGGCCGATGGTGCCAATAGAGCAACCGCGATTACCTTTCCCAACCGGGTGGTCATCCCCAAGGCCACCAACGAAAACGGCCATATCAAGGAGGAGAACGAGGAAGAGGAGGCGGGCGATGTCACTCCGGCCAAGAAGCGCGGCCGCAAGCCCGCCACCGCCACCACGAGCACCACCCCTCGCTCCACCATCGGAAAAAAGCGCACCGCGGCCACTGTTGATCCTACCATTGGCAACAGCCCGGCCGACGACAGCGAGCAGCAGGAGAGCCCAACCAAGGCCAAGGCCACGGGCAAGGCTCCTGCCCCCGCCAAATTCGGTATCGTCAAGAAGGAGCAGGGCGGTGGCGCACCGCTGGGTCCTCTCTCGCCTTCTTCCGAGCTGTCATCGGTTCTCGACATGCCGGCCCCCGCGAAAGTTGTCATCGTCAAGAAAGAGAAGGGCGGTGGCGCGCCTCTGGCC
>FTIZ01001237.1_pt2 | contig 12406 bp, 12 predicted proteins | sample 1658381 | NCBI WGS metagenome assembly FTIZ01 (sample SAMEA3914822, study PRJEB12502) | metagenome | biome: forest; material: soil | place: USA | collected 2012-03-12 | depth 0.1 m
ATGGTCAAGGACGGCAAGGAAGCGCTTGGTTCCATGGGCGACGATACGCCGCTGGCCGTGCTCAGTGAGCAGTGGCGGCCGCTCGCCCACTATTTCCGCCAGAACTTTGCCCAGGTCACCAATCCGCCGATCGATCCCCTTCGCGAAGCGCAAGGCATGTCGCTCAAGACGCGCTTCAAGAACCTCGGCAACATCCTGGAAGAAAATGCCGCCCAGGCCGACGTCTTCGTGCTCGAAAGCCCGTTCCTCACCACCCTGATGTACGAGCGCATGATCAAGTTCGACACGGCGGGCAAGGTGGCGCACCTCGACTGCACCTTCGCCATCCCTGACGAAAGCGCCAAGTCCGGCGCCGCGCTGCAGGCCGCTCTCGAATCCTTGCGCGAGCAGGCCGTCGCCGCCGTCAAGCCGCCCAAGGGCGAACAGCCCGCCAGCATGATCGTGTTGTCAGACGAAGCTCTGGGCGAGGGCCGCATCGGCGTGCCGATGATCCTGGCCGCCGCCGCCGTCCATTCGCGTCTGGTGCAAAGGGGCCTGCGCTCCTTCGTCTCGATCGTCGTCCGCTCGTCCGAAGCCATGGACCCGCATGCCTTCGCCGTGCTGGTCGGCGTCGGCGCCACCGCCGTCAACCCCTACCTGGCGCTGGAACTGCTGCAGGAACGCCATGCCGCCGGCCGCTACGACGGTATCAACGAGCACTACGCCTTCCTCAACTACAAGAAGGCCATCGAGGCCGGCCTGATGAAGATCCTGGCCAAGAAGGGCATCTCCGTCATCTCGTCCTATCGTGGCGGCTATGAGTTCGAGGCGCTGGGTCTTTCGCGCGCCCTGGTCGCCGAATACTTCCCGGGTGTCACCTCGCGTATTTCGGGCATCGGCCTGGCCGGCATCGAACAGAAGCTCGTTGAGCTGCACGCCACCGCCTTCGTCGCACGCAAGCCCGTCGTCTCCATCGGCGGCTTCTACAAGATGCGCGCCGCCGGCGAGACCCACTATTACCAGCCGAAGTTGATCCACCTGCTGCAGGACGCGACCACGCGCAAGGACTACGAGACCTTCAAAAAGTATTCCGACCTGGTGGCGAAGATGTCGAAGACGGCGCCCACCAGCCCGCGCGATCTCCTGAGCTGGCAACCGAAATCGGCGCCCATCGCCATCGAGGAAGTCGAAAGCGTCAACGAAATCAGGAAGCGCTTCGTCACGCCCGGCATGTCGCTGGGCGCGCTGTCGCCCGAAGCGCACGAAACCCTCAACATCGCCATGAACCGCATCGGCGCGCGTTCGGTGTCGGGCGAGGGCGGCGAGGACCCGGAACGCTACGAGCGCCGACCCAATGGCGACAATCCCAATTCGGCGATCAAGCAGATCGCTTCGGGCCGCTTCGGCGTCACCGCCGAATACCTCAACCAGTGCCAGGAAATCGAGATCAAGGTGGCGCAAGGCGCCAAGCCCGGCGAGGGCGGCCAGCTGCCCGGCTTCAAGGTCACCGAATTCATCGCCCGCATGCGTCACTCGACGCCGGGCGTGGGCCTGATCTCGCCGCCGCCGCACCACGACATCTATTCGATCGAGGACCTGGCCCAGCTGATCTACGATCTCAAGCAGATCAATCCGGACGCCCGCGTCACCGTCAAGCTCGTCTCGCAATCGGGCATCGGCGCCGTTGCCGCCGGCGTCGCCAAGGCCAAGGCCGACGCCATCCTCGTTTCGGGCATGGTCGGCGGAACCGGCGCCTCGCCGCTGTCGTCGATCAAGTTCGCCGGCCTGCCGTTCGAACTGGGTCTGTCCGAAGCCCACCAGGTGCTGACGCTCAACAACCTGCGCGGCCAGATTCGCCTGCGCGCCGACGGCGGCATGCGTACCGGCCGCGACATCGTGGTCGCCGCCATGCTGGGCGCCGAGGAATTCGGCATCGGCACCGCCTCGCTGGTCGCCATGGGCTGCCTGATGGTGCGCCAGTGCCAGTCGAACACCTGCCCGGTCGGCGTCTGCGTCCAGGACGAACGCCTGCGTGCCAAGTTTACCGGCACGCCGGACAAGGTCATCAACCTGTTCACCTTCATCGCCGAGGAGGTGCGCGAAATCCTGGCCAGTCTGGGCCTGCGCACGCTCGATGAGGCCGTCGGCCGCACCGACCTGCTCCAGCAGGTGTCGCGCGGCGGCGCCCACCTCGACGACCTCGACCTCAACCCGCTGCTGGTCCGCGTCGAGATGGACCCCAACGCCATCATCACGCCGCCCACCGCGCGCAACGCGGTGGCCGATACGCTGGATGCCCAGATCGTGCGCGACGCCGCCTACGTCTTCGAGCGCAAGGAAAAGATGCAGCTGACCTACGAGGTGCGCAACACCATGCGCGCCGTCGGCACTCGCACCTCGTCGCATATCGTGCGCAAGTACGGCGCGTCGCTCGATGACGGCCATCTCACGCTCGAACTGCGCGGCTCGGCCGGGCAAAGCCTGGGCGCCTTCGCCGTCAAGGGATTGCTGATCAACCTGATCGGCGAATCGAACGACTATGTCGGCAAGGGCCTGTCCGGCGCCACCATCGTCATTCGCCCCAAGGTGTGGCACGAAGGCCAGGCCCTGGCCGGCAACACCATCCTCTACGGCGCCACCTCGGGCCAGTTGTTCGTCGCCGGCGCCGTCGGCGAACGCTTCGCCGTGCGCAATTCGGGCGCGGTCGCCGTCGTCGAAGGCGTCGGCCACCACGGCTGCGAATACATGACCGGCGGCACGGTGGTGATCCTGGGCAAGGTCGGCCAGAACTTCGCGGCCGGCATGACCGGTGGCGTCGCCTACGCCTACGACCCCGATCGCAAGCTTGCCACCTGCACCAACGGCGAAGGCGTGACGCTCCGCGCCGTGCCCGAAAAGGCGGCGGCGAACCTGAAAGCCCTGGTGGCGGCCCACCGCGACCGCACCCTGTCGCCCAAGGCCCAGGCCCTGCTCGACGACTGGGACAACGCGCTCAAGGCCTTCGTCGAGGTCATGCCGAACGAGATACTGGCGATCCAGAACAAGCTGGAAAAGGTTTCGGCATAGAGCAGATTGAGGCAACCTTTGCAAAACCGCTATGTTGGCGATATCGGCGACTTCGTGAAACTGGCCCTACTAAGGGAATTGGCTCCGGATCGCCGCCTTGGTATTGCTTGGTGGCTCTATCCAGACGAGTCGCACAATAAGGATGGCCGTCATATTGACTACTTGAAGAGTCCGGAACAGTGGCGTCATCTGGATACCAAGGTGTTCGACGCTCTTAACGTCGTCATAGCAAGCAACATTCGTGACGTCGTTTTACTGGAAAATGGAGGTTTCTTGCCTGACGCCAAGTTTTATCGAAAACAGATACCCGTCGATGGCTCGCCGACGGAAAGAGTCCTGGCGCGTGAAAAATGGTTTTCTGAGCTTCAGTTAGAGATGGCCGATCGTGACCTTATCTTTCTTGACCCTGACAACGGATTAGAGCCCTCTAGGTTCTCTTTCGGAATTAAAAAGGCAGGCAAAAGTGCCGCTATATCAGAACTACTGGCTCTTAAAGCGCCGGGACGGGCGTTGGTGATTTACCACCACCAAACACGTCGCAAAGGCGGCCACGTGGAGGAAATAGCCTATCGAGCATCACAGTTGCTAGATGCTGGATTTTCTAGCGTCGACGCTATCCGTTCGCAGCCATACTCTCCGAGAATGTTTTTCTTGTTGAATGCGTCGCCGGAGCTTCGCCGGAAGGCGGAGGCGTTTGCTTTACGCTGGAAGGGAAGCTTGTCTTGGCATCCGGCGGGTTAACAAAGTAGCTTACTTCACCGTATCCGCCAAATTCTGCCAAACCTGCTGATCCCAGAAGATGCGCGCCTGTCCCGAGGGCGACGGCAGGACGCAGATACGCGTCCCGCCCACAGTTTCCGGCTGGAAACCGAGCGTGACACGGCCCGTCGTCCGGCCGAGAAAGGCCGCCGCGCCCGTTTTGCTGGTAAAGGCCAGCACGCCCGGCTGATAGCGTTCGATCCTGGCTCGCAGCGCCTCGACATCGAAGGCGTCTCCGGGCAGTTCGGCGTCGTTGCCGAAGTGGCTCTTGCTCAGGTCGGTCAGGCCGATGCCGTGCTCCAGCACGCGCCGGTAATCCTCCGGCGCCAGACGTTCCGGCGTCAGGCCGGTGGCATGCAGGGTTCGCCAGAAGAAGTTGCCGGAATGGGCGTAATAGGCGCGCCTTTCGGCCGAAACCCGCCCCAGCGCCGTGCCGCAGAACACCACCTTCAATCCCGGCGCCAGCACGTCCGGCACGTGGTCCGGCGGCAATGCCCCGAACTTCCCTACGATCATGGCTCGAAGCGCACCGTCCTGGCGCGGTAATTCAGGGTCACCTTGTAGTTTCTAAGAAACCACGTCCCCAGCGCCGCCGGTGTTTTCAGCGGGGCCGTGCCGAAGGTCGCATAGACGGTCGACGGGTTTTGCCGCGCGATCGTACCGACATCGAAGCCCGGCGCCGTGCCGATGGCGACCGCCTGCGCTCCGGCATAACCATAGCCGGTCACAGGCCTGGCCTGGGCGGCGTCGGCTTCAAGCCCGGCGGCCTTCACGCCCGCCGGCGTCACCAGCAATTCATAGGCCCCACCTGAATCGACCAGGGCCGTCATCCTGTGCCCGGCGATGGTCAGCGGCACCGTCGGGATGTCGTTGTCGATCCCCATGGGGAGATCGCAGGCGCACGGCGGCGACGCGGCAAGAAACCGCACCTCGCCGCGCGGATAATCGATGACGATGATGCGATCCTTGAGGAAACTGTAGCCCAGCACGCCCATCAGCGGCTGGCCGTCCGGCCCGGTCAGGCCGGTCAGGGGTGCGGCGGAAAAATCGATGGTTCGCGTTGACGCGCCGGCCGCCAGGGTGGCTCTCGTGTTGAAGAAGCTGATCTTCTGCGTGCCGAAGCCGGTGCCGGATCCCGCGCCCGGCTTCAGCGCCAGCCCCAGGCTTTTGGCATAGCCGAGATCGATGGCCGACGGCGATGTGCCGTCGTCCAGTTCCATCCACACTTCGGGAGCGCCGTTGACCGATACCTTGAGATAGGCGAAACCGTCCTTGAAGGTAGCCGGCAGGGGGGTATCGGCCATCGGCGCCGCCGGCGTCGAGGCACAGCCGGTCAGGCTCAGGACAACAAGCAAAGAGATGAGTTTGCGCATATTCGATACGCTGCACCTGCCGGCATCAAGGATCAATGGTTAAATGCCGTCGCCGCCATAGATCGGATTGTGGATGCCGCATTCGACCTTCTCGGTGCCGGCCCAGCGTCCAGAGCGCGTGTCCTCGCCGGCGGCCACCGGCTTGGTGCAGGTGAAGCAGCCGATCGACGGAAAGCCCTGCTCCACCAGCGGATGCGGCGGCAGGTGATGCTGCGCGAAATAGGCGTCGATGTCGCCCTGCGTCCACGCCGCCAAGGGATTGACCTTGAAATGGAGGCCGTCCCATTCGACGACCGGCAAATGCGTGCGCGTGGCGCTCTGGTGGCGCTTGCGGCCCGAAATCCACGCGCCGTAGCGCTCCATGTATCTGTTGAGCGGCCGCACCTTGCGCAAATCGCAGCAGGCGTCCGGATGGGTGCGCCACAAGGTATTGCGTCCGTCTTCATCCGCCGCTTCGGCCGCATCGGCCTTGAGGTTGACGATGTTGGTCAGGCCGAGGGTCGCCGCCAGTTCGTCGCGATATTGCAGGGTCTGGAAGAAATGGCGGTCGGTATCGAGAAACAGCACCGGCAGATTAGGGTCGATCTGCGCCACCATGTGCAGCAAGGCAGCGGAATCGGCGCCGAACGACGACGACAGCACGATGTCGCCAAGAAATTCCTCGGCAATCGCCGCGCGCAGGATTTCCTGTGGCGTCAGGCCTTCCCAGGCCGTATTCAGCGCCTCGGCGCGTAAGCTCCCGTCCGATACCGGACGATCCTTGATGAAGTCCATCAGCACGGTCATGCGCCCGCCTTTCGCCGTGCCCAAGCCGGCGCCCGGCCATCGGCGGCCGACTGATAGACGGTCGAAAAGCGCTTCGCCGCCGATATCACCGCCTCGGACGGATCGCGATCCTTGACCATGAACTCGTCAAAACCACAGCGCAGCATGTAGAACAACTGGTCGCGCAACACGTCGCCCACGGCCCGGACCGGGCCGGTGAAACCCATGTCCTGGCGCAAAATCCGCGCTGTCGAATAACCGCGCCCGTCGCGATAGCCGGGGAAGGCGACCTCGAAGCGGGCGATACGGTCCGTATACGGAGTAAGTGCGCGCACATCCTGGCCGGGCTGGATGCGCACGGCGTAGCGACCGTTCAGACCAGCCAGGGTTTCGACCGCCGGATCGAAATCCAACACTTCGAGCGCGTCGTCCTCCAACCTTCGGCCATCGCGCGCCACCAGGCCTGGATCATAACTGGAATTAGGCCGGCTCATGCAGCGCCTCCGCGAAGGTGTCGCGGCCCAGCCGCTCCAGCGTGTCGATGAAGCGCTCGCTGTCGTCGCGGCGCAGGCTGAGATACAGCTCGACCACGCGCTGGATGGCGGCCGGCACGGCTTCGGCCGGCAGGCCCTTGCCGGTGATCACGCCCAGCGCGGCATTATCGTCGGCGCGGCCGCCCAGCAGGATCTGGTAGAATTCGATGCCCTGCTTGTCGACGCCCAGAATGCCGATATGGCCGACATGGTGGTGGCCGCAGGCGTTAATGCAGCCGGAAATCTTGATCTGCAGGTCGCCGATCCGGTCGGTCAGTTGCGCGTCCTCGAAGCGCTGCGAAATGTCCTGGGCCAGCGGAATCGAGCGCGCATTGGCCAGGCTGCAATAGTCGAGGCCGGGGCAGGTGATCATGTCGCTGATCTTGCCGGCATTGGCGGTGGCCAGGCCCATGGCGTCAAGCTCGCGGTAGAGCGCATAAAGATCGTTCCTGGCGACGTGCGGCAGGATGATGTTCTGCTCGTGGCTGACGCGCAACTCGCCATAGCCGAAGCGGTCGGCGGCGTCGGCCATGGCGTCCATCTGGGCGGAGGAGGCGTCACCCGGCGGCAGGCCCGCGGGCTTCAGCGAAATCGTCACCGAGACGTGGTCGTCGCGCTTGTGGGCGTGGCTGTTGTTACGCACCCAGCGGGCGAAAGCGACATCGGCCGTCTCGGCGCGGCCATGGGCGACGCGGTCGAAGGCGGCGCCGGAAAAGTCGGGATCGGGGAAGAAGTTCCGTATGCGGAGCATTTCCTCGGCCGGCGCGTCGATCACCGTGTGATCGAGCTTTTGCCACTCCTCTTCAACCTGCCGCTTGTACTCGTCCGGCCCCAGAGCGGCGACCAGAATCTTGATGCGCGCCTTGTAGATATTGTCGCGCCGGCCATAGCGGTTATAAACGCGCAAACAGGCTTCGAGATAGCTCAGCAACTTGTCACCCGGCAGGCCCGAGCGGATCAGGTGGCCCAGGCTGGGCGTGCGCCCCAGCCCGCCGCCGACATAGACGTCGAAGCCCTCCGGCTTGATGTGCAGGCCGATGTCATGAACGCGGATGGCCGCCCGGTCGCGCGCAGCACCCGTGATGGCGATCTTGAACTTGCGCGGCAGGAAGGTGAATTCCGGGTGGTTCGACGACCATTGCCGGATCAGTTCGGCCCATGGGCGCGGATCGTCGTGCTCGTCCTTCGCGGCGCCGGCGAACTGGTCGGTGGTGGTGTTGCGGATGCAGTTGCCCGAGGTCTGCAGGGCATGCATCTCGACCTCGGCCAGTTCCTCCAGGATCTTCGGCGCCTCGCTCAACTTGACCCAGTTGAACTGCAGGTTCTGCCGCGTCGTGAAGTGGCCAAAATCGCGGTCGTGGGTGCGGGCGATATGGGCCAGCTTGCGCATCTGCCGGCTCGACAGCACGCCGTAAGGCACGGCGATGCGCAGCATGTAGGCATGCAGTTGCAGGTAGAGGCCGTTCATCAACCGCAAGGGCTTGAACTGGTCCTCGGTGATCTCGCCGGCAAGCCTCCGCGCCACCTGGCCGGAAAACTCGTTGATCCGGTCACGGACGAAAGCATGATCGAAGTCGTCGTAAACGTACATTCAGTCCTCGAAAATATCGGCGCGTCGGAACGCTTGTGATAAAGCGTCGGCGGTCGGCCCGATGCTAGGGCCGTTGGCGCGGATGAATTCGCGCACGTGTTCGCGCTGCACCGGCATGCCCTTGTCCGACAAAGGAATGAGATAGGGTGCGACGACCTCGGTCTCGCGCGTCCGCCATTCCGCCAGCAGCGCCTCGGCGGCTTCGTCGTCGATCCGGACGGCCTTCGCGCCGTCCTCGGCCCAGGTGTTACTGGCCCACCACAGGGTTATCCCGTCGCTCAGGCGATTGGCGGTCAGGAGTTTCATGCGCTTACCTCCATGGCGGTTCGGGCCAGGCTTTCGGCCTGGTACAGGCCGGCGACCTCGCCGATGATCAGCAGGGCCGGCCCACTGGGCGGCTGGGCGGCGATGGCGGCTTCCAGAGTCGCCAGGCTGGCCGGCATGTAGCGCGCATCCGGCCGGGTGCCGTTCTCGATGACCAGAACCGGCGTTTCGGGCATGCGGCCGTGGCGCAGCAGTTTGCCGGCGATCTCCTTGGCCGTCGCCACGCCCATGTAAACAACCAGGGTATGGTGCGGCGCCGACAGCGCCGACCAGTCGAGCTGCAACGGATGGGCGTGGTCGCCGTCCTTGGAATGGCCGGTGACGAAGGTGACGCTCTGGGCATGGTCGCGGTGGGTCAGCGGCACTCCGGCCGCAGCGGCGCAGCCAAGTGCCGCCGTAATACCGGGCGTGATGTGGACCGCGATGCCCGCCTGACGCAGCGCCTCGACCTCCTCGCCGCCGCGCCCGAAGACGAACGGATCGCCGCCTTTCAGCCGGACGACGCGCTTGCCCAGTCGCGCCTGCTCGACCAGCAGGTCGTGAATTTGATCCTGTGGCACGGAATGGTTCGAGCGCGCCTTGCCGACATAGAAACGATCGGCATCGCGGCGCGCCAAATCGAGGATTTGCTGGCCCACCAGCCGGTCGTAAACAATGACATCGGCTTCGCTGAGCAGGCGCAGGGCCTTGAGCGTCAGCAGTTCAGGGTCGCCAGGGCCAGCACCGACCAGATGGACGATGCCTTGACGAGCTACACGGATTTGCAATCCGCTGAGTACGTGTTCGACCGCTTCGTCGATCCGGCCTTGGCGCGCCAGCTCGGCGGCGGGCGATTTCAGCAGGTCTTCCCAGGCGCGGCGGCGGGCATCGACGTCCTTGATCCGTTCACGGAGGGTCGGTGACAGGCGCACGGCGAACTCGGCAAGATTCGCTTCCGACGGCGGCACGGCGGCCTCGATCTTCACTCGCGTTTCCCGCGCCAGAACCGGCGACGTGCCGCCGGTGGCGACGCCGATGCTTAAAGCCCCGCGATCGATGATCGCAGGGATATGAAAGTCGGACAGGTCAGGAAAATCGACGACATTCAAAGGCGCGCGCACTTCCCGTGCCAGGGCTGCGCCACGCTCGGCCAGGGCGCGATCCTCGAACGCCACGACGATCAGGGCGGCGTCGTCAAGCTCCGCCACTTCCGGCCAGCGGTGAAGAACCTTGGTTTCCGCCTCGATCCGCACGGGCTCGACCGGCTGGAAAACCCGCAATTTTGCCGGCGTTCGCGCCAGCAGCGCCATCTTGCGCACCAGCCACACGCCCGCCCCGATCAGGACGACCGTGCGGTTTTCCAGGGGCCAGGACAAGGGAAGAGCGAGCATCGGGGTTCCTTAACATGTTTCTATGTAAGGAGTCGTTGCCGCGACGCAAAACGATGGATTGTGCGCGCAAGGTTTAGAGCGGCTAATCCGCCGCATGGCGCTGCACGATCTGGCGAGCTATATCGTCATCATGCCCAGTACAGATCCCTTGGAAACCCGCCGGATCCATTGTTCGATGACGCCGTCGCCGATCGGCCCGAACACTTGAGAAACTGAAATTGTGCTGGGCGGCGGTGGTGCGTGGCGCCGGCGTCTATTCAGGCAGGCCGGTGCAGGCCCACCTGCGCGTCCCTGTCCTTGAGCATTTGACCGCCTGGATGGCAAGCAGAATTGCCCTGGCCGTCCGCAAGGAAAACCGTACCAGGAAAATACACATTTCCCGCAAAACAAGATAATTGCAATCGCCCAACTTTGACGGTAATAAGATTCAATACGATCAAGGGAGGGGCACATGGTCAAGACTGTCCTGGTTCGCCGGCCGGGCCCTGGGAGGCTGGCGGCGGCGATTGCGGGCCTTATGCTGGCAACTGCGGCGCTTCCGTCCCACGCGGGGACGACGACTTACAAATATGACACGTTGGGCCGGGTGATCGAGGCCGACTATCCCGATGGCAGCATCGTCACCTATGCCTATGACAAGAACGGGAATCGCACGACGACGACGCGGCACGCGGGACCATAGTTCCGGATGGCGGGGTCTTCCGGTCAGGACCTGGCTTATCCCGCTATAGGCAGCAGGATCGAGAAGCGCGCGCCGATGATCTGGCCGCCCTCATCCTTGCGGTTTTCCGCCCAGATGCGGCCATGGTGGGCTTCGATGATCTGGCGCGAAATCGAGAGTCCCAGCCCCGAATTGCTGCCGAACTTGGTGCCCTTCGGCCGCGACGTATAAAAGCGCTGAAAGATGGTCTCGACGTTTTCTTCCGGAATGCCGGGGCCGTCGTCCTCAAAGGCGATCAACAGCGGCAACAGCGGATCGGGGTTATGCGTGAGGCTGACCCGGACCGTGCCGCCTTCTGGCGAGAACGAGCGCGCATTGTCGATGACATTGCGGAAAACCTGGCCAAGCGGCCCTTCACGGCCGTTGACCTGGGCCTGGGCCGCCGGCACCTGGCGCGTATAGGTGACGCCGACCTGGCCTTCGGCATGGTCCTGGCGATACAGCGACACAATGTCGTCGAGCAGGCCGCCGACCTCGACCCGGCGCGGCACGTCGCGCGACAGTTCGGCATCGAGGCGCGAAGCGTTGGAGATATCGGTGATCAGCCGGTCGAGGCGGCGGACGTCCTGGTTGATCACCCCCATCAGCCGCGCCTTGGCGTTGTCGTCCTTGACGATGACCAGGGTTTCGAGCGCCGAGCGGATCGAGGTCAACGGGTTCTTGATCTCGTGGCTGACGTCGGCGGCGAAACGGTCGATCTCCTCCATGCGCCGCCACAAGGTATCGGTCATCGATTCCAGCGAGCGCGCCAGGGTGCCGATCTCGTCCTTGCGGCCTTCGAGGTCGGGCAGGGAGATGGCGCGCGACTGGCCCATGCGCACCGTATCGGCGGCGGCCGACAGGCGCTGGATCGGCCGGCTGACCAGCCAGTTGATCAGCAGCGACGAGAACAGCGTCACGCCCAGCGCCACCAGGATGAAGGGCAGCATGGCCAGGCGCTGTTCCTGGATGATCTTCTCGACGTCGCCGCCTTCGATGGTCAGTACGCCGAGCACCGTCTTGACGCGGCGGATCGGCACCGACACCGACACGATCTTCTGGCCGCGTTCGTTGCTGCGCACCTCGGCGACGTCGGTGCCGGTCAGGGCTTCGGCGACCTCGAGATGCAGTTCCTTGTCGGCTTCGGCGCGCTGGGCGGCGTGCTTGTCGGCCTTGCCAGGTGCGGCGGTCGTATCGGGCTTCCTGGCCGGCGGCAGGTCGTGGACCTCGATGCGGTCGGAATCGACATAGGAATCGGCGGTCCATACGCCGTCGGACAACAGGTTGCCGTGCGCGTCGAACAGGCGCGCGCGCTGGGTCTGGGGGATGAACTTGTCGATCGCCTTGACGGCGTAATAGGGCTGCAGGACCGCTTCGTCCTCGTCGCCGGTGGCGACCTCGGCCATCACGCCGGCCATCTGGTCGGCCTGGGCGGTCAAGGATTCCATCTGGGTCTTGATCAGGCCGCGGCGCAGGTCCGACAGCACCAGGGCGCCGATCACCAGGATGAACAGGCCGAGCAGGTTGAGGCCGAAGATCAGCCGCCCCAGCCGCGACTGGCCGAGCGTCAGCCGTTTGTACCAGGGACGGTCAGGCATGTCGGCCTTCCCCCTCTCTCCGCGTGCGGGGAAAGGGTCGGGGTGAGGGGCTTTTGTGGAGTGTTAAAAAAGACAAGCTGTCAAGGCCCCTCATCCGGCCCTGCGGGCCACCTTCTCCCCGCCTGCAGGGAGGGATTGCTAGATTTCCCGATAGCGGTAGCCGACGCCGTACAGCGTTTCGATCGAATCGAAGGTCGGATCGACGACACGGAACTTCTTGCGCATGCGCTTGATGTGGCTGTCGATGGTGCGGTCGTCGACATAGACCTGGTCGTCATAGGCGGCGTCCATCAGGTTGTCGCGACTCTTGACGAAGCCGGGGCGCTGGGCCAGGGCGTGCAGCAGCAG
>FTIZ01000045.1_pt1 | contig 12380 bp, 19 predicted proteins | sample 1658381 | NCBI WGS metagenome assembly FTIZ01 (sample SAMEA3914822, study PRJEB12502) | metagenome | biome: forest; material: soil | place: USA | collected 2012-03-12 | depth 0.1 m
GGGGAGGGGAGGGGAGGGGAGTGGTGGTCCCATGCAGGGACTTCGTTTGTGGGTGCATGGGACGGTGACACCTGTGGCGCGATCTGGTCATGGATGAGAGCGAATCGACATTTTGAGGCACGGAATGAAGGGTTTACGCAGCCATCGTCCGACTTTCTCTCCCAATTCTCCCACCAGGCTTTGTGACCTAAGGAATCTGCTCTCCGAAACGCAACGGGGTGTCTCGCGGTGGGCTGTCTGTGTCCAAATCCATGGACATCATCTCAAACTGCCCCCTCCAAGCGAAGATCGACTCCCAAACCCGACCCGACCAAAGCCCATGTCGCAAGTTGTTCCTCCTCAGGTGTGGTACAGGCCCCATTCGATCGACAGGCCATCGGGGTTGCAGGCCATGTATCCCTTTGTTCCAACGCGGTCGATGCCGTCGTCGTCGGAGCGCCAGTGGAACCAGTAGATGGAGGTCTCGATGAGATCGCGAATGTCGCCGTTGCCGACCTTGAAGACCGCGCTCTTGCCGCCCTCTCCACCGTTGGCGTCGACGCCGAAGGCGCAGGTCTTGTACGAGGCGAGGCGGTGCTGGGTGAAGACGTTGACCGTCCTGCAGGGACCACGAGTCAGTATTTGTGCCAGTGATCACCCGCCAGACGAAGTTCACTCGGCGACAGTCCACTCACCAAATGCCTGAGCCGACAATGTTGTCGTGAAGGGTGCGGCAGTCGTCGACCAGGGGAGACGCCTTAGTCACACGGTTCTCAAAGGTGGAATCCTGGCAGAAATACTCAGAGGCCGAGACCGCCTTGATGAGGCCGGTGTTGTTGCCCGCAGTCATGGAGTTGTTGCCGTGAAACTGGCCCTCGGTGATGGGGAGACCTTTGGTCGGCATCTCGACATTACCCGGAGGGTTGAAAAGGTTGCCGGGGATCTTGGACGAGGGGGCGCAGTGAACGGTATGGAGAACCGCGGCAAACGCCGGGACGATATGGAGGATTTGCATGTTGGTGGCGCAAGAGAGAGTGTGGTGTTGGTGATTGTTGGTGATGAAGGAAAAGTTGAACTGGGCTCTGGGGAATCGAAATTTCACACCCTTTATGCACACAGTTCGTCCCATCTCCCGACCACTTCCTGCCCCCAAAGCCCTAAGTCCGCCTCATTCTGTGAATGGGGAGGTGCCCCAAGTCTGCTCTTTGTTTACGCGCCTCACTATTTTTCTTCCCGCTCTGTGTGCCCTAATGTGCGCAACTTCCCACCTGGACTTCCTTCCATCCACGCGAAATTCGGAGCTCCTTCAACCCCCTGGCTTCATCAGGCTTCCGGTTCTTTGTCACCGGCTGACCAACACACAGTACATGTCTTCTCCCCAAAGCTCTTAATGTCCAAAGCCCCGAGGGTATGTTGTCTGTGGCTAGAGCTTGTCTGTTCGAGGGGCTGTCAAAGAAATCGTGTGGGAGTCCGCTCCCCTCTGAGCACACTGGAATGGTACGCGTGACGCGTCAAGTGAGGTAGAACGACTTCAGGTCCGATGTTGGCCAAGGGCCGAGAGCCAGCAGGACGGCAAGGCGCACATTACAGCCATTGGGCCCATCAACAACGAACTCTTGCTGATGGTCTCCTCCATGTCGCGTCCCGCCTGTCTGCAACGGTACGCAACCCAGGGCACGAGAGACCCGCCTCTTCTCCCTGGTCGCGTCGGAACGCGCAGCCGTCCCAGTCTTGAAATCCTCCCATCAACCATTGAAGTTGTCCCCAGCAAGCCAAGCAGTCGAGACATTACCGTACCCAAGCCTGTGCACAACTCGGTCGTGTCCATTGTTGTTAAAGTTGCCCGGTAAACAGGATGGAAGCCCCTCGCCTTGTATTTCTTGACATTTTCAGTGCTGCTGACACACCTTGAGGGAGGAGAAGCGTGTCGTACGCGTCGGTCATCTGGGTGAGAGTCCTTGTTTTGGATAAAGATCGAAAACGCGCCGGCAGACACGATAAAAAAAAAACGCGCCGGCAGACACGATGGAAAAAAGACAATGAGAATAATGGCAAGGTTTCCGATTTGAGAGAAGTCGAAAGTCAGCCACTCAATTCCAACTCAGCCCACCAAGCGGCGCATACAACGAGGTCGAGGTTCAAACGATGGAGGAGCAGATGGATTTCCTGTCATTTGATGACAACCACCACGCCATCCAGGCTCCTCTGCAACCTGCCCAGCAGACGTCGGTTAAGGATGAGGCCAGCGACAACGCACGAGTCGTGGAACTGGAGACTCAGTTACATATTCTCACTCAGAAGTACGCGGAGCTCGTGGAAGAGAACAAAAAGGCATGTTCGGAGACATTCCCTCGCCTCCCCTCGCCTGCCCTCGCCGTCCCTGTTGTTCCTCCCCGTCGTGGTCTCTCTCTTCAAATACTTGCTTGCTGACCTTTTCGCCTGCCCCCCTCGCAGCTCCGTGTCGCTGGTCGGGACCTTATCAACAGCCTCCTGGCGATGGAGACCTCGCAGTAAGCGAACCCTAATGGTGCCAGTCCAAGATTGTAAGCACCTGAGCACATCGCGGCCGTCGAGTTCCCAGCGTCCTAACATCGTCGTGGCAGAGCGCAGCGGAATACGGTTGGGCCATTAAACGAAGGATGGAAGTATGAGTCACGGTTTCTCTGGTCCTTTGGACCACTGTTTTCATGGCGTGTTGGTCTCTCGGAGTCACAGGGCAATTGGGCTTGCAACAATGGTGGTCTCGGGCGATGGTACAACATGGCACTGGGCAGTTGCCTCCATTTTGCCGACGGGTTGAGAGTGCTTCGTAGATTGGTCGGGATGCTTGTGGTGAGAGTGAGCCGGGATCGAAGTCGTTGGACGATCAGTGCCCAAGCGATCACGGCTGCAATAAATGGAAGTCAGGATTTTCGAAACCGCTCGTGCCAGAAAAATGAAGGTCGGATGTGAAGACGGACGGCGGACAGTTGCCACTCTTCCATCTCTTAAGTTGGGTGCAAGCCGGGCGGACACGCATCCGACGGCGGCGCAAAACGGAGGAGTTGCGATGACAACTCTGTGGCCCGTTATTGTTCTGAGTACTCTGAACAGCGGAAGGCGACCTATTTAGCGTCGTGGAGGCGCGAAAAAACGCGAGAGGCTGCCTAAACGCGTCTAGAGATGCTCAGTGTGGCTGGGCGGGTGGTCGACCTCAAGAACAGCCCTGCTGTTTTGGTAACAGTCGCGAACAATCCTGCTGTCCAAGTGTTGTTTTCGTCGAACCTCCAGGCTCCGCTCCGCGCAGTCTACTGTGCGCTTGCCAATACTCTCTTCTGGCCGGCTCTGCTGTCCCTGGCAGGTCCGTCAACACGATCTCCGTTTGCCCCGGGGCTCCTATTCACTTATTCTTTCCTTCCTATTGTTGTTCTGTCTCCGTTTCCCTTGGCCGTTCCGAGACCTACTTCCCCAAGGTTCTCCCATCCTCTGCCTTGAACTCTTCATCTTCCCAACCTTCAAGCTTCCAACTCTTCCCCCGAGCCTTCCGCGACCACCCACCCGCATCACTCGCGCGCTGCAGCGACAAGATCACCAAAACTCCAGGTCAGTGCATCAATTTCTCTTGTTCCATTTTTGCACCGACATCGCAAGTCTGGAGCCAAAAGCCGAGAGACGCTGTATTTTTTTGGTGTGTTCCCGAGTTGGTCGGCTGGCGACGACTTTGGTCGCTCAACCCATCGCTCGAGAGCCACTTCTTTCTCTCGTCGCTCCTTCCTTCCCACATCTTCCTCCCACGCGCAGAGAAGATTTTTTCCTCAGCACCACAGCATTTTCCATTCTCGCCCTCTCCATACCTCTTCCTCTTCTCACAACCGAGTCCTGCCTCTTCTTTCCTCCCCTCCTCACCTTTCCACATCGCCATTTCACCCGCGCAACGCCATCAACCACGATTTGCACGGTCGGCCTTGTATCGGCCGGCAAGTACAACAAGTCAGTTATATTTTACTTTGCAACGCATTTTTCGTTCGCCCCTTGCCGATTGTGATTTCCATCACAGATCTCAGCTTTTCCTCTTGGCCCACTCCCGATGTCGGCTCGAGATCTTGGGCCTCGCCGCGACATCGCATTTCCCTTCGCCTTCACACCTCCCAGCGGATTATGTGCCTGATATTAACATTTTCCAAGGCAGACAAAATTAATACGATGGACCACTCCGAGGAAGACAAATGCTCTCCGGCCCGCTGCGCCCTTTTCATGGGCGAGTGCACTGCCCTGGCTGCAGGTTTGTTCCGTCTCCGATGCCGCTTCGCAGGCAGGCTCCGCGATTGTTGCTAACATCTCTCCAGGGCAGCACGACTTTCAGGCCGATGAGGCCCAGACGGCCATGCAAGCCGCCGGGGGCGTTTCTGAACGATATCAAGTGAAGCCATGACAGGCAGGGTATGCTCAACAGGACCGGATGTCCAGGGTTTGACTCGTCCGTGAATCGGTAAGTCCTTCCACCCACTTGTTTCTATGAGCCAGCCTGGTACTCCTGCCCCCCTCGCGCGCAGAGCGCTGCTTGGCCTGGCACGCTCGCCTGGGTGGTGCATTGTGAAAGACCAATTAAGCTGCACCACTGCACATGCGATGATCGACGCGGCCCCCCGGGACTCCCTCCCAACGTGCGACTGCAGTAGCATGTGCAACAGGTCAATACGCAGGACAGGATCCCCACCAGTCTTTTACCGCTTCAGCGGCAGGCCGCGATCCCGGATTGCAAGCTTGGCCCTTCAGAGGCTTGCATGCAGGGGGACGTCTAGACAAGGCTTTCTAGGGTGGACTAGTGGTGTCGAGAGACAAACTGGGTGCAGGCCCGATGCCGACTCGCGAGATCAGTGCGCTCTCGCGGGGATGATGGCTCGTCGGGAGCACCGCACAAGCTCGGGCCCACTCGGCAGGTGGTCCCGACCACCTTGTCGGGGATGACGGCATACGGGGGAGTGAAGACTGTGTGGGGAGGCGCCTCGAACAACGCCGGACTTTACTCAGCGCATTCGTGTGCTGATGGGTGGAAAACTCTCATTTAGGTTATCGACGACAACGACGACGGCGCCGTCCCGACCGCCCGCGAGCTCACAGAGAGGCTTGCCTTTACCGTCGCGCAGTTCAAGAACCTCGAAGACAAGATCGCCGACATCCAGACCAGGAGCGAGGCGCAGCTGCAGTCGTACGAGCAGTTGATCAAGTCGCAATTTCGTGCCCAGCAGCGCACGACCAAGACTGTCGTCCTCGAGAGCCTCGACATCGAACTGCAGGAGCGCGACAAGAAATACCAGGCGATGTTCGATGGCATGCAGGCGCAATTGGACCGACTGACACTCTGTTCCAAGGGAGGTCAGGCCACCCCACAGACAACTACCCGCATGAAAAGCCAGCAGCGCGCCAATACCTTGGAGAAGGTCCAACAACGCGAGAATTCGGGGTTTGGAGGAGGAAAAGGCTGCAGCCGAGGCGAGAGCGACCAAGCTTGAGTTCATGGTCAAGCAGCTCCTCGATGAGACGGCAGATGTGAGTTAAGCTATATCCCTTGTTCCTCCTTACTCCCCGTCTCTCCTATCCGTTTGCCCACTACAAGGCGAACTCCACTCGTTGCGAGCCGGTGATGCAGAATGTGCCTGCTGACTCTGATCATATACTTCCAGCTCAAAAAAGCGAACGGCAGGCTCGTGAAGCTTATGATCAAGATGTCTTCCCGTCAGTAAAGCTCAGGGGCCACAGCGGGCATAGCACATCACTGTACAATTCTTGGTGATTTTCTTTTGGGGGGGTTCGAGGACCATCGTGTGTCGTTGAACGGGAAAACGTCGGCTGGAATTAGGGCCGTCCACTGACGCAGGCGTGTGGCACAGTACGGATTGGGTTGAGTCGCTTGCTACCTGTCATGGACCAATTTGTGGAGTCGGGAGTTCGGGATGGCCCAAACTGACTTTTGTTGTCTCTGGTTGACTGGCGTGTCAAAAATTCTATTCGTGGTTGTTCTCATTCTCTTTCCCCTGCCCTCCTTTCTCTTTTCTTGCATTCTTTTCCTGCTGTCTCGCCGACTCGCCGGGGTGTAGGTGGACCCCAGCAGGGACGCAATTGTGGCCATCCCCACCTTTTTGGTTGGTGGGGTGGGTGGGGCACTTCTTCGCCAGCTCCAGGCGCTTTGCTCTTTTCTCATCATCCAACCATCGCGAATCCCTGCCCTCGGGCGTTCAACAGTTCCCAAACCTGCAACAATGACTCGTGTTCCGACAACGAGAGAGGTGGTTCCGGGGGCGCTGGTCAACATCGTTCTCAAGGCCGACCAGCCAACGGGTCGCACAGTGCAGGGCGCCGTGGGGCAGCTGCTCACGAGGGGCAACCACCCGCGTGGGATCAAGGTGCGCCTCACCGATGGCCGCGTCGGCCGCGTCCAGAGTCTTGCAGGAGCACCCGCGGCTTCAGGATCCCAGTATCAGGCAGGGACTATCACGGAAATGACTGCCGAACCGGGGCAGCTTGATGCCAGCGACGCCGGACGCGTACGGGAGCGCGACAGGAGCGGATGGGGCGGACGAAGCGCACAGTTCCAAGACATTCGGACGCTGCGGGGCAGCGAAGGGCTGCCACCGCCCGCACCCACCGTCGGGCTCGATGCCTACATCAAGCCGGCCAAGAAGCAGCGCGGAAAGGCAAAGAACTCGGCCGCCACGGCGGGGATACCAGCAGATGACGATGCGCCAGCCGGTGCTGAGATGGAACAGTCATGTCCCGTCTGCGGGGATTTCAGAGGCGACGCCGCGGCCTTGACACACCACGTGCAGTCTCACTTTGACGACTAGACGAGAGCACGGCATGGCATCGATGTGGAAATGGGCTTTGGGCGCGACAACAGCATCAATTTTGCCCAGACAGGTAGAGGAGGGCCGCGCACGAAGCAAAACGAATCAAACATCGAAAACACCACCCGACCACGCGTTTTCGGTCTGGCACCGCGCATGCCACGCGTCGGCATCTTTGTTCCCCTCCCTCAAATCGAGCCTGGTGGAGAAACCGACCAATCCTCTCTGCAATTGGAGTTGTCCGGCGAGCTCATGCGCGGGGGACGCGGCGCCTCCTTGGAAACCCTTCAGTACGGCACTCTGCGGGCGCTGGCCACCAGGCAGGTCATCCGCTCGCGACAGTTACCCCATCTATCCGGGACGGTTTCTTACACATGTGCGGCCAGAAGTGTGTTGGGGCTGGGCAATTCGCGTGAGGCTGGGTGGTTGTTGACTGGATGGTTGTTGACTGTTTGGGGGATCATGATCGCGGCCAGGCGCTGCAGGATGACCTATGTAGGGACGGGGCCACGAGTTATGATGCGATGGCAGAGGATGCAAGGATTCGGGTCGAGCCGCCCGGGAATACAATGACAGATTCGCACAGCCCGGTCGGCGGAAAACCTTTCGATTGTTCTAAAACACAAAGGCAGGCTGGCTCAAGACCACCGAGCAACAGACGCTTGATCTTGATCGAGTTGGCGATGCCTGCGCCTCTCCGTCCTGGTGTCTGCCCAGCGCGCCAAGGCCATTCATTGTTGGTGGAGATGCCAGGGCGGCGGTGGTCGCTGTGGACCCCTGAAGCTTTGGCCGCCTGGCCCTGCCAAACCCCTCTCTGTCGCCTGTTGGTGGAGTGACATCTAGTCCATTCGCAACTCCGTCTCCCCCCATCAACCCGACACTCGAATTTTTCCCCACTCATTGCATTTGAACGGTTTTCCTGTTCTTATTCTTCCTTCGTACCGTGTCCATCACCGCGCTCAATCCCCAGCTCCGGCATGGCGGCGCCAGAACCCCCACCGACCAGCGGCTTCCGGTCTGCCCCAGTCGAGATCATCGTCCGCATCCTCCAATCCTGCCATTCGTCGCGAGATGTTGTCGCCCTCGTCTCAACGTGCCGCCATGTCTACCTCGCCTGGCGCGGAAACATTGCCGCGGCGATGTGGCCCCTCTGGCTCCGCGAGATCCCGCACTTTGAGGACGCCATCATGGCAGTGAGGACTCCCCTTCGTGGCTGGGTGTTGCTTCGTGCATCCAGCGCCACTAACGTAGCATGACAGGCCCGCATGACAGCGCTCGTCGTTGAGGCTGAACGTCGGGGAGAGCTGCCGCCGACGCGCATCTCGCCGGCCCAGCCTGAGCTGCGGCGGCAGCAGCCATCACTCGCCGAAGTGGGAGCCGCTTTTGACCTGTACGGTCTCTCCCGTAGCATCACATTCTGCTTCTGCAGCCAGGATGTCATGTTTCCCGACACTCACACAGAAGAACACTCCGGGGACTGCCATCCGCGAATGGACTGGTCCGTGTCTGACGACGACGACGACGACGACGAGGACGACTGGTTTTATTCTGGGGATGTCGGCCCCGGTGAAAGTCTCTCACGGATGCCCGAATGGCGCGCCCGAGTGTCCCGCGCCGTCTTCCGACTCCTGATCGTCGGCGCAGCGCTGGCCGGGGCCTACCAGGAGCCCCTATTTAGAGCCCGCGAGCATCCAGACCCCGATATTCGAGCGCTCGTGCAGCGCGTAACCCTCGTCGTTCCTGGGGACGAGGACAGCATCACTCTTACGCAGAAGGAGCTGGACTTTCTACTACAATTTCCCATCTGCGACCTTGACGCCACCCTCGAGGCGCAAGACGCCATCTTTGGTCCTCTCGCCGATTGGCTTCTCGAGAGCATCATGTCCGACGAGGCGGCTCGCCAAGCGATGGCGGAGCGGTTTGAGGAGCGTCGTGGCCGTGCCGAGTACTGCATAGAGGAAGGCGGGCCGGGCCATGGTTGTCCCTTAGACGTCCTGGCTGACGGGCGTGGCACCCACTCGGACGCGCATCTTGTCGTTTGGGAGCTGATGCAGTTGCTCTGGCTGGCTTTACGATTCCGCCCTTCGTCGCATGACAGTATTTTTCAGGGCGATACGGCTTGTCCGCCATCGTCATGCGGAGCTGATGCTGGCGGCGGCCGCTGGGGCCCTGTTGAGACGGAGTCCGCAGTCGCCGTGTTGTTTGGTGTCTTTCGGGCAGAGGAGGCAGTGCTGAAGCCGATATATGGGGATCTAGGCCTTCGGTCGTCAAAGTTTGAACGCAACAGGTTCTACATGAAATCATACCCAGCCGTCCCCAATACCACAGAACGAGAGCATGGCGACGGGAAGCTCCCGAGTAGAGCTTCAAGCGTGACGGCGGCTTTTGAGCACCTCTTCACAGCCTCGGGCCGGCCAAATCACTTCACTCACTACGCATCACCTGTTCCCCCCCTGGAGCTCAAATTTTTCGAGTATTTCCTCCAGCGCCATCTCAACTCGTGCTTTATCAGTTGGCTCTTTGGCCAAGACGACGGCATGTCCATTCGCGAGTTTGAGGCCGCTGCGGCCATCTTCGCGCACGACGACGATGGGGTTCGCCACCCAGTCACGTCCCACCTGGCCGACGCCGGCTTTGTTGACGGCTCCGAGATAGTCTGGGAGGCCCCCCCGGTACCCTTTGAGCGGTTCTATAAACCAGAACGGCTGTGAGCTCAACTTGCCTCCCCAGGGGCGGCAACTCGTGACCACGATCCATGGCGCGGAGGGGGCCAGGCACTCTCAGGACGGGAAATGGAGTTGGGAACTGATTGGATGAAAGCCTAACTATGTGGGTATTCGCACAGGAGGGTTGCTGGGTTGGGTAAAGTCTACAGGACTTTGTGGCTGGTTGCGATAATTCGTCATCTCGATGCTTGCCCCATCTCCGTCCCCATCGCTCAGCTCGTCCTCCGACTTGTGCCCGCTCGTCTCCGTACCCACGGCCGTGAGTATCTCGTCGAGACTGTCGGGCCGCTTCCTTCTTTGTCCCCCAGGCCGCCGCGGTGGCGGGGGCGGTACTGGTGGTCGAGGGACTGGCAACGCGGCGGCGACGGGCCGAGCTGGGATGCTCCCGTGGCTGCGCAGTCCAGTCTCGACCACGGTCGTCATGCTCGTCGGGTACCCGGTCCCATATCCTAACACGGCGGGCCGGCGGAAGCCCCCCTTCGACAGTGCCCGCAAGATTGGGATCGAGGCTGCCATGATGCACACTGCTGACTCGGCCGTTCCCAGCGCCACCAGCGGGATGCTCCCCCCTGCGTGGCCCATCGCTGTCAGCCGCTGCATCGGGTTGTCCGGGACATGGGATGTTTGATGGCACGCGGATGCACTCACGGGCGTCGGGGCCAACGACCCTTCGGATGGTGGTTGCCTTTGCGGCAGCCGTCGCGCCAGCCCTGGCCTCCTGTCAGCTTGGGAACCAGTGGGACGCCATCAAGACCACTCACAGCAAGCCCATGCTCATGGCCACCGTCGCCCCAATCTTTTCCTTCTTACTCATTTGCTGGCTCAGCAGGTATTTCCATGGCAGCAGGGCCATGGCGACATCCACGGCCGCCGAGTATGCTGACGACAGATCTCGCCGTTAGCTTGTTGCCTGCCGGGCATCATGGACCGCACTAGACACACCCCTTACCGCAGGAGAAGATGTTGTACCTTATCGATACATCGACCGGGACACATCTTCCAGGCAGCTTGAAAATGCCGCATTCGATCCAGACGAGCAGGACGCTGGTGGTGAGGGCGAGCGTGAGCGTCGTCAGGACGAACCAGACCGAGACGCGCATCCACCGCACCGGTATCCGCAGCAGCGTCACCCCGAACGACGTCTTGCCCCACAGGTTGCTGATGATCATCAACGTCGAGAGGATGTTGACTGGCAGGCCAAAGTAGCGGAGGTTGCTCGTCGGGATCCTTCGCTTGCCGTATCCCAGGCTGATGACATAGGCCACGAGCGACCCCGAGGCCGTCAGGGCCACCCACGAGGCGAGAAGGATCCAGTCGTCCCACCACAGCCCGCGATTCTGGCAATTCTTCAGGTACAAACGCGTGAACAGGAAGAGGCCCGAGACCGAGATGAGCAGCCAAATCAGGACGTTGAGTTGCGGGCCGTAGTCGGCATCGGCGTCGGCGCCGGCATCCATCACCGTCATCGGTGGCGACTGGCTGGCCGCGTGCGGCGGAGGAAATAACGAGTGTCTGGGTGAGGAAAAGGAGGGAATAAAGGAAGGAAAGGCCTCCAAGAAGGCCCGCCGAGCCTTTCTGTTTAGGCAAACAACGGCACCGGACGCTGATGAAGCAGTGGAGAACAGAAACCGGGCCGGCAGAGGTGATCCGAGTCGGAATAAGACACCCATAAGAAGAGCTCCCTCGGCCGTCGGTTCGCAACTGCCGGGCCCTTCTCCGTCCCCTTGCGCGACCCAGAAACCAGGACTTGTGTCAGCAGCATTACACCGAAAGACTTGTGAGACGGTTGCTACACGCAGATCATTTTGGGGTAGAAGGCGGCGCGTCGAGGCAGTCCCAGCCCGCTCGAGGCGAGGAGGGGCGGGCGGACACGGAAGGGGAGCACCGCCTATCCCGTTTTGTGCCGCCAAGGGGGCGAGCTCGTCACGGAACGGCGATCTCGCGGACCACCAGGACCAGGCGCGGCGCCGTCATCAAACCGCAGATCGTCCCAATCGGGCCACGACGCTGCCGATGCAACACCAATCCGGGGTGCAGCAAATCCAAACCTCTCCTCCTTGGCCGGGTCTGTGCGCCCGGGTCATGCTGCCGGACCAAGTTGGGGCGAGAACAAAGCTTGGGCAGCAAAAGGCGAGACAGGGGCGGTGTTGGGACGAATATCAGGGTGACGCCCCCCGCCTCACATTGCTCCCCTGTCCTCCTATTTCGCGGGGTTGCGATCGCTACCGCGCCGTCCGGGAGCTCTACCCGAGTCCCAATGGGGCCTCGTGCACGAGGTGCAACAACGTCTCGCCGACGACAGCTTTTATTTGCGCTGCATCCCAGGGGTGATATCACGCGCCGATCCCTTCTGAGTTTCTGTGTGAGGGGCGGCGCAGGAGATGAGGCGTGGACATCGAACAAGCAAGGCACCGCGAGTTGAGTCATGATTTCCATTATACTACCCCCTCGTTCCCCATCACTGTATCTGCAGTGCGTGATGGTGTTGGGGGGGCGCCCAGCGAGCTCGGCAGACTGATGGCGTAGCAGTCGAATTCGGGCGTCCCCTGCCCCATCAGATTCTCGCTCCCTATTATCCGGCTCAACCATGAGCAAGAACCCAGCAGCGGGCGGAGAGTCGGGATGCAGAGGCACACGGTCGAGCACGTTACTTCCCCCACCGACCAGAACACAGTCTTCGCGGAGGTCCAGCTGACATCTGGGTCTCGGAGAGACGGGGGGAGCGTGGTGAGTCGGATGGCGGATATCACGCAGGTACTGGACGAAAGCCAGGTCAGTTACCAGTCCCTGAAGCAGCGGCGCACTTCGATGCAAGAGTCGGGAGGGGGCCCAGAAAACACGCACCAGAACC
>FTIZ01751780.1_pt1 | contig 12374 bp, 10 predicted proteins | sample 1658381 | NCBI WGS metagenome assembly FTIZ01 (sample SAMEA3914822, study PRJEB12502) | metagenome | biome: forest; material: soil | place: USA | collected 2012-03-12 | depth 0.1 m
GTCCTTGCCGAGGTCGATGAGCTGGTTGTACTGGGTCGACATGGGCTATTACGGAAACCACTCAGTCAGCTTCTTCCCGGACCAAAACTTTGAACAACTCCCTCCAGATTTCATCCCGCACTTACCCCGTTGCCCTGGGCATACACGTCGGCGCTCAGGATATCGACCGTGGCATCACCCGGGTACCAGTCGGCAGAGAGCGAGTTCCAGACCCAGATCAGGTTGTTGATGCCGTGGTAGTTGGTCAGGCGGTCGTACAGGAGAGCATAGAGCTTCTTGCACGGCTCGGCGCCCTTGGCACCCCACCAGAACCAGGCGCCCTCGGCCTCGTGCAGCGGGCGGAACAGGACGGGCACGTTGGCCGCCTGCAGGCGCTTGAGCTGGACGGCAATGGCGTCGATGTCGCGGATGATGAGCGTGTAGTTGGCGTTGGTCGTCGAGCTGAGCGCGGCGGCGATGTCGAAGTCGGTCGCGTCCGTGTAGAAGCCGCTCCACCACTTGTGCGCGTCCGTGTCGTAGAGGCCCGTCGGCGCGTTCCAGTGCCACAGGAAGGAGACGATACCGCCCCGGTTGGCGTGGGTGATGGCCTCTTCGACCGAGGTACCCACGGTGCCGCGCTCAACGCGCGAGGGAGAGTAGTCCATCAGATCAACGGCCACAATGGCGGGGATTTTGCCCGTCTGCGTGCCAACCCAGTTGGCCCACGAGAGCTCCTGCTGGCCCGAGAGGATTTTCGTGCCGTAGATGGAGCGGAGGTAGTTGTACAGGGACTTGGCGTTGCTGTCCGCTGCCGGGTTGACGAGGCTGGTGTTAATCTGGTGGGCGGGACGGGGCGAAGAGGGGGTGACGGTGATGGAGTCGATGAGGTACCATCCCCAGTTATTAACAATAGCGATCGTGTTATCGCCCGGGTTGAGCAGAACCTGTCCCGCAGCAACATTGACCCAGGTCGTGCTGGCCGCGAAAGACACATCGCTGCTGGCGCCGTTGTTGAGGATAACCGTCGCGTGCTTGTCGCCATAGATGGCAGCCACACGGATGGTCAGATCGTAGAGGCGAGTCGTGGAGCTGCTGACCGTGAAGGTGACCTTGTCATCCGACTGGTCAAAGCCCGTCACATAGCCAGTGCCTGAAATCGACAATGATCAGCATGAGCACCACACTTTTTGAGAGCGGCGTCGCGGATTCTCACCGGTGAACCCGGTCTGGGCCGTGTCGACATTCGTTCCTGACAGGATGGCATTCTCAGCCTCGAAAGTCCGAGGACCTTCCGTCGCGCCAGATGATGTCGAGGCGGGGGCCGACGAGGTCGACGTCGATGTCGAAGAGACGCGTGTGGAGGTCGATGTCGTCGACGGGACGGCTGAGGTGGACGTCGTGGTGTACTTGGCGGGACAGTACGGGGCCGCATTGGCGCCCGCCGTCAAGGCGACGATGCCACAGAGGAGGCTCTTGAGAGTTCGGCCCATCGTGGATGTTTATCAATCCGGTGTCCTCGGGTCAAGCCAGGTTCCCTGCCCCTGACGATCTGGGGAACGGGAAGGGCTCGCGGCCATTTAAGTAGCAACCATAATAACGTCGCAAAATGGGCGGGATATCGCATCACCAATACCGAGAATCCCGGAAACGACGTTCCCACGGGTCTTGGTAGGTGGGGTTTGTTGTCTAATGTCGGAGGGGAATGCTCCGACTCCCGCAGTCCGGCTCGTCGCGCCGCGGAAGCCTCAGAACACATCGCCGCATTCGTGGGGAATTGGTCCAATCCCCCCTTCTTGACCTCTTGGCAGCACAGTCGAGCGGAACGGAAGACAAATTGGGATAGCTTTTGCGGTGCGGTCCGGAATGCTAACCACTTGCCGCCGACGCGAGCAGCCATCCTTCCTCGCCAACTACAAGTACCAGGGATCTCGGTTTTCTGCAACATGGGAAGAAGCGCCAAGTGACTTACTATGTGGTCGTAGAATATCAATCCGCCTTCCCCCACCTCAACCACTCGGAATGCAACAATGCATGAGCGTCAGGCCGCTGCGTCGGGTCCGGGGCGATCATAGACTTGATACTGTCCAACTTTGCCGCCCTTTCCGTGTCAGACAGATCAAACACCGTGCTAAACTGCTCCAGCGAGCATGGCGGGAAGGTGTCATGAAGGGTTCAAGAAAGCATCTGAAGTACACTATTAAGCTGTCTGTTGACGAAGCGACACTTCGCCGACCACTGGCAGGGTTCCGAGTACGAGTGTTTATACCTTTCGAGCCGAAGTATTGTATTGTCCCCTGTTCTTTGAGCGCGCTAGGAGCGACTCGGGTATGTCGCCGAAGACAGACGCCAAGTGAGCCTCGGCGGTGTAAGGAGCCACCGGAGTCCAGCTGCCGTCAAAGAGGAGTTGGCATTCGGCGAATTTCCATAACTGGATGAAGCGGAAGGCTAGCCGCGTCAATTAGTAGGCCTGAAACTTGGAGATGAAGGACTACAACGCACCACGAGACCCGAACTTCAACTGCCGATTTTGAAGTCCCATTCTGCTCGTAAGATCACTTCTGGTGCCCGGAGCATTTGTGGCTGGATCCACTCTGTCAAGTATTAATCAAAATACCGAGGTAGCTTACTAGGTAGGTAGGAAATTGCGAGTAGATACGGCGTTAACGTTGAGGTGGCCACCTACCTTCAGCAAGCTGTGAGCTTAGACACTGACAAACTCCAAAGTTGGCCAGCCCAGTAGAGAGATCCGCTGGCTGATGTTCCTGCTGCCGACAACGCTTGTGTTGATTCTATATAAAAGTTGTTTGGCGTCCCCATCGGCCAGTGCTGGAGAACTTTGGATGGCGCTTGATCCAACCTAGTATTATTGGCTTTAGTCTCTCCAGGAAGATCCTGAGGTTTGATATATGTAATTCCGCGATGGTCAGTGTGTTGCCAGTTTCAAAACTTCTGCGAGCACCTACTTGCCTGTGTGTATGACACGGCCCATGTCGTAGAGATAGCACAGTACACAAAGGAGTTATCCAGAAATCTTCTTCATCAAGGGTATCGGTATCTTATATTTGAGCTAGCCAGCACGTCAGTTCAGGCTGCCTGCATGGTTTTCCCAGAACGGACTTACTTTCCGTGACATACGAGCCAACCCGTGGAATAAAAACCGTATCCAAGCCCACTCATAACCATGTTAGATTCGTCCCCAACGCGAACCGGGTGGTAACTCCATCGCAGTATCGGCCAATGCTCTCTTCGGAGATGGCGCGCAATTGGCGTAGTTGTTGCTTTGGTTGTTTGAAGGAGCGACCAAGCTTCAGTTTCAGGCGTTTGTGCGAATGTTCAAGGTACTAATGAAGACCATTTTCGCTGTTAGCGTGGTGACTGGGCTTGAGCAACGTTAGAAATACTGAGTCGGGAGCAAGAGATCGAACTAACACCTTCTCCCAAAACCAAATCCGACAGCATCCGATGCCTACCTCTGTGCCTCGCCGTCTATCCTCCTCAATTTTCGGTTTGAGCTATTAATCAATGAGGGTCTAGCCGAGACCATGCCAGTGGGTAGATGTGAAAATAGAGCATATCACACCTCGTCGAGGGGGTATGGACGGGCCCGGTGTCACAACACGAACAGCTACTGCGTTAGCGGATAGGAAGAGAGAAATATTGACTGGTTGGCTGTTCCGGAACCTACGAAGTAATTGCCTCGGGGTAATGCCTGTTAATTCTCAAGTTTATTCATCATGCCGCATGGTATCAATAATTTAAACGCCAAGCAAATACTAATACAACAACGGGCCGCCCATTGTGTGTCTTCAAGGTTACTGGCCCGTAGTCATGGTGAAGTCCCTCTTGACCTCAATCCCTCTATCAGCCGACTGCCACGGGATCTGTGGCCCTGGCGACCCGACCTTGATCTCGGTTCGCACCGTTGGCTTCAGGCCCAGCTTGAGCTTGTCCATCCGTCCGTTCCTCGGGGTACTCTCGCTGCTCACCCCGCCCTCCTGTTGGCCCACCGTCACGCGAATATGCTTGTCGGAGCGGTCGTCGCTCTGCAGCTCCAGATCTTCCGGGTAGATAATCCCACGACTGCTACCATTCTCGTCTGTGCTCTTGAGGCGGCTGGCGTTAGAGATGTCGCGCCCAGACGATCGCTTGTAGTACTTGTTGTTGTCGCTCTGCCCCCCCCCTTGCGAGCGCATGCCGGGCAAGCACCCGGAGATGAGGGGGCGCAGCGTCGGGAGACATGCGCAGGTAATACCCGAACCGAGTTCTCCGACGGACCAGCAGGCTGAAGCCACATTGTCCCAGGTGACGTCGTCGCTGAGCTTTAGATATTGGATACGAATAACCGAGATGGCACATGTCTGCCTCTCGAGTTAGCACGAGGTTTGGTCCTTGCTGGGAGACCCATGGCTGCGAGACTTACGAAGAAGCCGAGACAGAAGACAGCGATGAGACCGAGCTTCTGCCCTCTGCGGAGGTTGAGACGGCCGAGGGCCGGGAGTGGCAGCAAGAAGACGACGACGTCGGTGACGATGTTCCCTCCCGCGTTGATGTACCAGAATGGGAGGTTGGGGATACAGGTGCCGGGCGTGTCGGAGAGCCAGAACTTATGGATTGGCGTGCAAGTAAAGACGACGACAAGGAGCTGTGATACCGACCAAAGAGCAACTAAAACAAACGCAATGATGATGACCTTCCGCATCTGGCCCGTTCCCAGGATGCGGTAGTACTGGAGGAGGAAGGTGAGTTTTGTTGCGGTCAACGAGGCGTTGTAGAGCACGATCGAAATGTAGAAGGTCTGGAGGATCATGGTCAGTCCTAACTGTAGTGTGACGGATGGGCGTCTGGCGTCTGACTCTGAAGTAGTATGGCAAAAGCGACAGGTCCACCACTGCCAGATGCCGGCCTTGGCCGTTGGCGGTGTCTAGAAGGTGAACTGGTCAGTTCCCGGCCCAATGAAGACGAAACGTATTTGAGGCAACACACTCGAGGCAACCATGATTCCACTCCCCATGGCGAAGACGAGGGCAACGATGGCGGCCCAGTCATCGGCACCAAACTGTCGGATCAGGACCGCGCGGGCATATGTGCGAAGGGATACAGCGGCGAGAGAGACAGTCAGAGAAGTGACAACGACGGCGATGGGGACCCCGGCCCGCGACTCGTAGAGAGCGGGGTCTAGTGGCGTCGTGGTTTCTGACATCGTCACGGCCGAATCTCTGTCGATGATGGGCTGATGGTGGAGAAACAGGACGCAGAGCTGACGGGCCGAGGGCGGGCGCTATCTGCGGGAGGATGGCACCATGATATACCGGACTCGGGAGTCGTCTAGTGTAACGCCCACCACGGACCTCTGGCCAGTTAGGGCGACCGGTCGGCGAGGGAGGGTTGCGGTGATAAAGAGCATGTCACTGATTAACCGATGCGCTACTTGCCCTCGCAGCAACCCCCTGGCGGGCACCTGGCGCAGGTACTTGTAAGCAGACGGGAGGGGTGGGCCGGATTCGTAGCCGGGCTGGGCTGCTGGACCAAGATGCTTTTCTTAGCTTCCTGACTTTCTTCTTTGCCGTTGGGCCAGTCCCAGTGGGACGAGGCAGGGCCATGGCCCGTATCCATGTCGAGTCTTTCGAGCAGCCGCACTCCTTCACGTTAGCGGAGGTCTGAGTAGGCGGAGGGGGGTGCCCAACTGAATTCGCAGTCACAGTCGAGATGGAACGGGCTGCAGGCGGCCAGTTTACCCGGTTCGCTACTGTCCGAGCTAAGCATGTTAGCCCCGGCTTCGCCTTTGGGACAATGCTCCATCCATGACGATCGTTCCAGACGACCATGCTGCCTCGACCCAGAGCAGCGTGATAGTCAGGCCAGGCGAGTCCGGCGACTTCTCGGCCGGATGACTTTCTACCACCAAGTATCAACCCGCGACAACCAGGCCGCATGCCACTCCGGCCTCAATGTCGTTCGTCGACCCCCATGACGAGCGGGATGGTTCCCCCGACAAGCCCAAGGACCTGGTCGGTGGCGGGCAAAGCGGCGGCTCACACGGAACGAAATGGTATTTTGGAGGCAGGAGGCGCCTGGAAAAAATGGGAAGCGAGCTGCGGGTGGCAGATTGAACAGGGATGGGATCCATGGGTTTTGGTTCGATGAAACCTGGTTCACAGTCGACAAGAACATCGAGCGGGCTGCGCGTTGGATCGCCCAACGTACCTAACCAGTCTGGGTTTGGAGCGGGACTTGTCCGTCCACACCCTTATCTGTGCACGGCCTGCAGCGCACTAATTCACGGCGTCACCTTCGCACCACCCGAATCTCGCATCACAACACCCATCATCCAACAAAAGAACCATCCTCGCCAATGCGCGCTAATCCTAAGGTTAGCGTTAGCTGGAACGTTAAAACGTCAATGCGTGCAGATCACCGAGGCTGTTGGTTCGAGAAGGCGAACTCTCACAAACGGGAATGTCAGACAGTGGAGAGTCGAGCTGAGGGTGTCGAGACCACCAAGACACGGCTCGGCTCGACTGCAGAACCGAATTCGAAGTGCGGTGTCGACACCAAAACACGGCTCGACGCAGCCAAGCAGGACCCGTCACCAGAGAAGAATGGAAACGCTGCCAGGCTGCGTCAAAGCGCGCGTACTACAAAGCACAACTAATGCCGGACTGACGAGGTGGCGGGGCGGCGATCACCGCGGAAGTTGCAGCACGCTCATCAAGCTTTTTCAGTACCTGAACCAAGGTATGTGGTTGCGCCCCTCTCGTCTCTTTCCAGTGAGTGACCAGGAAATCCCAGGACGATCAAATAGGCACCATGTATGTACCCAATTGGGTTCTACCCAATCCCACAGACGACGACTGTCAGTGGTAAACAAAAACTTGGGTGCGGTGGAAGTAGGCGAGCGGCCTGAAAACAGCCCTGCGTCCTCGGCACAGGTCTGTATTCCGCACAAAATATGCGCTCAACCTTATCTGTCCAACAGAGGATCGATCGGGCTTCCCGCCGCCACTCTACTCTGGGAGAAGCCCAAATGGAAGGCCTTGGCGAAGATCCTGACAAGAAGCCAGCGTTAACCCTTTCAAGACAAACTTAGCCCCTCCCCCGCTCGCCCCCGAACTTGAGCTTGGTCGCCAGGCAGCTCTCAACATGCAGCCCGCAAGCAGAGCGAAATGAGGAAAAGGCGCTGCGACGTTGCTGATGCAGCCAAGCCGCCAGGAGCCAGGGCCTCGCCGGAGAGATCTCCCCGCGAACTCACCCCAGCTCATCATCCCGGCCACCAATGGAGAAGTGAAGAGCCTTCTCACAAGAAGCGAGGCTCTGTTTCTTACCGGGAAGCACTCGCTGTCAAGATTGATGAGAGCCGCCCGTTCAGGTTTTACAAGATCACACAGTTGATTGTACGAATAACCATGCCCCTCCGCCCTCACATCCCTCCACTCTGTTGGCTCGTTCCGTGGCAAGACAGGAGAATCCTTGTCGGCCGATCGCAAACAAACTCTCCCCCTGCATTCGGTACCACTGTCTTCCAGGGTCTCAACCAGCCGGCGAGGAGAGAATGGGTTGCACCACTCCGTGTTCCGTAAATAATGCTAGCTTATTTCCGGGTGTCCCGCCCGTCCTCCAGAATCAGCTGGGCAGCAGAAGCGTTGCCAGTCCATTGCTACCGTGACCACACAGCAGCAGCGCACGCCTGGTTGGTGAAACTTGGGTTGAAACGGCCCACGATGACCAAAGTCTGGGATGCCAAGTATGCACGGGCAGGAATCCTTCGAGAAAGCGCAGAGGCTCGCCAAACCAGTTCGATGCGGGTGACAACCCTTGAGATGGCGATATGATCCTCACCGAAGGTCTGTGCAACGGGAAGGACCAGCCAGCTGCAACAGGGCCGGCAGCTTGCTTGCCGCCATCGCAAGCGAATCCGAGTGTGTGGGTGAATGGAGGGCCATGTCACCAAATCGATGTGTCCGAACATGGGCATTTGTCGTTGTTCGTAAGGGCTTTCTAGCTACGCCGCTGAATTGGTCTTTTGCAACTGTCATCCCCATTTTCTCATTGGATCCAAGAATAAATTTGAATTCGAGAATAGTTTGGTGCCTGAGAGAAAATGCTGCGCGCATGGTCCCCTGACAACGTCTCTCGGGCTCTGCATCATTGTCATAATGAGCCCGACGTATCTAGCAATGACCAGAGCAGGGAGGGAATGCGGAGGTACGGACAAGTATTAGATTCCTGACTCCCTAATTTTTCCCACTAACTGTCTTTTCATAAGCGAGCACGACAATCCGGTCACGAGCTAAGACGCCGACAACCCGTCTTCGTTGGCTTTCAGGGGGAGAGACAACTCGAAGAGGGACATCAACTAACGTCCTCGGTATGAGTACTAACCTTGGTGAGATGATACACTGAAAGCTGTTTGAAAAGAGGTTAGTTTTACCGTTACACTCACACGTCTTTAAGCCTCAAAGTAGATGGCGCAGGACTGTCAGCCTCGGGTGATGATGAGACGGGTTCTATAGGCGCGAGGTAGATATGCGGTTTCTCAGCTTTTCCGGTTTGCTGCCGCACGAAGACCCGTCCTGAGCGGTCTTCCTCAAGACTTTGATTCTATATGGCGCATAGAAACTCCGATTTACGAACCTCTCTACCCGTGACTCTTAACATGATAGATTCTATAGGTACTTAGCTACTCATAGTGTTCGTGCCACGCAATACCGATTAGAGGCATTCCGGAGATATTGGCATTAGCAAACCCACCCACTTCCCAGTAGTTACAGTAGACTCTTAGGGAAAGCTGCTCGATGTTCCGGGGTGATCATGACACTGGGAAGAGACTCTCCGTTTCGCGATGACAATTCGGACCCAGAAGAAACAGGGGTGTTTGCTATGCAAGGTCCGTCAGTCATCAGCCTCGGCCACTCAGATAGGCGACTGTGTCTCAAAAGGCCTACGTGGTAGGCAGAGTGCAAAATGATCGTGGGTACTGTACCACTTATTTAGTGCTGTTGATAAGTGCTCACATGCCCCCGAAAGTGATCTGCAAAGTGTCCTGATTCGGGTTGGCCAGCCCGTCGCCACGCGGCGCTGCCGCTGTCGGTAATTCAGAATGCTACGTCAGCCATGCGAGGGACCCGTGACTCGGGACCGAGTCCATCCCGTCCCCACGCACGCAAGTTCCCGGTAGTTGACCGTTGTCCGTTGGGCCACTGCCTGAACGAATGAAGCAATGCATGTTCCACTCTATTCCGCGTCATTCGTGTTCCAAGCCGATCTCAGATTCACACTTTCGGTAGGGCTGAATGCAACCTGGTGCCCGGTGCTACTCTGGTACTCCCTACCTCGCCGAGTCCAAATCGACGGGGTGAGGAGTGTCGAGCGGCTCGGTGTATCCGTCAGGTCCGGATTTGGTGAGACGTGAATTCAAAGGCTCATAAGATATCAAAACTGGAATTGATGGAGCAACCTGATCCCATCCTCTCTCAACAAGACAACACCCCGCCGCTCCCTCTACCTTCCACTCGCTGGTTCGCCTGGCCCATCGGCTGACCTTTCAGTGTCATCACTGATCAACAGCTTGAAGGGAGTCCCCCCGTTCTAACTCCAGGGATCGGATCTTTTCCCAAGACGGACAAAACGATCGTTCCCATCACAGCCCATCACAGCCCCGAGTTGTTGGGCCCCGTCACGGGTTACAGGCGGCCCGGCTCCAAGTTCTGGCCCCGGTCCGGACCAGCGGGATCAAAATATGTATCCGTTCATTTCCCACACGTGGCGATGTCACACTCCCATTATACCGATTCCGGCCGACAAAGTCACGGTCCAGGCCACTGCAGCGCCGCTCCAAATGGCATGTTGTTGACAGGGCCGCTTCCGTTTCCAAGACAACCGTGTTGGTGTTGGTTTCTCAGGTACCTCCTTAATTTGGATGTAGAGATTTCGACGGATACCGATTGGGAGGCTATGATTGCGGCGATGTTTGCTGGTCGGGGTCTTGAGTGGGAGAAACATTTGATTTGAATTTTTGAATTCTGAGACAATCAATAGGTGATTTGGGTTCGTGCTTGGTTCTTCTGTCATGTGTCTGATGGCCAAACAACTCCCTCCGGAATCAGAATCTCGAGCAAGAGTCAAGAGCCCCAGAAAGCCTCGTCTTCCTTGCCCCAGTATTAATACCCAATTCCCCGTGCCCACAAAACTCTGCGTGGTAATGAGGGCATGCAGGCAGTCGATGACATGCTCAAGTTCTGGGTCCCTAGCGCCTTTTGTATTGCCACAAGTCTTACCAGTCACTCCCAAAGAGGCTTATCGGGGCGGGCCGTCAGAGACCCCCACATCCCGAGACATGTCGATGCTATCAGCTGCGGCGACAACGTGGTCGAAACCTCGGATTCGGGTTGTTGAACCACATCGAGCTTTCCCCACGTGTAGCAGGGTCTGCGCCCATGTGAATTGGGCGCGCTTGAGCCGAATCGACCAAATCTGTGTATGTCGCAATCGCTGCTAGAATCACATCAAACGACGTGGAGTTCGTGGTTGGCCGGGCATAGATGGGATTGCACCCGGCCCCGCGTAGCGATGGCGTGCCGGCCCACGCTGATGGCATCAAACCCACTAGCAACTTGCCGTCCCCGGCATTCACTCCCACAACCCTTCCCAGAGAACGGGTACCGCTCTGAAAGAGTCCACGGCCATGCAACTTGGCAAGGCTCCGTCCGGTTGTCATTGGTCCCAGATAGGGCGAGGGATGCACAACGCTGCAAACTTGAAGCTAGCAACCATCGCGCAGCTTGGAGTTGAAGGAAAAAAACCAAGGATCGAACCGGGCCCAGCCCCCGCAGCAGGAACCCAGTTAAAGAATGGGGCGTCTATATGTACATGTTGATGTTGTGCCCTGTGTGTCCCTTCTGCGAGTCAAACCACCCCCTTGAGTATTTGAAAAGTTGTCCTTTGTGGTTCTCATCGGAATCAGGAACAATGGCGGACGAGAAAAACCTTGAGAAAAATCTCTCTCAGACGGCCGTTGCCAATTCGTCCGACAGCCAGCTCAGCGGGATCAATGACGATGGCCAGGAGATAACATGGACCGAAGCCGAGGAGAAGGCGCTGGTCCGCAGGTATGCTGCTCCCAAGTGTCGGCCTTGGATCCTGGAAAGGGGTTTCACTAACCACTAGACCAGAATCGACTTCCTTGTCATGCCATTGTTGATGCTTGCATTCTTTGCCTTGCAACTTGACAGGGGGAACATGTACGTTCAAGCGCGCATTATCGGTGCTCCTACTGGTAGTACTACCACTACCTCCAGAGCCTCGGACTGACTGATGGTGATAGCGGCAATACCTTGACGGATTTTTTTCTCCAGGAGGTCGGTATCACTCAGTTCGAGTTCAACGTCGGCCAGCAGCTGCTGTCTGCTGGTATCGTGATTCTCGAGGCAAGTCCCGGTTCCCGCCCCTACTTTGGTCGAATGACACCAACAAAGACTAACCGGCTCGCAGATCCCAAGCAATATTGTGCTTTACCGAGTCGGACCAACCGTCTGGCTTGGCGGGCAGATCATCGCATGGTGAGCTTCCCGGTCCAGGTCATAGCTTGAACCCAGCTCACACATTTCTTAACGCATAGGGGTCTCGTTGCTACTTTCCAAGCATTCATAAAGGGTCTTGGCCCGTATCTGGCAACGCGCCTGTTGCTCGGGCTCTGTGAAGCCGGCTTCATTCCCGCCGGGCTTTTTACCATCACTCGCTGGTACAAGCGTGAGGAAACAACTAAGCGGTTTGCCATCTACTTCCTTGGCAACATGTTTGCCGCCGCTTGCACCGGCCTCGTCGCCTATGGAATGTGAGTCTCTCTTCAGCCATGGTGCCGTCTCGTGAATGAAATTGACTTTGGGCAAGCTTGCATATGAGAGGCATCTGCGGACTTGGAGGGTGGCAGTGGATATTTTTGGTAAGCATGCTCGCCTTGGCCTTCTCTATTTTCGTGTTATCATGTTCTAACTCCAGGCTTAGATCGAGGGCATGTTCACCGTCCTGGTTGGCGTCCTGTTCATCGCATTCTTTCCCTTGTCCTCGGCAAACCCCGTTTCGCTCTTGGGCCTCCGATACTTCAGCGAGCGCGAGTCGCAGATCCTGCAGCAAAGAGTGCTCCGCGACGACCCGACTAAGGGACAGCCCCGTCAAAACGTTACTTGGGGTGAAGTCAAGGCTACGGTTGGTTCCCTAAATTCGTCCGGGCCCCTACGCGAACAATGCTGACACTTTCAACCCTCCAGCTCACAAACTGGCGGTTGCTTCCTCATTTCTTCATGACTATTTTGGGGATGGCGTCCGCATCTACCATGGGCGCATACGCGCCGCTGATGGTCGTATCATTCGGGTTTGACCGGCTCAAGTCCAATGCCATG
>FTIZ01002807.1_pt2 | contig 12373 bp, 9 predicted proteins | sample 1658381 | NCBI WGS metagenome assembly FTIZ01 (sample SAMEA3914822, study PRJEB12502) | metagenome | biome: forest; material: soil | place: USA | collected 2012-03-12 | depth 0.1 m
CCCCCCCCCCTTTTTTTTTCTTTCTCTTTCCCCCTATTCTCTACTTTTCTGCTTCGTGAAATTCGAATTGAAGAGTGTTGGGTGTCGGGACAGGGGGGCGGGCAACGAGGAGGGTGGTGGCTCCAGTTGGTTGGGCGGGGAGTGCTCGCCCGCGGCTCACCTGGCTCGCGCGACCGACGGAGCAGGGACCCAGCTTGGCTCACCCAGCCCGCTTAAAGCGGCCGGAGCCTGCCCGGAGCGAATCCCTCAAGAGTGCATTATTATTCAGGGAATAATGAACCTCCCGGCTTCTCAGAGGTTGAAGACATTTTAGGCCTATAATCAATGCAAATATAAGTTGACATCCCATTTCCAGACGAGAAGGTTTCGGTCTTGACTCAACTACTGCTTTCTTGAGAAACATTCTCTTTCACTCAGCTCCAGCCCGTTGTTATAATGCCTCCAGCCACCAAGCCACGTTTCATCCAACCATCTCAGATACCCAGGACTCAATCGACGTGGCGAGTTTTGTTCGAGAGGGCTGGTTGTAGCTGCGGATAGTATCTACTTTACTGAGCAGGAGGTGGGAATCTGCACGCACGTTGGAAACGCTGTTGTGGAGCGACATCTGGAGAGGTCTACTCTTCTGTTTTCTGTCCCAAACCGGCCCCGTCCACCAACGTCCATTCGGTCAAGATCAAGGGTTTCTGTTCCCGATGCAGACTTTAGCCTATCGGCCTGCGGACTTGAAAGAGGTAGGACTGAGCTCTCCAATTCCTTGGCTTTTGCTGATGGAGCAGTAGCTTCGAATCGTATTGGGGCGAGCCGACTTGACTATATCCAAGACGGGGCGTGACTGGGCTGACAAACAGGCTTGGCTCTGCCCCGCCTGTTTGCCCAATCACCCAAACCCCGGCTTCTCTTACGTGGACATCAAAGCAGTCGCGCAAGATACCAGATGTATTCCGACCTGCCAACTTTGCTTAGGGGTACCTTACCATCTTGTCGGCGTCTGATATCTTCGGCCCGCGCCGCGCGCAGGGTCAAGGACGCATCGAACACGACGCCCTGGAGCGTGGTGCAGAATGGCCGATCCCCTGAGTACGGCAGCTTCCGTGGTGGGGTTGGTGAGCCTCGCCATCCAACTCTCGCAACTCAGCTTCCAGTATGTGTCGAGCATCAAGGGGTCGTCCAAAACCTGGAGCTCGTACATTCAAGAACTCTCCGCCCTTACATCGGTTCTCCTCAAAGTCCAGCAAGCGTCTGATGGCACCAAAAGCCTACCCGCCGTCATCACCGGTCCGGGCATCTCGGCGGCCGCGGTGCGCGACTGTGAGGCTGCGCTGGGTGAGTTGAAGACAATCTTGTCCGAAAAGCTGCAGAGGAGGGGAATTCGTGGAAAACTGGACATGGTCACCTGGCCGTTCTCCGAGGCCGACACAGACAAGAGGGTCCAGACGTTGCACCGGTTCAGCGCCCTGTTTAGCTCGTCGTTGGCTGCAGATAATCTGTGAGTTGGATCGACACATGTTACAACCGATTGGTTTATCAACCACTGATCATTCACCACATTTCATCACAGAAACCTTTCCATCGCAAGCTATCGTCACTTGCAAGACATCAAAGATGGTTGGTTCACCCAGGTTTTTGTTGGGAACTTATTGACTCTCAGGAGTATGATCTGATGCATCGCCAGTCAACGATATCAATGACCTCCTCGGCTGGCTCGAGCCAAAGTGTGAGGTCATATGCCTCGAGACCGTCGCCGAGAACATCTGCCCCGGCACTCGCATTGCAACCGTTAATTCTGCGGAATACCTGGATTGGCGAGATGGCTGTACGGCGAGTCGGATCATTTGGGCTCGTGGACCGCGTATGAAAATCTGCTCTCGGCTGTGAACTCCCAGGACAGAAACTGACCTACCATAGCTGGGTGTGGGAAAACTCACCTCTCGTATGTCGCCGGGGATCAGGTGTCGTTCATTGACTTGTCCCTAACTATCGTAGCGCTGTTGTTGCCGATGACCTTCTGCACCACTGCCCCGAGGCCACGTTGTCGTACCACTTCTTCCGAGACAACCATCCCGAGCCTCTGGCAGACGTGCTTCGCCATCTTACATACCAGCATCTTTCGCAGCCAACAGGCACCTCCAAGCTAGCGTCAAGCCTGCACCAAAAAAGCAAGACCACCAAGGCCCCGCTGCTCCCCAGAGACCTAGCCAAGATTCTTTGCGACCTATCGTCGGCGTCCCGTTGCACATACATTGTTCTAGACGGCCTTGACGAGTTCCCACATGCCGCAAAGTTTATGAAGCATATTCCCGAGTTCGTTGCGGCCGGAGCCCGCTTATTCATTGCCAGCCGAGACATTCCTTCTATCAATGCTTCTCTTGCCGGTACTAACCCACTCATTCTCGACGCCCGCGCTGACCAGGCGGATATTTTTGCCTATGTGAATTGGCGACTCGAGGAGGGCTGTGAGCTGGATGAGGATGCATTCAACGACGAGGTGTTGAAGGAAATCTGCCAAAAACTTGTCGATCAGGTTGATGGATCGTGAGTTGCACTAGACTTCTTCTCTCTCAGTTGGCTAACTCTCAGTCTCAGCTTCCTGCTGGCCCATCTCCTGATGGACCAAATATGCCGCGTGACAACGGTCAAGAAGCTTCGCAAAACACTTGAGTCACTACCCATCGACTATGACGAGGCTTACAGAGACACGCTGGAGAGAATCAGCAAACAAGGCTCTGAAAGGCACGAGTTAGTTCGGCATGCGATGCATTGGGTCTGCAATTCCAACCGTCCGCTCGACATGACTGAACTTCAGCATGCCATTGCGAGTTTGAATGAGGACGAATTCAGCTACGGCAAAGAAGATCTGGCGACCGAAAAGTCCATTCTCTCTGCATCCTTGGGTCTCCTCACTCACTCCAAGGCAAGCGGAATTGTTTCCCTCGTTCATTCATCTGCGAGGGACGTGATCCTCGGACGATTAGAATTGAACAGCCGGTCCTCGGAAATAAGGATTGGAAAGGCATGTTTGCGATACATGTCTAGCCCAGAAATGGCCAAAGGACCTTGCCTTTCCCTTCAAGATCTCAAAACACGGCTCACGACAATGCCGTTCCTCGAGTATTCAACTCGTCACTACGGATGCCACGTCAGACCCGTTCAGAATGAGCTGCTGGCGGATTTGATGACGTTCCTGAAAGACAAGAGCCTCAGGGAGGCCGCCTGGCAAGTTTTGCATTTCATCTTCAACATCAACAGCGACTCGGCGCAAGGGGTGGTCGAGTCGATGCCCAAGGAAGCTTCAGTCCTCCATGTTGCGTGTTATTGGGGGTTTTCTTCGGTACTCGAACAGTTCATCAGCGCGAAGCCTGATTCTGACGACCTCAACTTTCCCGACTCTCATGGCTGGACCGGCCTACACTGGGCAGCATCCGCAGGCCACGCCGACATAGCCGGGAAACTCCTTGACGCGGGCACCAATCTGGAAGCAGTGGACCATGGAAATTGGACACCATTATTCTGGGCTGTCGTGAAGGGACACGTACCAGTCGTCAGTTTGCTGCTTGAGCGGGGAGCCAATCTGTTCCACGTCGATGGGAGCGATTACACACCTCTCCATTGGTCTGTTCTGTCTGGGGCCAAAGACATAACGACTTTGTTGTTGGAGCGAGGCAAAAAGACCCACCGGCGCCATATCACGTTAGGCAACATGTCAGTACCGGCAAGAAGCCTCAGCGTTGAGGAGGCAAAAGCGCTTGGAGCTCCCGTCAAGTTCAAGAATCTTTTCGAACTCACGTTTCAGACATCAGACATTGAAGGCTTTGAACAACTTGCCTCCTTGTTTGACCCGTACGGCTTAGCAGGAGGCTATCACAAAGCCGGCCTGAGTCTGGACGAATTTGGTCAGGCTTGGGATCGGGCAAAAATTGTCCTGTCTAAAAGGGACCGCTTCTCACTGAGGGACAAGGATACACCCCCCATCGACGGGGTTCGACGCAGACTCCTCGTTACGGCCATCCAATGCGAGGATCTCGAGACTGCCAAAAGCATCATTCAGCTGAGCATGGACATGAATAAGGACCTGTTTACCGAGGTGGTCACTTCCCAGGGCGCCACGTATGTGCACGTGGCAGCATACAGCGGCAGCTCCGAGATAATGCAGCTGCTCATCGACAAAGGATTTCCTCTTGAACTGAAAGACAAGAGAGGAATGACTCCCCTCCATTATGCGTGCCGCACCGGCACCCGTCAGATTATCGAGATGCTATTAAAGGCTGGGGTCAATGTCGATGCTAAGGTTGGTGCAGGAGTGGAATGCACTGCACTAATGCTTCTGCTGCACTTTGGTGCTTCGAGAACGGACAGAAATCCTGGCGAAGTCCTCGGCCTTGTCCAAACCTTGGCCGCCAGCGGTGCATCAGTATATGCGCGGGACTCGAACGGTGATACAGTTATGCACCACGCAATGAAGTGTCTAGACCCAACCGTCGTTCAAGCCCTGTTGGACCTTGGCGCACATCTCGGTACCACAAACGATGATGGAGAAACACCGCTACACACTCTGGCCAGAATCGATTCCGGGTCCTGGAAGATCCGCAGCATCGGACCTGACAGAGATGGCTTCGGTCGACGTTACTTTCATCCTAACGCGCCACCTCATACGGAAGCAGCTTTTGTGAAGTTGGTGCTTCAGGCGTCCCCGGCGGCAACTCTCACAGCAACATCGCAGACTGGTAACAGCGTGTTAGCCTTGGCCATTCAAAGTGAGAAATGGGTTCTGGCTCAGGCGCTTTACAAGGCCGACGCTCCGTTCCTATTCACCGGCGATCTGTCCCGACACCTCGAAAGTGTTTCTGCGCAAGGCTTCTATGAACTGGTTCGTCTCTTCCTCCGACATAGCGCGAGACCAAGCTCAAAGAATCTCGTTGCCTACATCTGCGTCGTGGTGCCGGGCCAAAAATCGCATCGGTGGGCGACAGTGCGCACCAGCATCGATGACGCCCCGGAATGTTTCCCGCTCCGGGATGATGCCCTGGCAATCAAAGAACTGCTGGGTGTTGAGGCCGAAGAGACAGACAAGAGAAGTCTTCCGCAAGAATATACGGGGTTTTCCGCCATCCAGATAGCCGCAGAGCGGGGAGTCGATACCCGCGTTGTGAAAGCGCTCCTGGAAGCGGGCGCCGACCCCTTTGCTGAAACGCAAACGGTCATGGATTCCTTCCTGTTTGCGCTTCTGCGCGGTAAGGAGGAGACTCTCAAGACTCTCCTCGATCATGCCATGGCCGATCCTCACCCCCGCGACCACTGGCTCACCAACTATCTGCGCAAACCAGACTCCAACCAGGAACTTTCCACCCTCAACACTTACCTCTCAGCCCTCCAGAACGCCGATCTCATCAACGGCTGGGACACGGAAGACCACACCCTACTCTTCCACGCCATCACTGAATCTAACCCCATCCTCGCCCACAACCTCCTAACCCGCGGCGCGGACCCCAACGCCGCCGACGACGTCGGCTGGACCCCCATCCACGAAGCCATACGCACAAAAAACCTCACCCTATTCAAATTGTTACTCGCCCACGGTGGCAACCCCTTCGCCACAGTCTCCGACGCCGCCCCCTTCTCCGCCTCCCTCCCAACCTCCGCGCTGGATCACCAGGCCCCCGACGCAGCCACCATCAACACCCTGCACCTCGCCATGCGCTTCAACCCCGACCCGGACATGGTACGTCTGCTGTTAGAGCTGGGCCTCGATCCGAACGGCAAGACGAGAAATACCAAAGGTCTAGAGCAGTGGGATGAGGTAGATGAGGACAAGACGCCGTTGGAGATTCTGTTTTGGGAGTGGCGGTTTGAATGGGATGGGGGGATTTTGGAGGTGGTGGAGATGTTGCTTGATAAGGGAGCTGAGGTCGGCCAGGTGGTGGAGAGGATGGGGGTGCGGGATGTGGTGATGTTTGAGGGGCGGGAGGGGTTGTGGGAGAGGTTGAGGGCGGCTCCAGCTCCAGATGGGTTTGGGGAGGAGGAGGTTGTGGAGGGGGTTGATGTGCTGGATTTGGGTGAAGGGGGTGTGGGCGTGGATGTGATGGAGGGGGTGGAGGTGGCGTTGTCGTGAGGTTGGGAGGTGAGACGGTAGGGCGGTTGGCCGGTTAGATAGTACTTTACTATGTAGTATCTTTGCAGTGTTGGAAGGCGTTTTTGGGCTCGAGGTTTAGCTGTACGTGGGAGCCGTACTCCAAACCCCCGTCATGAGTTGTGTTGAGAAAGTCCCGAAAAGAAAAGTTCCCCCCTCGTGGTATGTCACTAGCAGGTACCGTACTGTTCAGAGTTGTTAGAGCGTTGTTTACCTACCTAGGAAGGTACATACATGGCTTAGTATGAAGTAATGTAGGGATTCTGTGCCTTTGACTCAGCGTTGGAATCAGAAATTATTTAGTACCTAACTATTGCTCTGGCAAACCGAATAAGCTTCGTTAGAAGGATGACTTTGCTAATTAAGACCTAAAAATCAAAACAACCCAACAAAACTGGACGTTGAAGCCTTCGGTCCGTTGTGTATAAGAAAACCTCCAGCCGGTGTCTGATCATTCACTTCTCTCCAACAGTCACTGGAGCTCCCTCCACATGCTGAGCGGCACTCTGTTCCTTATCCTCCAGGCGGAGCTGCGCTGCTTCGTCGCTACCTTCGAGAACAAACTTATTCTTCTTGCGATCGCGGTACCAAAGTAGCTGCCCCACGATAAACAAGGTGAAGTAGCAGCAAGTAAACACTGTGTTGACCGTGTAGCCCTTTCGCCATTTTGGAGCTACGGCAGGTCAGTCAAATATGTCTAAGTAAAGGTTTGTGGCAAAGGTTGGAAGTAATACTGGCTTACCTTCCACTTTGGGGAACACAGTAATGGGATAGAAAGAGAAAAAGACCCAGCCAAACGTCATCTACCAGTCGGTTAGCTAGGAGCAAGACGACGGGCAGCGGAAGCCCAGAAACTCACCATGGCGCCCGTGGTGAAAGCTCTGGCTTCACTGTCATCTTTCATAATCGTATTGACCCACGGAAACAGAATGGGTGTTACTGCGGATGTCGCCCCGAGCAGGTAGTAAACGGCAACTAGAAGTGCACTTGGGTCAGTGGGTTGTCATAGACAGGCTCAACGTGACCACCGAGACGGAGCTTACAGTGCAATCCGAGTGGGATGTTCCATATCAGGAGGCAGATATTGCAGAAGAGTAGCGTGCATGAGATGATGGAGAAGATGACCCAGATCGGGTAGATCATGCACAGGTTGGTGGCGACGATCCCGATGGCAATGGCCGTGCCCTGAACGCCCGTCGAATAGTAGTTGATCTTCTCAACTGAGTATCCCTCGGCCTGCAGCCACAGAGTCATCTGGCCAGAGACGTAGCTGGTGCATTGAAAGCTGAACTCCGTTAGCGACATGAAGACGGGGCTGCGCAGGAGACGGGGTGGTGAGAATGGAAACCACCAAAACGACTTACAAGATATAAGTGAAGACCGCGATGTAGAAATGCCAGTGCGTGAAAACCCGCTTCAGCATACGTTTTCCAATCTTGGTGCTCTCCTTGACTCCATCAGCCCGCATGCGTGCCTGTGCCAGCTTCTGCTCGCGTTCCGTCAGCCACCAGATGCGGGGGCTGGTCGGCAGGCCGGGAAACAAGAAGTATCCGGCCATGGCAACAGGAAGGGATATAGAGCCGTCGATGATAAACAGCCAGCGCCAACCCGACATGCCGCCGACGCCGTTGAGGTTCTTATGCGCGGCCGCCTGCAGATAGGCGCCAATCATGGAGCCGGCGTTGGACGAGATGTACCACACACCGGCGCGCTTGAAAAGCTCGTCCCCGCGGTACCAGCTGGTCAGGATATAGATGGCTCCGGAGGACGCCGGTGTCTCGAGCACGCCGAGGAGGAAGCGGAGCCCGAAGATCTGCGGTGTGCTCGACAGTCGGCATTGGGCAAACGTCAGGACGGACCAGGCCATCTCCATGCTCGGGATGTACCAGCGGGCCAGGTGGGGACGCGAGATAATCATCATGGAAGGGATCTCGAAGATCAGGTAGCCGATGTTGTAGAAGGTGCCGAACAGGGAGTAGTCATTCCCTTTGATGTTGAGCTCCTGCTCCATGCCCGACACATAGGCCGTGTTGATGTTGGACTGATCTAGCCATTTGATGAAGACTTTCAAACGAAGAAATTGTCAGCTAGGGCTTAGAAGCAATGTTTCGTCCAACATCACTCACACATCAGGCAGCATAGAGTCAGGATGATGCTGTCTTGCTTGCGGAGGAGACGCTTCTCCTCCTTGGAATAGTGGCTGGGGTACCAGTCGAAGATGTACAGCCACGCCAAGAAGAGCGAGCGGGTCGGCTTGTGCGTTGAGGAGCTCACGACGATCGGCTCCTCATTAAGTTGTTGGTTTTGGCCCTGCATCGCGTCCGCCGCCGTATGGGACCTGCCCTTGCTGGAGTCGGCCATGACTCCGGATGTCTGAGAATTTGCCCTCAAGGCTCACGTTGTCGGTCTTGTGCGTTGAGTGTCCAACGACGAGCGTGGAACGGAGCAGACTGAAGACAAAGACAAGGGAGCCTGTATCGCCATCTTTAATACTTGGTGTGCTTCCTTGTGTTGGTCTTCTGAGCTCGGGATGCGTTTCCCCAGTTCCCAGGAGCTTGGTTCACCACGCGCTTCTCCACACCCCACTCCACGATCCCCCGCAAAATCCGCCTAAGCCCCGCCTCTAAGGTCGGAGGAATGTGAACGGACAGCGGAGGAATTGCCAGTTGTGCCCGGAAGCTCTCCACACCAGGACGGTATGACTGCCGATCTCTGTCGTTCCCTCGGGAGGTTCGGGAGAGTAACGATGATACGACTTAGCCGTCAAGTCTTGACATGTGGAGGACCCATAGGTCCGTGGCACCGCGGAGACTGGTAACCGGGTGTATTTCAGGATGGGCCCGGAAGTTGCATTTTATCAAGCTTACACCGTATTTGTCGACAGCCATCTGAGCTTGAGACTCCTAGCACCGTGATTGAGCCAAGGCTGCCTCCTGAACCTCCTCGAAAACAATACCATCCCCTAAGGCACAGAGCAAGCCATTCAAGATGACTGAAAGTGCACGGAAAGCAGCCGACAAGCTCCCTTCTTTGACCACCACACCATCCCCCAGTGCGTCTCCATTATCCTCCATGTCGAGCTCTTCAACCGAGGCGGGCGGCGCCGAGCCCTTGGATGACAGCCTCACCTCCTTATCTGGAAACACCTCCAACGCAGACGTTGACGAGATGAATGACACCGTGACAACGGACGGGTCAAAACACAACCTCTCCAACCCGCCAGCAATCCGCAGCGACCTACAAGAAGCCTTTGCGGAGAACATCCTCGCCAAAACATGCCGGGTGGCCGTGGAAGGGCTGCGCCGTGCCACCGACCCAACCGACGCCAGCTTCCCGGAATACTGCCCGCAGACTGGCAACGCAGACGGCCAGTACGTCTTCCGCGAAGCCGAGTTCTGGACCTGCGGCTTCTTCCCAGGGACCCTCTATGCCTTGCTGGAACGGGCGGTCCGCTTCCCGCAGTCCCTCCCGTTCCCTCCCACCACCACCGACCAAGTCGCACCAAGCACCTCCCAAGTCCGCGCCCACCTAACCCGCCTCTGCCAAGCCTGGTCCTCACCCCTCCACGCCATGGCCGCCCGAACCGACACCCACGATCTCGGCTTCATCATCATGCCAGCCCTCCGGCTAGACTGGGAACTCACCGGCAACGAACAGAGCCTTGCCTCCATCGTGCGCGCAGCACACAGCCTAGCCAGCCGCTACGTCCCCCCCGCGCGCGCAATCCGTAGCTGGGACCTGGTCCGCCGGCGGGACATGGAGATCATCGGCCTGCACGACAACCTGCTCGTCATCATCGACAGCATGTGCAACCTAGACCTGCTGTACTACGCCGCCGCGCACTCGGGGGAGCGCCGCCTGGCAGAGATTGCCACGGCGCACGCGCGCACGGTGCTCAGCACGCATCTCCGGCCGGAAAGGCCAGTGACCACCGGAGGGTCCCGGTACACAGGCCAGCTCTTTTCGACCTGCCACGTCGCCAACCTGGACCCGCGCACGGGCAAGCTGCAGCGGCGGGCGACGGCGCAGGGCTACGCGGACGAGTCGACGTGGGCGCGGGGGCAGGCGTGGGCTGTGCTCGGGTATGCCCAGACGTACATGTGGACGGGGCGGCGCGAGTTCCTTGACGCGGCCTGCGGGTGCGCAGAGTACTTTCTCCAGCGGCTTGAGACGGCGCCCGCGTGCGTGGATGTCGTCATCGAGGATACGGAGGGGACGAGGGCCTCGACGACGAGAGGGCGGTATGTTCCGCTGTGGGACTTTGACGCGCCGATCGAGGACGTGTCTAATCCGACGCGCGACTCGTCCGCTGGCGTTATTGCGGCCAATGGCATGCTTGTGCTCTCGCAGGCGCTCGCGGGGGATGGGCAGGCTGAGCTTTCGGCTCGGTTCCGGGACGCGGCGGTGGCCATTGTCCGGGACACTTTGGACTTCGCGTTGGCGAGGGAGAAGGTGAGATTCCGTTTGGGCGATGGCGGTGAGTTTGTGGCTGAAGATGCCGTCGAGGGAAGCCGGTTTGACGCGCTGCTCCGGTTCGGGACGGCGAACAACAATACGTATGCCAGAAAGCGGTATGCGAACCACGGGTTGGTGTATGGAGACTACTATCTTGTGGAGTTTGGCAACCGGCTGTTGCGGATGGGTCTTGCATAAGCTTGGTTAAGACTGCGAAACGGTCAAGGGAGACATTCGTGTAGACGGTAGAACACAGTTCAGTGTGCCAGCTGTGTCTGTAATCCATCCATGTTTAGACTTTCCAAATCAACGATTATCCAAACTTCACCAACCCCCACCAACATCCATAGTCGCAGCAAACATGGTGCCGTCCTCGAAGCCGATGATACGGTCCATCTCCCCAAACTGCTGATCCAATAACGCCTGTGAGATGGAGCCGAGGCTGTGTTCGGAGCTAGCATGAAGCATCTCCCCCACTCCCTGCTGGGACATCGCCCCTGAGCCAGCCGCACCTAAGGTTTCCGGTGACAAGCCAGCCATGCTTCCGCGAGAGCGTTCTCCCATGGGAAGTGGACGCAGGGCCCCAGGTGAAGCATACATGTCCCAGTCCACGACTATGTTCTGCGGCTGTGCCACCTGCCCGTGAAAGGGGTCACGAGAGAAATCCGACGCTTCACAGTCGGTCGTCGGTGTCGAATGCTCAATCTCGGTCGTGTAGGCGTTGATGTTGACTTTGAACCCTCTATCTCGCAGACAGTTTGCATGCAAAGCCCTGAGCTTCTGGGAGTATTTGGCGGCTATGTCGTCCGGATGACCCACTGTCTGATCCGTCATGCCGGTCCCGCCGCCACAGCCACGCCATCGAGCCGACAATTCATCAAGCGCGCGCACCAGGGCCCAGAAGCCTCCCGGCAGTTCCGTTTCGAGGTGCCCGTGCCGCCAGTTGACGAGGAAGACGCGCGCCGCAACGTAGACACAGAAGGCGTACTGGTGTGCCACGGGCATCATCGGGGGAGTGTTGTCGATGAACTTGGCTGTGATGGCGGAAATCTCGGTGGCGGCAGCGATACAGGTATCGATGCTGCAGGCGCTGGGCAGGCGGGCCTGGAAAGGCGCCAGGCTAGGAGTGGGGAAGGCAATAGGCTGATGCAGCAAGATCATGCTCGCGTTGTGTGTGATGTGCGCGAGCGTCAGGTTAGGATCCATCAGAAATGGGGCGCTCCCATCTCTCCGGGAGCCGGTGGACTGCAGGTAGCTCTCGGCCTTCCACTTGTGCGGCAGGAACATCTTCCAATGCACGAGCCGGAGGTCGAGCTCCTTGAAGCGTGTCAACCAGAGGCTGACGTCCCGGCCCTGGCGCCAGTCGATGCGTTGCTGGAGAAAGTGGCTCGTCACGCGACTGAGAGACTCGGTCGCCTCGATGCAGTACGCGTAGGCGCCCACCGTCGACATGTCGGTGCCGAGCGTGCCTTGCGGAGACGCCGCCGACTCAACGGTAGGACTGTCGTGCTGGCCCCCTGGCCCGGCCCCAACGGCATCGGTCGCTCCCGCGGCGGCGCTGGGCTCCGAGGGAAGAAAGGCGATGGGATTGCCGATCCGGGCGGCGGCCTTGTTCCATATGCCAAAGAAGGGTGTGTTGACCGGTTCTTGCTTGCGCCACAGGACACCATCGCATGGCAGACGGCGGCAGACATCGTCGGACGTCAGGCTGGTGTTCCAGCCCATGGCGATGGAGCAAAAGCGGTCAAGCACAAAGACGTTCCAGAATACACGGCGGCGCTCCTCACCCTC
>FTIZ01751868.1_pt1 | contig 12350 bp, 11 predicted proteins | sample 1658381 | NCBI WGS metagenome assembly FTIZ01 (sample SAMEA3914822, study PRJEB12502) | metagenome | biome: forest; material: soil | place: USA | collected 2012-03-12 | depth 0.1 m
ATCAAGGAGAACACGTTCGGCAAGCTACACTTCCAAATCCGGCGGCGGTCGCAGTCGCTCGGCAAGGAGATGGAGGGCGGAGACTACGGCAAGTTCTCGACACGGGCGTGGATCTGGCAGGAACGGTATGTCGTCGTCTCTCTCGAACATGTGATGGCAATTCTCTTGCTTTGACAAGATATCCGCTAGGTATATTTTGAAACTGACACTCCTGGAACCGCCCCAACCAGAATGCTCTCCTCACGAACAGTCTTCTTCACCGAATCCGGCCTCCGCTTCGAGTGCCGCGCCCACTCACTCTGGGAAAGCTTCGGCTCGGGGCTGGCCGGCCCCTCGTGGAGCGCGCAGCTGGACAGCATCTCGCACGCCGGGTGGATGGGTCTGGTTGAGGAGTACACGCGGCGGGACATCACACGGGCGGCGGACCGGCTGCCGGCCACGGCGGCGACCATGCGGCGCGTCGCCAAGGCCCGCGGCTGGTCACACCTCTGGGGCATGTGGGCCGACGCGCCGGTTGATACGCTGGCGTGGATGGCCAAGAAGCACAGCGGGGTGCGATACAAGCATTTGTGTACGGTGCGGCCGGGCTTTTATGCGCCCTCTTGGGCATGGGCAAGTCTCGAGGGTCCCGTGTCGTACTCAATGGGTAAGCACTTGGACACGGTCCACGACATCAAGGTGGATGACCTCGAGGTGCAGAAGTGGGATGTCCCGTCGGGCGTCATCAGAGTCGCTGGCCGGATCATTACCAGGACGATCCAGTGCGAGGTTTCGGAATATCCCGGCGCGCCAGCCGTGGAAGGGGTCATGGAAGCCGAGGAGGAGGGACTGAGTCACCGTTATACGATGGCGGGGCTGGTACCGCAGAACACAACCGAGGGGATGCCCGTCACCACGGACACCGCGCTACAGGCTTGGACCGGCGTGATCAACGGGGAGACCGTGTCGACTGTCATCCGGGTGCCACACGGCGACCCCGTTCCGAACAAGTCGTGGGCCGGTGAGTGTATCTGTCTGATGGTCATCAAGCAGAGGTTAAGATGCCTTGTCCTGCTTTTGGGGCGGTCACGGCGCGTGCCGGGGGCTTGGGAACGCATTGCCTTGGTGTTTGGACCCGATCCGGCTTGCTGGGAGAATGCTCCAAGGGTGGTGCTTGATCTTGCCTGATGGCTTTTTGACAAAGGGCAAACAAACACCGGTTGTTGATCCCTCCGGAGTACTGGCGCGGGGGAGCTGATGCGGTCGGATGGGAACGGGGTGGGACGGTGGTGTGGCTCGTCGGGCTGAAGCTGAACGCTGCAGGAACGGGTAGCAGTTCGCCTTGTCTAGCGCCGACGCAATGCAGACGGGCTGCATTGGTTGGGCGGGGTGGGAACGGGGGCCCGGGGCTGTGCAGAACAGCGCCGGCATTTTCCATCGCTGACCATGAATCGCGTCAGGCTCAGGCTTCGAGTCTCTCGATCAGTTGAAGCTACGGACCACCCGTACGGCTGCAAGCATGGCCGAACCTGTTGCTATTCTCGGCCTCGTTGGCGTCGTTGATGTCTGCTGGGACTGGGGAAAGAAACTTGTCGAGACGTGCAAAGCCTTCCGGCACGCTGACACGCAAGTTGACGAGGCCATTTGTCGGCTTGAGGTTCATTGGCTGCGCGTCGAGTACCAGCTCCAGATGCTTCGCAAAATGGAACCGCTGCTCGATGGCTCCCACCGCAGCATCCAGCAGCGGTGCTTGGAGATTGTGCTAGCTAAAATCAAGATTGCCGTCTCCAAGCTCGAAGGCCTGATCGAGAAGCCGAACCCTGCTCAGGGGCCTTTGGCCAAACCGGAAGTCAAAAAGCTGAAGTACGCCATCTGCAAAGACAGTTTGGCAGAAGCCATCTCCGAGCTCGAAAGATGGCAGCAAATATTCGACCCGAGCTGGTTCCTCATGTTGCGAATCGCCGATCCGCAGGTCGACAGCCTGCTCAAGGCCACCACTAAACTGCAAGCCGGCTCCGTGCAAGAAGGGTTCTCGAGGTCCTCTCTACCTGCCGCCCAGTCTATGCGCCGCGCGATCAGGGCCAGTCCCTCAAACACCGATATTGGCAACCCCAAGATATTCTTCACAATGGAGGGTGTGATGGCCGGGAGCATCTGCCCAGTTCCTTTCAGCACCGCCAGCACTGCCCGCCGCGCCGACAACCAAGAGATCGTGCTGCTGGACCCTGTCACCTCCGCCTCACGAACCTCGGCAGCGGCCATGCGATCCGGCATACGAAACTTCGCCCGGAGCCTGCGCCACGCCGATCCCTTTACCTTCGGCCTGCTCGAGTGCAAGGGTATCGTGGAAGACGCCGAAAGCAACAAAACAGCAGCGCCAGGCACAGGACAATCACCCACACTTCTTGCAGGTCTTGCCTTCCTCTTCCGCCTTCCCGCAACTCACTCACACATCGAGAGCCTGCGAGGCCGCCTGCTAGGCGGGGCTGACCGCGCCCACGACTCGCTGTCAGATTGCTTCCTCCTAGCAAGACAGATGGCGGCCGCCGTCAGCTACGTCCACCTCTACGGCTTCGTGCACAAGAACATCCGGCCCGAGACAATCCTCCTCTGCCACAGTTCGCCGCCTGAAAAACGCATATCGGACGAGGGCGTTATCGAGGGGGTGGCTAATGAGATCGCCGTGCTCGTCGGCTTTGACGTGCTCCGGGAAGCCGAGGGCAAGACGAGCCGACAGGGCGACGACGATTGGGAGAAGAATTTGTATCGGCATCCGCAGCGGCAGGGGATTTTGCCGCATGCCGACTATGAGATGCGCCATGATATCTACAGTCTCGGTGTCTGCTTACTTGAGATCGGATTATGGAAGAGCTTCGTCGACTATCGCGCCGGCTCCGACTTGCCGTTGCTAGTGTCTGGGTTGGACATCTTGGACACGGACATCAACGGCCCGGAGCTGCTGAAGAGTCCGGAGGGGCTCAAAGACCGCCTTTTACGGTTGGCGAGGGGCCCGTTGCGGCGAAGAATGGGTACCGTGTACGGCAAGGTTGTGGAGACGTGTCTGACGTGTTTGGACAAGGACAATGTTGACTTTGGAGATGAGAAGGAGTTTCAGGACGAGGATGGCGTGGCGGTGGGGGTTCGGTATATTGAGAAGGTGGTTGTCAGGCTTGGTGAGGTAACTGTGTAAAGTCTGGTTAAGGCTTTGATATTGGCCATCAATTCAGGCGCAGTCCAGTACAAAAGTCTCTGCATTGTCTGTCTGTTGGTTTTTCCTACCATAGCACAGTTGGATCCCGACCTAGTCTCTAACTGTCTTGCCCATCACAACACCATCCCACCCCTCCCGCGCCCGCGCTGATGATACTACTTTCTTGGATGCGCTGGGTCAAGCCAAAGCAACAGACACACCCAACGAACACCAGAAACCTCTGCGGCAACAACCTTACCTGGTATTCACATTTCTCTAAGTTAAGAGCAAGAATGCCTACTGACAGATATGGCTTCTATCATTGTCCTTGCTCAGACTTTGACTGCGTGATTATTTTGATCCTTTTGATTTCATTCTATTATTTCTAAGGACAGTAAGAAAATGGAAACAACGTCGCCATGGTGCCAGTTGCCAGGAATGCACAAGTCCTTGGGTTTCGGCAAGGTCGACCTGTCATTGGTTCGTCCGGCAAGCCACACAGCTTGAACCCCGCGCTGAGCCTCCTCCTCTCAGTTGAAATGCTTAGGTTTTCTTTGCATCATTGATGACCCAGCCCGTCTTTGACCTTGAGCATCACGGCACAACCGGCTGGCCCACCGCCATGGCGTCTATTCCAGACCTCGTCCGAGACAACAAGCTGGAAACGAGCTTTGACGACAAGTTCACAGTCCACCACTACGATGAGTCGGATGTTGAGCAGCACATGCGATCAAACCAGCGCTCCGAGTATTGGGAGGATGCTAAGCCGCTGGCCCGCGGCGGCTGCGGCGAGGTCTTGCTGCAGCGGTGCGTCAAGGGGAAGGGCACCCACGAGTTGCGCGCCGTCAAGAAGATTGCCCGGTCCATCTCGCGAGCGAAACAGTTTGATGTGTCTGAGCTCGAGGCCATCGCCAAGTTCTCCCACAGAAGAGTAAGCTGATTGTCGGGTAAAAGAGTGTGTGATCGGACAAGAGAGGCGCTGATTCATGCCTCGCCTCTTTAACAGTATTCCAAGTGCTTCGTCAAGCTCCTAGGATGGTACGATACCGACGACTACTTATTTCTCGCCATGGAATATTTCCCCCTGGGTGACCTCCAAGAGCACATGTCCAAAACCGGCCCAATGGCCGAGGCCGACGTTCGTGTCATAATCTACCAGGTGCTTGAAGGACTGCGCCACATGCACCGCGAGGACTTTGCACACCGTGATATCAAACCAAGGGTAGGTGCACCTTTCTCTCTCTAGGGTATCATGTACTTGCATAGACTGACTTACAGATGAATGCCTGTAGAATGTGTTGATTAGGTCACAGCCCCCTCAGAGAGACTGGTGGGTGAAGCTCAGCGATTTCGGCATCAGCAAGCGCATCTCAGGCCCAACGGAGATACTGTCGACAATCAAAGGCACGCCGCAATACATGGCGCCTGAGCTCAACATTTATGAGCCGGGAAGCACGATTCAGGTTGACCACCGAGCCGGTGACATGTGGTCCCTCGGCGAGATGGCACACCGCATGCTCACCGCCACAGCCGCCTTCTCTTCCCACGCCGCTTTGTTCAGCTACATGATATGGTCCGACACATTACCGTTCCAGGAGCTGACCAAGCATGGCGCTGGCAGTGATGCTGAATCTTTCATCCGCGCGTTGATGAGGCCGACGCCCGAACATCGCTTGACCTCGGACAAGGCCCTAGAACATGCGTGGATGCAGCCCTACTGGCCGTTTAGAGCCAACCTCGATCCATCAAGAACGCCCACACCAGCGTATGCAATATCCCTGATTCTTGTTGTCTCCCCATTTTCTTCCGCCTTGACCGCCTATCCAGCCATCAACGGCCTACCTAAGCTAACTTGTTGGGCTATTCTGGGATAAGATCTAGCACAGCGCCGCCGAACCTCCCTGCTATTAGCATCCCTGCTATTAGCATCCCTGCTATTAGCATCCCTAATTCCTGGGCTACCGAACCATCAATCGTTTCAACTGAACCTGAGAAGTATGTAATAACGAATAAAAAATCACTCTGGTTTACCCCGCGTCTTAACATTACTAAAATGCATATCATTTCCCTCGTCTGACTTTTTCAACGATAGGAATGCCAGTTCCGTGTCCATGCCTTCGGCTACCGAGGAGAGCGTTGACAGCCAGATCCCAATAGCCGTCAACGCCGAGGAACCCAAGCCAAAAGGGGAACTAAAAGACCCGAAACTTCTCACGTCTGGTTCGGTCGACGACACAACCGGGGCTTGGAGCCCAGCAACGGACCGGCAGGTAACAGAGCTAAAGGGCCATTCTAATTGGGTTCGCTCAGTGGCATGGTCGCATGGCGCCGGCCGGCTCGCGTCGGGCTCGGACGACAAGACAATCAAAATTTGGGATCCGGTGACGGGCCAGGGCCTGTTGACATTGAAGGGCCATGCTGATTACATTTACTCAGTAGCTTGGTCGCACGATGCAACCCGGCTTGCATCTGGCTCGAAGAATTCTGAAGTTAGAATCTGGGACCCGGTGACAGGCCAGCAGTGCGTGTCGAAGCTGATGATCCATTCTGGCTGTGTGACTTCAGTGGCTTGGTCTCACGATTCAAGCCGGCTCGCGTCGGGCTCGGTTGATCAGACAATCAAGATCTGGGACCCGGCGACGGGCCAGTGCGTGTCAAATCTAAGGGGACATGGTAACTGGGTATCTTCAGTGGCCTGGTCTCACAATTCAAGCCGGCTCGCGTCGGGCTCGCATGACGGCACAATCAAGATCTGGGATCCGGCGACAGGCTGGTGCCTCCTCTCGACACTGAGGGGGGGCCTTTTTGATTATATTTATTCAGTGGTTTGGTCGCACGATGAAACCCGGCTTGCGACTAGCGGGAACAACGGTTTGATCAAGATCTGGGATTCGACGGAAGGCCGGTGTTTATCGACGCTCAACGGCCATACCGGTCCGGTCTATTCAATAAGTTGGTCGCCTGATGCAACCCGGCTTGCATCAGGCTCGAAAGATAAGACAGTCAAGGTCTGGAATCCGGCGACAGGCCAGTGCCTCTCGATACTGAAGGGCCATCTTGGTGCTGTTCGATCGGTAGCCTGGTCGCCTGATGCGACCAGGCTTGTGTCTGGCTCGGACGACCAGACAGTCAAAATCTGGAACCGATGACTGGGTAGTGCATGGCGACACCATAGGGCCATATCGAGGGAGCAGGCACGCAAAACAAAAATGGTGGTGGTACGCTCCCTGCGTGCCAGGTGGAGCCGGTGGTATTCTCCCTTCGTTGGAGTTAGTGGTGGAAGGAAACCCGGAGAAGAGAGGAGTGGCGAGCCAACCGGGTTATAAGAGACAGTCGTCGCAGTCAAGTTGTAGGGGAACTACAAGCTCAAGTAGAACTTGAAAGATGTATTTTTGAAATAGGTAATTGGGTACCAAAGGTAGATACTCAGCTACTCTATTGGCCAACGTGGAAAAACTACAAAACCCAACCAGACACTACTTCACCCCAGCATTCCCCCCTCCGACTTGAATATTAATTAACCTGCAATTCATATCTCGTTAATAGCTCTACTCAAGGTCCCTATATGTCCTCAACGACTCTTTCCCAACCTCGCCGCTCACATACAACTCCAACAATCCCAACCAAACCCTCGCCGCCCGACTCACCGCCCCTTGGGGCGGTGTTAAAAGCCTCTGCATAGCATGCCACCACACCCGCCCATGCTCACCATGCGGGATCGAATCACGCATGACGCGGCTCAGCAGGCGCTTCCATTCGCCGTCGCCGTCGTCGCACCCGTGCGTGATGCGCGCGTACTGGAACCACGCTGGCCAAAAGCCGCCGCTCTCCCAGTCGATGATGGCTGTGACACGCGCGCGCCGGGGGTCCACCATGATGTTGCCCGTGAAGAGGTCGCAGTGCGAGAAGACGAACTGGTCGGTGCACGGCGGCATCGTGGTGCGCGCCATGCGGATGACGCGGGAGGACACGCCGGCCCGTTCCAGGGCGGGCCGGAAGAGGTCGTCGAAGATCTCGGTGCGGGAGGAGCACCGCGGGAGGAAGTCGCTGCGCGGGGTGGGGGAGGGGATGAAGTTGTTGTTGGGAAGTCGGTGGCCGTTGATGGTCTGCATGCGGTTGCTGGTGTAGTTGGAGAGCTCGGTCATGTAGGAGGCCACTTGTTCGGCGATTGACAGTCTGGCCGAGACGCTAAGCTGGGACCAACAATCGCGCAGGTTCTGCCCTGAAATGCGTTCTTCGAGGAGGTAGTGCCGCTCGCGGTCTGGGGAAAGCCACTCGCCGAAGATAGCGGGGACGGGGACGGCCGTGGAATCGACAAGGAAGTGGTGGGTGGCGGCTTCGGTGTTGACAATGCCGTCGAGGTTGGGAGTGCGCTTGAGGATGAACGTGGTATCGTTGGAGGGGTTGTAGGCCTTGTAGACGGCGCGTTGGCCGTAATTGTAGATGACTTCCAGCGAGCTGGGGGCGAACCAGCTCGGCTGTCTGGTCGAGAGGTTGCTGGGCGGCATTGTGAGGGATGTTTTCTTGTGTGTTTACAGAAACTTACCTGACCTGACCTGCCGTGAATTTCTGTGAGCACGAGTGAGTTCGATGCTACAGCGAGCGTCATCACAAGCCGGTCTTTGTTGAAGGAGTCGGTGATTAAATACTAGGAGCCCCCGTACGTTCAACAGTGACGGCCTCAGTTGTTTCCGTGTTGTGTCAATATATAGCGAGGAGGTCCAATCGTGCTCGAGCCCCTGCCCCTTTGTTGCTGCAACTGTCCATGTACTGACAAGGTGTGGAACAATGGACCGCACCACGTAAACAAAGCCATTATGTGAATGCTACTCAGTGAATTGTAGCTATTATTGCACTTGTGTATGAACAATGGAAGTCAGTGAAGGCGAACGATCAATCCAGCGCAAGGGACAACATCCGGACAGCCAGTCTGGCCAACTTAGTGACGGGAGTGATCTGACCTTAGAGCGAGCGTACGTTGGTCACTTGCCACAGCCGTGAATATGTCCGGTTTGGTAACGCGTTGTCCCGGGCGGGATCAAAGGTACGTAGTTGCTGCCAAAACTGGGGTCACAGCGGTAGCTCCTAGGAGACATGGACGGCTAAAAATAGGGCTTGTCGTTGTGTGTGTTTCTTTGCGTGCCCTGATCCTTTCTGCCGAATTTTCCATGTCGAGGCACGCAAGGTGATTCATCCCCGCCAATGTCATGATGAGTGGGGAGAAGACGAGGACCAGTGCTCGTTTTTGGCTGCCACGCTCCCCGAACAAGGTTGACTGAACTGTTTTCCAGAAGGCTCGATGCTTCATGTTGGAACCAACGGGTTTGAGAGAAAACGTGCGTACCTAAACAATGGAGCAAACAGTGGCTGTCGATGGCTTCAATTGGACATGTTTGCAATGATGAGTGAGGTTCTATTGCGGCGCACGGAAAAGAGAGGCAGAGAAACAAGTCGGTTGATGTGCTGTGAGGATGGTCGTGGTGTTGTGGTGGAAAATATTTGCCTCGTCCGAGACGCCGTTACCCTCGGCACCCTCTCAGATGTTTTCTTCTGGGGGGAGGAGACGGTAAATTGTGGCCTGGTCGCAACCAAGGCACTTCCCCAAGTTTGTCACTTATCAAATTCGGTTGGTGGGAGACGAGCCTCCGTACAAGGAGACAAGGAGTTGGGCTTTGAACGACAAGGTGACAAAGGCTGAGTGTTGAACAAAGACTTAGAAAGGAGGCCATTCTGCTCGCTTCTACGTGACGGCTGTTGGCGCGGCACACTTCTCACCATGTGCCTCAAGATTAGCACTGAGGTATTCGTGCAGAGCTTTCAGCTCGTGTCTTTTGCCATTCCAGGTTTCTTTTATGCAATGTTGAGCATCACCACTGCAGTTAGAAACCGGAAGTCGCCGCAGTGATCGGCTGATCGGGGCAAGACGGCCAACAGCTAACAGCTGCATCTCTCCTCTGGTGTCGGTAAATCAGCCCTTTTTGGCTAAATCACTCTCCCGCCACAGGTTGGAGTACCTTACTGTTGCGGGCTGCCCCTCCATCGCTGCAGCCACCGCCTTTTTCCCTCCATCACCCTCTCACCACCACCACCTTTGGTAGAATACATCACTTCTGCCCGCGTTTTTTGCCTGTTCCATCCAACAAATACCAGTCAAGTCCCGGTCCTGCCATTCACCCGTTCTGTCCTCCCCAACCAACGCCCCACGAAACACGGCACCAAAATGCTTCTTCAAGACCTCCCCCCGGAGCTCCTCCTTCAAATACTCTGCTCGATTCCCACCCTCCCAGCCCTCCTCTCCCTCGCCCTCACCTCCCGCAAATTCCACTCCCTCTTCCTCACTTCCCAAGCAACCCTAATCTACTCGGTCCTCGCCACCGAGCTCGGCCCAGACGTCCTGTCCGACGCCCTCATCCTTGCCGAAATCCGAGACCTGGATCACGCCAGCCCTGCGTTTCTCGACACCGTAGAGGCCACCCTATCCACCTACGACGCTTATCTCGCTCGCGGCCCGGCGAGCCGCCAGCACCCTGCCGCACACCAGTTCTCGCTGGAGCAGGTGCTGCGCTTGGTGCGCGACTACCGTGCGGTGGGGTTTGTGGCCGGTTTGTATGCGACTTGTACACTCGGGATGATACGGAATGAGATTGTGCCGTCTTTGTCGGGCCAGAACCTCAAGGAGAAGACTGCGGCGGCGGCGGCGGCGGCGGTTATGACAGCCGCTCTGAGCGATGTGGAGTGGCTGCGCATCCTGCGCGCCTTCTACCGCCTTCAGGTGTTACTGTGCTTGTGGGGAGGCACTTTCAAAGAGAAAGACAAATGGAGAGGCTATAACCTGTGCAAAGACCATCCAGAGGCAGACCGTGTCAACTTCAAGCTCTTTGGGTTGTGGGACGTTTGGGACGTGGAGATTGTTTTTGGCGCGGGCGCATTCTATCAGCAGTTTCGGACGCGTTTGGCAAAACGGTGGGTTGGGGACTATTCGAAGCATCCTACTGCGTCCGGTATGACGCGCCGGCTCACTTGTTGGCTCGAAGAGTTCAGGGGGATCGTTGGGCGAATACGTGCTGACGACGAAGGGGTATGGCGGGGCATGGTTGAGGATGCGTCTAGGTTTTCTTCTGGAATCGAGGCCGCCGAGGACGAACAACACTCTCGGTCAGCTTGGTTCCGATATTCCGTTGAGTCGTTTTGCAGGACTAAGGGGCTACCTGAACGGCATTGGTACCCTGCCTCGCTTCGGAGATCCGTCGGCGCCGTGCCATATGGATGGGTAGATGCCTTTGATGGGCTGTATGCGGCGAACTTCTTCGAGCGTGTATTATTGGGGTTGAGGACATTTTACGGCCGTTGGTCCCTCTTTGGTTTCCTTTTCTGGGATGCAGGGCGGATAGAGGCATTGAAGACATCAGATTTACTGTCGAGATATACCACGGGATGGGCAGCCTCGGGTTGGATTTGATAAGCTCCAGAGGGCGAATAGACTAAGGTATCCAAGCACTCCGCTCTCCTCCCTAACTTCCTTAGTGTGAGAACGACGTCCCATTCGTCATCGAGACAATTACCACCGACAAATTACCACAGCGGTCTCGCTCGGGTTGTCATTGACGAAGCAGCCTTGGACGGGGTTCTCGTGGAATCTCGCGCATTGGACGTTGTCGACACCAACACACTCGAGCAATCCCAGCTTGTCCTCCGTTCCCATATAGGTGCAATTGAATCCCTGGGCCGTGAACGGACCGAGCTTGGGGGGCCAGCCCGGGGAGCGACCTGTCCCCGAGGTTGTCGACTGCGAGAAATCGGAGTGAGCTTCACATGTGGTGATGGTGCCGTACAAAGGCGCCGAAAACACCCGCCACGAGCGGGCCCAGTCGCCGCCCACGTCGGTTGGCAAAAACCACTCTTCTAGGGCAATGACAACGTAGGCACTATGCGGCGTGGGCGAAGCCGACGCCGTCGTCCTGGTCGTCGTCGTTGACGATGCCGTCGCCCAGTTCGTGCACGTGGTGGACGTGATGCAGGCTGGCTGTCCACCAGGCCCCATAGCGCAAGTCGAGACTGCTCCGCTGGCGAGGCAGCTGCCCGTGTGTGTCGCACTGGGCTTACCTGGTGTAGGGAGATCTGTTGGTATCGTGCAGGCCTCGACGGGCACGCAGACCGTGTGTGTACCGCTGCCGCTGCATTGCGTCGTCGTCGTCTTGAAAGCACAGTTGCCCACGTTCACCGGGTCCGTGAAGTCCGGCGGCTTCCCAGTCGGGTTGGGCTGACAGTAGTAGCCGGCGCAAAGAGTGCCACACTTGGTCGTGCAGGTCGGTGACGGCTCTCCGGACTGGTACGTGATGGTCCGTCCCCCCGGGCCACCGTGCCCCGAGGGATGGTCGCTGCCATCCCCATTGCCCTGCACGGGCTCGCCACCAGTTGGCGACAGCGAACCCAGGTCGGGAGGTAGTACCTCGCCGCACGGCTCATCGCCCACAAACGGGCGGTCGAGCAGACACGATTTTTCAAAGACCTGAGCGTTCCAAATGACTGGCTTTTTGTCCAGCAACCCCCACGGGTCGGGCGGAATTTGAGGGTCGCTGATTTCGCGTCGTCCATGGAAATGGGTGATGAGTGCCTTGACCGTTCTTGGTTTCTGGAGCTGCGTCTTCCACGGGTCCGGCACGGGGAGCCCTCGGAAGTAGGCGACCAACCCAGCAACAAGGGGAGTAGCTGCGTAGATCGCTGTAAGTATTGGGGCAAATACCTAGAGGATTGAAGTATTGCGTAAAAACATCGCTGGGAGGCTTCAAACTTACCGAGCGAAGTTCCTACCTCGACCGTGTAACCTCCGTTCTCACCCGCAGGGACGTTTACTCGTCTTCCACTGTGGGGCATGCATGTTAGCGAGTATTAGACGAAGGAGAGCAAGAATGAGAGAGGCGCGGGGCTTGGTCTTACGGAGCGTAGGTGGTCACCCAGGGTGGCGCGTTACTAAACCAGGCCTTTCTGCAGTTGCCGTCAGTTGCCCCGACGACGATCATGTTTGACAACCCTGACCCGGACTCCCCAAGAAACCTGGAAGGATATCTTTGTTTGTCGACGTCATCGATGGCTTCGTTCCCAGCCGCTGTGACGAGAACAGTGTCGAGTTCATCGAGCTCCTGTAGAATCTTGCCTGCAAGCACGAGCCAAACATTAGAAC
>FTIZ01005286.1_pt2 | contig 12345 bp, 10 predicted proteins | sample 1658381 | NCBI WGS metagenome assembly FTIZ01 (sample SAMEA3914822, study PRJEB12502) | metagenome | biome: forest; material: soil | place: USA | collected 2012-03-12 | depth 0.1 m
ATCTGCGAGGTGCTGCCGTACAGCCCTGATCGACCGGGGCTTATGGATCTGCCGGCCGAGACGGGGGCGGGGGCGCCCGCGGGTGAAGGGGGCCCGAGGATTGTAGAGCCCAGCCGGGGTTTTGCGCCGGCCGGCGACGACGATATTGGCGCAAACGGGGAGGGCAAAGAGGCCGAGGACGACGGCGTGCTGGACGTTGCCAACATTGTCGCGAGCGGGCAGACTCGGGAGTTTCTCGCTAAGAAGGAGAAGGAGAAGGCCGAGAAGGCCAAGGTTGGGAGAAAGGGCAAGGATAAAGAGGGCGCGGACCCGGCCGCCGCGAAGGGGAGACTGCCCAACTCGAAAAGGCTTCAAAACTCGTTTCACTACGAGGAGCTGGTGACCGAGGAGGTCCCCGTCGTGGCCCCCCCAAAGGACATCGTCACTATCCCCGAGGCTGCCGAGCCCGCCGAGATTACCGAGCCCGCCCGGGCAGACGGCGCAAACGGCGACAATGCGCCCAAGCCAGAGACGGAACAACAACAGCAGCAACCACAGCCGTCTGCCGATGCCCAGCCAGCAGCAGACTCGGCCCCAACAGCCACCGAGCGGGTAACCCGCCGCGTGCGCCGCGACATCGAGGTCGGTCTCGAGCGCTTCCGCTTCGCAGACCGCAAAGAGATCGACCGCATCGTCACGGCCATCTACCGCGCGGTCCAGGGCATTGAGGACATGTACATGCGGCCCGGCTGCTGGGAAAATATCGTCTTCGTCGGTAACGGCGCGCGCATACGCGGCCTCCGCGACAACATCATGCAGACCCTGCAGGCGCGGCATCTCGTCTCGCCGAGCACCGCCACCATGTTCACGTCGGAGCTGCCCTCTAACATGGGCACTCCCTCGGGGACGGGCTCCCAGACCCCGACTTCGTCGTTCGCCGGCGCCCCGCACCAGCTCCCCACCACCAGCAGCGTCAATCCCCTGCTCCAGGCCGCCACCACCGCCGCGAGCCTCGGCGTGGCTCCCAACAACGCCAACGTCGCGGGGTCGACCGCCGGCGGCGACGCCGCCTCGGGAACCAGCCACCACTTCCACAGCCAGACCCCGACCAACATCCGCCTCGCTCCGCTGCCCGCCTACCTAACCGAGTGGACCAAGCACGGCTTCGAGGAGGCCATGTTCCTGGGCGCGCAGGTCGCCGCGCGCCTGGCGTTTTGCATACACAACCTCGACGCTCAGGGGTTGGAGTCGCAGCGGCTGATGAGTTTCAGCCGGGTGGATTACAAGTGAGTTTTTTTCTCTTGCTTTATTTGTTCTTTCCATCCCTTGTGCTGGTCAAGACGGGAGATGCTGACGTTGACTGCGATCAGTGAGCTTGGGCCCAAGGGCGTTCGGTCGCATTCAATGCTCGGGTGAGAATACACTTCTTCCTTCCTACCTGAGGCGTTGTGGGTTGGTGGTTGCGAAACTGGGCGGGCGGTAAATCTTGATATGGTGAGACATCGGCTACTCTATCCATCCGTGTCTCTGTCTGGAGTTTTAAGGGGAAAAGTCGTTTCCATATTTTTTTCTCATTTATCAGCGGAGGGCGTGGGCTGGCGTAGATTGGGTTGTTTCTTCTTCTTCCTCTTCTTCCATTGCTGTGCCGTGAACCTTGTTTGTGGTCTTAGAGGGGGAGGGCTAGTTGCCATTTGATCTTGATGGGACGAGATGGGTGGCCGTCGTGGCGAGACCGCCCGTAGAGAGATGTATTAGGGATACTTGTGTATGGATGCTGGGTAGTATTGACATTGGTGCTGCCTGTGGAGAGGATGTGAAGCGTTGTATGTATGGAATGCCAGGCGCGCTGTCTTGCTGTACAATGTCTAACGAGGCGTTTCAGAGAGAGATACATACCTGTACTCAACGGGCTGTTGACGGGATAGGGCGAGGCTGGCCTCTTGAGGCTCTGTATCCCCCAGCGTCGTTGGTTTGATTTCGCTTCAGACCCGCCTTCAAGTCAACACGATATGGCCGACACACAGAGCTTTCTATAGACACGTTCCCTCAGGCAAAGAACGAGAGCATCTCCATGCCCGTTGAAACAATGGCAACGAAAAAGGAGGCAGCGTCCCCAGAAGAGGGTTAGGGTTAAACCGCCTGGTATGACACTCACCCCCTCGGGACAGCAACAGCATCTGAGTCACCTGCAACTCCTTGTCTCCTCTCCTCACCCCCATTTCCCATCTCCCAGAAACCAACTGACCAACCAACCAACCAGTCAGCTCACCAACCGCCACCATGCCACCCACTCACACACTCATCAGTTCCCACTCCCCCTTCGAAGCCCAAATCGGCTACTCCCGCGCCGTCGTCGCCGGCGACATGGTCTTTGTCTCGGGCTGCACGGGGTACGATTACAAGACGGGTGTCATCAAGTGGGATGTGGCCGATCAGGCCGAGCAGTGCATGCTGAACATTGCGGCGGCGCTAAAGGAGGCGGGGGCGGAGATGGCGGATGTTGTCAGGGTGCGGTATATCTTGCCGGACAGGAAGGATTTTGCAAAGACTTGGTAGGTTTTTCTCGGTGGCTCTGGTTGGGTGGTGGTGGGTGGTGTGGACGGATGTGTTTTGTTGAGAGGGTGTTGATACTGACGAGATTCCATTGTTAGGCCCGTCCTGCAGAAGTGGTTTGGCGACGTCCGGCCTGCGGCGACCATGATTGAGGCTGGGCTGATGGAGGAGGTCATGAAGATTGAGATTGAGGTCACGGCGAAGAAGGGGGCTGTTTCGGAGGAGCACAAGACATTGTTGTGAGGGAGAGTCGTGCGTGTTGCAAGGAGCGTCGTGTATAAACATTAACCACGTGTGTATCCCGACCGTACGCTGCCCAAAAAACCAACAACTGGAAACATCCAACAGCGCCAGGCTAGTTACAAGGCTTCGCGACAATACCCAAGCATGCTACCAAAGAAGGAAAGATAAAGGTATGCCCCAGCCGTCAAACCAACGCTCCAAAGAAATATGTAGCCCATCAATCATCACGCAAAAGCCAACGCCCACCAATTCCGTCTTTTACCCCCTCAATCACCTCCTGGCCCCTGTCCCCGGCCCCGTCCCGCTCCCGCTCCCGCTCCCTCCGAGCCCAACATCATCGCCATTAATATCCTCCGAAAACACGCTCCTCCTCAACGGACTCGCCGGACTCCCCTGCCCGCCAAGCAACCTCGCATTCAAGTAATCCCCCGCAAACCCCTCCTGCGTCGCCGTCGGCGGCGACACCGCCGCGGGGCTCTCCACCAGCCCCCGATCCGTCACCACGGGCGGCACCAACCCCGCCGGCGTCCCGTTGGTGCTCAGCGCGCTCACCCGCTCTCCTCTTCTCTCGCCTTCCCCGTACCCGCCGATGGAAGACACGGTCGTGTCGCTGATCTGCCGCAGGTGGGCGCGGTCCCGCTCCGAAATGTTGGAGATGCCCGAGAGGACGGCGCCTCGCGTCGTCGTCGAAGCGATGGGCGAGGCGTTGGTCGAGGTGGCGGACATGGGCGGCGCGCGGCCCAGGGCGTCCGAGTCGGGGCGGTAGAAGACGGGGGACTCGTCTTGCGGGATCGGTGGCGGGGTCGGGACAAAGGCTCGTCCTGCCGCTGGCGGGGGGGTGGGGTTGGCGTGGTCGGTTTGGTGGGTTGTTGGGTAGAGGGTGGGGTTGTTCAGTGAGGCTGGAGTAGGGGAGGAGGAGGGAGAGAGGGTGGTGGAGTGAAGCTCGGCCGGAGGAGAGGTGTCTAAGAGACGGGGGTTAGTTTGTGCTGCTGGTTGGGGGAGGTTGGGTGGCAAAAGCGAGAGGGAGGAATGCGTACCGGGTAACTCGGCTGGAAGCTGGACTTCGGTGTTCATCATCTCGGCGATGGACTGTGGTGGCACGAACACTTCTTCATCGGTTGTTGAGGCTACAGGGGAATAGTCAGACGCGGTGGCGGTTGTCAGCGTCTTGGGCTCGCTGGTCTGGCCGCGGAGCCAGGATGTGATGCGGTTGCCATTGGTGTCTTCGGTCCCGGCCTCGCTCATGGTGCCGCCGCCGCGCTGCAGGAGCCTGCGGCGCCGCCAGAGGAGGATCAGCACGGCCGCCATGGTCAAGAAGACCAGGCCGAGTACCACTCCAAGAACGGGAGGGAGGTACGACGGGAGGCCGCCTCCTTGGCTCTCGACGGTGGGGACGGGCGCGTTCGGGTTCGTGTTGTTCGCCGGCCCGACCGAGGCGTACGGATAGTAGGTCGTGATCTTGGTCATCGGATACTGCGCAGCAAAGATGCCCGCGAGCTCGGTTGCGCCCCACGAGGGACTCGGGGTCGTCGCCGTGGCGCCGCCAGTACCAGACCCGCCGATCTTGTCGTGGACCGCGCTAGGGACCGTGTAGTTGGCGTAGATGGAGGGGTCGTATCGATCGAGCCATTTCCCCGTCGAGAGGTTGAAGACGCGGATGGTCTCTTGGAGACACGGCACGGTATTGCCACCCTGAAGACTCGGATAGCCTCCGATGACCAGCATCTGGTCCGGGTACGGCATGACGCACTTGTGTCCGGCGCGGCCGTCGACGGTGCTGGACGCGAGCTTGACCCAGGTGAAGGATGGCAGCGACAGGACCCAGACATCGTCGCTGAAGGCCTCCTCGGAGTGCAGGCCGTCGTAGCCGCCGTAGTAGTAGATGTTAAAGCTCGAACCGTCCTGCGCGCGGGCCACGACGGCGCAGCCGCGCGTGACTTGGCCGGGGCCGCCAGTGGTCTTCTGGCGATACCACTTGCTGCTCGCCACGTCGTAAATGTCGATGGTGGACATGAACTCGGGACTTTGCAGTTGCTGATCCGGATTAGCGACCCAAGGGAACAAGCAGGCATGGGGACACTCACACTGGCTGTTGCGTTCTTGGACGCAACAGTGGTGGCGTTGACAAAGTCGGGATACACGACTCCGCCGAGGGCAACAAGGATGCCGCGCTTCCCCACGGGAACCCAGACCAGCTCCGGATTTGCTCGACCGTGGATTTCCGGTGGCAGGGTGTCGTTTCTGAAGGTCTCCTTTCGCTGCATAGCCATGTCCAGTGTGATGAGCGTGTTCGACACGTCGACGGCCGCCGTGCTCGCGTTGGCGCTCTTCGGGGTATAGATGCTACCCCCACCAGGGGCGCGCAGACCCGAGAAGTACCATGCCAGGTTCTCGGACGGCGCGTTGGCGGCTCCGCCGTAGGTGACATAGCGGGTCGTGTTGGCGCCGAGGGACTTGTCGAGAAAGCTCGAATCGAAGGCGGCCCTGGCGGTGCCATACTGATACTTTTCATAGCACAGGACCGAATCTCCCGGCGGGTCTGTGACGGATGCCGACCGCGACAGCACGCCGCCATAGAGGAAGAACTCAGCATCGTTGGCAAGCAGGGCGCCATCTTCGTAGTTCGGAGCCCGGTTATTAGTGTCTCCGCCGCCGGTGCTCAGCGTGCCCAGGATGGCCGAGATGTTCTGGGTAGTGTTGAACGGGGTGGTAAAGTTGAGCGTGTAAATCAGGCCCAGCCGGTTGTCTGTCAGGGGTTCAATATACATCCCATCGGCGGGCTGGAGAACCCAAGGCTACTCACTGTCGCTAACGGCTGCTCCGGCAGAGCCATCGGCGAAGCCCGGCTGCCAAAAGAGTCTCCCGCCGTCCAGGTAGACTGTGTCGTGGAGGACAGCAGCTGGGCAGTGTTAGAGAGCGAAGACGGGAATGCGACAGGCGGCGCGGCTTACCTCGAAGCTGCTGCCATTGGCATATCCTCGTGTTGATCTGGTTCGCCTGCCAGGTTGCCTCGCCGAGGACCAGCGAGGCAGCGGCCGTCACAACGGCGAGGAGGCCCGGGCCGAACATGGCGGGTTTGGCCGCGAAAACGAAGGACAGAAGGTCACCAGATAAATCAGCAACGGCGCGGGGACAGCATATGTTCACGCAGTCTGCAAGATCACGCTACTCCGGACAAGGCGGCCGTGTCTGAAAAAGCCCGTCGCCCTGGGAGCGTCCTGGGAATGCCCGGAGAGGAGGGTCGGAGGAACCGCAACAATCCACAAAGAAAGACACACGGGCCGGCGAGGCGAGCAAACACATGGCACGGAGGCTTGTGAAAGCAACCAAGTCTCGGCGCAAGACCGAACAAAACCCTCGACAGACCATAAGACCCATGCTTCAGCGCCGTGGGGTGCTCACACAGCACAGCCCGCGCGCTGGAAGAGAGCGAGGGAACCGAAGGGGAATCGGGCTGATCGGAGCCAAGACACACACAGGACCCCGCAGAGAGCCAGGCCAATGGTGATCCCCTGTTTGGGCTTCCCTGTCAGCCACCGTTGCTGCGACTGGCCAGACCCCATTGGGTGGGTGAGGCGGCGCTCCTCTTGGCCGCTGAGCGACAAGGGCCCTGCAGCAGGCGGCTTGGTTGGAACCAGCCCATCACCGCCACAGTCGGGTTGGGCTCCGACACCAGACAGCACAAAGAGACCGAGAGAGGAGGATGCGCTCGCAGAGGCTGGGGAAACCCACTGTGGGAGGGTAAATCGAAGCAACCACGGGCAAGTCAGAGTTGCCATCGAACATCATCAAGCAACTCGGTCAAGACCTGTTGCTGATGGATGGCAGGCGAGCCAGGATCGACAACCAAGTGAATATGCTTCGTCGAGTCCAGGCCCTAATGCTCGAGGTCGGTAGTGTTCTAGATGCTGTAGCCAACACCCAAAGCAACCTCCATGAATAGACTCGTTGAAGACCGACAATGGGCTGCGTGTGGTCACGGTGCGTGGTGGAAGACGACCGCGAGATGCTGAGCACCATCCCGATCGCCCTCATACAACGTGACATTTATGCTGTGTCGCACCAACACGAGGGGCGATTCATCCCGTGTCTGGACCATTGTCGCTTTGTTTCTCGAAGACGGGGGGTCGGGCACTTGCCCGAGGTGTCGCCGTCCAGACTTCAATGACCAAAGTAAAGTAGGTAAGACTACCCTTTGGACAAGGCTGTCAAAGTTACAAGGCACGGTTTGGTGTTGAACCGAGGCCGGCATGGTTGACTTCAACGTCAGCAGAAAAGTACTCCATACTGGAGGGCGCATCATAATACTGGAGGGCGCATAATAGAGTGTGTCGGTCTCCCGAAAGGGCAGCGTCGAGATGGGATGAAGTCCCGGCTAAAAAGACGAGGCAGTCGTCCGTCCCAAGTCCCAAGCCCAGCCTTGTGCCACCAGGTCCATGATCGACGCCAGGGAATGCCGGGCTTGCAATCAACCATCTCACCACCGGAATTGCGGCTGAGCTTGACATGTGTTTCCGGGTCCCTTCTGGTGCTTTGCTCTGTCTCACTCGACGGGATGTGGCGCGGGTTGCGTATCCAGCGCAGGGCCATTGGCGCTCGTGCGTTGCATTCTTCGCATAGTTGGTGATTCGTCATTCGTGGCCGAATGTGACGCTGCCCGCAGCACCATATCACACCCGCCTTGCCGTCGAGATGGCCAAATGCGGCGAGCTGCCGGGAATCGTCGCTCCGGTCTGGGTTGCGGGCGCCTTCCAATTCCCGTATTGTGTACCAAATATTTTCAATATTCAGAATAGCCGCCGTAGGGCCGGATGGATGCTCGAGGTGGTGGTGATCGGGGTGGGGGTGGCAAGTGGGAGGAGGAGGAGATGCTCGGTCCGGGGTGCGATTGATTGTCTTTGTTTGCTGCCAAAGGAAATTGGCAGGCTCGTAAAACGAAGATATCTGCCAGGTAACGAGCATCCAATGCTAACGCTAGTGCTCACTCCAACCACACCAATCCCCACCGGTTCCAATTGCTACTGCAAAAAGTCGATGCATGCTGACTGTTGACGAAGATGCCCAAGTGGGTTTGTTGCTCGGGACGGCCTCGACCCCGACCGACCCAGGTACCAAGCTCCCCGAGCTCGAGCGGGGCAAGCAAACGGTTGCACTGGGGCAGCCCCGCTCCTGACAGGGACAGGGGCAGCCGGGATGGGGTCTCTTCACGCCATCGCCCTGCCCTGTAACGCTAGTCCGCAACCGGAAAGCGGGAGGCCGATCATCCAATCAATGATCGTCAGCGGCCCAGGCTCCTTCCAGACAGGGAGAGCTTCCCGCGACCCAGGCTCCCGACCGCCCGACCGCCTTGCCTGGCCTGCCTGCCCTTGCTTGGCCTCTGCTTGGCCCTTGGCTTTTGTTTTCGACCCCGAAATCCCTTCCTTCCAGTCGCGCACCTCGATTTTTTCACACAACCACACCCGGTTTTTCGGACGACCCGGCACAAAGGCCCGAACATCTGCAGACACGGGAGACGGGGAGACCCTGAGCCACTGCGGCCGAGGACCAACCATCCCCTCTTGCTATTGCCTGTCCATCCATCCGTCCATAGGGTGTCGAGCCACGTCACGGCTCAGTGTGTGGCTGCGAGAGTGCCGTCCTGGCTTCCTCGTCCTTTTGCATGCAATTGGCTCCTCAGCAATTTCATCGTCCGCAAGCGAGTGCTGTTGGCAGCAGTCTGCCCTGCAAGGCACCACTGCCGTGAGCCTGCCTGTCTGGACGGCTAAGAATAAACGACTGCGACATGTCCGTCCCACAGCAGTTGCTGTGGCATGGGACTTGTTTATTCTTCAGGAACCCCGGGTTCGTTTATTTATTGATTTGTCCGGCGGCCTCTGCCGTGTTCTGGGCGCGCTTGGTGCGGGGGAACCACTCAAACCAGGCTCGGGCTCAGACTCACCCAACAGATGCAGTGCGGTGCGGTGTGGCTCAACTCGGCTCCCGGTTGGGAGACGCTTGGCGGGGCGAGACCCTGTGGCTCTGCGCGGATGATCTGGGGAGGGGGGCTGATGGACCCTGGGAGAGTCACCGGCCACTCAGCCTCTCGGGCTTGACGGACCAGTCAGCAACCTTTCCGCTTCCCAGCCTGGTCTTCGCTCCCTGTCCACTCACCAGCCCGGCCGAGCAAGGATGCAACGTTCAAGCCCGCAAGAGAATCGCTGGGAGGGGAGGCGGCAGTCTCTCTCTCGTTGCTGCGCCGAGTCAACTCTGCTGACGCCTGCCTACCCCTCGCTGCCACGCGGCATTTCCCAATGACACACAAGAGCCCTCCCCCGGGGCTCACAGAGCGTCTTCACAGCCATGCTCTATGGAAAAGCATCCATCGGTTTGGCGTGAGATGAGCCTTACGAGGGCAGCCGTGAGGTGGCACCACAGCTCGTGGTGCCCTGGCTGCTCGGGGCTGTGGCAGGCGGAGAGAAACACCCCACGTTATTGGCTTCCCGTCTCACGGATGAGCGTGATGCGGCGGTGCGTGGTGGGTGGGTGAAGTGTCCCCACGGACAGGGGTAGAGCTCCCATGCACCCTGGCAACTGGACCTTACCGTGATAGGGCAGGCGAGGTGTGCCTCGATGCCCGGCACCCTCCCCGTCGCGCGAATTCCTGCAGACATGAGTGTGTTTTCTCAGGACCTGTGAGGTTTTGGGCTCTCCAACTCCCTTTGTCCTCACCAGATGCTTTCTGCTCTTTCTCGGCGGGCTTTGCTGCGAGGTTGAAGCTCTGTCAACGCCAGTCCGAAGCACAAAGAGAGGAACAGGAACCTCCTGTCGCCATCGGCTCTACGCCTCGACTCCGCGGTCCCTGGCCAGTGTTTGCTTGTCAGGCTGTGATATCGCTGCCTGCCAAGCTTTCGTGCATCTGGGTCATTTCCGCTCGGAGCAGCTTTATATGCGGAGGAGGCGCCACAACCCTCTCCCGCCTTCTCCCCAATCGTCACACCCTCCGCTCGCTGTCGCCCTCACGCTCGCTGTCCTTTGACTGCCTCGCTGCTCGCTCGCTCGCTCGCTCTGTCGTGTCCGGCCTGGAGTAGGAAATAATGCTTCTCACGAAGCTAGTGCAGGGCCTCGGGGCCCTGTCCCTCGCTCACCTTGCCTTTGCCGCCGAGGACCCCTTGGAACGGAGGACAAATGACGACGGCTTCGACCCTTTGTGTTGGGGATGTCCGAAGTCGACCGTGACCAAAACGGCCTCGGCCACGGCCACGGTGACTGTGACCAAGACCGCCTCGGCGACCGTGATCAGAACTGTGACCACGACATGTACAGAGACGGAGACCAAAACACGCACGTAAGTTTACTTTGAAGATGGAGCCATTGAGCTTGGCTAACGATGCCAGACTCCCCCCCGTGACGGTGACTGTGTCCGCCTCCAGGGTGACGGTGACGGCGACTCTGCCCGCATCCACAGTGACGGCTACGGTGACGGCTACGGCGACGGCTACCACCGTCGACACCAAGACAGCTACGTCAACAATCGTTAACACCGAAACCGCCACGGCCACCGTCACTCAGGAGTAAGTGCCCGCAAGTCCATTCCCACCCCAGCATGCTGACGAGGACAGAAACACCGAGTTCTTGACTACAACACAGTTCTCGACTTACACAACAGTAAGCTTCTCAATCATAGGCATGGACGTGCCCAGCTGACTCTCGCAGTCCTACCCGGTTGAAGTGACCACGACGGTTTGCAAAGGGTATCCCGAAGAATGTGAGGTCAGCACGACTACCAAGTGGGAGACGACAACGACGACAGATACAGTTTTGTCAACCTATGTACGTTCCCCGATGCTTCACCCTCGAGCCGTCCCCAACTGATTTGATAGATCACCACCTTTGTGACGATTATTCCTACCACGATTCCGACAACTGTCCTCGTGCCGACGACTGAGATTGATGTCGTCACAACGACCGAGCTCGTGCCTACTACACTGACAAACACTACAACTGTGACCGAAGTGTCTACCTACGTCACAAGCTATCCGGTGACAGTAACTAACAGCACGACTATTTTTACAACTGCGACAGAGTTCGTTACCGCGACGTCTGTGTCGACCTTTACCACTGTCAGCACCTACACGACCGTGAAGGAAGTCAATAACACGGTCACCGACACAGTCACCGACAGGGTCACTGACAGGGTTACCGACACGGTCAGGGTCACCGACACTGCCACGCGGACCACTGCGATTCCGACCACTGTGCTCGTGCCGACGACTCTGACTGATGTTGTCACGACTACCGAGCTGGTGCCCACCACCCTGACGAACACTACAACCGTGACCGAGGTATCGACGTATATCACGAGGTATCCGGTGACAGTAACGAACAGCACGACCATCTTTACGACTGCGACCGAGTTCGTTACCTCGACGACCGTGTCGACCTTCACCACCGTCAGCACCTACACGACGGTGAGGGAGCTCACCAACACCGTAACCGATACTGTCACGCAGCTCACCACGCTGCCCGCCTCGACGGTCACCGACGTCTTTACCACTGTCCTCCCCCCGATCACTGTTACGACCACTAAGGATGGCCAAGTCATCACATCCATCATTCCCGGGCCGACGGTCACGCAGACGAGGACAGCCACTCTCCCACCCGTCACCGTGACGGTCGCCGGCCCAACTGTGACGCGGGATATCAGCGTCTGCCCAGCTCCGACGAACTCGGCCGCAACCCCGGGTACCAAAACCTCCAAGAACCAGCTCTGGGGCTGCAACCCTGGATTCGTGTGCAACCAGCCCAAGCCTTCCGGCTGCAACTTCTGGGCCGAGGCGCCTAGCAAGGACTTTTTGTGTGACCCCAGATACTGCATTCCCTCGCCGTACTTCCCGCTCGTGAACTGGCCCGAGAACCAGACCAGCTACTATCCTCCGACGGACGGCTATTTCAACCTCAACCCCAACGCGTTCGGCCTGAGCTACGACATCTTCGCGGCTCACGAGGTTGTCACTAAGATCGACGGCAAGAAGACCACAATCACGACTGGCAACTGGGTCTCCCAGACTGACCTGACCCACTTCCCGCCGGCGCCGACCTCGACGATAACGACAACGCACAAGTACTATGGCCGCAGCGCCCTCGCGAAGCGCGACGGCACAATTGTGCCGGCCGTCTGTTACGACACGTGCAACGACGCGTACCTCGAAGCCCAGCGGGTGGGCCTGTCGCCCGACCTCTGCGAGGCGGGCTCGCCTTTCGTCGACCTGTCCAACAACTGCATGGGCTGCATCGCCAACCACGTGGCCGACCTCAAGCTCACGCTGCGCGAGTACCTCGACCCGGCCTTCGACCAGTTCTGGGGCTATTGTGACATCCAGCCGCCCCAATCGCAGGTCTCGAGCTCCGAGCTACCCCCGCAGACCCAGGTCACCGGCACGCCCACTGTCGAGAGCAGCTCCCAGGCGCCCGTCAACACCGACACCGTTCCCGTGCCTATCACGACCTCGTCTACTGCCCAGCCGCCGTCCACCACCTCCCTGCCTCCGGCTACCTCCACACCCACGTCCTCCACCCCGAGCAGCAGCAGCA
>FTIZ01004942.1_pt3 | contig 12339 bp, 12 predicted proteins | sample 1658381 | NCBI WGS metagenome assembly FTIZ01 (sample SAMEA3914822, study PRJEB12502) | metagenome | biome: forest; material: soil | place: USA | collected 2012-03-12 | depth 0.1 m
CCATGGTGTCAAGTCGAAAAGAGCTGAGTGGTGTATCACAGGTGAACCAACCCAATTGAATAATGTAAACAGCCTTGGTGTTTCAAAATACATAAAGAAAATACGGACACCGGGTGCCGGGTTTGGAGCCAGAGTATGTGTGCTACCCCTGAGTATAGCCGTGTCGTGCGGGGCACACTAATAAGTACTCCTTCACGGCAGTTCTTTCTATGCCGTTTTGATCCTTCAAGCCCAGAATTATTTCCGACTCAAGTTGGAAAAGCACACGCGGCGACCCCAGAATGTGCACAATTTCCCCTCGTCCAAACATGACTCGCATGCGGGGTTTCTCCAAGTCCAGGTGTAAGCCAACGCACACATCACTCTGAATAATACCTGGCTTTGAAGTGCCCTCCTCACACTTCTCCAACCTTCACAACGCCGCGAATACCAACACTACCACCATCACCGCCACCACCAACAACAACACCATTCACACCCGCCAACATGCCACCCCCCACACCCGCCCAAGTCCCACCGCCCCCAACTCTGGCCGACACCCACTCGGGCCTCCCGGACCGCCTCCTCGCCCTCGGTACGGAATCCAAAGCCCGCCTGCTCAGCAACCGCACACTTCCCGAGAGCGTGCCGCGCCGCGACGGCGAAGGTGGGCTGCCCCGTCTCCCGCCCGACACGACCCGCGCCGAGTTCGACCGAGCCATCGGCGAGCTGCGACAGATCCTTGGCGGCGAGCACGTCGACATCAACGACAAACCGCTAGTAGACGGGTGGTATGTTGAGCATCCGTACGTTTTTCCCAACCACTAAGTTTTTGATATGAGAAGGAGCGCGGTGTTTGACGAGTTGGTTGGCTGGTGAGGTTTCAGAAACACGCATGACGCGTTCCACATTGCCTTGCAAGATGACCTCGTCTCCAGCGCGGTCGTGTACCCCGGCGATGTGGGTGAGGTGCAGGCGATCGTGCGGTGGGCAAACCGGCACGGAATTCCCGTGTACCCCATCTCTATGGGGCGGAACATCGGGTACGGCGGAACGGCGCCGCGTGTGCCTGGGAGCGTGGTGATGGACCTGGGGCGGAGGATGAATCGCATCTTGAATATTGACGCTGACAACGCGTCGTGTCTGCTGGAGCCCGGCGTTTCTTACTTTGCGTTGTATGAAGAAATCCAGCGGCGCGGGTTGCCGTTGTGGATTGATACGCCGGATGTCGGGGGTGGGAGCGTACTGGGGAATGCGATTGATCGCGGTGTTGGGTAGGTTTTCTTTCTTGTTCTACTATGGTCGCTTCTGCCTGACAGCTCGCAGCTACACCCCGTACGGCGACCATTTCGCAAACCATTGCGGCCTTGAGATCGTCCTCCCCAACGGCGAGCTGCTCCGGACCGGTATGGGCGCACTGCCAGGCAAGGACGGAACCGACAACCCCACGTGGCAGTCGTTCCAGCCCGCGTACGGGCCGTACACAGACGGCATTTTCAGCCAGAGCAACTTCGGCATTGTCGTGCGGATGGGCATGTGGCTGATGCCCGAGATTGGCCACCAGTCTTATGTTATCACCTTTCCTCGCGAGGAAGACTTCCCCGAGATCGTCGAGGTCATCCGGCCCCTGGCCCAGCAACGCATCCTCGGCAACATCCCTCAACTCCGCCACGTCATCCAGGAGCTCGCCACAACCGGCCGGCCCAAGTCCGACTTTTACACCGGGCCGGGTCCCATGCCTCGCGATATCATCCAGCAACAAGCCTCAACCCTCCCGCTAGGCCCCGTCTCTTGGGTCTTTTACGGCACGCAATACGGCGACGCAGCCAGTATCGCAACCCAGCTCGAGACGATCCGCACGGCCTTCACGGAAGCGATCCCCGGCGCGAAGATGATCTTTCCCTCAGACCTGCCACCGGACCATTACCTGCACGCGCGGGTTAGCGTGTGCAGCGGTGTGCCCGTCCTCAGGGAGCTCGACTGGCTCAACTGGGTGCCGAACGCGGCGCACCTCTTCTTCAGCCCCATTGTGCCGACGCGCGGCCGCGACGCTCGCGTTGTCCACGACCTGGTCGTCCGCCTGCATGCCAAGCACGGGTTTGATTTGATCCCGACGCTGTGCGTCGCCGGGAGGGAGATGCATTATATTGTGAACCTGGTAAGTCGTCCTCGCAGAGATGAGCCCAAGATTCGAAGACACAAATGGATACGGAATACTGAGAAAGCAGATATACGATCGGTCGTCGTTGGATGAGAAGCGGCGGGCCGCCGCGTGTATGAGGGAGATGATTGCGGAGGCAGCGGCGGAGGGATTCGGAGAATACCGAACTCACGTCCTATTCCAGGACATGGTGGCGTCGACGTACAGCTGGGGTGGGAATGCGTTGATGAGATTCAACGAGACGATCAAGGACGCGCTGGACCCCAACGGCATCCTGGCGCCGGGGCGGAACGGGATTTGGCCCAAGCGGTTCAGGGGGAAGGGGTGGGAGATTCTGGGGACCGAGGTGGAGGATGCGTTGGAGGGGAAGGGTATCGGGCCAAAGTGAGTGCAGGACGTACCGAGTCCGTATTGACGACGGAAATGTTGTAGGTTCAGAGGTGACTTGACTGAGCACTGTGCCCTGGCTTCATTTTCTGTTTGCTCGGTGGCTGGAATCAATAAACATGGGCTTTAACCAGTATGCATCCATCGCCCGTCCACCTTCGTCCAACCTCCTTCTGTAGCCTCAACCTCAATGTCAAGCTTCTTCGCGCCGTAACGCAAAAGCAATTCCTCAACCTCTGTCACCCCAGTTCCCTTCGCCCGAGCTTCGGATATCGACGTGTGTAGCACATCCATGACCGAGTCTCCGCCATTGGTCCGGACATTGGGATCCGCACCGGCTTCAAGGAGCACTTTGAGTCTGCCACATACATCCCCACCTCTTGTGCAGGCCTGCAGGTATAAAGGGGTACGTCCGTACCTGTCGCGCCATCCGACATCCGCGCCCGCGTCGAGGAACATCTTCATGCTTCTAGTGTCGGTTACCTTTCCCAGCACTGTTGCCATCTGGGACGGGGTCAGGTTCAGCGTTTTAAAGACGGAGAGAACCTTGTGATTGGCTCCGCCAAATGTACTCAAAAGCCCTTCAACAATCGAGTCGCCCGATTCGCTGGGCAAGGCGTTTGCTGTTGACTCCCACGCGGCCAGCTGTAATGCCGCACTGAGGAGCCGGTCGCTGTTTTGATAACTCCATTGCCTCCTTTGAATGTGAGTCAATGCCGCCAGGGCCATGGCCAGGGGCGTTTCGTCGCGTCCATTGCGGATTTGCAGCGATGCCTCAGCCTTGAGAAGGGGACCCAATGCAAACGAGATAGAGTTTGGCATCCTCTCAGAGCCGAACGAGCTCTGGACTAGCATGTGGATGGGAGTTCCGTGGGGCGAAAGGCAGTCGTTGATGCAACGTCGGACCGGCGTCGCCAGTAGATCAACAACTTCCTTGAAATCTTCCTTCCACGATACGTCTTGATTCTCGCAGAGGCAATGCAGTGGCGTCTTGGACTGTAAGTCTTGGAGGGATCCGTCGCCTCCGTGGCTCAGAATCCATCGGATCTCCGCGATGCCTTCTTTCTCCGTTATGCTTGAGCAGAGGAGGTGAAGTAGGCCGCTTCCTTGAGAATTGACCACATTGATGTCCATCCCGTGTTCGTCTTCCAAAACGCTTTTCAGGAGATGAAGTGCAGGGCTGACTGTACTGGTCGGCACGTTGTACACAGGGCTGGCATACCCTTGATACTCGTCCTTCCACTTTCTTGCCGTAGCTGCAAACGCCCATAGTTCGATGAAACGATTTCCCGAGTCATGAACAGCACCCCAGTTCGCGCCCTGCTGCAAGAGAAGAAGAGCAAGTTTGAGCTGGCTCTTGGCCACAGCGTTGATGAAGAAAACCCCCATACCTCTCGGGGTCTCACTGCGCAGCGCCTTAGACCACCGCGCGCCCCGGTCGAGCAACATCAGCGCCATATCTTCTTGCCCGTCTCTGAGCGCACATGTCAGGGCTGTGGCCCCGTCAGAGTCCTCGAGGTCGATGGGGTATCCATTGTCGAGTAACACGCTCGAGACCAGGAGCCTGCTCTGCCCGCCATGCTGTTGAAAACCGAACTCCCCTTCCAACACGAGCTCCTGCAGAGGCGACTTCCCCGGACCCCATGGAATTTTCGAACAAGTCCCCACCATGGCTTCGAGCGCGCCAGGACTGGCCCCCCACCGGAGACAGGCCCGCACGGCACCGACGATGGCACCGCCGCTGGAACGTCGCGTGAGCATCAAAACCATTTCGACGTCGCTGAAACGGCAAGCTGTGGAGAGGGGCATTTCTCCCGACACGTCCGGCAGCTCGGTGGCTCGTAGGTTGGCGTCAGGACCTTTCATATCCGACGCTGAAATGAGACACGCGACGGCTGCGTGGTGACTGCGGCTAACAGCCTCGTGAAGGGGAGTGCTCCCGTACCAATCCACTAGAGTCATGTCGGCACCCTTCTTCAACAACAGTTTGATGACGTGGAGATGGCCGGATTGGCTTGCGTAGGAAAGCGGCGTTCGTCCAAGTATATCTGTAGCGTTCACGTCGAGCCTGCTGTGGCCCTCCGAGCCACCAAGGGCCATCTCTAGGAATTCGAAAGACCCGTGCTTCGCCGCCTCGTGGAGGATCGTGGTCCACAGGGGGCCGCCGGTAGCAGTGAGAGCCAAGTCTCTGGGGCCGTCCGAGAAGGCGCGTGACAGGCACTGGGGGTGGTTTATCCTGGCGAGATAGTGAAGCGCGTGCAGAGGAGCAATACTGCGGTTCTCACTTGCCGGATCCCAAGGAAAGCTTGGAACCAATTGAAACGCTCTGTCCAAGTGGTTCGGCGTCATGGCGGAGCTTGCTGCGCGTCGTGCCATAAGAAGGCTACTTAGAGCGGACATGGCGGGCATGGGAGCAGATGCAGCCGACCGTGAACGTAACTCCGCCTCAAGCCTAGTGGGTTGTCGTCCCTTTTCCCACCTGTCCCACGGCGGCTCTGCGACAGACTGCCATAGGCGGAAATGCTGGTGTCGGGCGAAGAAGAAGGTGTACAGCAGATTTGTGAGCGTGGCTTTGCGAACCATCGTTGTCGTCTGTTGGGCGTGGTTGATCCAGTACTTCGTAGCGTAGTGGACAAAGGCCAAGTCGCCGCTATCGCTTCCAGCGTCACCTCTTTGGAGATCACCGAAGGTTATGGTGCCAAGACGTTGCACGACCTCCTTGAACTGGACGTAGGACAGACAGGTCTGGGCAATCTCGGCGTGTGCATCCGCCTCAACAAAGTGGAGCACTCCTGCATCCTCTCCCAAAGATTCAAGGTACTCGCGGACAGTGTGATGTGGAAACTGCACAAGATTCGTCTCCGGCTTGTACACCACAAGCGGGCCTCCGAGTGCAAGGACGCTCTGGGGGTCGGTCAAGATGGTTGACACATCCAGGTTGACGGATCCGGGTTCGATTGAGATAGCCACGGCGAGTTCGGGGAGGCTGAGTGGGCGATGCGAGAACAGCAGCATCTGAAAAACCCTGCGGCAGAGCCTCATGTTGCGGGGAGGCATGGAGGAAGTGAGCTGTCTGATCATGTACTCGTAGGTCTTTTCGAGGCCTCTCGGGATTTCTTTCAAGGCCTCGGAAATGTCATGATCAGTGAAGTATGTTGGGAGGCATCGGAGGTGAGAAGCCGCCCACTGGAACCTGTGCCTGGGGTTAACCTCCGTGATTCCCTTCTCCACAGATGTTTCCATGTAGCTGCTCACATTCCGTCTGATCGACTCTTGAGAGCATCAATGATTTCCTCTCGCAGTTTTGGATCGCGTAGCGAGAGATCCCTGCTCGTTATCATCGACTCAACTGTTTCCGTAACATACAGGGCGATGTCGGCTTTGTTCATGCTGGGTGAGAGGGCCAGCTCATGGCAAGCCCCGGCAGGCTGGGACGTGGAAAGTTGGTCCCATGCCTTCCTGATCGAAGCGGACGGACGACTCGACATCAATACATCGACAGACCTCGCTCTCAAGAGTCGCGTGATTAATCCCAGGAGGGTCTTGGTATCTTCGCACTCATCCAACGCGTCAATCACGACGACCACCTTTGTCGTTCCTGCGATTGCCGTGACAACATTCTCAAGGACCTGCGACGATGCCGCCTGAAACGATTCAATGGCCGCCACGCTGGTTGGTCCAAATAAGTTGAGGAAGATGTCCTCGGTCATATCCGAGTTTTGGACAAGCTGGGTGACAATGGCGCGAAGAAAGTCGCAGGTGTCGGTCATTTCCTTCTGGTCTTTGTCAAAATAGAAGTAGGCAAGCCGCTGCTGCTTGGTTGGGAGGGCAAGTTGCAGCTGCTGGATGATACCAGAACTTAACGAGACACTAGTTAGCAAACCAGGCTAACAAACGTGAGGTGAGGGCTGATGGCCACATACACAAGAGTCGACTTGCCGTAACCGGCTGCGGCGAGCAAAAGCAAACAAGGCGAGTGTTAGTGGTTCGTCACACTCGCTCTTCACCCGCGATAGACTGTTCCCCTGGATCGCACTCACCGATGCCGTTTATCCAGAGGGCACGTCCGTGTACCAACCAGTTTGTGTACGCTTCGTGGTCAAATACCCAGCCACATGTTCCCGGGAATCGCCCAGCCGCCACACTCGAGTGCTTCTTCACGACGTCCGGAGCAGCAAGCCATTTGAGGACATCACTCTTCACATCGCGTACGGTCTGTGTCTGGGCTGTAGTTGGGCGTCAACGACCTGAACCGACGCGTGGCGTTCATTACAGGGGTACATGGGGAAGGACTCACTCTTTCCTCGGGAAAAGTTCAACTGATCGAGCTTCTCAATTACAACTCCAAGGGATTGTCTGGCAGAAAGACAATCGCATTAGACTCGCTGCTTGCGGCACGCGTGGATGCACTCGCCTTGACTCTGCTTCCAGCGCAAGAATAATGGTCGTCTTGTGCTGCATGATTTCCCCGAGGAGCGTCTTTGCCTTCCGCTGCTTAGACGGCCAAGACGCCAGGTCAAAGGCCGACCAACCCAATTCATCATAGAGCTTCTTCTGCTGAGAGGCGCCACTATGCTTAGGTGACAGCAAGGATGCCAGACGGAAGGCAGCGTATTTGTACAGCCTGGACGGTGGCTTGTTTGTCTGGCCCGTTCCCGGCAGCCCTCCGGGCTGTTTCGCCGTGGCAGCTCTGGGGACGAGCAACGCGAGCAGCTCCTTCAAGACATTCTGGCACCGGGCGAGCGTGCCATCGGGTGTCTTGAGACCTGTCGTGCTAGCTGCAGTCCCTCTCGCGGGGAGTCTCTGTCCTCGCGGTAGGTCGAGGGTGCGGACGATTTCCTGCAAGGAGGCGACCTCAGCTCGGATCAGAAACAACTCGTCGGGGGCATCTTTGAGCGCCGAGATGTAGGTGCTACAGGCGACAATGATCTTTCCGCTGAAGTCCACAATTCCTATCACGGCCGCAGTGATGCTGAGCGGATCCATTCCGAGCACTGCGGGTATCCTGTCGACGGCAACGGGAACAATGTGGGTCAAGGAAGAAGTGCCCCTCAGTTTCGAAAGTCCAAACCTCTCTGATTTTCAGCCGCAATCCTCGTGCTCTTCAGCTGCCGAAAAACGTTGTCGGCGCAGATGCAACCATCCGGGCACGGAGGGCAGCCACCCCCGCCTCGGTGGCTGAGACTGGCCACATCATAAGTGTGGTTTGGATCATTGGAGTATGGAGATCGGGGAACTGGGTCGAAATGAACACTCGGCGCTCCCCCTTGACGATGGATGCTTTGACCAGAGAAGTCGCGGGCCAGGGCGGGTTGATGTCAACCCGGTTGTGCAAAGTGATGTGATGGTGCCATGGTGGCCCGTGCCAGAGCTTCCATGGGGGACCGACCAGGAGTCGGGGACCGCTGTGGATTGGGGGCTCGCTTCAACGTTTGGTCCAAGTTCAGAGCATGCATGTCATTGACGGCAAACGTCAAATCGGGACACGAGCCTCGCCGTTTGACCCAACTCCGACGTCTGACCCCCAACCCGGCAGAACTAGGAAGTGCCCACCTGTGCAGAACTCCAAATGGTGTGATGCTGCTGACCAAATCGGTGCCGGGCGTGGTGACTCTGACCCGTCAGCCCTGCCGGGCTTGGCCAGCGCATTCCGCCGTCGCTGCAGGGTCGACTCGACGTTGGCTAACAGAAAACGCCTGTCCAAGTCGCCGGGGCTGTTAGCAGGGTTTCATGCTTGACATGCAGGCAGGCGGTCCAGTCTGCCTTTCCGGGGTGTGCGGCAGTTGAGCTAGCAGAACGGCGAGGCCAATTGGGCTCTAAGCCTGAACCGGCCCCGGACCTCCCTTCCCCACTCACCGAGGCGGAGTCATTGGCGGCCGCCTCGCTTCCATCAGCCTGGAAGAAGTTGGCTGGCTCCAGTGGCCCTGGCAGGCGTTCTGCAACCCGAGAACCCCAAGGCCAAGCTGCAAACCAAACCCTGCGCGGACCCGCGGACCCAGGGGAGCAGCCCCCCCGCGATTGGACTGCTCTGCCCGTCAAAAATTCGCGACCGAGCCTCCGCTGGCCTCTTGACCTCTTTCCATCGGGAGCGTCCTGTCCCCGTGCAGCCTGCGTCCCACCTCAAATCTGTTTGACGACATTGGCGGGAGAAGAGGGAACTCGATGATTGATGAGCGCCGGCGGATGATTGAGACAATTCGTCCCATGATCCATCGCGCGGCCCGCTCTCCGCGCTCCGCTCTCCGCTCTCCTCGTGGCAGTGGATTCGAGTTCGGACAGGTCGGACGCGCTGTCCTGCCGGCCTACCCCACTTCTGCTCTGCGACGCCGACAGCGCAGAACGGCCCGATCCGGGCCCTGCGTCCTGAAATGATGGGTAAGGCAGGACCCTGACGAGCCCACGCGAGAGCAAGCGAGAGCACACGAGCGCATGAGCGCATGAGCACACGGGCATCTCAGCTTCAAATCCGCCGTGGTGGTCGTGGTGGTCGTGGTGGTGCACGCTGACTCGCTCACAGACGCGACCTTCCACGCTGCTGGCCCCCCGGGCCTCGGCTTGGACGCAGCGAGCGGCCATGAGCCCTTCCATCCGTTCCATTCCGCCACATACCACGGAGAATTGGCCGCCGCCGGGCACGATGCGGCCGCTTCCCAACCGCTTGGAGACCCCATGGACCTCGACCTCGACTTCGACGCTGCCTTGTGGGCGGGCGACATGGACCCGTCAGGCCACCTAGAGACGGACATGAACATCAATTACTGCCCCCCGATTCCCATGACCGCCATGCCCGCGGACTTCCTCTTTGCCGAGGATGAAGGCATGTTGCCGACTGGCCCCTACAACGGCCAGTTGCCCGTGTTGTCATCTCACAGCATCAGCAGCGTGCCACAAATCCAGCCGGTGCAGCCTTCGCCCACACACACAATGTTCTCGGTGGCTCGCTCTGAGGCCGGATCCGACGACGCAAAACTCCTCGACAGCGGGGCGCAGGACGAGAACGGCATCGCCCGCCAGCGGCTACGGAGGCAGCTGTCGCTCTTGTCCAAGGGCTGGGCTGGAGATGAGATCAGGTTCAAGAACTGTGATCCGTCCAAGGCTGTCGTTCTGCACGCCTTCGCCATGGAGCTGGGGCTGGGTTACAACCATGACGTGAGGAGCCGCGAGGTGTCGATGGCTCGCCTCGGCCCGGCCCAGGTTGCTTCAGTACCCCAGATCTCACCGCGCCGCGTCTCGTCCTCGCTTCCTCGTTCCTCTACCGAACTTGATTCGACTCTCTGCCTGCCAGGCCTCCCCGCCGTCCCCGAGTTTCGGGCTCTTGACATCCCCTCGGACCCCACTCATGGGCCGGGCCCACAGCAGCCCCAGGTGGCCCTGACAGATGTGGTCATGAAGGATGTGAAGGACCAACATCTCGTCCGCCGCCCCAGTCGTAGCGAACGCATCACCGACTCAATTAGCAAGCATGTCTCCACCCTCAAGACATCCATCGCCAAGGGTGGCCGTCGGGGACCCCTGACTGAGAATGGCCGGCGAGATATGAAGGCCTTAGAAGCGGCTGGCGGTGCTTGCTGGAGGTGCAAAGTCCTTCGCCGTAAAGTGCGACTTCTCTACCCCTGACACCTGTGTCTTGCGAGTACAAAGCTAATACCTCCTGTAGTGTGACCCCGGTAGCACGTGCAGATGCTGTCTACAGAGCGTCCCGATGCCTCATCCCGGCGAAGACGCACCTCTTTGGCCTTTGATCGGCTGCCGGCGCGGGCCCCTCCGCGAAGCGATTTCGCCACAGCTGATCTGCCCCGGGCCGAAGCAGCCGCAGCAGCGCGGAGTCGGGACTTCGGCCCCGACACGGCGGTGCCCCTCGGTGGACGTTGCTGAGCGGTGTCTGCTCTCTGCCGAGAGCCAGCGGCTGGCTGACATGAAAGCCGTCCTTGAAGGCGCATCCTGCAAGCTCTCCATCACAGAGCCGTCCCTCCAGACAGGCTTCTTCGGTTTCATCGAAGCCGGACAATACCGAGACCGCATCTCTCTCCAGAGAAGCTATTCCTCCCGAGGCAGGACGTTTACCTACACCGAGTTGATTGCCATCATTGCCTGGGAGCTTGCCGAGAACCATACGGTTCTGCCTTCGCTCGAGATCAGGTCCTGGGAGAGCTTCATCGCCATGCTGGAGACGGCTGGCATTTACGAGTCCGAAGTTGGCCAGGTAAGTTGATGCGCTTGTTGCCAGGCGGTTGCTGCTGCTGCTAACGACATGGCAGACGTCGCTGGTGATTCTTTCCATGGTCTGTTTCAGACACTGCCTCGAAGTGCTGCGCCTTCACACGGCCAATCTCCTGTCCCGTGGGGCCCATGAGGACTGCGGTGGTGGTCATTGTGAAGTTCAATGCATTCATAACCTGCGTTCCGAACTCGCGGCCTACGTTGATGAGTTGTCATCTGTCATATTTAACAAGGAGAACATGCGGGATAGGAGATGGTGGCTGTCGACATTCTACAGTATCTACATCCAGAGTTACGTGCGGCACGCCATCATCATCATCGAGAAGCAGCTCCGTTTCCAATGCCCCGACGAGGTCGCTGCCGAGGATCTCACAACCACCCAGTACTTGCATCTACCCGCCATTCTGTTCACAGCTGCATCAGCCAAATACGACCCGTTGCTCGACGGCAGACTTCAATATGCCTTGACAGACAATTCTGTCATTCCCGAGACCTCAGTTCCCGAGCTTCACCACTCCTCCGCCAGGGTGGCATGCGAGGTGGACAAATGGCCCGAAGCCGGCATCAGGACCCCCTATCAGTTCCTCAGGCGGCTGCTTCAGATCGGCTCACTTGACTTCTCCGAGTCAGGGCTAAATTATCTCGGGGCGGCAATGCCGAGGTCTCCCATGACTCTAGCGTCTCCATCCTCCGCCTGGAGCGCTGGATCACCGCTGTCTCCGAGCCCCAGTTCGCTCGAGGGGAACCTGGCCTTGCTCCGGTCCCCCTTCGGCCGGAGCAACAGGGACTCATTCGACAGCCGTTACTCAACACAGCCCTCTACCAAGTTCTCGAACCTCAGCTCGGACAGCCTGGCCCGGACCATGTCGACCGACATGACGAGCTTGTACGAGTCGTCCATCTTTGCGGGGGTGTCGTTCTCGGGGAGCGTGGTAGACTTGAACGGGGACAGGTCGTTGGATGCCGGGACTATCAATCCAACGGCCTTGTTCGCGGCTCACCACAACAACGGTTCGTCGCAGTCGCTCGACCAGATTATGGCCGAGAGCTGTGCCAAGAAGGAAGGGACAGGGCCCGGCCCTGAGCCGGCGTTCGTCTGCAACTGCTGTCCTCGGACGCCACGGCACTTTCACACGGCCGACGAGCTGACGTATGTTTCCCTTGTCCCTCAATGCTGACTGACACACCTTCTGACACCCCAACTAGCCTCCATGAAGCCGAAAAACCCCACCCCTGCACAAAGTGCAAGAAGCGGTTCAAGTCTCCCACCGAAGCCGAGCGGCACATCAACGCGATCCACCTCAAATCCGACTTTTGGTCGTGCAAGGCCCTCGAGGACCCGCTGCACGCCTATCACCAGCAGACGTACCATGGCATGGTGTGGGATGTGTGCGGGCTGTGCGGCGGCGAGTTTGCGCGCAAGGACGGCCAGACGGAGCCCAACCGCGACGAGCTCGTCGCGCACGTTGAGTCGGTGCACAAGATTGGCGAGTGTGATCGGAATAAGAAGTTTTATCGCGCCGACAACTTCCGACAGCACCTCAAGAACACGCATGTGGCGTTGCCGGGCAAGTGGTTGAAGACGTTGGAGA
>FTIZ01000451.1_pt1 | contig 12328 bp, 12 predicted proteins | sample 1658381 | NCBI WGS metagenome assembly FTIZ01 (sample SAMEA3914822, study PRJEB12502) | metagenome | biome: forest; material: soil | place: USA | collected 2012-03-12 | depth 0.1 m
GGACCGAGCTGTAGTCTATTATATATGAGACTGAAAGATACTAAACTAGGCAAGTAAAACAAAATTGACTTTTGTCCAAACTGCTAGAGTTAACCCACTGGACATTAGTCTGCTGTATATCGCCTAGCAGAGCTCTTGGAAAAACACATATCGCTGGACCAACAACTTTCGCCTTTGGAACTCCACGTCGTGCCTCTCTGTCCGACGAGGTACTGCTATGCTGGAAACATTCCTCGCCCGTCGGTGCCACAGCGAGGGTAGTCATAGTTTTAGTAGCAGTCACCCTTTCGCCCGGGTGCATAAACGCATCATTAAAATGCTGTTGCCGCTCAGGATACCACAATGGCATCAATATATGTCCAACTTGTGTCCCCTTGGGGCCAATCCCATAGCCCCGACAAGTCTTAGATTCCAACCCAAGTGGATTTAGAACGAGCAGAGAACTGCGTCGCAAAACGGAAGTCAAATTCCTCAAAGGTTCTAGTATTTTGAGATTCGGCAGCTTTGGCAGCCCCCGGCCAAGTTCATTGAGGTAATTGTCGAAGGATGTGGTTTTGAGAGCTAGGCGTTCTTCTTTTGCTTTCGGGTAGCGAAACCCTACCACCGCCTTGACGAGGGATGTGAGCGCGAGAATGTGCGTCATTGCATTAGGAATCCCGGTAAAAAGCTCGCGCAAGATTGCTATGACTCGCCACGCTCTTCCTTATGTTTCGGCGGCTGCAGAAAGCTTTTTGCAAACGTGACTTCGCAGACGTGGGTTGCAATCAAGGCATCCCCGTAAACTTGGAGAGTCCCGTGGTGGAATTCCAGGGTGGCCAGCGCTGGATGTCCGGGAGAGCTTGGATATGGTTCATATGTGTCCACATTCCTAATCCAAGAATGATATGGGAGACACCGCCGTCGGGTTTTTGTCCAGTCGGGGACCCATGAAGGATAAGACCCCTGAGGTGTCACGAGGGGGCCAAATTCGAATAAATGCAACAGCATCTGCAGCCTGATGTCGTTTCCACCATTGCGTAGCATGAACGAGGCAGCTTGCTTATACAAATCAGCCCAGCGGGCAGTGTAATCCATCGGAAACCGATTTCCTTCCCCGACGAGACCGAGGAGAGCGCTGATGCGGTCTCTGGGCTCGAGACAAGCAGCCTCGTGGAAGTTCCACAATAGCTCGAGTATGCTTAGACTAGCCGATGGCCTGCGCAAGTTTGCTGCCATTCTGATCGAGTAGTCTGACATATCGAGATTCTGAAATTGTCTTGCAGCCGAGGCAAGAACCGGTAGAGGAATGGAATAGTTGCCACAGTGAACCGTTGCCTGGCAAGCAAGGCAAGCCTCCTGAATAACCCAACGGCGCGAGAACCAAGACCGCTGAAAGAAGTCGGTTATGGCATGGAGCCCAGGTCCTGCTCCGTGGAGATATTTCTGCATGAAGAAGACTAGGCGAGCCGCGATTTGGGACTGCTCGACCTGGCGAATGCGCGTCGATCTCCGAAAAAATGCAAACAACTGGCGAGTCATTAGGACACTGGGACCAACCCAGATGTGGATGCCTTTTGCCTCCTCGTATATGCGCCCCATCATGGGAATTTGCAGAGCCTTCTCCGTCTCGTCGTCCTGATTGAGACATATGGCGTCGATCCACAGGTAGCGTGGATCGTTGGGTGTCCGGAGATGGCGCAAGAGTGCGTCAACGTTTGATGTGATCCGCAGGTACGAAGTGTCGTCGCCATCGTGTCTTACTTCCAAGGTCCTTGTGAATTCCGGCACGCCCCATGCGTACGAAATGGCGAAGTATTCAACGTGCCGGGATGAACGAGGGCGTTGGACGAGCGAGCAACTCAGGGGGGCTTCATTGTCGGTCGCAACGTCTAGGACGATCAGCCGGATCGTGTCCTCGGCGCACAGAGCTTGGTATTGGTAGTGATTGAAGGGCGGCATGATTCTTGATGAAAATGCGGGAACTATGTGGTGAGAAGCAGGTACGACATCGAAGTGATGATATTGCGGTCTGTGGTTGTATTGTGGAAAGGAGGAAAGGCTAGGGTGCGTCGGCTGCAAAGGAGAGATAGGGGCTGGCTGCGGCCACCCAAAGGACAAAGGCAACCCGAACAGAAGAAGATGCTGGGAAAGTCAGTCAGAGCAAGAAATGGCTGACAGGTTCTGACGACATTTCTGCCTTGCAGATTGCTTGGGTTAGGGCTAGCAATGCGGGGTTCGACGGCATCCTGTGCCCAGGTATCAAGTTATCGACACTGCAGTTGGCCGGGAAGAGCGCCTCCAAAACCGTCCAATTACAACCGTTCTGCTTGGACCTATTATCTTTAGCCACATCTTGTCTCCGGTATAGACATCAGGGATTATCCTTTCTTGCCTCATGAGGCAACAACGAGGTCTCCCGAGCGCTGAGCCAATCGTCAAGTCGAGGGGGGGATCGTGCAGCGTGGCGGGGATCAGCACCGGCGCCCATTACCCAGCTCGCTTCCCAAGTCGCATCGCCCACGCCACCGTCTGCGGCATCCATCCCTGTCTCAGTTCACCGACCAGTGACTACGTGCGAAAGATCACACGTTGACCTTACGCACAGAATCTGCCTAGGACGCTTCATCTGCCTCCGCCACCACGCGCGGGCACGCACCCCAGCGACCGCAATGCTAATACCCCTGGCGTATCATCTCGGCCTCGTCAGTGTCTAGAACAGCGGCTTTGGCTCGAACTGTAACAACCTCTAGCCTAACACCTTCGGCTGTATCGGCATCCAGACCGCCGCCAACGGAATCGCTACGCCGCTACCGACTCAGACCAATATGGCTACCAACTGTAACAAGTTCGTCTGTATCCATCCTGGCGACACGTGCGACATCGTATCCTTCTTCAACGGGCCCATCTCTACTAGCGACTTCGTTGTCTGGAATAGCGGCGTCGGCACGGCCTGCGATAAGCTCCAGGCCGAGACGTACGGCTGCATCAACGTCCCCAAGGCGGCCAACGGCGTCCCTACGCCGCTGCCGGCCCAGCCCGGCATGGTGAGCAACTGCAAAAAGTTTGTGCGCGTCAACCCGGGCGACACGTGCAGCATCATCGCCTTCTTCAACGGGCCTATCTCGACGACAGACTTTATTAAATGGAATACGGGAGTGGGTGGTACGACGTGTAATACCCTGCACCTACGCCTACATTGGCGTCATGTGAGGGGATCTGAGGAGATGGGTTTAGGGGTCGGGTGACGCTAGGGGTTTCGGCTGCATGTACCTCCGTGCCTCCCTAATTTCCATTCGACTGCAAAGGAGCATCGCGACAGGCTGCCTAAGAATTTTGGGACCCTTGTAAACAAATTCTAGGAACAAGTCTGGTGGAGGCGTTGCGGAGAAGTTCGACCGACGAAAGTCTTGTGGGAGAATCTCACCCTTTTGGACACTTCAGGGTGCAGACTGGCAGATGATGTGTCAATCATGTAAGGAGAACGGAATAAGGCGAGGAAGAATGGATGGGCGGGGGGGAATGGGTGGGGGAGGGAGAGTGGTACTCACGGGAATCGTGAACCCTAGTTTGACCTTCTCCTAGAATGCCAACCAGAAAGCTAGTGGAGATCTCGCGACATGTGCCCTGAGTTGAAGAGCTAGGCAGTGCGGGTGAGCTTACGCCGCTTCTCTTCATGGTTCGCGTCCCATAGGCGGTGATGAACCTGCAGCCGGCTTCACCTCCCCGCGATGTGGCCGGTAGACGCGCTTTCAGCCGTCTAGATAAGGTGATCCACGCGGCTCCCCTACACTGCACTTTTCCTACATGCTGTCCGAGACCGTTTTCTTAGCCCTGGCTGACGCTACATCTCAGACGGGGTTCCTTGCGGCTTCATAGGCGGGGTTGCCGTACCGGTGCGAATGGTGAGTGGCGTGGTCGGGACGAGATAGGTCGTCCTGTAGACGGGAACGTCTGTTTGGTTGGGAGCAACGGTGAAGGAGGTCGGGGGAAGCACAAATGTGCTGAACGCGGTGAGTATCAAGACCATCACATGCTTTCGCCAGGGCGGGCATGGGGGGCTCCTTACACGTTCCACGTTGCCGTTAAATGGGCCGAAATGATATCCCAGCTGGTGGTTCCTGGCGGGCTGGCAAGAATAACATTTATTTGTATGGTTAGTAATCGGCACCGGGCGTGATCATGGTCTCCAGGTTTGGCTCACGAAACGCAAATTTCTCGGCCGACCATAGAGTCGAGGTTGTCGCATGAGGAGTGGACGGTCCTGGAGGGGGGATCAATGTCAATATGAGGATCTACACTCGTCTTTGATTCACACAATAGAAGAGCAGATGAATCGCTTCAAAACCGAGCAAGATGACTCAACGTACGGGTTCCAGGACAAGAGCTGGTTCAGGGAGTAATCCTTGTCGGCGAGAATTCCGGCGCAGGTGTCATTGGTTTGGACCCAGTACAGCAGACAGCCTTCTAGGATACAAAGCTGGCTGCCGGTCGTGATTGCGGTGCAGTTGTAGTCGAGGTGGTTGTCGGTGATGAAGCGACCCGTCGCGACCGAGTTGGCCTGGGCAATGGAAGCACAAGTGTCTCCCGACTGGACAGTGTACGGCGTACCCGTACAGAATGCCGTGGCTGATGCCGAAGTTTCGGTAGCCGTGACGGTGCTGGTTGCAGCGGTCGGTGCCGGCGTGGAGTAGGGATAGCTGGCAGCCGGAGAGGAGCATGACGACAGTAGCGACGAGAAAGCGCCTGGGCTCACGCGACGCAGGCCGTATGGCGATTCCAGCATGGCGGCCTCATACTTGAGAAAGCAGTCGGAGCAGGGCGCGATCGAGGCGGACGAAGGCAGGCTGCTGGCATTGCTGAAGAGCTGGACCGCGAGGGTGGACGGGAACAGGCAGCACCAAAGCAAACCAGCCCGGAGGGGCGACATGTTGGACACCATCATCATCATGGCGACGAGTCTTGATCCGGGAATAGACCAGAACGCGAAGTTGAGGATGGCCGCGGGCTATCACTGTCATGCGTATGGAGTATGGAGGCAGGACATATGCACCTAGAGACATTGAGCTCCTGGCGGGGGCTTCTCGTTGGTACGTACCTGCCTGAGCCTGACGGAACATGAACTTGTCCGGGCTGTAAGCGGTGCCGTGATTGGGGACAGAAGTTGGCATAATTAGGTACCTACTGTGTACGTGTGCATGGCTCCCGGGGAACAGTGGTCATTGTGAGAGGGGGCACGGGGGGACATCTCAGTTCTCCCTTCGCGTCTGCTGGATATCAACAGGGAACAGAAGCGAAATGATCGCCGAATCCCCCTATCACACACAAGGCGAGGCCAATCTCGGACAGTTTGCTAGGCTAGGTCCGTGATAGTGGGAACTCGGAATTCAAAAGCGAAAGCGGGCGCACGTGAAGTGCTTTGCCCATCGGCTCCATCCTTGGGTCCATGGGATCCTGGCGCTTTCCCTGTTCCGCGGCCGCGGACTCCTTGTCGTGGAGGAACGATGTCCATGGTTTGGACGAAATTGACCCAGACCAGATCAACTGTCAACGTGCTTGGGTTGATGAGAGGGGTAGTTTGGTACCTGCATGTGGTATGTAATCGGTACTACCTGCCCTAGACTGTTGATTCCTGTCCCCTCTCCCTCCACGACGCTCCATGACAGGGGCTGCCCGGCCAAGCCGGCCAGCAAAGCTTGTTTTTCGCTGGACGGGCCCACTACGGGAGTACTCGCGTGCGAAGTGTCAAGCGAGAGACCCCGCATCGCTTGCCAAGTACGAGAATATCAAGCGGGAGAAAGCCGCGGCGTCGGTGGCTCTCGCTCCCGCTCAAGAGCAGAAAGTCATTCCATCCCGTCATTTCCAAGATGATCCCTCGCTCTCCCCTTCATCTCATCAAACCTATCACATATCTATCCCGGTTCCTACCCACTCGCTCACCAGCCCACTAGTCCTTGCCCTGACCCGGCGACATTAAGATTGATGCAGGATCATGACCAAGGCCCAGACGGCACAAGATCTCTCCCGATTGCGCGTCCGTGGTTGCGACCTCTTCTTATTAGTGAGTTGCTGCTAGCCCCTCTCTCGCTGGAAACCAACAGGTGGACCGAGTGTCATTACCCAGTTAACTAACAACATGCGCCTAAAGGAAAAATGGGACGCAGGCGCGGCGCTATCTCCAGACAAGCAGATGAGGCAGATTTTTACGCGCTTTCTTACGCTGCTCTTGCCTGAGAGACAGGTATAGTAGATACCTATGTAGATCGGAGCAGACGTGCGCTAACGAGGCTCTACCCACAGGTCTACACCCAGCAGATAGAGGACCGACGCGTCCTTCGGTCTGGGTCCCTGTCGCAGGCCGAGCAAGATATCCTTGCCCTCGCACGGCCCTACGCCGAGCGCAACATTGACGGAGAGTGCCTCTTGCTACGGACCTACTACGGCCCCGGCAGCGACGACGCGTTTGAGGCTGTCGTACGAATCTGCAATGAATCGGGAGAGCCCTACCATCAACGCTTCTTGTCCGATGCCGCGCGGTACAGCTACGGTGAGGACTGGCAGCGCCTCTTCAGCCTCATGCCCCAGCTATTAGAGCCGAATCCCCGCTACGACTACGAGGAGGAACGGGCCGCCGCGTTCGCCGAAGCCCAGGAGGCTGAGGGCTACGACCCAGAAGCCCTAGGCGAGCTGCTTCTGAGCGATCGGTTTAACCACTACCATCTGGCGTCCAAAGTAGGTATCCTCTACGTCATGGACGAGGAGACGCTCTGCGAGGACGAGGATGGATCGGCTGTGTCCCATGAAGATCGGGAGATCCTCACAGTCTGGTACGACGCGTACGGGAAGACGGTACGCTGGAGGCGGGACAGGGCAGACTACGTCGGCGATCACATGGCACTGCTTCAGACGGCCTCGATTGAAGATCACGCCGTGTGGATGGAAGCCGAGGTCGGGGAGGACTACGAGTGGGATGGGCCGTTTGGGCCGCGTTCGACAGAGGAAGGTGGGGAGAGTGACAGCGACGGGGAGAGTGAACACGCCGGGGATCCATGAGAGGTAGGCCAGCCAGGACATGAAGATGGCTGCGCCAGGCGGCCTGCCCCGCTCGCGAGAATTGATACATATGCCCCTGTTGAACTCGACGCGAACTACTACATGACCCACGCTTGCTCCCCCATGCAACAGCACAGTATTCCGTGCTTGGGGGTCCGTGCTTGCAGCTCCTTTCCCTTGCAGAAGAAGGAGAGAGGAAGGTGAAATAATTCCGCTTAAAATGCAGTGGAACCCTGCCATGTGATTCACAAACTGGGCATGCGATAAGGCAGGCTGGGCTGGCTCGGCTGGCTGGACTGCGCCGGCTTCATCTCCGTCTCCACCTCCCGTCCACCCCCTGGCCAAGGCAGGCAGATCATCAGTCGAGGTCGGCATGGTTAGCTGAATGGATCGAATTGCTGGGCCGATGTACCTTGCAGGTAGCCAGGACCAGAAGGCTCGGAGCTAATTTCCAAGGGATGGGCACCATGTTTCCCACACAAAATGCCTCCCCGAGTGCGGCGAGATCCCGGCATCGACATTGGATAACACCACCGGTGTCTGCCAATTACCTATCTTAGCTTCCCACGTACCTAAGACGGGGAGTCTATTGTCTTTTAATTGTTAAAATAAATACCTCTTTCTCTCCGCCACCTCAGCCACTCTGACATTGTCATCGGCCCCTTCCACGCAACCAGAACATCTATATTACCCTCTATGTCCGTATCCCGCCCTCTATTCCCTACGCACGCCTCAGTCTCCCACCTCCCCAACTTCTCAATCTGCAGCTTGCCTAACTTCGGACAGGTGACACAGATGTCGCCATCATAGCCGCCAGTCCGGTCCCGCTGGCGCTCGCAGATGAAGCTGGTTTCGTTGTCACGTGGCCAGTACACCTCGTCAGAGAATTCGTTTTCTATCTCGTCCCGTCCCTGGCGAAGGAGGCCTGAATGGAGATGGACCTGTTGGAGTCGTGTAGTCGCAAGTCCATCTTGTCGTTCATGCTGCTGCTGCCGCTGTAGATGAACAAAAATATCCCGGGCCGAGGAGAAAGTCAGATACGGCCGGTGAGGGTCCGACGGCGGGCCTGTCGCGAAGCAGAGCGTGAGGTGGCGGAGCCGCAGGAAGGTGCCGAGCGTGGCGAGGGTCGTGTCGTAGGGCCAACGAGCGGGCTCGACGTCGTCGACGTGGCGCGCGCAGACGACGGTGAGGCACTCGAGATGTGGGAGTGCGTCGCGCAGCAGGGAGAGCTCCTGTACGTCGAGGGGCTCGCGGTAAACAGAGAGCGTGCGCAGCGTGTTAGAAGCGTGCGCCGAGATGCTAGACAAGGACAAGTCCCGTACGGAGGGCATGTCAAGCGATGAGAGTTGCACGCTGCCGCGCAGCTTGGCAAAGAAGTTGGCGATTGCCGACGTAAAACTGGCTGTGTTGCCACCGGGGAACACGAATTTGGCCTCCTCGAGCGCGCTGCTGAGATGGGGAGCGAGGTGCTCGGCGAGGTTGAGCGAAGCGGCGTAGGGGCCGCCGTAGAGTGCAAGCCGGCGAAGTTGCGACCAGTCCATATTCTCGGCCCAGTACTCCATCTCGGTTCCTACAGGCCCGGGGTAGTCGAGCGAGTTGATGACAAGACCAGGGCCCGTCGGCAGCCGTCCCATCGGGTAGGCCATAACTACTAATTCATGAAGAGGAGAGAGTCGCTCACCCTTTCTCAGCCCAAGGCCACAATACAATGTCTCGGGCCCAAAGGAGACGCAGCCTCCGCGCGGATAATCGATATCCAGCGACAGCTTGCTGAGTTGGGGACTCGATACCAACAGATTTTTCAGGGCGTGGGTGACAGGGCGACAGATGTCCGCCGATGGATAGCGGAGCTTAATGAGTGCTGACGAGAGGTTCCTCACCCTGGCCGGAAGCTGCTTCAGGCGGGCATACTGCGCATCGCGACGGATATTCACGGCGAGCGAAAGATGCAAGCGGATCCGTGGATGCTTGCCGAGATGATCAAGCACGGAATCCGGAATGGCAGCTCCGGTCCAGTGAAGATTGCACAGACCTGCCATGAGAGGAACCAGGTCGGCGAGCCTTGCCCAAGTCTCGAGTTCCCGCTTGCGGCGCTCTAGCCCGCGAGGGCCGGGGCTTCGGATTTCATCCCATGCCTCGATGGGCCCGCCGGTAACATACAGCGATCGGATGGCGGGCAAGTGGTTGGTTCGAACAATGCGTTGCAACCGGTCGGCAGCATTGCCGTTGCTGATATCGATGCAGGTCTGGGAATGCTGGACGTAGCGGGCCTTGCTATACAGATCCGAGCATACGAGGGAGAGCCTGTTGATGCTCTGGGGATCAAGATTGTGAAGATGATGAACGACCAGGACGAGAATTTCGTAGTCCAGGCTGGCCAGGGATGGCTGTGTGTGGTTCTCTGGTCTGAGACTCCGTGGCTTGATGGCCCGAGGGCGCTTGCGTTCGCGGAAGAAGTTGCGGAAGCCGAAAAGCGGCTTGGGACTAGGAGCCATGTTGTGCCGCTGACAAGGCTGCGTTTGCTTAGTTGTTTATCTGTGCAGCTTTGTTCTTCTCTGAAGAGGGAGGGGGTGCCAAGATGTTAGCTCACTGCCTCCGGAATATACAGTTACCTGCAGGAAGTCTGGTCCGCCTACGTAACGCTGACCCCTGGACCCACCCATCATCTTGCCAATATGCTCCCCCCCCCAGTTTTCAAACCCCCACATCTTCATCAATCCTGCACCAAAATGGACGATCTTGGGCCTGATCTTGGGCCTGGTTTTGAGGCCAATTCCATCAATGCCAGGGGCAACCGCAGGGAGCTTTCCCATGCGGCCCGCGCAGCCATTGTTATGGGTCGAAAAGCAGGTGTCTCAGCCGTCCAACGGCCCGCGAATTCCACTGCGCACCCAGGACCATTCGCCGAACTATGGAACGTTGGCGATACCACCAGACCGTCAAATCACTCCCCCGATCAGGCCGACCAAGCAAGATTACCGAGGCAGAAGCTCGGTATATTCGGACCTTCGTTAAACGGAACCCTTGGATCAAATGGGCCGTCCTCCTCGGTCTATACCCCCAAGCCTGCCAAACGACGATTCGGAAGAGCCTGGGCAAGCCATTCTACCGCAAATACCGCTTTGTGATGAAGATCATGCTAACGGACGATAACGCGGCCGAACGGTTGACTCACGCTCGCTCGTTCGTTGATGCCGCGCGGTAATAGACTCTGTCCGAAGGTGCTTACTCTGACGAGTGCTCGGTACAAACGATCCCTGGCGATGACTCGGGCTGGGTCTTCCGGCATCCAAAGGATAAGTATAACAAGGATTTGATCAACATCAAGGCTCACGTCAAGGCCGAAATGAGCATCATGGTGTGGGGGATGATCTGGAAAGGAGGGAGGTCGCGTTGGTCATCATGATCAGAGATCCTGAGTCCCCACGGGGTGGCTTTTCAGCTAGGAGCTATATCTGGGCATTGGAAGAAGGCTTACTACCAGTCTACCGGCCGGGGACCTTTTTCTTGCAAGACAACACCCGTATCCATACAGTAAAGAAGACGAAAGACTTCCTCGAGGAACACGGCATCTAGGTTCAACCGCACCCTCGCCACAGCCCAGATCTCAACCCTATCGAGCATGTGTAGGCCAAAATGAAGTAGACACTTCGAAGGAACAACCCTGGCCTACACAATATGCGTGACAATGAGGAAAACAGGGCTGTTGTTGAGGCGGCATTGCTGGCGGCGTGGGAGGCAGTGCCGCAGGCGTTCATTGATAAGCTGGTCGATTCGATGCCGGCCAGGATGACCGCGGTGCGGCAGGCTCAAGGTTGGTATACACGGTATTGATACCTCGTTAAAGCCCTGCTTCTAGGCATCAAAAATAAACGAGTTAGAACACTGTTTGGCCCAGTATTGAGTGTGTGGCGGTCTTTTTCAGTAATAGGGGTTCAGGGGGTGTGCGGACCAGACTTATTGCTTATACCTGTATAAGATCTACACTTGTACAGCTAATGCAGTGCTCTCCACGTTACTGTAGAGCAGCGGAGACCTAGGATTTAAGATCCCAACCCTCACTTTGTTATAGATTCTCACTATCCCTTCTCGGATTAAACGGCAGATCAAACGAGGGCCCAAAGCTGCAAGGCACGCTCTCCTGCTCATGCTCTCGTCGCTGTCTTGTGTTGACTCGTTCCATAACGCCAGCCAGCTGCTCCCGGAACGCCTCTGAGTCACCCTCATTCTCCCGAGAGTGGCCGGCGACAAGACTGTGCCCATTACTGCCTTCAGACTTTGTTTCGTCCTCCGGTTCGAGACGCGCTGCCTTCCTCTCTTCCTCCATCTTAGTCATCTCCAGTGCCACAGCCGCGTCGAGCCGCTCCTCAAACTCCTTCGCTTGTCGCTCCTCTGCGACTGTCGCGTAATGACACCGCCGAAAGACACCCAACCCACTCAACACAAGCCCCACCAGCTCCCAGGCAAACAACACAGGCAGCGCATATTCCAGCTGCGGGTTGCACCCGCCAGACCAGATGTCGGTAAGGACCTGGTAGACGGCGTGCGCGGGAAAGGCATAGCCTACGCGGTAAAAGGCTGGGCTCAGCGGGAATGGCAGCAGGATGGAAGTGATGTTGAGACTGATCCACATCACCAAGGCCATAGGCACATAAGGCTGTGGCAACCAGACGGTGAAGACGTCAAGAGTTACGAAGTTGGCATGGGCAAAGAGCCACAGCACGAGCCAGCTGAGCACAAACTGGTTCGCGTTGACTGCCCAGCCCGACCGGAATGCCCATATGGCGCCTGTGACGCACAGCGAGCCGACGAAGGTGTAGGTGAGCGAGTTGAGGTGGCGCACTATCGTGATACGGTAAGGGTTCACGCGCGAGTACAGCTTGAATTGTGCCGACAGGCCATTGATGGTGCCCAAGTAGAAGAATTCTTGGATCAGCACCAGGATGATGGCGACTGTGTTGTAGATGGCCCGCGAACCTTGGGAGGTAGGCTGGATGTTGATGGATTGGAGCTGCCAGGGCTGGGCGAGGACGGAGACAGCCAAGGGACCGGATACAGAGTGGACATCGCCTGTCCCGTTGCCAGTGCTGTACGCCACTCGCGCAGCGTTGGACAGGAGCTGAATGTTGGTCGATATGGCCGCGTCCACTACTTGCGGATACACCGCCTCGTTCCAGATGTACGCCATGACGTCTGTGGCGTTGTACGGGGCCGATGCTGCCACGCCGTCTTGAACCGCCAACGCCGCCTCCAGTCTCGCCGATGCGCCTTGAGTCACGTATAGCGCGGCCCAATACTG
>FTIZ01143474.1_pt1 | contig 12320 bp, 16 predicted proteins | sample 1658381 | NCBI WGS metagenome assembly FTIZ01 (sample SAMEA3914822, study PRJEB12502) | metagenome | biome: forest; material: soil | place: USA | collected 2012-03-12 | depth 0.1 m
TCTTTCGAACGGCACCGTCAGGTCCGTAGCCCCAGTGATGGACAAGAGTTTGCTGGCACGTCACGCGAGAGTCTGTCCAACTTCAACGTGCGAAAAATTAACTAACATTTAATGAAGAAATCCATTCCCTAGGAAGCGAGGTGGTATCCGATGTAGGCAATAGTGGCACTCCTCGTGATGTTGACAGTGGGAATAATGTTACGAACAACAACAACTATCACGATGAACTATTACCAAGCTAGCGTACTAACAGCCCTATTCAGCGCGTGCCTACCCACCTGGGTAACCAAGACAACCTTACTTTCCATGAATCTTCTGTCCAGCCCCAACGGTAGCCTTTCCCGTCTTGCCAAACTGTCGTCGATAGTGAAGACTCAGAGCTGTGGTGACAACCATCAGGGCCCAGCGGTCGCCCAGCTCGCCCGTCAACCCCGCCCCTTTCAGCTCCAACGTGAAGATGTGTGTGAACGACAAGACATGGTTAAATGCGAGCACAGCCACGGTATCCCCATCAGCGCTCGTGCGCTCACCGGCCGAAGTGGTTGAGGTGGGAGAAGCCGGGCGGCCGGATGCGAGACGATGGAGGGTGTACAAGGCCGTCGTCGTATGGCCGCCTTTGTGTGCCTCGCTTTCATGTCGGTCGCCCGCTGGTGGTGCAGAAGCCTTCCTCCACTCAAAGCTCTCTCTCTCCACTCCCTTTACCCCAACCTCCACCGTGAAGCCGAAAGTCACACCATGCCCGGGCTCCTTGCTGGTCCTCGCGCTGAGCACCTCGGTCACCATATCGCGAGGATTCCAGTCTTTTCCCATGTCAAGCGGTGGCAGCTTCACCACCGTGTCGGGGTCGAACAACGAGACAAGAAACGGAACTGGAAATTCCTCGCCAGTGGCAGCAAGAACAGGGTCCTTGAACGCCGTTCCGTTGCGCAGGTAGAGCCCACGGCCAAAGTTGAGAGGGCCTCGGGATGTGTAGCCGAGATGATATTCGACCAAGTACATGAAGTCGCTTTCGGTCGCGCCACAGAGTTTCTGGGATTTCAACGCGCTGAAGATGGAAAACGAATAGTTGGCGTAGAGATTCATCACCGGGGGAAAGGGGCGGTATCCGACAAAGGCAGCCGTGGGAATCGTCCTGAGAGACAAGTCCAAGTCGTTCCTACCCGAGGCTTGGTCGTTCCTGTGCGTGGAAGACATGGCAATCTTGAGTGTTGGGGCTGGATTAGGATATGTGGTGAGATCGTGGAGGTGAACAGTTGCAAACCAGGGCGGTGGAGGGAGTGCAGAAGACCGGTAGACACTGGAAGGACGCCCTCAATTTCAAGATAGAGCGCGATTGAAAATCCGCGCAGTATGCTCGTCATGAGGGGTGCTCTTGGGCGAGGACTCGTGGCAAGCAAACTCAAGAAACGAGGGGATTACCTTCAGCCCATCGACCTAAATTGAGGGAATTTGGTTTCTAATGGAACCAACAGTTGCTGCCTGTCTGGCAATGCAACCTATGTGTCAGAAATCCTTCATGCGGTGGGTGGCATCCCGCGTAGTCGGGTAGGCCCGGGTTAAAGTGAGTAGGGTATAGGAAACCCATTCCGGATCCTCGCGGGACGGGCAGAAAATGCTTTTCTTAGAACGAACTTGAATCAAGAAATGGCGGACAGAAATGCCTCATGAAACAGGGAGGCTGCGAAGTTGATATTGATGCCTGGCCCCAACCACAACAATATCGGAACCTCTCGGCCCTCCTTGACCCGAAGGAAAGGAGCCACCAACAGCCTCACCGACGTTGTGGTACAAGCGCAATCATGTACAGGACAGCACGCGACTCGCTGGATTCAGAATCCAATGGCAGCATGTCATTGACGAATACTGTAATCTGGAGCGAGTGACAGCATTATAGCCGAGACCCGGATGAAGTAACCAACGAGCCGTCTCGACAACGCGAGTCGCGGAGTAGACGGCGGTCCTGCTCTCGCCATTCCAGTAGTTTTCTTTCAAAACTAGCCTCATTCAGGCAGATGAGGTAGCTGAAAAGGTACAACCGGAGCTCGGCCGGAACGTTGGTAACAGCGTAGAATGCAGCTGACCTGCTGGACAGCCACAGCTAGAAAGGGGGCGGGGCAACCGCCTGGCATGCCGTGTTAGAAACCGCATCGCGTGAGGCTCACAGCGCAGAAGCCCTTCGATTTCACCAGACTCAAACCATTTAAAGTACAGCAGCAACTACCTGGTCCCGTGATGACCACGTCCCTAGGTACCTAACCAAGCGCATAACGGTTACGCGCTCCTCTCACAATCCCAAGTAAGACAGCTAGGTCCTGGTACTGCCGTCTTAGCTTCATTTCACTTCATGCCGTAGGTAATGATGGCGGAGCGCTCACCTCTCCTCCTTCTTGCGAGACAGTTTGTCCCATGTAGCCTGCCATGCGGCCAGCCCGTCCTTGGCAGTCTGCGCCCGGGCGCCGGCGACGGCGGCAGGCGCGCCCTCTCCTCCAGACAAGAGCCTCCCAGCCAGCGATGGAGGGCCATTCAAATACCCCTCAAGCATCGTTTGAGACACATCAGATGCACGCCTGTTCTCTTGTCACTTCCGTGTTCCTCGTCGGTGCACAAATCACGTACCTACCTGCCAGCTTCCGTCACAGTCGCTCCAGACGCTGGGTTGGACGACATATTGATCGGATTTCAGGACTGCCAGGATAAAGTATGGGCTCGAAAGGTTGTGAATGAAGCCGGAGATGAGATTGAGTTACTCGTTGACAAGCATAGAGTACTCCCCTCTCTCTGTCTCACTCGTACGGGCCCGAGGCCTTTATGGGCATCATGGTTGTTCATTTTATACTAGGAAAGGAAAGACGCAACAGTGTCTTTGCACCCAAGGCGAACGCTACGCAAGTTGGAAGTAAAATGTGAATTGAATGAAAAACCCTCGGCCCTATCGTCAGCGCGCCGCCGCTCCTGACCGTCCTGACGAAAGCGGAGCGCCGTTCAGCCCGTCGGCTTGTGGCCGTTTTCGATTGGGCCGCGCGCCGTGCACACCCCCCCCGAAGACGCGCTGCGTCTTCATCTCCTGGCGGCGTTGGAGGCGGCGACGGTCACGTGTGGTTCGCATGGAAAGGCAACTTGGAACTCGGCTTGGATTTTCTGAAGGCGCCAGCGGCTCAGCGACACCCCGACACTCGACGCACATTGCACATTGCACATTGCAAGCCTGAATCTGACATTTCCGAGTCCCTAGGCGTCTGGAACGCTTCAATACCTGGCACCCAACATGGCCGAGATTTTCGGGCTGGTGTCCGCGGCAGCCAACCAAGAGTATCAGTGCCCGTTGGCGGCACCTGGTGCTGGCTGGACAGAACCCGTCAAGGCCGAGGTCAATGACGACCAACGTAAGGAAATTCTCCAGCTGTTGTCCGTCAGAAAACATAACTTGGGTGCACAGCGTTTGGCATGCACGAAGCTTGCCACTTGCGGGTTACTGACACGGTTGTAATAGATGATACGGCGCTTATTCCTATCACGCACCCGGAACAACCGCAGAATTTTCCGCCGCCTTTTCGCCTGGTTTCAGGTTTCAAGAGGCTTTATTCACTGATAGACTCCTCTCCGCCGGGACACGACGCCGCTCCAATCTTCGCTTGCCCGTTCTGGAGCTTCAACCCGTCAGCTCACAAAAATTGCGTCTTTCTTCAGCTGAGGAGTATCCATGACGTCAGATTCCACCTGCGCAGAAGGCACATGCAGAAGTTTTACTGCGCCCGATGTCTCCAAGTGTTCGACACCGAGGGCGAGGAATCACACCACGCGCGATCGATTGAGGGGTGCAGCCCTAGTCCCGAACGATCGCCTTTTCTTACCCACGCGCAATGGCTGCTCCTGGCAAAAGCATTGAGGGGGGGACAAGTAGAGGCTTGGTCCCAAATCTACGATATTCTGTTTCCGGGACAGCCCCGGCCACCATCACCCTATCGCGATATCATGTGGGATTTTTTCAAATTCCGTGAATTCTGCGCCTCCCCATTCGGGTTCGGGGTCTTTCAAGATGTCCTGTATCAGCTTGACAATGATCACGATGGCTGGTCGATTGCAAACATCGCCTCAAAGATTACACCAGACAATCTCGCCACTGCGATTGACCAAAGTTGCAATCGTCGGACAAACCAAAGATTGGCCAGCCGAATTGCTGGTGAGTCAGCACTTGGGTCATGCAGTGATTCCAGGTGGTCCGGTTCCACGATGGTTCCTGCTGAGACACCTGGTCCTTCTGACTTGTCTAACTTTGGCGGTAAGAACACTTGCATCACGATAAACAGAGTACCTATGTGAGATGGCTAACCTTGACCGGAATTGAGTAGATGACGAATGGGACGAGACCGCGTGGTCACCAACGGAGGACTCTTTGATTGTTCAGCTCTCGGGGAATGGTGCCGAACCTGATGAGATTTCCGAATATCTTCCCACCCGCAGCCCAGATAGCTGCCGCCGCCGCTATCTGGAACTCCATGCCAGATGGAGCGAAGAGCTGCAAAGTAATTCCAAGCTTGCCTCTGCTTTACCCGTTGACGGTCTTCACCAAACCGAAGGCGAACGAGGGCTCGACGTCATCCCGCCGGTTTCAACCACGGCCGGGGGCTGTCTGGACGTAATAAACGAGGCACACGACACGCGTGCTCAAGGGCCCTGTACCATCGATCAGTCTGTTCAAGACACTCGCAACCCGCTCGCAAATTCTGCAGAACAAGGGATTTCTATATCACCGCTCGATGCTACGAGCATGGCCACATCAGTTTCAACCTCGGGTGGTACGGGGACCATTTCCTGTGATGACTCTGATAGCCAGTCCAGCCTTAATGATAGCGAAACGTCGGATCATTCCTGGTTTGACAATATCGCCTTCAGCGGTGCATGTCGGTTTCCTGCTGTCGAGTCAGTCGCTGTCAGTCGCCTTCTGGATGCCTATCATGCTTGGTCGCAAAAATTTGCCACTTGCCATACGGCATGTACAGCGATGGAGGAAGCCGATGCTTCCGAAAGTTCACCAACAGAGAACACGCCTTCGGCGTCGAACGACTCCTTCCCGCCATCAGCTGAGACTCCTTCCAGTACTACATTGACTCTGCAAGGCGCCTCCCAGAAAGGGGGCACTGCCAGGAAACGAGGTTGGGACGATGACGACGAGTCCAAGAAACCACGAGTGCAGAAACGCAAGCGCGTTGAGAACGGGGGATTACTACTCGCCTGTCCATTTTACAAACGATACCACTCGAAACACTTCTTCTGTGGAAAAAACGGGACGATCCGCGGCTTCAAAACCATCGCCCAAGTCAAACAGCACATACGCCAGTTTCACATACGCACCCCAATGCATTGTCCACGCTGCAAAACTGATTTTGACGACTCCCAAAAACTGGGAGAGCATATTATGCAGCGCATGGCCACACAGTCCTGCGAGGAGCGTCCATTTTCCGATGAGACGATGCTGCCGTGGAGTGCAAACCTAGTGGGCTCCATCAAAGCAAGGGTCGACAGCTCGTTGACCCTTCGTGAACAGTGGTTCAGTGTTTGGAGGTTTCTCTTCCCAGACATCAAGGAACCAGCGAGCTGTTGGGTGGACGAAGGCGTATGCCGGCATGTTCTAGACATCAAGCGGTTTGTAATAGCTGAGGGCAATCGTGTGGTATGCATATCCCACTTTCTGTGGAGGAGGGAATCACCGTGGGCTAATTAATTGCACTTCTCTCCGCTCATTAGGTCAAAGAAGTCATTCACGACAACGGTCTGGTTCCGAAGATATGGGACAGTGCCCAGCCATCTGAGCGTCTCATGCGAAGCCAGGAAGAGCTCGAAGCGTTTGTTGTCCGCGTCCTCAATCGAGCTATCGAGAAGATTTTCCAGGGCCAAGCATGTACTGGTGTACAAGAGGCCACTCGCTGCAACGGAGACGATCGTCCTAGGAGCACAAAGGGCAAGCAGAGGGCGAGTTCTCAAACCAGCGCCGCGGTATCGACTTTGATGCTAGCAGAGACACCAGCACATACTGCAACGTGTGTGCAACAGGAACCCACTCCTGGCGAGAGTGCGACTCGGGGCGACGAAGATTCTCTACTTGACGGCCAAAGCGTCTTACCGGCCGGCGTTCCCGCGTTTAATAACTCGAGCGGAGGCGATGAAACCAGTTTAGGCTTGCTGGATAATGCAGAGTTGGATATAGAGTTGATGCGGTGGACGGAGATGGGTGAATGGCCCTTTTGAACTCTCTTTACCAGGATAGACAAATTCCACCGTAGAATGTTTTTGGACAGGACGGTGGCATCCATGCGCTCACATAACAGTGTCCTGCATTTGATGCGACTCAACACGCAGGCTATGAACCGAGCGTGCTAGGGGGACGACGAACCTGACAGCTGAGGAGAGGGTTCGGTTTTTGCGAGTCCGTTCTTTCCGTGCTTTTCCCGGAGCGCCACTAGAGTTTGTTCGAGGGCTTGCTTCGCTCCGTGCTGACAGGTTGCGGAAGTTCACGGATGCTGAGACAGGTTGCGGAAGCTCACGGGATGGAAGTTCACGGCTTTATTACTTGCCAGCTTCGGGCACCGGAGCTTCCGTCCTCCTCAAATTCTTTCTGCTCTATTGCCTTCCATCCATTCAATCGAAGCATGCTCGACCACATGGGCGTACTGAGCCTTTTTCTCCGGAGCCGGCCCCGACTTATTTGCGGCGTTCTTGCGCTCGGCTCATTCGGCGCAGCGGTACATCTCGCAAAGCGGAAACTCGACCGAACATGTCCGAGAGTTCCAGCTGCCGCACTTCCCAAACTAAGTGCGTGCCGCAACGTCATTGAGAGCATCTCCGAAACGACTGCCGCGCCAGCATGGGGGTTGGAAAAGCCGGCTGTGATTTCCTCTTGGCCAAGCGGTGACGACAAGACACATTGGACTCCTTCGTTTGCAGCCCTACAAGCCGAAGTGCCCTTTTCCGTACTCGCGAGATACGGACCGTTGTACGACAAAGACGACGAAAAGCACACCCGCACCGAGGGTGACGCATTTCGTTTGATGCAGGCTTTCGTTGCCGCGTTCTTGGACGCCCGAGGAACGGGGCCCGAGGCGTGGGTCTTGGATAAAGAGGTGCCGTTACTGTCTTTCGCACCTGGGAGCCACCTGTTCGGACACAGGTCTGGTCTTGGAGCCTACATGCTTGATACCTGGAGCACAGAACGGAGGGAATGTGTCCAACCTCTCGCCCTGCCGAAAGATGCTCCCCGGCCCGTCTCCGAGTTTCTCCCAAACACCGCCGCCAGCCACGGCGACCTAACCGACACGGCCGGTGCTGTCATGTACTGGAGGTTTGCAGACGGAACCGTCCGGATGATGGACAAAGCAGCGTCATGCGGTCTTCCTTGGCGGTTGATGAAGGGCGGATTCCAGGAGTTCATCGTCGAGAAGGTGTCGCATGAAACGGCGCGGGTGACATACGCCATGGTCGAATCCGCCAATCTCCACCCGGGAGGACAATCAGCAAGAGATTTCAAGAGGATGCCGTGGCTTGCCTATGAGCTTCACGTTTTGTACGCGCAGTTCCTGCTGTATAAAACTCTAAACCGACTCCGGAAGTCTTAATACCGACGGAGGCTTACCTGCTTCTAGCTTTCCTTACGCGACTCACATTGTCAGGCTTCTGCCCAGCAATGTGATGAGCCGATCGCATCTTCTTTGCACACACAGGGTTGTGTTGTCCCGGTCTCGCTCGCCTCGCTTGAAGAAGCCAGCACCAACAACTTCTCCGTTGGCAAACGGACTTCAAGCGAAGGAAATTGAAATGTGTGGGAGGGCACTGGGTCCTCTGCCCTATAGGTCTCGACTTGCTTTGATCTCGTGTGAAGACACCAGTCGGAGATCATCTGTTGATTCCGCTGTCCGCTGTCCAATCAACTCATCTGCAGATGTGACTCCAACCCACTTCAGAAAATTTGTGGGTATGATCTGCACATGGATCAAGGTCTTGGCAAAAGTATTATCCTATTTGGGACGAACTGTGCAGCCTCAATGCCTTTTGCGCCGCGCGGCGGATGGCGTTAACTGTGACCTCCAAGCCCCTGAGAAGAACTTGACTCTGTCATTTAATGATCGTTTCCTTTATTTATACCGAGATCACACCGGCATTCTTACCGATCATTTCCAACAAGAGCACGATGAGTTTCAACGTTAACAACCCTCGTTACAAAGGAAACCCCCAAACAACGCGACACGACACTGGCGCTGCCACGACAACACTCGAGCACACTAGTTTCGGCACCCTGAACCAAAGACTCTCCTCGAGATGGCAGAATCCGGACAGCCGAGTAAGAGACCCAAGCCCGAGTCAAGGCACATCCAGTGCACTGACACAACCCAGTCCCCGGGAGTTTGTACGTCTACGCTCCAAACCGAGGGGCGCCGATCTTCTTCGCCATTGCATATTTGATCTCGGCCATCTTCCACGTCTGGCAATGTTTCCGCTACAAAGCATGGAAGCTGATCGGGCTACACCCGCTTTGCGCTTGGTTGTTTACGGCCGGCTACGCACTGCGAGAATATGGGTCGTACAACTACCTGTACAGCTCGACGACAAGTTCGGCCTTGATCATCTTTGTTCTTAGCCAGGTGTTCATTTACATCTGCCCGTGAGTCTAGCCCCCACTCGGAAATCGCTGCAGACTTCTGACTAGGTGTGTGTTGCTACAGTCCGCTTCTCGAGCTCGCGAACTACCACGTCCTCGGCCGCGTATTCTCCTACGTCCCGCACTGCGCTCCTCTCCCACCCAATCGAGTTCGGGCAATTTTTGGCGGGTTGATGGCTCTTATCGAAGCGCTCAACTCAGTGGGTGTCGCACTGGCCGCGAACCCGTCCGCATCAAAAGGCTCGCAGTCCCTTGGCAAGAACTTGACGATCGCTGCGGTCGCGCTTCAGGTAGCGGCCATCATCACCTTCGTCTCCATGACAACTGTTTTCCACGCCCGCTTTACCCGCGCACAGTTACGGTCCAAGTCCGTTACGACTATGCTTTTCGTTCTGTACACGAGTATGGCGCTCATCTTGGCACGTTGCGTTTTCAGACTGGTGGAGCACACGGGCAACACCAAGATCGATCTGGGTAACATGGAGGTTTTGCGGGAACTCAGCCCGTTGTTGCGGTACGAGGTGTACTTTTACATCTTTGAGGCGACGCTGATGTTGGCCAACTCTTGGCTGTGGAATATTTGGCACCCGGGACGCTACCTGCCGCGGGGCAGTCACGTCTTTTTAGCGCAGGATGGAACGGAGGTGGTGGGTGAGAAACATGACGACTCGAGGCCCTTGTTGGCGAAGGTGATGCATGTCCTGACTTTTGGGATTTTGTTTCGCGACAGAACGAAAAGGGGGCATCGCATGATGGATGAGTTGAGCGACTATCCGCCTCACGGAAGTCATTCTGCTTGACTTGCGCGAGGGTCAGGAGGTGGTCTATATGGGTGACTGGAGGTCGTCGGCATTGCAGGGGCGACATTCCCACAAGCCAGTACAAAGCCATGTTCTAGAGGGGCTTTCTGACTCTTTTGTTACATTCATATGCCACGAGCTGTTTCATGAACTCGAGAACAAGGAGCGAAAGAGAAGAAAACATTGTGTCGGCCCCACGTGGTGGCCAGTGCTCCAGCCCAGCACCTTGTGGTGGGATTTCCACCCACGGCAGCTCCCCACCTTAGTTCTCCATCATCATCACCACTCTGCTGCCTCTGCACCTTCAAGACATTGTTCTACGTTCTAGTACAATAATAATACCCTAAGGCGCAGAACCACTTAGGATCCCGCTTGTATCAACAGCAATCTGCATGACAAACGCATACGGCCGATCAAAGCACGCATCCCACCCCGTCTCTCCCGACGCCCAGAACCTCTCCAGAACACCCTTCGCAGTAAGCGGGACATGTGTCCCGGCATCTCGGCTGAGAATCGGCAGCTGTCCCGCGACAAAGTCTCGCATGGCCCCGTGGCCTTGTTGAGCAGCCTCCACACCCAACACCACAAGCGGCCACAGGGTGAAGCGTTTGATCCTCGGGCGTGTAACAGCCTGTGTGAGTGACGAGTGGAGAAGCTGGGTGTGTGCGGCGCACTCTGCTTCTAGGGACGGGGTGGTCGGTATGACGGAGAGGCTCTGCAGGGAGGAAATGCAGTAGAGTGTTATTGCCGTTTGGTACATATCGCCAACCATGGCCCAGTCTTGCTTGGATTGCGGTTTTGAGTTTGCCCACTGCTCTGAGGAGAAGGCGTGAATGCGCTTGAGTATTTCGTACGCTTCGTGGGCAAGTGCTTGCACTTCAGGTCCTTGACTGGCGTGTTTAGCAGCCTGCAGCCGAAGGTGGTTGATCCTGATAATCTCAGCAAATAACGGTGGGGGGCACATCTGGAAAGGAGTGAGGGTCGGGCGAGACAGCTCCAGTATAATGTCGAGTGCCACGAGGGGTACTCGGGTCATGGAGAGATCGGACGCGCGACACGTGGTGTTGCCAATGACTGCCGCACTATGGGTGTTGGTTAGTGTCCAATCGCGTCTTCTCACCTCTTGAGAGGCCCGCTAGAGGGGGTACCTAGGCTTACAAGGTGAGGAATAAGAGCTGCGGCTTTAAGCTGTCCGAGACAGCCACCGCGGCGAACCCCCCACGCAATTGGATCAGCTTAATGGCACCCTCTACGTGAGATCGCCAGTTTGGCGAAGCGCCCTGTTGTGCCTGTGACAAGCTTGAGAGTGAACGACCGGCATACTTCGGGCTACTAGGATTGTCTCAAAAGAGTGGTACTTACGTCGGCTAGTAGGAGCGTGACGATTCCGGCAATGATCATGTCGTCGGTGTGATGAGTTTCCATGTTCAGACACTCTCTAAGAGAGCGGAGGGCTTTGCCCCGACATACGTAGAACCTCTCGGCCAAGGCCCTGTGATCCGCGAACGGGTCGCCATGGGTACGGTTCATCCGGTGACTGAGCGCCATGCAGATCCCACCGAACCGTAGGTAATCGGGACGTGCAATTGCCTCCCTGATTAGGGCGGGTGGTATCTGATATATGTAGGGGTTGTTTCCAAGCTCCTGGATGGGGCGGAGATCTTGGTAGATACAGACGTTGACTGTCGGGCCTAGTTAGTGACGACATCTGCATCAGCTGGATTGGAAACGACTTGCAATACTCTGCAGCATTAACCAATGCATTGGTATCCGTGTCCATGTTAAAACGCGGGATGGAGATATTCTTGGCGTTGGGGCGTGATACGGTTGCTGATGTGTCCGCGGTGAAGGACTGTCCGTGAAAACCGGGCTTGCTAGGCTCAGCAGAACACGACCCCCCTCGCCTTCGAACTCGAGAGTTGACTTTTCCAGGTGCAACCCATCTTAATCGCGTCGGTTTCACATCGCCATATCCAGGACATAAACCCCCAGCTGCTGTGCATCTGTTGCATGCTGGTTTTGTCGAGTCGCAAACAAGACAACGTCTGAGGCACTCCCAGCAATGCCGCTTTGAGCCGTCACTCATCTCTCCGGTATGCAATGGAGAAAATGATTGTGGTATGGTCAGTTGATCACCGTTGGTCGTTCATTCGGAGCGTGCTGGAATGCGTTTGTCGGACGCGGCCGAGTCGATCTTGGGGTGGAAATCGGCCCAAGGAAATCCCATCACCGTTGGAAAGCCACGTGGTCCTGGCGAGAGTCGAAGATCAGCAACAGTGGTGCAGAATTGAAGGTGACTATGGCGCGGTGTTTCTTCTCCATCACAACCACAGGTTCTAGTCGTCGTTGTGTTCAAAAGGTGTGGTTTCTTGTCATTGACGCGCTGCACACTGGAGACCCCATGTTCTGCCTGGCTAGACCGCCTCGGACTCTCCACCATGTTTCCCCTCAGCTGTTCTGGGCTGGGAATTTCCCCACGGCACCCAACCCTGGCGAGCCTGGGTATCATCACACAAGAGGCACCATATCGTGGGCAGTTTCTCTCACTTCCACTCAGCGCAGCAGTTCTGGTCCCTTCTGGGCAAGGATCATGGGCAGGACGCCGGATACGGTGCTCGTCCGGCCCCGACCTTTGATGGAAAGGCGAGGCCTTGGCTCTCGAAAAATAGCTCTGCAAGGGTAGGAGGATCGGCCGACCATTGAGCAGGCAGCAGGATTCTTCGGCTCAGGGCCAATTACGCCCGCAGATTCAGAGCTCCAGCGCTGCATGTCAGATCCTAAGCTCCAAATTTTAGTCTCAGGTTTGCCGAATCAGGGGTCCGACCCGAGTGTCGCCTCCACCCCCTCCACATCACGAACGGCACCCTGCG
>FTIZ01218497.1_pt1 | contig 12317 bp, 14 predicted proteins | sample 1658381 | NCBI WGS metagenome assembly FTIZ01 (sample SAMEA3914822, study PRJEB12502) | metagenome | biome: forest; material: soil | place: USA | collected 2012-03-12 | depth 0.1 m
ATGGTGGGACGTTCAAATCATTACTCATTACTATATATATACTCAGTGCTCTTTGACATTCAGATCCCTAAACTCTCCCCGGAAGCTCTCCATCCCGTGCTCCTTCACCTGCCCCACAAACTCGCTGACACGGGACGCAATGAGCTCGTCGGTGTACCCAAAGTACTCGTACGCCGCGGCGCCGGGCAGCGAGTGGCCGAACGAGCTCATGGAATAGCCGGCGTCGGCGTAGCGCTCCCAGCCGTTGACGGCGTACGCCTCAATGACAACGCGCGGGATGCCGGCGCGGAACTGCAGCACCTCGGCCTTATACTCGCGCGGCTGCCGCTCGAAGAGACGCTGGCACGGGAAGCTAACCACGCGCGCCCGGACGTTGTGCTTCTCGCGGAGGACGTCGCGCGCGCGGACCGCAAAGGACATCTCGGAACCGACGCCGATCAGCGTCACGTCGGCGTTCTCCTCCTCGATGAAGACGTAGGCGCCCCGCGCGACGCCCTCGCGGCGCGAGTGCTGCGGGTACTGCGTGAGATTCTGTCGCGAGAGGGAGATGACGCTCGGCGTCTCGGTCGCAGACAGCGCCGCGACGAAGGCCCCCGCCGTCTCCTCGCTGTCGGCGGGCCGGATGTAGAGCAGGTTGGGCATGGCGCGGTACAGCGCCGCCAGCTCGATCGGCTGGTGCGTCGGCCCGTCCTCGCCCGTGCCGATGCTGTCGTGGGTGGCGATGTGGATTGCCTGGAGGCGCTGCAGAGCGCCCATGCGGACGGCCGGGGCGGCGTACTGGGACGGGGCACGTTTCTGTCAGAAAGGCGGCGTTTGATATTAAAACTGCGTGGGATGGGCTTACCAGGTAGAACATGAAAAAGGAGGACGTGATGGGGAGGATCGTGCCCTTGTTGAAGGCAGCGAGGCCGTTTGAGATGGCCGCCATGGCATGCTCCCTGATGCCCCAGTGAATGTAGCGACCAGTGTAGTCGCCCGTGATCCCACACGTTGGCCGGAGGTCAGGCTGGGGAGCAGCTGTTAGCCAGGCCCGAGCTGAACAGGGCAAGCAACTCCTCCACTAGCACGACTTACATGTTGGAAGTCAGTCTTGTCTTTCCAGATCATGTTGACCGACGGTGACAGATCGGCGGTCCCGACCATCATATACCTCAACCGGGCGGCCAGCGGGTTGCACACGAGGCCAGCCGACTTCCTCGACGCAGTGGGCGCCGTCGGCAATTCCTCCTTCGCGGGGATGATCTGGGCCCAGTCCTCGGGGAACTCGCCCCTAACCCGGAGCGAGAACTCGTGCGCCAGGTCCGGGTGCTCGCAGCCGTAAGCCGCGACAACGTCGGCCCACTCGCGCTCGAGCTGGCGGCCGCGGTCCCCGACGTCGCTAAAGAAGTCGTAGACGGCGTCCGACACGACAAAGTGGCCTTCCGGGTCGAAGCCGGCGGCCTTCTTGATGTTGGCCACGTCGTCGGCGCCGAGCGCAGCACCGTGCGCCTTCGCGTCGCCGGCGACCTTGCTGCCGACGCCAATGGTGGTCTTGACGTTGATGAAGACGGGCTTGCCGCTGCTGCTCGAGCGGGCCGCGACCAGCGCGGCGACGATGCCCTCGACATTGTGGTCTCCGTCGGCAACCTCGAGCACCTCCCAGCCCGAGGCGGCCATCTTGGTGTTGACGTCTTCTGTGTTGGCCAGGTCGACGGACCCGTCGCAAGTGATCTGGTTGTTGTCGTAGATGACAATGAGGTTGTCGAGCCGCCAGTGGCCCGCGAGCGAGATGGCTTCGAGACCGACGCCCTCCTGCAGGCAGGCGTCGCCGATCATGCACCAGGTCTTGTTGTTCACCAGATCGAACCCCGGCTTGTTGTAGGTGGCGGCTAGGTGCTTGGTTGCCATGGCCAAACCAACGGCGTTGGCGATGCCCTGACCGAGCGGCCCCGTGGTGACCTCGATGCCCTCGTGCTCGATCTCGGGGTGGCCGGGGCAGATGGAATCGGTCCGCGTCGAGTGGTATGACTTGAGCTGGTCGAGAGTCATGTTCTTGTACCCGACGAGGTGCATAAACGTGTACTGCCAGAGGCAGGTGTGGCCTGGTTGATAGGAAGGATCGTCAGAAGACACGAATCCCAAGAGTGTTCGGCGCGAAGGAGTAAAGCCGGCCCCTTACCGTTCGAGAGGACAAACCGATCGCGGTTAAAGAAGTTTGGGTTTTCCGGAGAGTACCGCATCACGTACTTCCACAGCGCCACCCCGATTGCAGCCATCCCCATTGCACTCCTTCACAAGGTCAGCATGATGCCTAGGTCAGTGTCGCAGTTGCCTGGCATGGCACTCGCTCTGCTCTGACTTACCCCGGATGGCCGCCCTTGAACTGCTCGCACAGGTCGGCGATGAGACACCGGAAGGTGTCGAGGACGAGCTTTGTTGTCTCGACATCTTTGAGTTGAACGCTTGTGTCATCGGGCTTGCGGGATCGCTTGACCGAGAGGTGGTCGAAGCCCGCGGTGCTCACTGCTGACGGAGCCATGTCTGGATGTGTTTGATTTCTGGATGGGGTTGTGACTTGTCCCTCTCCTTTTTCTTCCTTCCTCAGGTTGATGGAGGTATATTCGTTCGCATAGTTTCTCGCATCGTTTTGAAGCCGGTGCTCTTTAAACCACTTCACCAGCTTTCATCATCGGCCTGACCGTGTAGTCCAAAAGGGCAATCCGATTGCCGCCGTATCGCTCTGCCGATTCAGGAAACGTAGCGCCTCGAAGTCCCCGGTGCACCTTTTGGGAAGTTGTAAGCGCGCTTGACCCACACCCCCTTGACCTGGCTGAACCCCTGACCCCTGAGCGATACGCTTCCCGAACCTTGCCTCGCGGAGCCGTTCGTCCAGCTCCTGCGCTTCGGCCTGCCGTCGCTTCAAGTTGCCGGCTTCCTAGGCACCTTACTTGAATCATGTCACTGGAATCATGTCACTCGGATTGCCTCTTTGGGCGGTTCCGTCAGAGGCGGAGCTCCTAGAGGCTTTATAACAGAACTCGAGGCTTCCTTTGTCGACTTTTCCTTCTTTGGCCATCCCGAATCCTGTCAGAGCGACTCCCTCAAAGTTCTTCTAACCCCCGAAACGCCAAGCGACCAGACACCGGACAGCATGTCACCCGCACTCACCACACCCGTCGTCAACGACGTGGCGCTGCCGGAAACCACCCCGGCGAGCGTCTCGCACTCGGCCCTGTTCTCGCTCGCCAACAAGACCGTCGCCATCACCGGCGGCGGCCGTGGTCTCGGTATCACCCTTGCCGGCGCTGTCCTCGAGGCCGGCGGCCATGTCGCCTGTCTCGACATCCTGCCCGAGCCGGCGGCGGACAAGTGGGCAGCGCTCCAGAAGACCGCCAAGGCGTCGGGGCTCGGGCTTTCGTATCGCAGGCTGGACGTCACGGACGAGGAGGCGCTGGCACACGTCTTTGACGACATCGACGCCGAGGCCGCCGCCCTCGGGGCGCCGCTGTACGGTTGCATCGCCTGCGCCGGCATCCAGCAGAAGGTGCCCGCTATCGAGTATCCCCAGGCCGACTTTGAGCGCATCCAGCGCGTCAACGTCACGGGCACCTTCCTCACCGCCAAGCACACCGCGAGGATACTAGTCAAAAACGGGGTCCAGGGGAGCATCGTCTTGATTGCGTCTATGTCGGGGCAGATCGCCAACAGGGTGAGCAACTCTTCTCCTTCTCCAACTTCGAGACCACACACAGCATCCCCTATTCCTCAGAGACCTATACTAACTCGCCCGGTTTCCCCAACAGGGCCTGACCTGTACCGCCTACAACACCAGCAAGGCGGCCGTGCAGCAAATGTGCCGGTCGCTCGCCCAGGAGTGGGGCCAGTACGGCATCCGCATCAATACGCTGTCGCCGGGCTACATCCGCACCGCCATGACCGACGAGCTGCTGGCGACGGCGCCAGAGCTGGAGAAGATCTGGATGGCGGGCGCCCTGCTGAACCGGCTGGGCGCTCCAGACGACTTTAAGGCGCCGGCCATCTTTTTGCTAGGGGCAGGGAGTTCGTTCATGACGGGGGCGGACTTGAGGGTGGACGGGGGGCATTGCGCGTCTGCGTGAGTCGGGGTGATTGTTAGATATTTCAGGTCAGGTAGATCAATTTTGAGCGTTGCTTTTTTCCTTTGCATTTCACCCCTCGTCGAGTTCTGCCCAGCGTGCTTCCAGGTCCCTGGCCCGCCAATCCGTGCCCCAGCCGGTCTCTCTCGCGATCCGCTCGTACGTGTCCAAGATCGCCCGGTGCTCGGCGTGGTGCGACATGACTTGCCCGGCAATCCACAGCGGCTGCACCGAGTTTGTCCAGCAGCCGTGGTGCGTGTTGCAGATTGAGATGGCGCAGATGCGCCGCGCGTGCCACAGGATAGGGCGGGTCTTGGGCGGCGGCACCGCGCGGCGGGGTTTCCTCTGCAGCATCAGGAGGGCTGCCGTGTGATAGAGTTGGTTCCCCGAGATGGCGGGCGGGTTAGAAAACAAGAGGGTCGGGAAAGGGGACGAGTAGAACGCCTCGTTCTCAGTCCCGGCCGGCTGGCTCAGGATGGACCGCATCTCGGGCGGTCGCTGGCTGTACCACGCCTCGATGTGCGCGAACAGCTCGTTCCACCGGCGCGTGAACTCGGCGTCAGAGTCGTCGCAGGCAAACAGTTCCAGCGCCTGCGCGCAGAGGAAGACGACCAAGTTGGCGTACATGTCGCAGCCTGGGGTCCGCCGGAAGAGCTCCACTGCGTCGGCCAGCGACATCCTAGGCGTCCAGCTCGCGGTGGGGATGAGCGTTGATTCGGACGATATGAGGCCGCCGCAGACATCTGCGCTTCCAAATCAGCATTGCCGGAGACAAGTTGGTTCCATAGGGAGTGACGTACCCATCCGAGCAAAGCACCAGAACAAAGCTTGCTCCATTCCACCGGAAAAGCCATTCATACCGAGCGACTGGATCAGACAGGCGCATCCGTCCAGATGGCGGCGCCACATCTGAGGGGAGCCTACCTCCTCGTTCAGTCAACGGCTTCTTTCTCGATTCTCTCTATAGAGGGCGATACTCACAGCTCATCATCTCAAGAACACACAGCACGACGCACGACGCCACCACCTCGGTGGACTTGGTCTGCAGCTGGGGCACCAGCTGGTGGACAGCCTCCTGGTACAGCGCCAGGCTCGCCGATGACGAGGGCTCCGGGTACTTCCTCTCCATCTGTCGCGCAGACAGCGCGAGCATGGAGAACCGGACGTGCGAATGTACATTTGCCAGTGCCGGCAGTTTCTGCTGAAAGTGACATGCGTGGTCGAATTTGTCGAGCTACAGAGCCAGACATCAGTTCCGGCTCCCGCAGTCGGAAGGCTCCGTTAAGCATACCCACGGCGCGATCTCGTCGACCCAGTTCTTCCACAGCACGTATTCTTCCTGTTTTGTCAGTTCGATGGTCTTGGGCGTCGTATCGGATAACGGCTGGGCGGCCTGCTCGGCGTGGCCCGCATACGACGCGGTCTGGCTCGGCGGCGGCGTGGCCGCCAGGAGCATCTCCTCGACGTGGAACGGGTGCGGATCCGGCGAGGGCCACCTGCTCGGATACGTGGAGCGGGCCGTGTCGAAGATGTGGCTCCGCAGTGCCGAGTGGAGCTCCAGGTAGGCGGACCCGGGCATGAAGATGCCGTCGTCGGCGAACAGCTGCTCCGGAGTCATGCCGGCCATCTCGGCCATCTCGGCCATCTCTTCTTGGGGCGGCAATGGCAGCAGCTGGCTGGCAATGTGGGCTGGCGCGGGCCGAGGATCCATCATCCGGGTCAAGTCAAGGAGCTGCACGGCGGCCGACTGGACCACGTCGTATGAGCGTGACGTGTTGACGCTCGCAGGGCTGTCATGGTCCAGGCCACCGGGAGTGGCTATCGCTATCATGTCGTCGGCGTCCCGGAGGCCCACGCGGATCGAGCAAGGGGAAGCGATCCTATCCGCGCCGGGCGTAACTCCGCCATCGTTGCTAGGGCCGCTGCTACTGCCGTTGTAGCTACTGGCTGCCAGAACCTCGCTCTGGTAGTCGCGAATCACTTCGCTGGTGATGTCCACGATCTGCAGTCGACGGTCAGTCGATAGACTCCCGTTGGTGATGCCAGTGGGGATGCACACCTCAATGGCGCCCTCGCGTCGCGGGGTCCCGTCCTGGCGCATGGACGGGTGGTCCTGCGGCAGGGTCTGGACATTGTCGTCGCGAAAGGAGAGCCTGAGCCCCCATTGGCAGGCCTCTCCCTTGTCTAGACAGTTGCCGCACACGGGCCGACGCTCATTGCCTTTTCTTGCGAGGTATGTGTCAGCGAACAGACCGGAGGTATGGTCGGGAACCGGGTCCTGGGACTGACACTTCTTGCGCCTGCGTCTGCAGTTCCAGCACCCCGTCCGCGTGCGCGCCCTCTTCCCAACATTGCTAGCGGCCGAGCGAGGCGTCCGAGGTTTGTCCTCTCTCAGCGAGGACCCAGGCATTTCGGTTAGACAATGTGAGCACTCTGCTGTGAAGGTGATTGCCCAAATGGGATCAATGAATGTCGTATTCCTCTTCGAAGGACGACGCCGCAGAGGCTTGCGATGGCCCTGTCGCCCTGTGCGCTTCCCGTCGCTGAGAGCCGGAGTCGTGCCGTGTTGTGGCGACCCAGGCAGGGTCAGGGGTCCTAAACGTTCCAATTCGGACAGATCATCCGATGAAGCACCGATGTGGAAGTCGCAAGCGCGGCGAAATTCTCGGCCAGCCGGCACTGTCTGGTCCTGAAATAACATGTACTGTAAGTTACACAACTCTATTCCGCCCCTTTCTTTTGGCCATGAAGCGAGCTTTCATTCCTGATCATTATATTTTTTTTTCCGTAGGTGTGTATTACCATGTACATTACGCAAGCTCCAACATCCTTCCTCTTCAGCACTCAATTCCGCGCCAAACTTGCCAGCGCGCCCTCCAGGATGCTCACGACGCCCAACGCCCCCGGATCCGGCACGCCCCCTTCCTTCTCCGCGCTCAGCTGCTCCTTTGCTACGTAGCTCGCCCGGCCCAGCTTGGCGTCCATGCGCTTAGTGCTCTCGGCCCCAGTGCGGGCGGCGACCACAGCGGCGGCGAGGTCGTCGGCATTCGCGTGCAGGGCCTCGACGGCCGGGATCAAGGCGTCCATCAGCGTGCGCGAGCCCACCCGCGCGCTCGTGTACCTACACAGCTCACTCAGGCCGTGTTGCAGCGACTCAGCCATCACCCGGGAGTAGCACACAGGCAAGCCGTTTGCACCGCCCCCCCCGGCGGGTTGGTTCAGAGACATCGATACGGCGTTGAAGAAGATGGCGTAGATGGCGCCCGACGTGCCGCCCATGGTGTTTTGGATGAGCGACGCGATCTGGCGGAACGCGACTGCAAGGTCGACCGTCTCGGAGGATATCTCGTTGGCGTATGCGGCCAGTGCTGCTCGCGACTCCCACGTCAGCCATGGAAGTACGGTCCAATGGAGACCAAATCAAAAAGACTCGTACCGTTGGCTCCGGCCAGGAGTGTCGTGCCGCAGTCACCATCGCCGGCGATGGTGTCGTACTTGGTGATCAGAGGCTCGTCCCGCCGGACTGCTTGAACCACACCCGAGATGACGTGCTGGAAGAACCCTCGGGGCACTTTGCCACAATCATCTCGTCAGCGTTCCCTTTTTTTCATCGCAGAGTGGGCGGGTAGAGCTCAGAGAGAAACGTACCAGGCAAGTTTGAAACAACACGATGCTCAACCACATCACTAATACCACCCGCTCTCGCCGAGACGATCTGCTGTTCGAGGTCTGCGTGCGAGTAGCCGGAGGCGGACTTTGGCCAAGCGTTTACTGCAGTAGGGGCATCGAGCAGCGTCTGGAGCTCGGGATCCAGCTTAAGCAGGGTGACCGAGACGCCCGGTCCGTCGAGCGCGGTGACAAAGGTGCCCATGAAGACGCGCCGGATCTTGGGTATTTGGTTGCCAAGCTGCCGAAGAATCTCGTCTGCGACGATGTGCAGCTCGAGCACACTCAAGCCGCCCAGGTTATTGATCATCACAGCAACCTCGCTCGAGCTGAACGAGGCTGCGGATTTATCGTCCTTTGGTAAAAGAATGCCGAGCAGCTTGGAGACTGTCTCTTGCAACGACGTGGACTTTCCCCGTTCTGCTCCTGGCTCGTTGTGGATGCCTATGTTCGAGCACAAATTGTCAGCACCTAATGAGGCTCCCGTACAAGGTTTACGGTGAGATCATGAAGAGGCTTTGCCACAAAAAGAACGTACCCATGCCGTATTCCACCGTGTCTGCGTCGAGTCCCTCTTGGTCTTCGCGCTGCGGAACACTGCAGCGGTCAAGGCTCACTGCGACAGTGGCCAGCGAGTCTGCAGTCCTCTGGGCTACGCGCGCCACCTCGTCGAGACTCGAGCTGTGGTCTCATCGTTAGCACGCCGCCCCTACTCGACATATTTTTGTTAAAAAAAAAAGAGACACGCATGCATACCCTCTGGCTGCGGCCGCGCCGGCAATCTTGTGCACGAACACGCATCCAGCTAAGCCGCGTCGGCCGACCAGCTCGTTGCCCTTGATGGACACATCGTCCGCGACAAACACGATGCGGATATTGTGCCCCTGAGCCTTGGCCTGCTCCGCAGACAGCCCAAAGTTGAGTTTGTCGCCCGTGTAGTTTTTTGTTACGAGAAGCGTTCTGTCAAGCGTGAGCATGTGTGAGACGTTTTTTCAAGATGGACTAGACTTTGAATCCTTACCCAAGTGGAGCGTCGAGAGCCTGGATACCGGCCGAGATCTGGGTTGCCGAGGGGGAGGCGAATATGTTGCCGGCCACCGCGACGTCGAGCATGCCCTCGCCGACAAAGCCCGCATGCGCCGGCTCGTGGCCGGAGCCCCCTCCTGAGACGACAATGACTTTTCGCTCTCCTTCGCGTGGTTGCCGGTACAAAACTTGAGTTATACAGAATGTCAGACACAAAAAAGCGGCCTCGGAACAAAGCTCAAAGCCTCTTACCTTTCTTCTCTGGTATCAGCCGCAGAGATCTGTCGTTCACAAGCAAGCTTCGCAGCAGCCGTACGACGAGGTCGTCGGTCTCGTTGATGAAATGCTTCCCTTTTACGCGGCAGACGATTAGCTCGAGTCTCTTCTTTTGACAAGTGTGACGGAAAGCAATACCTCGTGTCATTCTTAGTTCAATGATCGATGGCTGAAGATCACCACAGAGTCGCGTTTTGTGGTTCGAGGGAGGATTGAACTTCACGTTGAGCGAGTGCCGGCCGATGCATGGCCCTCTGGTGCGTCACCCCGATGGGACCGCATGTTTTATCCGCCGTTCGAGACCACTGTGCATCGTGAACTGCTCCTCTGTCTAATCTGTACAGTCGGCGTCACGTCCCGTTTCGGCAAGTAATACTCTGGTCTAGCTTGATAATGTGTGGGGTCCGTTCGTTCGTTCACCGCTGACGGTTCCGTGCGCCACTTTGCTGCAGGCTGCCCCTTTGGTCAAAGGGGAAAGTCGAAGCGCCTACAGGCATCTGGGTTTTCTATCTTCCTGGCCCCCGTCCAATTGCGCGGGGCGTTTCCACAGTGGAGATCCCCATGGGGTTTCGATCTTGTCCGGGGCCGAAAACAAGAATCCAGCGGGTTGCCACGCGACGCGAGCTTGCCGGATATAAACTGCGCCGACGACTCGCGAAGATGTGTTTGATTAGAGACTTGGACTCAACAGTCATCTCTTGTCTCGTGGGCCGGTCCCTAAGCTTAGCCTCAACAAAGTCGATCGACCAGTGTCTTGTTTTGCCGTTTCCAACCGCTAGTTCTTCACAATGCTCACGGGAAAATCACTGGACTGGGCCATCACGGCCACGGCCGGCGCCGGTTTCTTGCTGTAAGTCACCGACGGGTATCTCAACCGCTCTACGATGCACCAGCTGATTCTCGAGAAGTTTTGGCTATGACCAAGGTGTCATGTCTGGTCTTCTGACCGGAAAGGCCTTCACTGCGCAGTTCCCCGAGATCGACACCACAGCCGGCGCCGGCGGCAGCGCATCGTTGCAGGGCACGGTGGTCGCCATCTACGAGATTGGGTGCTTCTTCGGCGCTCTGATTGCCCTACTGATCGGCGAGAAGATTGGCCGTCGCAAGACCATCATGCTCGGCTGCGCCATCCTCAGCATTGGTGGTGCGCTGCAGGCATGCGCGTATGGGATCCCGCACTTGATCGTTGGACGCATTGTCGCCGGCCTCGGCAATGGGTTGAACACCAGTGCCATCCGTGAGTTTCCCAGGATTTCATAATGTGTTGAATACGCACACTGACTGTTGAGCAGCTGTTTGGCACTCCGAGCTCATGAAGGCCGACGTCCGCGGCAAGGGTGTAAGTCAGGACGGGAGAAATGCGGACATTGCATAGCAGAAACGCTGACTGAATGTTTACAGCTCTCTATTGAGCTGGCCATCAACATCTTTGGGGTCATGACTGCCTACTGGGTCGACTATGGCTTGTCGTTCGTCGAGGAGTCGTCCGTCCAGTTCCGGTTTCCCCTGGCGCTGCAATGCCTGTTTGCCGTGTGCACTTTTATTGGTATCACCTTCCTCCCTGAATCTCCACGCTGGGTAAGCTGCCGTCTTTTCATTCTTTTGCTCGATTTGACATCTAATGCCTCGACAGCTCATCGCACACGGCGAGACCGACGCGGCCCGGGACGTCCTGCGATCTCTGCTGCCCAACGCGAAGCAAACCGACGCCCAGGATCAGGTCATTGCCGAGGAGGTTTCGGCCATCGAGCGCGCCGTCGAGGAAGAACGGCTGGCCGCAGAAGGCGGAAGCTTCAAGGCTCTCCTCAGGAACGGGCCCCAGAAGTTCTTCCACCGAACGCTGCTCGGCATCGGCGGCCAGTTCATGCAGCAGCTCAGCGGCATCAACCTCATCACCTACTACGCGCCCGTCATCTTCGAACAGTCGGTCGGCATGTCGCACGACCTCTCGCTGCTGCTTGCCGGTTTTAACGGAGTCGCCTACTTCCTCTCTTCCCTGGTCCCCATCTGGATCATCGACCGGCTCGGCCGGCGCAAGCTCATGCTCTTTGCCGCCGCGGGGCAGTGCGCCTGCATGGCCATCCTGGCCGGCACCGTCTCGGACGGCGGACGGGCCGCCGGCATCGTCGCCGTCGTCATGCTCTTCTTGTTCAACTTCTTCTTTGCTGTGGGCTTGCTTGCCATCCCTTGGCTGCGTGAGTGACTCTCCTGGTCCTTCGACTGCCCGCCGCGGAACCTTGCTAACCATGTTCATTGTAGTGCCTGCCGAGTATGCGCCTCTCGCAATCCGCTCTAAGGCTGCTGCGCTTGCTACGGCATCGAACTGGATCTTTACGTTCCTCGTCGTCGAGATCACGCCCGTCAGCATCACCAACATCCAGTGGCGGACGTACATCTACTTCAGCGTCTTCAACTTCTGCTTCATCCCGCTCATTTACTTCTTCTATCCCGAGACGAGGAATCTCTCTCTCGAGCAGATCGACAAGCTGTTTACGGGCGACAAGGTGATGCTGCACTGGACTCCCTCGATGGGCTCCGTCGGGGATCCCGTGGACCACTCGGGACTGCGCAGAAGACACTCCAACACGGAGGGGAAGCTGTCAGGCAGCGTCGAGGTCGAGGATTCCACGGTGTGATGCAGAGTTTAAGGGGGATGAGGAGTGTTCACCTAGGTGCCCGTATATGGAGGCTAAGCTACATGCAGGGCTGAGACTCCTTTGTACATATATGCCGTTCTCGGCTTAAGATCGTTAAAGAAGTAATCGACAAAAAGGGTAGATCGATGTACATGATCGCCTGGGTGCCAATCCAATGTCTCTGCTCTGGCTCTGGAGATAGTCGGCCAGGAAGGATTTCTCTGTGGCGACTGCTCTCTGGCCCTTAGTACTTGAAGCGAGGCTGAAGGAAACCAATGCTCACATCAACTGCCAGATGCGAAGAGTTCTAGGGAGCCTGTTGATCAACAAGTTTGGCTGAAACCTTGACCAGAGTTTGGATCAGTCAGCGGATAACCAACGCTGCTACACAATCCGACGTTGGGGAAATCGCGGATTTGGGCTTGCAGAGGCCGAGCGTGCGGCCTGAAAACCACCGGACGACGGACCCGAAACAGCCGCCCCGGTTGGAGTGTGCTTGGAGACGCTTTCAAAAGCATGGGCCGCCCCCACGATCCTGTTTCCTTTCTGTGTGGCGGGATTTCTTCCTCCCATATCACACCATCCGCTCTTTCCTCCCTCCCTTCTCTCTCCACCACAA
>FTIZ01751073.1_pt1 | contig 12300 bp, 15 predicted proteins | sample 1658381 | NCBI WGS metagenome assembly FTIZ01 (sample SAMEA3914822, study PRJEB12502) | metagenome | biome: forest; material: soil | place: USA | collected 2012-03-12 | depth 0.1 m
ATCAAATCATCGTCCGCTCACCGTGCCCCTGAAGTAATAAACGACAAATGCTCGCCGGTCGATGCTTGCAGGCGTCTGTCCAAGTCTTTTCGCCGCGAGGTACGGAGCAAGTTCGACCTTGGGAGGCTCGAGGAGCGTGATAACTTTGAAGTGGCAGTCAATAGTATGGGGCCAGCTTCCTCGGACCAAGGCAGAGCTTTGGGAGATTTCTTGGGCAGTGAGGGGCCCAAGCGGATGGGACTTGGGCTGGGACGCATCGGGGCAGCTCTTCGTGATATCTGCATCCACAGCACGGGGCACACCAACTTCCTCGATGCTTGGCCCCGAACTTCCCCTGTCTGTAAGGGTATCGAGGTCCTTGGTGGCGGCCATGACTGTGAGTGGTGCTCGGATATGACGAGCTACTGAAAGGAATAAGCACTGGATGGCAAGATCGAGAATGTCTGCCAATGTAAGGGGATGCTGTTTCGGCGAGACCTGACCTGGCGAGGTCTGAGTGGTTGAACGTGAAGAGGGGTAGCTCTTGATCGGATGTCAGGTCCACTGCGTATCTCACCTCGTGCCTTATCTTATTGCGACCCGAACCGCAACTACCCGTTGCGGTGTGGGGGAATGAATTGCGAATTCAGAACACAACACAGGTGCACGAAGGCATGTACAACGATGTTTCCGAGACATCCCCGCTGATTCTTACCCCGCATGCATCCTAAGACGAATAGAACGAATGGGATCAGAGGAAATGACAACGACCAAGGTGGCACGTGTCTTCCCATGAAAGCAGCGGGCTCGGCTATGAATGGTTGAGGCAAACCAGCGGGAGGCATCGCGAAGAGACACGCGCTCCCGACGCATGAGCAGCTAGCGTGAAACTCTCCACGAAGCTGTCTCCATCCAAATCCGTGAATACAACCTGTGCAGCATCTCCATCCAGCCGGGTACTGGCCCCTGGATGCCTTCGATCCTGCGGCTGCTGTTGAAAAAGCAGCTCTTGAGCCCCAGCACGGCCTCGTTGCGTTCCCTGTCGATGGTTGCGCTGATGGCGAATAGACCGTCCGAGTCGCGCGGGCTTGAGTTTCTCGGGGAATCCCCGCAGCGAACAACGATCTCGGAAGGAGTTTTCTCAACAACCTCAAAATGGTCGGTGAGCTGGGTCCCCGGCTCGTAAGTTGACCGTGAGAGCTGATCGACAGTCCATAGCTGAGCCGCCGTCGCAGGTCCGTGGTACTTGCGAGCAAGATATGCTCGCTGGAACCGGTAGCCTATTTCGAGAAAGAAGGCGCCGCGTCAGTGATGAGGCCCCTCAATCCTGTGGTACTATGGCTCTCACCTAAACCGCTCCAAACTCCACGGCAGAGTTCAAGCGCCAGGTCACCCTCACGCTGCAGCAGCTCCGGCCTGATCTTGCCGAGAGGGATTCTCTTGACACAGATGTCCTGCGTCGCGGCATTGTGATGCGCGTTATATTGGGCGTAGGCCTTTGAGCGCCATATTGGGTCGTCTTGCGGGAGCGGACTGATGATCGTTGTCGAGGCACCGAGATAGCCGAGCGCCCCGATGCCAAGTCCCGTCAGCGCGCCGGTGCCGAGTGTAAGCTTCCGAACAAACCCCATTGTTGTGGCAAGTCGTTAGCCGGGAGCGCGGGGAGGGGGTTGCGACAGGGTCGGATGCACGAGCAGGGAGAAACAGCCATGAGCACAAAAGCAGAAGAACCTCTCCACCTTCCCCCTTTCTCTTCCTCCCTCGCGTTCGGCCCCGCTCGAAGCCTAATACGTCATGATCGGATTGGCTGGAACGGGTCGTGTCCGTAAGCAATTCCGCAAACGGGATCCCGTCATTCTTCGTCCCCAGGCCAACGACCTCGGACTCCGTCACGTTAGCCCCTTTGCACTCACCATCCCCACTTAGTAAGACAAGAAAGACCTCGGAGAACGACTAGCCAGCAATGCACAGTCGTAATTATGAACTCTATGGTATGATGAACATATTTTCTGCTACGGCTATCCTCAAGATACTTGGCTACCTCCAAGGTTTCAATGAAGGGTCACTGTTAGTCAAGAGCCGTTTTTGCCTGTTCTTCTTGTTCCTGAGCGTCCGCTGATAATGACACTGTGGTGAACCGTGTGGGGCACTTCTCCAACTTTCCCCACAGTCCCGCAGCGGGTCATCATCGCAACCACGTCCACGCAGCACAGAACAGCGACGGATAACAGCCATCCGTTTCGTCAATCGGTGTGCGCTCGCACCATGGCCCGATTGCGTCCTTTGAAGTCTCGATTGACCGTGTCATTAAGGCTGGTGGCTAGGCCGGCACAACTTCTAGCATCCTAATTCATTACCGATCATCGAGCCCGTTGTCACATCAAAGCCAACACGAACTCCGGCAAAGTGGATCTGAAGTCGACACCGCGTCGTGTGCTTCCATCTACGTTGTAAACCACCCGTGTGCCAATTCCCTTTGTGCCTCACCGCCCCAATATTGACGACCGCCTGCATACAGATCAAGGTGAAACCCCAGCAGGCCTCCACAACAAGCGAGACCAATCCACCACTATCGCACGATCGAGAAGGACCAGCCCTCGTAAGACAGGGGCAGCTCTTACCACCCTCTCGGCCGGCTGCAGCCAGATTGGTTTTACACTGCAAGAGATGAACACGATGGGCTGAGTGCGGTACATTGTCAGATACGGGCTGGAACCATCTAAAGTGCGAGGGCATTCCGGAATGTGAGCCTCTTGGATCATTGCCCCGGTCTCAAGGAAGCTTTGGAGGGTCCAGATGCAAGGTCGTCGAGCGCCGTGGCCATGACCCGGCCACCAGTTGACTGCCTAGACTGCCTATCATCCATGTCTACAGGAAGTGGACTGTGCGCATCACCGGGATGGCAAGGCCATGATATACGAGGGGATAATCGCCGGTAAAACACCCACGTGTGTGTACGGATGTTATCAAAGCTGTCTAGCCATTCGGCGGCTTGCTGCTTGGGTCGAGGAAGACTTTCGGTGGGCCAAGGAAGACTTTCGGAGATGGTGGTCATGCGCCGCAAAGCTGCCCACGTTGCCCAAGGTTGCTCCGTTGTTGGCGCTCTCTGGCCAATGCTGACCATGTCATTACCCATGGGAGATGCTCGTGATGGAAAGTTGAAGATACTGGCAGATTAAATCGCATGCTTAGAGTTCGCGTTTAGGGCAGAGAACTCCGGGCCTGGTGAGCCTCTGTGTCCTGCGGATAGTTGACCGCTCTGGCAGGAGTAGAATGGTCGGGGCAGCCGATCATTCCAGGGAGCCGGGAATGGATACAGGGCTGGTTTGTCTCCCAGGTTACCAAAAATGACTGCTTATTTGAGGGGTAAGAAAAGGTTGGAAGCTCAGCGGTGCCGTACCGACTTGTCGATAACGGTTGCATCTACGCTTCACCCTTGTGTTGTCACAATCTTGGTCCATCATACAAACGTACCAAAAAGACCGTTGAATTCTGGCAGAAAGGACCTGCTTGCCTTTGCATTGCCCATGTGCACCAAGACCAACCCACCAACCTGATGTAGAGCCTCCAGCCTCACCGCCAACTTGATGACCCCGAATGTGCTGCCCAGACCAAAACGCCCTGTGAGGATGAAATCAGACCGGTCGCAAAACGCAAAACCTAGCAGCAGAGAGTGAGTGAAGGCCATATTCAGCGCCTCCCGAGTAATCAGATAGGCATTCCCGCGGCAGCCCGGCTGTGGCGCCGAATCAGATCCGGCATCTCGCCCTCGAGCAGAGTGGCGAAGCAGTCTTCAATGACGCTGCCGTCACTGATATTCTGGGCCCGCGTCCTCCGAAGCCAGTACTCGAATGGGCCACCTGGGATTCAGTGTCAGTGGCAATGTTTGAACCGGCAGCGTAGGAAGGGGATGGGGGATAAAACTCGATAAAAAAACACGCACGGTTCTGGGCAAGAGCCGCCCCAAGTTCGATGCATCGCTCAGCGGGCGTGTGCTCGCCATGCATTTCCGTAAAGTGGGTAATCATCTTGGAGATGTCTTTCAAGGGCCACTTGCAGGGCGCTGCCGGCGACCGGCCGGCCCCGGCTAGCAGATACTTGGGCGCCGAGCAGAGGCGGCACTTCCAAAACCCAAGACGCTGCAACGCCGTATTGACGCCATCGTCCGACCCGACTGCCACGATGTCGTATTCGGGAGATGACATCTTAGCGCGCTTGAAGTTGTGGTTGCCATGGTCATCGTCGACCATGGGGCGCTTCCCGGTCGCAAGAGTCGAAGCGGCGAGACTCCGTCCGTTCGGTAGAAGGCCGGCTCCACGCCCGCTGCTCGCGCTCTGAGGTTGCCTGCCGGCGCCGTTGGTTCCGTTGGCGGGATAGGGAACTGAGCCTGCGGCGCCGTGCGGACGACGGAAGGTGTGTTTGCGCGTCTGTGCCTTGATGGTTTCGATCCGGTGTGTGCAGTGGCGGATTTGATGACCGAGGTCGAGGGTGCGCAGCTGCAAGGTTCGGGTCTCTTGAGGAGTCAAGTCTGCCTCCTCCAGCTGCGCCCTGCAGTAATCCAAGTCGTACCGGTAGGCTAGAATGTCCTCGTTTAGCTGCCGCACCGTGATCTCGTCGAGGTCCGAGAATTCATATTCATGGTAATAATCCCGACTAACCGGCCGGGCGGCGGTCGGAGGCATTAACTGGCGGGTGCTGCCGGATTCCATGTCGTCCCTGGCTCCGTTCCTGTCGCCTCTGTCGTCTCTATCCTCCCTGTCTTCTTCCCTCCTGGCACGTACGGTGACGCTGGCTCTGGAGAGGTGCTCGGCGGACTGCGCCGTCTCTGCGGGGCTGCTGCGGGCGGAATCTGTCTCGGTGCCAACGCTGCTTGCGGGCGCAGCAGGAATGCCCGCGGCGACAGTGATGCTGTTCTGCGGGACCGACTCCGAATGTGCTGCTTCTCTGTTTGTTTCCTGTGCAACAGGTCAGCGGAAATTGCGGCTTTCCAATTTGTGTGTAGTTTGATTGATTGCGGGATGAGCGAGTGAAAAAAGAAATGAAAAAAGAAAATGAGAAACAGAAAATGATTGAAAACCGGCGAGGCAGGTTGGAGATGTTGCAGCTAGCATGAGAACAAAACATACCATTCCCTCAGTGTGTGATGACCGCTTCGATGCCGGCGCCATGAGGGCGAAACGAGAGTGGGGGGTGTTCAAGTTGTAACAATTCGGCTGGTCGGGGTCGGTGGTGGAGGAGATGGTCGATATGATTGAAAAAAGGAGATGGGTGAGGGAGAAGGAATTGGTGGGAAAGGAGGAAAGAAAATGAAAGAACGAGAAGGTGGGAAAGAAGACGGTGGATGATGATCACGCGAAAAAAGGCGATTACGACAAAGAATGGAGGGGAGAAAATGGAGACCAGCTTTGTTCTTCCTCTTCCTCCTTCTTCCCTACTTTTCTTTTTTTTTTCTTCTCTTTTTCTCTTTTTCCGGCCTCCTGCCTTGTTGATTGGCCGGATCCGCCCCCACCTTCCCACTCGCCACGCTGTGATTGGACAAGATCGGCACCGCACGACAACACAACCTCCGTGCCTGTGCGAGTGCAGCAGCTATTCTTGATTGCTTGTCAGCCTTGAAAAAGGAAGGCTGCTTGTGTTGTGAATTACGAATAGTCAAGGAGCACCAATCGGCCAAATAGGAGGTCTGGGCGATTGACTCATTTATGATAGATCTTGCCTTCCGCCTTGGAAAAGGAACATGGACTCTGAATGCGGGTAGCCACATGCGGTTGTTGGAAGTTTGCTCTCTTCATCCAAGGAACATCATAAAGAACTCCAAGTTTGGATTTTCAAACCCAACATCAAAGGAAGCATGAACCTCAGCCACAACCAGAGTCCCGCGACGCCTGCCAATATGAAGCGGCTAAATGCGGTGCTGTTGAGCACCAGATCGTGTTGCCGATAGCTGCAATAGTCGTGTTTATCCGATCGGCCGGATAGGTACTGCCAGCCAAGGATGTAATTCAATCGAGCCACGGGTTTCATAGAATGCCAGGTGTCCTGGCCCGGTGGCTTCAACCTCGACACCGCTTTTCTCTCAACCCTGCACCACAAACACCGCCAGGGCTTCCCTCTTGCTCATCTTCGGCTTTGAGATGGCGAGTCGGCGTTGGAGGCTCGCGGCCCTACCTCTTCTATCTTTTCTCATCAATCTCCAAGCCTTCCTGGCGTTGTGCCTCAACCTCCCCCGGGACCGGACAACCTGTGTACAGAACACACTCGGCAAGCCAATGATGTTGACACAACCAGGGTTAGAAACCTGCCCCCTCGAGGGTGATTGGTCTCCCTGGTCCCGGAAACCCCTTTGTCCCAAGCCTAAGGATGAGGACGGCTCGGTTCCGCCGGATTGTGTATTCACCTTTGCAGCTTTCCGAGGCAACCAAGGAGTCAGCATAATTACCACACCCGATCTTGCCGCGGGCATCACGGAATCCCTTGATGACTCGCGATTACCCCGCGACCTCAGAAACGAATTGTCATCGAGCCACAGACGACCTGACAGTGCCGAGTATGAGATCATAGACCTGGTTGGGCGCGGGAAAGGGGTAGTAGCCAAACGAAAGTTTGCAAAACACGAGACTGTCATGGTCGGGTTTCCGGTGCTGGTTATCAGACTGGACTTTATCAACGAAGACCACTACACACAGCGGCAGAAGCGGCTCATGATGGAGGCGGCTGTGCAGCGGCTTCCATCTGAGCAGCAGAAGGCCATCGCCGCGTTGGCACGGAGCACGGGCGGAGAACCTATCCTGGATGCGCTTCGCACCAACGGTTTTGGGATAGAGTTGGAGGGAGTCCAGCATCTGGCCCTCTTTATCGACGGATCGGTAAGCCAACATCCCACATCTTCCCACATCTTTCTGAATCATTGATACTCCGATGGCTGGCCAGGAGTGTCCACGGAAACGCTGATGTGAACACGGCCAAACTAGAGACTTAATCACAATTGCCGACCAAAGTATGTGATAAATTCCGTGTTAATAGCGAACGAGACCCAAGACTGTTCTTTCGGATTCTTATCCGTTGCATCCGTAGCTGACATAAGAGACAGTGCATTCTGGCGATATGTCAAGAGCAACATGGGAATGGAGGTTGTCGCGTTGCGGGACATTCGAGCTGCCGAGGAAGTGGCACACAGCTGTGAGATCTGAATCCGAGGTGCGAGAGCGACGTCGGCTTACCATTGACAGATGCCCCTCTTGGATACACGTATGAAGAACGCAAGGGAATCCTCCAGGCCTGGGGCTTCCAGTGCAGATGCGCGTTATGCTCAGCGCGAACCTCCGAGAGGGATTCGTCGGATCAACGGCGAGAAAGGTTGCTCGAGATCCACCACCTTTTGGGTCAGGCTTCGGAGCTGAGTGGTCCACGAGTGAAGGAGCTCATCCGCGAGGCGTTGGCGGTGATAGAGCGGGAGCAGTTGCACCCGCAACTGGTCGAGTACTATCAACAGTTTGCGAAAGCATATCTGATGAGGAATGAACTGCGAGAAGCACGAGAATTCCTTGAGAAGGCTGATTCGATGTGGCGGGTATATGGAGGAGACGAGCATGAGAACGTCGAGGAAATACGAGACCTATGGCAAGCGTTGGAGGATGCGGAGTGGGATTCAGAAGAGAGTTGAGGAAGACAATACGATAGAGAGCATTCTGGCGCAAGTAAAACCATCATGAACGAAGAAAGGGGCCAAAATAGCAACCCCTGGTTCAACGTGCTATAAACCTCTCTCAAAGGGGCATATGCACCGCGTAAACGCAGCGAGTGATGCCCTCTTTCTCCCTATCAATAGAAGAACAGGTCTTACGAGCGAGTCGCGCATCAAGATATTGATTGGCTTGGCCGACATAACGCTAGAGTAACTACTCAACTGATGGCTCGATGCCCTGCTCCCCCAGCTCAGCGCCCTTGCCTCCATAGCTGGCGGGCAGCTTGTCTCCAAGCCCCGAAACCTTGCTCTCCCCAAACTCAACTGCCAAATTCGCGCCATTCGACATTGGGTGGAACTTCTTGATGGTCTTGGCGGCGACAAAGAGCTTCATAAAGGCGTAGACAAATCCCATGATGGCGGGGACGTTAACGAAGAACTTCTCCTTGAGCAGCTCCGGGTAGTTCTGGGCAAACACCTTGATGGTTTCGGCACTGGCGGATTTCACGTTGGGCGACTGGCGCAGAAAGCTGATGGACTTGTAGTCGTGGACCTGGAAGATCTTGTAAGGGTCATAGTCCGCCGTGATCGGCTTGGTCGCTGACGGGATATCGAGCTCTTGCAGGGCGAGCTCCATCAGGGCGACTCTCCACTCCAGGAACCTGCGGAGCATGGAAGTTAGCAGGCCAGGCGATGGGACGGCGACGCGCATGCCACGGAGTTGTTGTGGGCCTCTCACTCTTCGAGATTCCCAAAGGTCTCATCGATGGACTTGGCACCGCCGTAGATGTTCCAGGTGAACACCTCCTTACCCTCAGGCTCTGTGGTCTCACTTTGCTCGAGGTACTTCGTCACGTAGCCCAGGCCCCCAAACTTGTCCTTGCTGAAGACCTTCTTTGCCAGTTCCAGGGGCTTTGTCTTAGCTCGCCACTCCAGGGTCTTGGTGAGCTGGTCCTCGGCTTTGGCGAGATCGCCATCGTTGGCGTTGAGATACTTTTGGAGGACGACGCGGGTGGGAACGTGGCTCTCGGGATCGGCCAGTGTGACTCCCCAGATCTCCGGGTGGCCATTGGTCTTTGCGAGCGCCCACAGCCGGGCGATAGGCGGTGTTTCCGGGGCGGAGTCAATCGGAGCGGCTTCGGCAACTTCCACTGGCGCCGCGGCCGATGCGGGCTCAGCCAGTTGGTCGGGGGTGGCGCTCATGGTGGTTTGATCGGTTCTGTCTTTCCTCGTCTCTTTTCCTTATCTCACCCTTGAGGCAGCCTGGCGTACTTGCTTTAGGTTGATTCCTCGGCCTGGTTCGATTGTTGCGCCATGCGGCGTGGCCGGTCTCCGACGGTGTTTTTGTGGGCCAGCTCCAATAGCGTCAACGTTTCGACGCACAGGATGCAGTGGTGGGCTTGCATTGAGCCGGAAAGGCCTAAAATAGATGCGCTACGCTGGGTAAGGCAATTGGTGGGCCGCTTTTGCTGGGCTCGGTGGTTCGCTGATCGCTGGCGCCTGCCTGCCGCTTTTCCCCGACGACCGGACTGAGGCTCGATCACCAGACACCGGACAGACCTGACGGCGCCGACAGCGGGGCGTTGGACATGTGCACGAGAGACGAACACCGAAGCAGCGTCCCTGGTCGGATGTCCCTGAGTTGCGAGCTGTCTCTAAGCGGTGTCTCTCCTCCCACGTCAACATTTTTGACGCCCTGGTCATTGATGGCGGTGAGTCCAAGACGAATATGGTTCCGAGTATCTGATCGTATTGAAAGGTACTCGCAGCACAAAATCTATCTGCCTAAAAGAGACAAACAAAACAAGGAAAATCAGCGTTAGATCCTGCTCAAGAGGACACTTGACGATCTATTTCCCAGCCCGATCACCGGAGTAGACAAGCTTTCCGAACCCCCAATCCTCCACACCCAGCACAACAAAGAAATAATGAATAGTCCCGAGCGAAGGCGACAAAAACAAACGGCGACTTCATTTCCTCAGTTAGCAGAGGCCCACATTCGGAAAATATGACAAGACGCAGGATTCAATCCACTCACGGATGTAGGAGAAGTTATTAGATGAAGCCACCGCACACACCCCGTGACCCGGACAGGCGCCCTGCGACATGCCTTCCAGGCGCCACCGACCGGCCACATGCAAGAAGACAAAATAAGGAAGAATGAAAAAGATGCGTCAAATATGACAAGGCGAAAAAAACGACAGAATAACAAAACAGATAACGCAGCCCCTTTCCAGCCACAACGCCAGACCGGCCGTGTGTGGGGGTCAACTCTGCTCAAGGCAGCCACCGTCAGATGTCGTACGTTTGGATGCGGAACCGTCCGGACCGGGGCCGCCGGAGCCGCCGGGAGCGCCGCTCGCAGCAGCAGACTGACACGTCATTTCCACAACGCCGGCAGTGGTAGGCGTGCCGGTGCGTGTACAAGCATCGCCAGGCGTAGAAGGTGACATGTCGCTGGCAGAGGGGGCACCAGTCCCGCCACTCGATCCACTCGCTGGGGGTGCGTATCATTTTGCGAGGGGGGCCCGGTTGTCACGGGCCGGACTTTACTTGACGGGATGTTTGTGTTGGCGCTTGACGGTGTCGTTGCTGGTTATTTTCTTTGCCAGGTGGATGATGGCTGGTGTGGAGGCAGAGTGAGTGTGCGGACAAGAGTCAACGTCAATGTCGGTTGAGAGAAGTAAATTTCTCTTCCTTCCAGAAACAAACTGACATGCATTATATGCTCTCTCATACACACCACGGCCCGACACAGAGTGAACCAGGTCGATGTGTCAGAGTGTGTCTTGCAGGCCAGCTGGTGATGCCAGCTGCTCCTTGGGGATTCACCAGCTTCGCCCAACATCTGCGTCTGACCTTAACACCGAAGAGAAATGACTTTCCAAGACAGTGGTGAGGGCGTTTTACTTCCCGTCGCTCGTCACACATCTGTCCCGCAACGCGTCAGGTCGCATGGTGCAGCACACGTGGGAGTGGCACACCGAAAGCGCAGGCGACCAATCCTGACCCCTGAGCCCCGCGCCCTTGTCAGCCGACGCCCCTCCGCCCCAAAGGTTTCACTCCTTCGACTTTGGCAAATACGGTCATGATTGTGCTTAAACTTTGAACCTCAGCTATGGATTCCGTGACGGGGCTCAAAAAAGAAAGAAGAAAATAAACCCCATACAACATCCCAGTAAATATCTCGTTCCCTGTCTCCTTCGATGCGACGATCTCTCAATCACAGTCCTTCTGGGAAGGCGTGGCAAACCCGATGGTCCTGTCCTGGCCGTTCCAAACGGTGTAGTAGGAGCGGAGCCAGGGACTGCCAAAGATCCAGGCCGGGCGCCCGTTGATGGGCTCACGCGCGGGCCGAGGCGGGTCCGCAAACACGCCCTGGCAGATGCCGGGCTTGCCGGGGAACTCGCCCACATTAATGTGCTCCTTCTTCACGGCGGCGTCGGTTTTCTGGCTGGCGCTGCCCACGGTGAAGATCACGTCGCGCGCCACGCGGTCAAGCACGTGGCAGGGCGCGCCCCACGAGCCGAACTCATCGAGGGGGACGATTTGGTTCGACATGCGCCCGTACAGCTCCCTGCTGGTTTCCAGGTCGGGGGTGTTGATGTTGGCACTGCCTGTGTCGACAAGCGTGACGGCGTCGGTCGAGTTGGTCAGCGTAAAGTCCCCAATGCGCGCGCCGCGCACGTCCACTACCCACCGCCACCGGGATTCGGACAGCGGCCAGTTGAGCGGAATCTTCTTGAGCGTGCCGGTGATGTACAGTGACTGGTCGGTGCCTCCCAGAGTGAGCACGCCAGCGCGACCGTTGGGGCCCTTGCGGTCTGAGATGAAGGAGAAGCTGAACTCCGGGCCAGGGAGTTGTCCCGACTGCACCAGGTTCCAGAAGACGGGGACGAAGGCCGAAGAGTTGTCTCCAAACCAGCTCGCGTACGGTGTCGGGCTTATGCCGAAGATTCCGTCGGGGTCTTGGTCCCGCAGCCCGGAGGAGTAGTCGTCACAGATGACAAACTCGCTGGCCCGGCCGTGGCCGGCCATGGAGACCACGTCAGTGACGACGGTGACGTTCGCGCCTTGTGTCTCGTTGCTCGAGATTGTACCCTCTCCCGCGCTGCCAAAGAAGATCTGGCTCTTGTACCCTGGTAGTGCCGAGTAGGTTCTGGACTTGGCGGGATCGTATAGAGGGTGGCTGCCACAAGTCGTGCAGCCCTTTCTGGCAATCAACATCATGTTGGCCCCCGTGTCAACAATGAGTTTGCTACCCGCGTTCGAGAGAAGACGAGTCAGCCACCTCGATATCCTGTTAAGGGCGGGGGTGAAAATCAACTCGACACTTACAACTTCTGCGGAGGCGTGCCGACAGCGATCTCGCCATACCACTGCATTTTCGTCCCGTTCGGTTTCCACGTGGCGAGATCGATGTTGATCGGCCGCGCATTGCCTTGGCCTTGGCCTCCACGCCTGTCCAGCTGAAACGAGTCGCCCTGAGGGACGGGGTCCCACTGAGCGTTGGGTCCGATAAGGGCCGCCCCGCATCCTAGGCCGAGAGAGAGCCACAATGCTGTCTTCATGGCTGAGGTGGAAGGTAAGTAGTGTGCGTGATTTGGGCGTAGCGGGGAGTGAGTGCGAGGTAAAGT
>FTIZ01749609.1_pt1 | contig 12292 bp, 5 predicted proteins | sample 1658381 | NCBI WGS metagenome assembly FTIZ01 (sample SAMEA3914822, study PRJEB12502) | metagenome | biome: forest; material: soil | place: USA | collected 2012-03-12 | depth 0.1 m
TATCAAATCGTTACGGATCAGCCAATGGGCGTTGTTGGGCAGAGGTGGCTATGCAGGCCGGGGATCTCAAACTTGTTCCGGACCAATTGGCCAGGGTCATGATATGCAGATCGCCAGCCAAGGAAAATCAAAGAAGAGGAACTTTGGAAAGGGACGAGGAACAAGGGGCTAGGTACCGCGTCCAGGGAGCTCTTGAGCGCAGGGATAAGTAAGGTCTAGTCTGTGCTACACGTAAATGCAACAAAAACGCGCCTCGCGACGTGGACCAACCACACCATACCCAGCCGCTCTTTTTTGGTGTGCCACAGACAGGCCCGCTCCGGAAACCGCTGCAACTACTCTGCCGTCGCCCTTCTCAAGTACTGCCCACACACGTTTCCTGCCGTCAGGGCCCCGTCTCAGCTCTGCGAGCTTGTTACGTTGCCTTCCATTGACGAGGCGTGGAAGGGGTGGTCCACACCGTGGCACCCATGAAACAAGACATGGCTCTTCTCGGCCATCGATGCGGAAGGGTGTTCAGCTCAAAACGAAGTCATCAGGCTTGCTGGCGCCAAGAGGTGGCTGGGGAGGCGGGAGACGCGGTCCAGGATTTTGTAAAGCAGCGCGTTCACCAATGGCGTGAACTGAAGAACAGCGCGTTTCAAGCGTGACACGGCCAGAAAAGTAACGCGTTCACCAGTGGCGTGAGTCACACGGCTCGCTTACCACGTAGACAAGCTCCTAAGTCCGTACAGTCTCTGGGACATGCGGCGCGAAGGGCTGGTTCATCTCATCGGGCGAGCGTTGGGTGGCTGGACGAAACTTGAGGAAATCGCACTGGCGGCAAGGTAAGAGATTGCAATAACCCAAGTCAATTATTTTCTTGATATTTGTTCTCCCGCGCCTCCAAACCGGTGACTTACTCGTGATTGCGTATTAGGCACATTTTTATGACGTGCTCATTCTACGTGTTTCCCTATGCTTGTAGATGGGGGGGTCGTCTGTTTCTCAGCCTCTCGGGAGGTAACACACTGCCCTATGAGAATATTGATAATTATTGATTGCCCCTCGGTATCGTTTCCACTCGCTGCTTCTCCATGTTCATGATCATTTCGGAGGTGAGGTTTGCCAGCCAGCGCTCCCTTGTCGATAGACTAACAGCTTCCTTTTCATGTATCATTAGAGCGGTGAGCTCGAAGTCCAGTCCCTACGAATCGGCATAGATCCTTGCAGATCTCCCGATGTGAACAACAACGTTGGGTTATCCCTGTTCCCGCATCACAACGCCATACATAGCACAGAGCAAGGCAGGCTGAAGCCGAGGTGAGAGAGACTTGGCTTGCTTTGCGAGACTGGAAATCGAAGCAACATAAAGACTGCGCCAGCTTGCAGGACGCTCACTACCGGTTTGCGTAAGAAGACTTTTCGTCTTGAGCAACCCTCAGAAAAGCGGCGAGGGTTGTTGGAGGGGGCAACTTTCGGGAGAGACGGAGTCTTGCGGTTCACACAGGGGAAGATGAACCAGGAACAAGGGCTGGCTTCCAGGCAGGGTTAGGTAAGCCAGCCCCACCGGTTGGCGCCCACTAGGCGCACAGGTGTGTGCGTGTTATGTAAGCACACTTGATTATGTAAGCTCGAAAAAATTACCCCACGCATGCGTCCGCGCCCCTGAACCCCTGAATGCCACCACACACCGCCATCCTCACCACCATTGCCATGGCCACCTTCGCAGACGACTGCCTCCCTCTCGAAGGCTATTTCGAGTCCCGACAAGCTCTATTTGAGTCAATTAATACCTAGGCTAAGCCAAGAGGCTATACCTTTACAACCTAGAGGTCAATTCGCGAGGCAACTAGCTTCTTTAGAGTCTACTACATATACGATCGTAGTCGCCGACTACCTTCTTTTAACGACTTACATAAGGGCAAGAGAAAAACGACTACCTATATAACGACTTGCCCTTTTTCAGTCCTTGCGAAGGAGACTATCAATAGCAACTAGGCTCTCAAGCATCGCCCTAATCAACGTTTTGCCCTCTACAACTACAAACCAAGCTAATACCCATCTACCTACCTAGTCTACCGACAGCTCTCTCGAAATACCTCGCAACTTACAAACCTAACGAATGCTGGCCTTGCTCTAAAAGAGATCCAAACTCTCGTACGATAAAGTAGCTCACTTACTACGCGGTAAGATATCTATAATCGGGTTATAGAAATACGTCGAGATACTTGCGAAGGCTAGAGTCTTATATAAGCTCTAGCTAACTAGCTTAATAAAGAGGGGTTTTAGAGCCGAATTCAGTTTATATTAGATAGCTAGGTTACTATAGTCTTGTTTACCTACTCTGACTCGCTTACTTACTTATAGGCTTACTCTAAGCTTCTCCTTCTTAATTATACTTATAAGATAAACAAGTATAGTATACCTCTTCTTAATATGATTAGCGTTGATATAGCGCAACGGTCTTTTTGTATCGCATTCGCTTTCTTGAGTAGCGAGATAAAGGAAGACTATACCTAGGTATTTAAGCGGCTGAAGTTACTCTATAAGCAATATCATACTTCTCTTCCGTCTGTTATTCTTATAGACCGCTGCTTTATAGTGATAAACGCGGCCTCGGCTCTCTTCCCCTCTATAGCAATGCTTCTCTGCCTTTAGCATGCAAATAAAGCAGTTCTTACTCGGTGCTAGCTGTCCTTTCAATAAGCCGAGTAGTAGAAGGAGTTCTATAGCTTCTAGCACTCGATTATCAACTCGCTAACCGAGGAAGACTACGTTAAACGCTTTGCTAAGATGCAAAAAAAGTATCGTCTATATCACGGTAACGAGATCGGGTATATTAAGACTACTTAGCTTATTCTATTTAAGGAGAAGCTAGTATATGTTTAGGTTAACTAGTCGATACACTTTAGTAATATAGCAACCTCGCGAGTTGAAGGGATATATACGCTCCTTAAGTCATATTTGAGACGCTCGACATTTGACCTCTTCGATACGTAGAAGGCAATTAATCTTGCTCTTTAAAATCAGCTTATAGAATTGCAAGCACGCTAGGCAAAGTAATAAATTCGAACTCCTCTTAAGCTCTCGGGGGTCTTTTATAGAGCTGTTTGCAGCTAGGTATTATACGAAGCGATGAGGAAGGTCGAAGAACAGAGGAAGCTACTTATACGGATGGATCCTCCTCTCTCGACCTATACAAAGACGTTCTCTCAAATATATAGGCTCCTGTGCCTCTATATACTTGATATTCTTATAAGCAGTCCTCTTCTTCTTAGCCACTTTCACTCGCATTGGCATTTAAAGAGGGAAGGTAGCCTATAGTTGCTCCTTGAGCCTCGCCAGCTTATTGAGCCAGTTCGGGCCCAAAGCTCACTCTCAAGGTCGAGTACTCAGCGAGAGCCAAGTCAATTCGAAGCAGTTGAGGCCCAGGCCCAGGCCTAGGCCCAGGCCCAGGCCTAGGCGCGGGCCCGGGCACCAAGCCAGTGTACAAAGTGCGGTGCAGTTGGCCATATAAGGACCTCGAGGGCATGCCCTTTGCGGTATTCAGATGTACTATAGTCAGGGGCACGCAGTTCAGGGGCGCGGGCGCGGGGCAATTTTTCGAGCTTACATAATCAATTGTGCTTATATAACACGCACACACCTGTGCGCCTAGTGGGCGCCCCACCGGTTGGCAACTCGACATCCATGGTGCCGTGGCGCCAAGAGCCGCTGCAACAAGGGGGCGACGGAGCCAGTCGTGTGCTTCAGACGGCAATTTCGAGCGGATTGCACGATTCAATCCGGCCATCCGTCCATCCATCAATCCATCCCCATCGCTGCATGTTGGCTCGCAGAGCTGCTGCCCTGATGCGCACTTCATTGCTTCCTTGCGCCGTTCGCTAAAACGAAACATTGTTTTTTTTTTTTGTTCTTTTGTTCTATCCGCTCCTTTGGCCTTGGCTGTGTGATGCGGATCCGTTTCAAAGTTCCTGCCGCGTCAACCGTCGGGACTGTCCTCACGTCAACCATCCCGGAAACCCGTTCTCCTTCTGGGGCTGACTTCTGAATGTCCCCGACAACCCGACCGCAACCACACGCCCATCGACGGTCTAAAACCGCCCACCATGGCGCCAACACAGAATCAGCGGTACGAACATGTACCGCCAATACCGAGCTACGATGAAGCCGTCGCCGGCGGCAGCGCATGGCACCGCGATGTCGACCACCCCCGCCACTCGAGCGAAGCAGCCGCAGAAGGCCAATCCCTCCTCACCTCCCGCCATGCCTTCGAATCCTCGACCCCCGAACCCCATCCACCCCGAGGCCGACGACCCCGCGGCTATCGACCGCCCACCGTCGAAACCGACGACGAGAGCGACCTCTTCAGCTCCGACTCCGACTCCGACGACGCGCGCGAGACAGACCAGGTCCGTCGGGAGATGCAGGAACTGGAGATCGACGACTCGGACGTGCACGGCCGGAACCGCTCGTCGTGGGGGAAGCGCATCGGCCTGTCGCTGTCCCTCCCGCAGTGGAAATGGAGGTGGCGGCTGCCGACGCTCCGGCGGAGGGCTGCCGAGGGCCGCAGCGCCGGCGACACCCCGGCCGGGACAACAGAAGAGGCGCCGACGACGGGGTCGTGGATCATGCGCCCGCCGTCGCTGCCCAAATTTGGCAGTGCCGCGCTGTTCCTGCTGGTGGGGCGTCTCCTGGCCGCCATGATCGTCATTGGGTTCCTGTACCTGCTGTTTGCGAGCGACATGTTCTCCAACGTGGCGCGGCGGCTGGGCAGCCAGATGTTTGACCCCGAGAGCGTGCGGGTCCATGTCCAGAGCAGCGTGGACCCGAGGAGGATAAGGGACCACCTGAAGCATTTCTCAAGCTATGCCCACATCGCGGGGACCGAGGGGGATTTTGCGCTGGTGGAGGATATGGAGATGCTGTTCACAAAGTACGGGCTGGAGGGCATCACGCGGGACGTGTATCAGGTCTATCTGAACTATCCCAAAGCAGGCGGGAGGGCCGTCGAGCTCCTGGGCGCGGATGGGAAGCCGGTCTGGTCGGCCGCATTGGAAGAGGAGGAAGCTGGGGGAAGGGCGGCTGGTCATCAAACGTATGTGTTCCATGGACACTCCAAGTCGGGCGACGTTAAGGGGCCGCTGCTGTTTGCGAACTTGGGTTCGAGGGAGGACTTTAAGAAGCTCAAGGACAGCGACATCGACACAAAGGGCGCCATCGCATTGGTGCGGTACGAGGGGCCGCTGGAAGACAGCGCGTTGAAGGTCAAGGCGGCCGAGCTGGCAGGATTTGCGGGCTGTCTCATCTTCGCCGAACCCGCAAGGGGGCCGACCAAGATCATGCCGACCGACGGCGTGCAGCGCGGCTCTGTGAGCTTGTCGAATTGGGTGCTCGGAGACGTCCTGACACCTGGCTGGGGCAGCAAGGACAACTTGCCACGGATGAAGCTTGACCAGACCAAAGGGCTCGTCAAGATCCCGAGTCTTCCCTTGGCACAGCGTGACGCCTGGACGCTCCTCCAGCATCTTAAGGGATTCGGTTTCCAGGTTGTTCCCCCACAGGATGGTGATGCTCGGGGTGGCGGCGACTGGTGGACTGGTAACAACTCTTCGCCTATCGTGCGCCTGCGGAACGAGCAAGACGAAGTCGAGAAGCAGCCCATCTGGAACGTCTACGGCAGGATCACAGGCATGGAACAGGGCGAGAAGAAGATTATCATCGGCAACCACCGCGATTCCCTGGCCTTCGGCGCGACGAGTCCCCACTCGGGGACAGCCGTCATGCTGGAGCTCATCCGTATCTTGGGAGACCTGGTAGCCCGCGGCTGGCGGCCCTTGCGTACCATTGAGTTCGCGTCGTGGGACGGGGCCGAGTACAACCTGATCGGGTCGACCGAGTACGTCGAGCAGCACGACGAATCGCTGCGCAAGGACGCCCTCGCCTACATCAACCTCGACGCGGCAGTGACGGGCGACACCTTCCGTGCCGCCGGCTCCCCCGTGTTCCGCAAGCTGCTTCTCCAGGTTCTGAACCGCGTCGCCGATCCTCACTTCAACGCCACGCTGCGGGAGCGATGGGACCACCGCAAAGCAGACCTCGAAAGCCTCGGCGCCGGCTCCGACTACGTCCCGTTCCAGGACATCGTCGGCACCTCGTCTCTCGACATCCACTTCTACAGCGACAAACGCCCCTCGCACACCAGCTACGACAACTTCGAATGGATGGAGAAAACCGGCGACCCCGGCTTCGTCTACCACACCCTCCTGGGTCAAGTTCTCGGGCTCCTCACCCTCGAGCTCGCCGACCGCCCGGTCATGCCCTTTGACATGCCCGCGTACGCCGACAGCCTCTCCCGCTGGACGACCGACCTCGAGACCTGGGCCAAGGACCAGGCCGGCGGCGCCGACCATCCCCTCTCACTCGACACCCTCAAGACCGCCGCCGCCGAGACCGCCAAGTCCGCCCATGCCTTCGCGAAGTGGGAAACCACCTGGGAGAACGCCGTCCTCGGCGCCAGCGGCTGGGAACCCACCAGCCTGGGCTGGAAGCGCGCCGAGTATAACTCGCGCATGGCCAAGTTCGAGACGGATTTGCTCGATCTGGCTGGCGTACGTCCCCCTCTTCTTTCTTTCCCCTCCCCTTCCCCTGAAACTTTGCAAAAGCTAACAGTGAATGAAATAATAGATTCCCAACCGCACGCAGTACAAACACGTCGTGTTTGGGCCGCAGGCGTGGTCGCCGTCGTACGAGTCGCTCGAGCATTTTCCCTCGATACGCGACGCCGTGGCGTCGGGCAACTGGACGCTGGCGCAGCTGACGGTGGAGAGGGTCGCCGGGATTGTGAGGGCTGCCGCGGAGGGGTTGGAGGGGAAGGGGAAGGGGAGTTGATGACCATCTCCGTGCTCTTTTTCCTTAGTGCGTTGTGCGGGAGGGGTGGTGTGTATAGATCTGGGTCTTGCCCTCTGTCGAGGGAAGGGGTGGGAGAAGGGAAGTGAGGGGGAGTTTCTTTTTTTCTCTTGTCGACTTTTGAGACTTGCTGCATTGCATCGGCGCATTGGGTTACTTGGTTGCTTCTTCAAGCCATATTTTCTTTACCTAGTTTTTCTTTTTTCCCCTCACGGCATACTTCCACTTTTCGGGATTATAGGAGCCGTTGTCGTTTACCGTTGTCCGCATTCGGGCTGTATCTACTTCGTAGTACCGTACCTACAATACTCCTGCGGAAACCAGTTGTTTCTTTGTGGCACCTTGCTCCAGCCTGCGTGTTTGTCATAAACCCATATCGATTTCACGTCTCCGAGGTTAGAGGTAGGGGTAGGTGCTAAGTTAAAGGCACACATTAATTTTGCGCAAGGTGCGTCGGAACGCTACAGCCGCAACAAGCAGAGGAAAAAGGTATACATATATACATAATGCGCATGCCGGACAAGTTGTCCATGCATAACCAGAGGTCGGTCTGGTCTGCGCCGTCAACACCGATCAATGGCGGCTCTCCTAGCCTAACCCGCTCCACGTCTTCAACCCCTGCCAGGCCAACCCTCCCGCCCGGCGACCATCCTGGGGTATAACAGTCATCCCCTCTCGCCAGCTCCGTCTCACTTGGGCGTCAGCACGATACCCTCGTACTCCTTACTCCGGATGATCTCGAGCGTCTGCAAAAAGTGTTTCCTGCTGGCTTCGACCGAGGCAGAGTCCTGCTGGTTGCCAGCCAGGTTGGAGTGGATGAGCTCGATGAGGCCGTTGAGGTACTTGGTCGTGACCTACGCATCGAGTTAGTTGGTTGAAGGGAATGAAAATGACGGGCGTGGCTCACCGATTCGTTCTTCTGGTCAAAGTAGTAGACGTATCGGTCCAGAATCTCGACAAACAGCTCGATCGAGGTGGCTGTCTCCATGCAGGAGTCTGCCACGCGGAGAGCGCGTTGGAGACATTCGAGGACACGCTTGCCGTCTCGGTAGAGCTGGGTAATGCGTCAGTATGATGTCGCAAGCAAGGGACAGTAGAGGGCTCACCTCAGTTTCCTCCGTCTCTCCGTTCGCCGCAATGGGCGTGGCCCACCACAGGTGGCTCGCCAGGTACACGGCCCGGCACTGGTCGGGCTTCCGGAGCAGCTTGCTCGCGTGCTGGGCGCACTTTGTGATGAGGGTGTCGTAGTTCTCCTTGCCGAAGTTCCGCGTCCGGTGGAGAGCGCTGGCGATGACACAGACGGCCTGGAACTGCGCCTTCGAGTCACTGATCGCCTCTTCGTACACGGTAAACGCCTGAGCAAAGAATTCGTAGGCGACCTCCTCAAATCCGGTCGCGTCGGCAACCTGGCCACAGGAGCAGAACAGACGGAGAGACAGCTCCGGTGCGCCTGAGCCGTTCACGCGGCTGTACAAGGTGGAGATGGCAGAGTGCAGAAATTTGAGAAGAGCCGAGGACTGTGATGACCAGTTGTCGTCGTAGTGCTCGCGGGCTTTGAAGCGGCGGGCGAGCTTCAGGCCGGCGGTAATGAGTGGCGGCGTGGTGGTCCGGATCCGCTCGTTGCCCTCGGCGTATGCTTTCCTGGTCATTTGCAAGAGGCGGAATTGGGTATCGTTGTTCTCGGCGTGGATTAGGTGCACGATCCGCGCGAGCCACCCTTGCTCCTCCATGGTTTCGTCGGTCTCCACGGCACGAGCGCGGGGTTGGACGACGCCGGGGTACCCGGCTGGCGGCTGCGACCCCTCCTTGATGAGAACTTTGAGAACTTCCAGGACATTTTCGAGATGAGCGGGCGTGGATATGAGTGTTTGGTTCTTCAGCAGCGTCCTTGCCACCTCTCCAGCAACGGCTCTCCTCGTGGGGTAGGTTTGTGAGTGAAACAGGGGTACGTATGTAGGGAGCGACAGAGCGGTGAATATTGACAAGTACCTCCGGAGAGGGCTCTGGAGGAGGGACAGCAGGCTTTGTTGCGCTGGTTGTGAGTGCAGATCGGCGCTGTTGGCGTGTTCCTTAACCTTGCTGTGGGCGAAATCCAGGATCTGGTCCACATAATCCAGCCTCTCCGGGTAGATGTTGAGCGCCAGGTTGGTCAGCGAGACGCACAGCCCGATTGTATCCTGGATCGGGAGATGCTGTGCCTGCACCAAGTTCTTCACCTGGCCAAAAAAGATCTCGTACAGAGGCACGTTCTCTGGGATGCCCCTGCGCTTCTTAGGGGGCTCTTCTCCGTTCACAGCCGTCCCTTCGGTATCCGCGACTGAGGGCGCCGGCTCAGTGTCTTTGCCCACCGTTTCGGCGGGCGATTCCGCACCACCCTCGGCGTGGTCTCCGTTTTGAGGGGGCTCGGGCAGTTCCTGGGGAGCGCTCGACTCTTGGGCAGCGCTGGACGCGCCCAGCTTGACCTTCTCGAGGAGACTCGCTAATGCCTCCTCTTCCACCTTGCCCCTGTCCTCCTCCGACTCGTTCTGTGATTCACGCTCGGCATAGTCGGAAAGACGATCCATGAGCCCGATGACGATGGACTTGACGTTGACGTGGGGATTTAGCCTCGAGACGGCGGCGAGGAACTGATCGAGGGTGTGGAGATGGAATTCGTCGGGGAACACCTGGGTGATGACTTCGAGCAGGTACTCCTGGGCGAGGACGTCGCGACACTGCACAACCTGCTCCAGCAGCGGCCCAAGGATCCCATTCTTGTACGCTTGCAGGTCCACCAGCTGGCTGAGGCGCACGACGTTGCTTCCCACCAGCAGCTGCAGCTCTTTCCTCTCCTGTGTCCTCTGGTCCCGCTCCCTCGAGTGCCCCTGGTGCTGCAGGCGGACCCAGAGCTTGTTCATCTCGACAAAATTGGTGAGGATAAAGTTCACCGAGTCTTGGAGGTTGCCTTCTGGCCCGTCAGAGTCGCCGGATGGGAGGTAGTCTCGCGCCTGGCCCGACAGGTAGTAGCGCAGAAAGAGACCTCGGATCGGGTGCTGCACACCGCGGCTCATGTCCATCATGTCCTTCATCAGTTCCTTAACTGGCGCTCCCTCGATTGACATGTAGGCGGTGCCGACCGTGATCATCAGATAGAGGCGTGGCACGATGTTGCCGGCATACTGGACGAGCTCGTAGAGGTCGGCGAGGTGGTTGACGGGATGGTTCTCGCGCAGGTGGGCGGAGAGGTGGTGCAGTGCGTCGAACACGGACATGTACAGCTCGTAGTACTGCTTGGGGCTGAGACTGCTGGTGCGAAGCTCTGAGACGAGTGTCGAGCTAGCGAGGGAGGAACCCAGTCAGTCAGCTTCGAGGTTCGGAGAAGAGGGGGAGGGAGGGAGAGGGAGGGAGGGAGACGCGTGGGGCCTGGACGCACCAGCATTTGAGGGCATCCATCAGCTTTCCTGGCGTATCCAGGCATTTGCGCATCAAGGCGGTCTGCTGGCGCACGGCAATGAGGGCATCTTCGAGGAGGCGGGCCTGGTCCTCGGGCGGCGCGGGGTTTGACATGGTGGGTGTTTGCAATGTCGTTTGTTGAGTGCGCGTGTTGGGTGCAGGACAACCAATGCTCAGTGTAGGCGGGGGGGGGGTTGCGGGCCCGGAGATGATGCGCAAAGTGTTGTCGTCGTCGTGGAACCCAGACGCGGCTGCTGTTGAATGTTGGCGGGAGCTGAGCGGAAACCCGGAATGACGACGCCAGCAGCTGTGCTGTGGTTCAGAGCTCCGCAGCTGATCCGCAGCAGGTCCCAGGCAGGGACTCCGCCGACAGGCCAGCCACCAGGGATTGATTATGTAACAAAGCCGCCCCACTCCAGCACGTGGGGTAGCAATCCGCCAGCCAACCTCAGCCGACCTCTGAGCCCTGGAACTTCAAATTGTTTCCCTGCATTTTGTTCATTTTATTTCCTTTCATTTTGTCCATGAGAAGGATCGGATCCAAAATCTCGACTACACGAAGTTTTCCCTATTGATTATCCACGCCATGGATTGTGCAGTCGACCTCAATGTTGTCTCGCGACGGATTCGTGCCCACTGCCCAGGAACCATGTCAACCAGCCGTTCTTGATTCCGAGAGGGAGGTGAAGGTGGTTCCATTCGCGGCTTTCAGGCGCAGTTTCACCGGGCCTTGTCCCACACGGCCTTGACGGCACCTCGAGGATACGCCGCCATGTCCCGTCGCAACCCAATGGTGCATGCCGTCCCCCATCTCCCAAACTCTGTCCATTTTGGATCCTGGTGCGAACGGCCACTCCCCAGTCGGTAGTAGGACGTGAGAGTAATCATCCAATACTCTGTTGGTTGCTTCTCTCCCCCACACGCTTTGTTTGCGTCCTCCCGCTTCCGCTCCACCGTGGTGGCGTAGTCCGCGAGGCACTGGCGGCACGAGTCGACAACGTTGCGGCACGGCGTAAAGATGTTCGCGGACGTAGGAGAGGGACGGCGGAGGGCCTTGATATAGTAGGGCTGGGTGACTTGGGTAGATACCCTGAGGTGGCCGCAAATCTCGCGCCAATCGGAGTCCAATGCGGCCCTGAACGCTTCATCATCCCAGCCAGCGCTGCTCAGGGTACGGGTGGCCGACAGAAACAACTCGTCTTGGAGGATGCGCGCCGACCATGTTTCTTGCCAAGGGAGAAGGCTGCTAGTCGAAATAGCTTCGACCTCAAAGTTTTCCAAAGGTAGGCCGTTCGGGGGACCCAAAAAATGACGATTCATAGCAAGGCGGACGCTCTGGTAGTCGATGTTGAAGCCGCTTCCGTCGAGGAACTTTTGGCTGTGATGAGGGCGAGCCAAGTCAAACACGTTTGGATGAATCTTGCAGCCGCCATTGATCATACCGCCGCCTGCTGGTCCTCGAGTAGAAACGGGATGGAGCAGGGAGCAGCCCTGGCAGTACCACCAACTATGCCCGAGATCCTTCTCAAGGAGGAGCTGCAAATCTTGGCGCGCCGATGCGTCCACCTCGAGGCCCCGTCTCGCTCCCGGAAAGATGAGGCCAAAGAGAGCCTTGCAGGTCAGCGACAAGGCCGCGGCCGAAGCCGGCGGCAGGTGTTCTCGGGAGAGGTAGACAACAATGTCAGCAGGCAACTGCAAGAAGGGCGGCAGAGACGGGGCGGGCGTCAGGGACGGAGAGCGCGTCAAGGACGGAGAGCGCGTCAAGGACGGAGAGCGCGTCAAGGACGGTGAGAGCGTCAGGGGCGGTGAGGGTGTCGAGGACAGGGCTGGACGATAAGGAGGAGAGGGGTGGTTGCCGTATCCAACCGTAGCGGCGTCACCTCCAGTTTCGCTGCAAGCTGGAGGAGCATCGCGCCGTTGCCTCTTACGCAGGAACGAGAACAACTCTTGAAAACCGAAGCAACCCATT
>FTIZ01000724.1_pt1 | contig 12258 bp, 13 predicted proteins | sample 1658381 | NCBI WGS metagenome assembly FTIZ01 (sample SAMEA3914822, study PRJEB12502) | metagenome | biome: forest; material: soil | place: USA | collected 2012-03-12 | depth 0.1 m
TGGTATGGATCGCGAACCCATCGGTTCGAAACGAGGACTTGCCCATTGGCAAGTCTGAGTTCGACGGAGCGAAGCGCAGTCAATCCCATCGCTGCTCCCCACATTCCTTTGGCCCGCCCTCCGTTTACCCTTGCCGTTGGGGAATCATCTGGAAATCCGGCGCAACTCTGGGTAAATTTGCGCGTGGAGTGAGCGGCGCCTCGCGCATGTCTGGCTGGGAACACTTCAAAAAAGGGATCAAAGGTGGAGGATAAGACTTCGCTTCTCGAAGCACTGTCGCCGCGGCAAAAAGAGATTTTGCGCCTGATCGCCCAACACCATCAGGCGAAGGAAATCGCGCGGATTCTCAATATTAGCGAGAGTACGGTCAAGACTCACACAGATGAAGCGCGCCGTCGCCTTGGCGTACCGACCAGCCGTGCCGCGGCCCGTCTTCTCCTCTCTCACGAGGGCGCAGGCCCGCCGGCTTCCGTGGAAACAGGCCTCCCCCCTGAAGGAGGACCCCCGTCGAAGGCGATGGCGGACGAGGGGGCGGCGATGGCACCGTCGAACCATGAACACGACCTATCTTCCCGACGAAAATTATCTCCTGATGAGCTGGAGCGACCTGGAGGTGGCTTGGCGGATGCTGGCAGCACCCGACAAGCACGGACAGATCGAGGACACGCTGAAGACGCTGCGTTCGTTGAATACCAGGGTGGGGCCGGAAAAAGCGGTCTTTACGATGGTGGCGGCGACCGCCTGGCTGACGGACGATGGCCAGATGGACAAGGGCGAGATGGATCGTGGGCTGCGTTCACAAGACGGTTGGAAGCCCTGAGTGCGTGGCAGTGGATTGGTTTGATCGTCCTGCTCAGCGTGCTTATGCCGTTGATCGCGGGCGTTCTCATCCAGGCCGGCCACACCACTTTTCAGGCTTTCCAGGAATTCAATCGCTGATCCGGGACCGTCGCCCGGCGGGCGACGTACGGCCGACGCTTCGGCTGATTAGGAAACGGGAAATGAAAAGAGTCGAAATGGCGCGCCGCGGCGCGCAACAGCTGATTGTTGCCGAAAACGCCGTGGAAATGGCCCTGTGCGAAGTCGCTGCCCTGACCAGCGACCTGGGGCGTATGCGCCTCGACTCCAACCTGTCGATGGTGATAGGGCAAGAGGCAATGGGAGCTTTGGTCGAATCGATCACCATGCTGACGAATGCCCGTGGCGCCATGATCAAGGCGCATGCGCATCTGGATGGCGTCAAGACACAGATCGGCTGTGGTGCGGTCGCTATCGGTGATGTCGACAAGGGCAATGGCAGCGCGCCACCGAAACAAACCGGCTTCCACGTTATCCCGGCCGAACGGCCCGAAGACCGAACAGCGGCCTGATTATATGTTCTTGAACCTGGCGTGGCAGTATGGGGGGGCGATCCTGGCGGTCGCGTGCTGCGCCTACGCTCTGTGGCAGGGGGGGAGGGTCGAACGCTATGCGGCCGGCATTATTCTTGTCGGCTGGATACTGACCCTTTTGCTGCAGAGCCATTCTCTTTCCGGGCCTGGACTTTGGGTCCAGATCATAGACGGCGTGGCGCTGATGATGTTCGTCGGCCTGTCGCTATGGTCGCGGCGTATATGGACGCTGTTCCTGTGCGCCTGTCAGCTTGACACGGTCATGGCGCACTTCAGCCAAATGTCACTCCATTCCAGCCAATGGGTCATCGCCATGGTGCTGGGTTTGTGGGGCGGGCAGGGACTACTGCTATGCCTGGTGGCCGGAGTGATCGGTCATCGCCAAAGACTTAAACGGCTTGCTCAGTCTCAGGCTCTGTCGATCTGAGTTCGGCTTCCTGATCCATCAGAATGGCGCGGACGATACCGACGATGCTTTTCCGCGTCACCGATGACAGTCGTGGAAAGTGGCTCGCCATTTCCAGGCCTTCGGCGCTGGCCAGAAAACCAGACACTGTCGCTTCCGACGCGGATGCTTCTTCGGTTTCAGCCTGGACAAGACCATTGAAGAAATAGCTTACCGGCACATCGAGGACGCGTGACGCTTCGAACAGCTTGGAGGCCGATACGCGATTGAAACCGCGCTCATATTTTTGAATCTGCTGAAACGTAAGACCCAGGGCCTGGCCCAGTGCGGTTTGACTCAAGCCCAGTTCCTTGCGGCGATTGCGTACCCGGGCGCCGACATAGATATCGGTCGGATGAAGGTCTTCTGCGCTCAATAGTCGGTCCTCTTCGTTACGCTTGCAATGAGTGTCACGCTTGGCCATCCGACGCAAGCGACGGGTAGCATCGGATGTCAGTCGAACGCGCGACGGGCAAAAATCCGTTTGCCGTAAATGGCTTGTCTGTCACTTATTTTCTCAAAGCAACAGGGCTGACGACGGTCCTGCTATTTGAAGGCCTTGTTCAGCACATAGGCCAGCCGCACCCCGGCCTTTTCAAGCTGGATCTTGGCGACGTCACGCGCGGCGCGCGGATAGGCGATCGGCAGTTTGAACGGCGCCATGTTATTGGGGTTGTCGCAGGTCGGCAGGCCTTTGACATTGAGGCCCAGATAACCAATCTCGCGCGCCTTGACCGCCGATTCCGCCGCCCACAGGGCCGGATCGTCGACCTGCCATTCGGCCTTTTGTGCGAGTGTGATGTCGGCGACCAGCGCCTTGGCGAAGCGGTCGACGGAGCGTGGGCCGGCCAGTTCGGTGACGACCTGCGAATCCCAGTAGCCGTGCAGGCTCATGCTGCCGCGATCACCGGCTGCCAGGGTGACGCAATTGCCGCCATGGTCATTGTGGTCGATAGCGTGAAAAGGCTGGTGGATGTCGCCCACAAAATGGATGAGGAATTTCAAGGCGACGATCTGCTCAGCCGTCGATGTCGCGGGGCTAGCCAGTTCAGCCTCGAATTGTTTGATCTTGTCGATGACACAGTCGTGGCCGGGCGTACTCCCAGTCTGACCTTGCGATGTAGGACGAGGGCATAGCGCCGCTTCGGCTTTTTCCGCGTCGGGAATCGTGTCGGCGGCGCTGGCCGGTATATCGACGAAATGCCAGGATTGGGTGCCTCTGTAAATCGGACCATCCGGCCGATCAGTGTCGCGATACTTGTCCGCCCAGGTGGCGCGGCTGGCAAAATCGCTGTCGGTCAGCCTGTCGTGGTCTTTGCCGAGCAGAGCGGTGACGCGGGCATGAGCAATGGGCGTAAGATAGGCCCAGGCAATGTCCGCCACCACCTTGTGGCCGTCGTCGCCCCAGGCGAAGGCCTGAACCGGCGCCAGAGAGCAAGCCATAGCCAGCAATGAAAATGCAAAACGCCGCATGGCCATGGCAAAATCCCTGATAATGAAACGATCGGCACCCTAAAGGCCCGTCAGCTCCGGAACAAGGTCACCGCCGATTTATAACGGCGTAACGCATGAGACTCAGTTCCGTCCCGCGAAAGCGTCGCCGGCTCCACTGATCCAGCGATCGCGGGCCTCTTCGAATATCTTTAGCGGGGAGGCGCCCTTTTTGGTGCCCTTGGCCAGAAAGTGGGAATTGATGCCGGCTCGAGGGCGGACAGCCGCGATTTCGAGCAGGGTTTCGGTGGGGACCTTGCCGCCGATACGCTCTTCTATAAAAGGGACCTGATTGATGACTTCACCATTGTCGTCGTAACAGATCAAGGTAAAGACTAGGCCGCTGCCACCTAATACTGGCGTGGAATCAAGCAGATACCAATTGACGCCTTCACGTTCGCGCGTCCCGGCAATAAAGGCTCGCAGCTCCCTTAACGTCATGGTGGTAATATAGCCCCACAGAATCACCGGGCCGCTTGTAGCAAGGCCACGCAGCAGAAAAAAATTAATTTTTGGCAATACGGGTTAGGTGCGACGATAGTGTCATCTTGATATGATCCCAATTGTAACTATAGTCTCGAGTATGCATAACGCCCTTTGGGTAAATGATATTTTGGTCATTTCCGGTGTCGAGCAGTTGGCGCGCGTCGAGAAGCGACGTGACAGTCAAACGCTGGTTGTCGCCTATCCCGTCGTCGACGGCGATATTCCGGTCGTCGAACAGGTTTTGCAGATGTTACGCGATGACGAGGCGCCTTGGGATTGGCACCTGCTGTTTGATCTGTCGGCCTTCGAAGGCTACGAGACTTTTGCGCAATTGGAATCTTTTGCTAGAGGCTGGAGATATTTGCTGGCAGGTAACGGTGCCGATCGGCGCGTTGCCGTCGCTTCGGCAGATCCGTTGATTGCGGCGCGGTTTCGTACGGGGTGTTATCAGACTCTATTCCAGGGTCATGATTGCGCCTTGTTTGAGTCTCCCACTGAAGCCGCGAGATGGATAGCCAGCAACTGAAAGTCCTCGCAGTATTGAGCCATTCAGGGTTGCAATAAAAACGAGTCTGCGCTCGCTGGTTATTTAGGCCATAGAGGCTAGCCGCCTCCGTTGCCGGAAGAAGCTTTTTTCTTCCGGCTGCCGAACCTTCATCGGTGGAAATCGTGCTGTTCAGCGCTGATATTGCTGACCATTTTGTCATGCTGACTACGTCAGAGCATAATATGTCCTGCGGAATTCAGCCATCATGTCGCCATAGGCATCTGCCGTCCCTATGCGAGACGTCGAAATCGCTTCCCTTACCTGTGCTACACTTGCCGTCATGACTGACCGGCGCTGTTGCTGGGGCACAAAAACCTGAGGTTCGAGTGCAAGGTCCACATGTTCGAAGATTTCTTTTGTCCAGATGTCGGGCGCAGACACGAGAGCCTCATAGGGCACTGTCAGAATACGATCCGGGAACAAACGTGTCCAATGTTCGTAAAGTGCGTCTTCAGAACGGAAGTAACCGGCAATATCGGTCAGTGACCATGTCCAGGGCAGCCCGGTTGCAAAAAAAGTCCTGTAACAAGACAGCGCGCAATCGTCGGCATTGCGACGTACCCAGATAACCTTGGCTTTTGGCAGGCAATGAAGAAGCAATCCCATGAACCGCGAATGATTCAAGGTCTTATCGACGATCCGGCCCAATGGGCCGAAACGCTGTGTCACCATATCCAGATAGTCGCGGCCGATTTCGCCCCAGGGATCCGAGTGTTTTGTATCATCGATTTGATAATTCAGGGCATCCAGGGCTGACAAGCTCCCTGCTGGAATAAGCGCTTCGCGCATGAGATTGATTTCAGCGCCGTCGTGAATAGCCGAATGGCTGGTCAATATCTGTTCGACCAGGGTAGTACCGGATCGTGGCAAGCCATTGACGAAAATGACTCTTTCGCTGTCGCATCCTGATGGCTTCAGCGCGGCCAAGACGCCTGGCGTATAGTCTGCAACCACCCTGTCGGCAAAATCGGCTGTTTCCAGACGGTCAAACACTTCACGCGCGCGCTTTTGCTTCGCGCCTTCGCCATAAACCGTCGCTGCCTTATCGGGTTCGCCAGCATCGTCATATGCCTTGCCCAGGGCGTAGAGGAATTGCGGCAGAGAGTCTGGCATGGCATGGGCGATTGCCGGGCGCACAGTTTCCATCAAGGCAATGTCGGGGTCGTTCCGATCAAAGGTTTTAATCACGCTGAGCGTATACCAAGTCTGGGCGCTGTTGGGTGTTTTCGCCAAAACACGGCGAAACAGGTCTTCGGCCTTTGCAAATTCACCGAGTTGCGTCGCCAGGGTTCCGAGAAAGTGCTGGACGGCCGGGTGGTTGAGAAACTCGGGCGGCAGGCCTTCGATAACGGCTTCCGCCTCGTCCGTGTGATTGTACTTCACCAAGACGTTGCAATAGGCCAGTACCTTTTCCAAGTTTGCCGGCGGGACTTGCGATGCCAGCCGCATAGCCTCGATTTCCGTCTTGATCTCGCCGATTGTGCCGGCGAGCTGGGCAACGCTCCTCAAACGATCGGCCGAAACCTCTGCGCCGGTAATTTCCTGGATAAGGAGCGCCGCGGCGCTTCGACGATCTTTTGCCTTTAACGCTTCTATTGCGCGAATGATGGGAGCAGAAGTCGCAGACGACATGGAGAACCTTAAAAAATCAAACAAATAGCTTGAACGTATAGAGTCTGGTGGCGACGAGCATAATCATTTTTCGCTGTGACGTCAGGCATCACGGTCAAAAAAACGGCGGAAGGTCTCCCTTCCGCCGTCCATTTTACGCTTGATACAAATCCGCCGATTTAGAACGACAGGTCGAAGCCCAGGCGAACATAACGTGGCGTCTGATAGGCGACGGGCCCCTTATATGTGCCGCCGTCCTTTTGCAGATTGCTCGAACCCGACGAATTTTGACCGGTTTCGTTGGCTTCGGTCATCGCATGGAGGTCGAACAGGTTGAAGATATCCGCACGCAGAACCAAGTTGCTGCCGTTGAGAACCGTCAGATATTGCGACGGCACTTGGTAGCGCGCCGACACGTCTAGGCGATGTACGAACGGAGTTTCAAAGGCCGTACCGCGCGGAACCAGCTGACCGAAGCAGTAGTGACCCGGAGGAGGGTTATAGAAGGTCGAGATTTGGTCCGGATCGCGCGAAGGCGGAACCGGCCCCAGGCAGCCGTACTTGCGGCCCGAGATACCCGAATAGTTGAAACCGAACAGCAGGTTCTCATTGAGGGCATAGGAACCCCACAATTTAATCTGATGCGTGTGGCTATTCGGCAGTGGACCGTAGGCACCATCTTCAAAGCTGACGAGGTCGAAGTCGGAGGTGATGCCGGCGTCGGCCTGACCGGTGTCGGACTTAACGGCGCCTTCGAAGTTACCATTGTCTTCAGACCAGACGTAAGACCCTTGCAGGCCCCACTTGCCATCGAATGCACGGCTGAAGGTAAACTCCAGCGACTTGTAAATACGCGACGGCTTGGGTGTGCCGATATCCGAAGCTTTGAGGTTCAGCGTGATCGGGGTCGTTTGACCCGGCAGCGGCTGGAACAGAACAGCCTGCACGTCCGAACCAGGGTTCGAGATCAGGTACTGTGACGTACCAGACCAGATGGCCGAGCAACCCGCAATACCCTTTTGGACGCAATAAGCGTTGACGGCGGCATCGATCGCTTGGTCGTCGGCAGCGGTCAGCAGCTTACGGTAGGTCGCCGTGACACCGACCTTCCACTCGCTGTTGATGCGACGTTCCCAACCCAGGATGAACTCGTCTTCAGCCGTGGCCTTGACGTTCAGAGCCGAGATGGATGTCGGGTCGGGCGCGATACCCGCCGAGCCAACCTGACATGACAACTGGCCGACTGGAACCGACACAATGCCACGATCCAGATACAGTTGCTTACACGCGGCCAGAGCGCCGATCGTCGAGTTGACGCCCTTGATCAAGATATTGCCAAGGCCCGCGACAGGCTTACCCGTTACCGGATCTAGCGCGCCGAAGGTCAGACCGCCGCCGGCTGGCAGGAAGGACTGAGTAACATCCAGATTGTTAGAGGCGGCGCGATACGCGGTGTTCGCGGCGACCGGCAGATAGTAGCGGCCGTAGAAGCCGAAGAAGCGATCCTTCTTCTCACCGGTCGGGTCAAAGTTAAAGCCGAGACGCCATGCCTTGTTACCCTTCAGCACCGAGAAATTCTGGCCGGAAGCATCCTGTTCGACGAAATCGTCGTTGCGGTAACCGATATTCAGGTTGAGGCGGCTGCTGATATCCCAGCTGTCTTGAATGTATTGTGCGTCGTTAGCGCCGTCAAATGCGCCCCCGCCGTTAAACGTCCGGAGCTGAACATACTCTTGGCACATCGGGAGGCCCAATGTGTTAGCTGCCGTACAGGATGTCTTACGGTAGGTCCAATTCTGACCGCCGTTACGTGCCGAAATGTTGTTGAAGATAGTGTCTTCGTGATCCAAGCCGATACGGACGTGGTGCTTACCGATCAGGTTGAAGTAGAAATCGGCGTCAGCGCGATAGAACTTACGTTCTGCGTCGGAAGGCAGGTTGAACGCCGAAGCGGACTGCTTCGAAATCGTCACGGCCGAACCGACACGTGCATCCTGGACCAGCGGCTGGTCTTTGTAGTTGTTGTAGTTCGACTGCTCGAATTTCGAGTCACCATAGGCGGCCGAAATCGTGAACCAGTTGGTGATGGTGCCGGTGTAGCGGCCGACCCAGCTCAAGCCACCGAAATTCTGCTCGGCGGTCGTTTTATAAGCGCAGATCGTGTCCGGGGTCGGACAGCTCGACGACAACAGCTGCTTGCCGGTATAAGCGTTCACGGGCGGGCTGTAATCGTATTGCAGCGATTCGCGTTGTTGCTTGGTGTCGAAGGCGGTCAGTTCGAAATGGTGCTTGCTGGTCAGGTAGCCGTCGAGCTTGGCACCCCAGACTGGGTCATTATAGCGCGTTTCTTGATAGGTCGTGCCCATCGAAGTTGCACTGGTCGCCATGTAGTTCGGCGCTTGATAAATGCCGTAGAAGAACAATTTGTCCTTGATGATCGGACCGCCAGCTTCGACGACGTAATCAGAATAGTCACGGTTCGTACGCTTACCGACACCGCCGGCGACGTTACCACTTACGGTATCAGGCGCGTGACCGTAAAGCTTTTCTGGCTCAAAGTTGCCGTGCAAGGCGAAGGTAAAGTTGTTCGAGCCGGATTTCGTAACGGCGTTGACGACGCCACCGGTAGAGCGGCCGTATTCTGCTTGGTAACCACCCGTCTTGACTTCCACCGTTTTGTAGAAATCGAACGGAACCAGCGCAGAGCCGATGCCATTGACGAAGTTGGTGATGTTCAGACCGTTGACGTAGAAGACGTTTTCGCCGACAGATGCGCCGGACAGAGACGCTTGGCTCTGGCCTTGGGCAGTGGCACCCGCGCCAAAACCTGAGTCGCCGGGAACCGCCGAAGGTGCCAGCAGGGCAAGGGCCGTGACATTGCGGGCGATTGGGGAATTCTTGGTAAGGGTTTCAACGTCAACAACAGTCCCGGTCGTCGTCGCGGCGAAGTCGAGCTTCGGCTTGGCCTTTGCCCGAACGATGATCACCTGCTCGGAGTGTTGCATAGTGAAGCCGAAATTCGATTCCGAGCCCAGCACAACTGTGACGCTGTCGTCAGTGGTCGTGTTATAGCCGGAAGCGGAGATGGTCACCGAATAGCCACCAATCGGCACCAGCGGGAAACGGAAAACGCCTTTGGCGTCCGTCGTGGCTTCGCGGGTGATGCCTTGAGCGTTCGATTTAACGACGACGTGGGCGCCGGCAACCGGCTTGCCGGCTTCGTCCGTCACCGTGCCGCCAAGTGTGCCGCTGGTATAATCTTGGGCTTCGGCGTTCGACGGCAGCACGGTCGCTACAGTCGCCACCAGGGCCGGGATGGCGAAGCACGACAGGAGTGTCGTCGTCGCCATCAGGCCCGATCGCAAGGATGTTTTTTTCACTCGTTTTTCTCCGGGTTACATGAGGGTATTGGCGTACCCACCGCAGGTGCTCAGCAATGCTGCCGATGGAGAAGTTAAAACGGGCTGTTACAAATCCGTCAATGAAACGAAAAGCATTAACGGTCGTCTCGAAAATTATGTTCTAATAAAGTCACAAACTTAACTTTCGCCGCGCGACAGACCAGAATACTGTTCCACAGAGTTTTTTGCGGGCATGCACAAGGCAACCGAATGATATCGAAAATTTTTTCTAAAATATTGAAAAATAAGAACTTTAAAAGTTTTGAAAAATAATTTACGGGTTTGGCGCTTTGACGCGGCGTTTCCAATGATGTCGGGATTGTGGCGCTGATTTTGCTTGTGCCGCCATATTTGAGGCCCGGACTATAATGTGTGACGATATTTTTGCGGGTCTCAAAAATACTCAATCACCGGCGGAAAGCTTATCTAACGGCGATATTTTTGCCGCTATTACTTCCAATAAGGGCCGATTTTGACGCGATTATCTTGATAAGGCGGGAACATCGACCTGAAATGCCTCGGGCATGACGATGCGACGGCCGCGAAACTTGATCAAGTGGCTGCAGAAGACATAAAGGATGGCGGCGACCACAAAACGGTTGGACCAGCGAACCTCGTCGCGAGCGGTTTCGCTGGTGCCGATAAGCCGGTCGCGAATATCGCTGATGTGCTGGTCGATCTCGCTATTGATGCTGATCGCGCCGCGGCGTTCGGACGAAAAGATGAAGGCGTCGCCGACCTCGTCCCACAATTCGTCGCCGGTCTTGTCTTTGCAGAAATAGATGGCCTGGCTGAGCAGGTTGCTCATGCTCGTATTGGCGCGATAGCGCGAAATATATTCTGCGAGGCCTTCGTGGGTGACGTGGATCCAGTGCGCGTCGGCGGGCAGATTTATATTGTACGGGAAGACGCGTTCGCCGACCTTCTTGCCATTACTCACCACGATCGGTCCCCTGTTTACGACTCGTCGTCGCCATCGCTCTGCGTGCCTTTTTTCACGACCGGCGCAGCAAAGTCAAACCGACCGCCTTGCATGGCATCCAGAAAATCCCGTGCGCAGCCGTCAAGGAAGTCGTCTGCCAGATCGAGGCCTTCATAAGGGGTGATCGTCATTTCGCCGTGGCTGATCATATCGTGGCTTAAACTGTCGCGGACGGCGAACGCCCAGCGTGCCGACACAACACCATTATGGTGCGCGGCGCGACCGCCGATGACGGGGTTGAAAGCGAACTCGCGCAAACTGGCGATGAAAGCGCCGATTTCCATGCGGTTGGCATGGGTAAGCGTCAGGTTCTGCGTCAAGCGGGTGCCTTGAGGAATGAATTCGTACCCGGGGAGGGGGCGCAATACGGAATGGCTGGCATAGGCGCGTGCCGAATGGTCGGCAATTTCCTGGGTCAATGTGTCGATGCGGCCCTGCAGAGCGGTACGGTCGGCATCCGCCGGCATCTTGCCGGATCGGCCGCGGCCGCCCAGCTCGTCCTTCAGGCGCTTGAGCGTCGCTTCCTTTTTGCTGCGTTCGCTATTGTGATGCGCCATGTCGATCCACGCGCTCTGCTCGCTTTCGGTCAACAGAGCCAGTCCGCCGGGCCGGCCGATATCGTCGATGCGCACGCCGGTAACGGCGTCCTCACCGATCGGGGTTTCCGGGACAGCGTGACTGACTGACAGGCGGCCCTGGGACCATGGCGCCCCGGCGCCAAACAGGCCGATCAGAGGATTGTCTTCGCGCCGCTTTTTGGCTGAGCCCAGATCGGCCTTGCTCTCCGCATCGGCGCCCTTCACGCCGCCGATTGCCAAGTAATAATAGTCCTGAAGCTTCATGCCGTCGGGATAGATACGCTTGAGCAGATCGACGGCGCAACGGCGCAGACGGCCACGGATACCTGAGCCAGGCATATAGGGCACGGTGACGCGCTGTGCTCCGTAATTGACGACCATCTTGGGCAGGGGAGAGGGCTGCTCGCTGTCGGCCGGGCGGCTGCGCAGCGAGGGCAGGGTAGTCGCCAGCGGGCTTTCGGCTGTCATGACGCCCTTGAGGGTAACGATATAGGTCGAAGGCGCTGAGGAGGTCATTCAGTGTCGCTAATAGGATAAAGGGTCAGGAGGCCGTAGCCATAGGCGCCGCGCGGGCCGATGCCGTGTTCGAGGGCCTGTTCAAACAGCGCATGGTTCTGGACGGTTAGCCGTCCGCTGAATTCGCAATGGTCGATGACCAGCTTGCCCTTTTGCGGGACGCGCTTAAGCTGGCGCGCACAGGCAATATCGCCGATCGGAGCGAAGCCACAGGTTTCGGCCTTGCGCGCAAGCCAGGAAAGGCGCTGCGCATTGTCGTCTTCAGCCGGGAACAGCTTGAGCTTGCCGGATGCGGTATCGCGATATTGCGGCGATGCCGTCAGGTGAAAGTCATAATCGTTGACCGTCGGGTCGTAGACGATCGGGCGTGCCAAGTCTGCATGTGTACCGGTAAAGCTGCGCGACCTGACGATTGCCAATTCTTCTGCCAGAGCTATGCCTTTGAACAGAAAAGCACGGTCTTGCTGTGCGCCCAGGAAGGCGTTGTAGATCAGATGGTGGAAAGCCTGCGGACGTGCAAGCGTGCCTTGGGGCAGGGCCACGACCAAGTCGCGCAGTCCGCTCACGCGGCGGACGCCACTGGCTTGGCCTGGCGGGCGCGGACATTGACGATCAGGTTAATGGCGTCGAATTCAGGTGTGTTGACGTCCGGCATTTCATCGCAAAGGTCGAGAATGTCGGCGTGCTTTTCACGCATTTCGCCCAGCTTGCCGTCGACGAAACGCGTGGCGCCCGGCTGGCGAAGGCGCAAATCCATCAGGCGCTTGGCTTCGAACATGTCCGCCGGCGCCACGGTCGAAAAGGTCGCCA
>FTIZ01004056.1_pt2 | contig 12258 bp, 11 predicted proteins | sample 1658381 | NCBI WGS metagenome assembly FTIZ01 (sample SAMEA3914822, study PRJEB12502) | metagenome | biome: forest; material: soil | place: USA | collected 2012-03-12 | depth 0.1 m
AATAATTGATAATGTCCACTTCTAGACCAGGCGAGCACCTCACCATCGGCTACCCGCCGCAGGGCCGCTCCAACTCGCCCACCACCTCCTCCTCGCCAAATGACCCGCAGTCTGCCGGCAGCACCCTTCGGTCGCCCTTTGGCTTGTCCCCAGGCTTGACGCCCACCTCCAAGATGTCGGGCACCTCGCGCTCTGGCGCCGGCTCGCCCTCACACGACATGGCCGCGGCTGGACGCTTGTTTTCCAAGCGGTGAGTTGCCGCCCCGCTTCTTTCTTCTCCCCACCAAAAAGGCAAAGCACCTCTCTAACGTTGGCGTGAAACTGCAGAGCTAGAGAGATCCAAGCTCAGGAAGGCGTCCCAGGATTGCCGTTGAATCCCTGGGGCGGGCCTCCGACCAGCGGGAACTCGACTCCGCTCCGCGAGAACATCCCCGAGTCTCCCACCGATGGCTTTCCCGACTTCGCCCAGCTGCCAACCCCAGACACTCTGCCGCAGACCCGCCGCGCTCGGGCGGGCACATTGCCCTCCAGGTTCTCGCCTGGCGCCGGCAATCCCATGCTCGGCATCCCGGCGCTGGCCTCCAAGACGTCGCGGCCGAGCCCGTCGCAAACCCCTTTCAAGTCGCCCTCGCCGGGTCTCGACGCGCCTAATGACCCCTCGGGTGCATCCACTCTGCTTTCGAGGTTGCGTGCTGGCTCCATGCCTCAGAGGAGCCCCTTCGCTCACGTCCCCGGGACGAGCTCCCCGTTCGGGCCCTCCATCTTCAGCAGCTGGAACCCGACCGGCCGGGAGCGGGGCAACACCTTGGCGAGCATCGCGAGCATCGGGTCCAACGGGCCGAGTTCTCCTGCCCAGTCTCACTTTTCCCGCGAGGGAAATGCCGAGACTGACGTTCATATGAGAACCCTGGACTATCTCGGCCTGGCTGAGACTCCCCAGCCTGCTCGGGCCCAACTCGCCACCGCCCCCTACATCCCGAACTATGCCGACTTCTCCAAGGCCGCGAATCGATTCCGTTCCTACTCGGTCAACAATAAGGACAAGTATGCCGACGATGAGGAAGACGACTACGATACCGACCCCATGTCGATGATGGAGAACCACTATGCCCAGCTGCAGGACCAGCTCGCCGCTACGAACGCTGCGATCCACAATCACAACCTGGCCGTCCAGGCCTTTGCGACTCAAGCGGCCGTCAACCGACCCCGTGCTCGGACGGCTGGTGTCTTGGACAACCCGGGGTCCCGCCTCCTTCGCAATTACCTACCGACGCCGTCGAGGCTTGACAATTCCTTCACGGCCGCCGAGATTCAGATGCCAGACGAGAAGGCCTTCGACGACCTCCCGCATGCCGTCGCCGGTATGTCTCTTGGGCGGTCCAACAGCCGCAACAACGGCCTGCTGGGCGCGGACGAGCAGGGCTTGGAAGGGCCGACCAGTGCTCTGTGGCTCGGCAGCATCCCGACCTCCACCACGACGTCGACTCTGACCGAGATGTTCAAGTCGTACGGTCCCATAGTGTCGGCCCGAGTCTTGACCCACAAGAGCTGCGGATTCGTGAACTTTGAGCGCGTTGATAGTGCAATGGCCGCCAAAGCCACCATGAACGGAAAGGAGATCTTTCCCGGTGCCGGGCCGATCCGCATCAACTTTGCGAAGCCGCCTTCGAGCACTGGCACACCCGGCCACGACGGGGCCATTCCTTCGCCCAGTCCCGACCCGTTCTCAAAGGGCCACGAGAACGGCCAAGGCGGCGTTCCCGTGTCTGCTGAAGCCGGGCCAGCTCCCATCACAGGCAACATCACTCCTACTCTGGCACCCCTCGATGAGATGACCGGAGATATCCTCGAGATTGTCCAGCAATTTGGCGCAAACCAAGACGACAGCTTCCGCATCTCCAGGAGCCTGCAGCAGGCCATCCAGTACAACGCCTTTGTCGACGAAATCCCGCCCATCAAGGAGCCCGCCCATACCAGGATCCACGACGCTCCCAAGCTGAGGGATATTCGCAAGAGGATCGACAACCAGTCGCTGTCTCAGCAAGAGATTGAGAACATCGCCATCGAGATGCTCCCCGAGATTGCGGAACTCGCTTCCGACTACCTGGGCAACACGGTCGTCCAGAAGCTTTTTGAGCACTGCTCGGACAGTATCCGGGACTCGATGCTGGCTGAGATCGCGCCTCACATGGCCGAGATTGGCGTGCACAAGAACGGCACGTGGGCTGCCCAAAAGATCATCGACGTCTGCAAGACGCCGCAGCAGATGACTCTGATTGTGCAGCACCTGCGCGCCTACACCATCCCCCTGTTCTTGGACCAGTACGGCAACTATGTCCTGCAGGGATGCCTCAAGTTTGGCGCGCCCTACAACGACTTCATCTTCGAGACTATGTTGGGTAGGATGTGGGAGGTTTCTCAGGGCCGGTACGGAGCTCGCGCCATGCGGGCTTGTCTGGAGAGCCACCATGCCACCAAGGACCAACAGCGGATGCTGGCGGCCGCCATTGCCCTGCACAGCGTGCAGCTGGCCACCAACGCCAACGGCGCCCTGCTGCTCACCTGGTTCCTCGACACCTGCACGTTCCCGCAGCGGCGGACGGTGCTGTCGCCTCAGCTCGTTCCCTACCTCGTTCACCTGTGCACGCATAAGGTTGCGTATCTGACGGTCCTGAAGGTGATCAACCAGAAGGCGGAGGCCGATGCCAGGGACACCATCCTCAAGGCGCTCTTCTTCACGCCCAACGACCAAGTCCTGGAGGCCATCCTCAGCGATCATGCCTGTGGCGCGACCCTGATCTTCAAGGTCCTCACCACCCCATTCTTCGATGAGACGATCCGGAGCCAGGTTGTCGACACCGTCAAGTCCGTCCTGATACGCATCAAGGCACAGCCAGGGCAGGGCTACAAGCGGCTCATGGATGAGGTCGGCCTGTCGACGCGGGGCAGTGGAGGTGGCGGTAGCGGCGGTGGCGGTCCCCGCGACCATGGCAGCGCCGAACGGCAACGCCCTGGCTCCCGGCAGACCGGCAACCCCCAGCACCATCACCAGCAACAGCAACAACAGCAGCAACACGCTCAGCAAGCTGGACAATACGGTGCCGGCGCCAACGTACAGTTCTACAACCCGCTCAACACCGCCGCGGGCGCCGCCGGTTACGACATGGGCTTCGGCATCCCCCGCAACGAAGGCGTCGACCAGTTCCCCGCCTTCAACGCCCAGGGGCCCATGTACAACACCCCCACCCCACCCCAACAGATGGGAATGGGTTTCCCACAGGGCCACATCCCCCGAGGCACCGCGCCGCAAATCAACAACTACTTCCCCGCGATGCAGCACCCCTACGGCGGCAACTTCCAGAACGCCAGCCCCTCCATCGACCCCTACCGCGGCCAGCCCATGGCCAACGGCAGCCCCATCCCGCCGCCCGCGCTCCCAGCCGGCCAGGCCCCCGTGTTTGCCGCCGCGCCCGGGTTCGGCATGATGCCCCCGCCGGGCATGTATCCCGGGTATGGCGCGCCGATGCAGGGCGCTGGCGGGTATGGCATGCAGCAGGAGCAGCAGCAGGGCGGTGCGGGGAGGCCGCGGGGTAGGGCAGGAAGGAGTCCGCAGCCTGATGGACGGCAGCGTCGGTAGTGGGACTGGGAGCGGGTTAAAAGGGAGGTGAAGGAAGAGAAGAGGGTTGGGGGATATGGCGTTTTTCTTTTGGTGTGTTTTTTTTGCTTCTCTTCTGTCGGATTGCTTGTTTTGAAGAAGATTTTTCTGGCCGCTTGCTCGAGAGGATGAAATGATTTGTGAGCAGCAGCAGCAAGTGATGATTGATTTATTCGGGGCTGTAAAAGATAGATGCCTCGTGGCCACGGGACGGACTCACACGACAACCCCTCGAGCGAGAAATGAATGATCGGATGGACGGATGGATGGATTTTGGCTTGCCGGAGGAGGAGGCAGAGGAGGAGGCAGAGGAGGAGGGCGAAGAGAACAGATTCGCAGCAGAAGCAACGGAAGCAACACGGTTTTTGGTTTGGTTTCAGCGGACGTGTGTCCCTCCCTGCCCTTCTTTGTGTTGGCAACGCTGGCGGGTCGGTTGGCGGTTACGGGTCCCTTTGAACTGGAGCCGTCTCTGGTTCTTTTCTTCTGCTTCGTCTTGATCTTTTGGGCCTTTGGTTTTGGCTGGCTGGCGGGCGGGCGATGGGGGATCTGGTCGGTTGGGGAGAAGGGAAAAAGGGGATATACTTCTTATTTTTTTATTTCTAAGTGGTGTCGAGTTTCCTTCTTTTTCACTTTGTGAGACACATTGAGACAGACAGTTCGGACTCGCACTCCCTCCTGCTTTTTTTTACTTTCTTTCCTTCTCACTATACTGTTGCTCTGCATTGCATCACATTGCATGGGATGAGCAAGTTAGAGAGATGTCGGTGGAGATTTTTTTTCGAAAGAGGAAAACAGGCTTGGGGCTTCATGCCTCTCTCCCTCTCATTCGTCTGTTAGCCGTGGCTGCAGCAAATATTACGAAAATTGATGTGGGGGAACGGAACGCTATATTGGTTTTTATTTGGTTTGATGTAGATGTTGGATAAGGAGGAGGAGGAGGGTGCGGTGGTTGGGTTTACTCGCTTCTTGTGTATATAGATTCTTTTTATTTGAGATTGTTTGACGATTGATGACTTTCGCTTTTTATCTTTTTTTCATGATGGTGGATAGTGGTGCGGGTTATGGTGAGCCTGAATTGGGGTGGGTTCTCGACCTTTGTTGATCAAAGGAAGACCTAGGATGGGCTGGTAAAAACGATATGATACAGGAGAAGGAGTAGAGGATAGGGGAGAGTAGGGCAAGATGGGAGGATGGATGTTGCTCACCACCCCCGTGGCGTGAGTTGTATGACATTTATGAGAGTGCTACAGACTTGGACATATTAAATCTCGGTGTCCTGCTGCTACTCTTCCCTAGCCACCCGTCTTGTCTCTTTTCAGCTGCCTCGCATCTGGGAGGGATGTGAAGATGTGTAGGACTCAACTAGATTAGTGGTCCAAAATCTCTTGGTTCAAACTGAGTTCGATCGGGGCTATCTTCTTGCGTGTATCCAGCTCTTTTTTGGTCACCATCTCGACTGAATCCAGAAGACATTCGTTCGCTCTTGAACCTCACCGTCGCAGCTCAGCAGGGAGGCAAGGCAGTCTGATATTGTCCCTGGCAGAGCCCAGCACTCTCCCACAAAACCCCTGCCTCTCACACATCACTTCACAGCAGCGGGTATGGTATCAGACACCATTGATCACAAAATGCCCATATATTTTATACACTCTCGCTTCCGAGGCACTGACTGGATGTAAGGAGGAGAAAGGTATGTGCCAACGAACATCCTTCCCCCCAAGACCGCCCGCCGCATCCCAGCAACGAAGAATGCAGCATTCCAGTCCAGTCCAGTTCAGTCTCGGCCCGTCCAAAAACCAAGGGAGCTTCGTAGCAAACCAGAACAAAAAAAACAATCTCAGAAGAAGAAGCGCACAAATTTGCCTGCCCATATTCGCACCATCTATCTAGCAATAGAGAGAGGCAGGCATGCCCGCCAGACAAGGGTCTCCAGTCTTCTCTTTCAACCTGTCCTTCCCTCCCAGACGCAAAACCCATCACCCATGTCATGCAGCCACCTTTAAGCAAACCCCTTCCCCCCTGCTTCAGAAACAGTCTGATAGAACGGATACCAGGCCCGACACAGTCCCCAAGAACAACTTCAGTCGTATTAAATCGGCGATAGGGTAGAGAGGCAGCGAGGTAGGGGTAAGAGATATAGGTCGGTAGGTTGTAGGCATGATCCATCCATCCATCCAGCGGCGGCAAGAAACCCGCAAAATCAAGTCCCATCACGCAGACAGACTTAAGACTAAACTGAGCAACCCACCACCACCACCACCAACCAACCAGCTACCAAGAAACAAGAAAAGGAAAAAAAAACCGAAGAAGCCATGCCCATCCACCCCCAAAACACCCGTCCCAAAATCCGAGACAGCAATGCTCTGTTGAAAACCGAGCAAACAAAAGACAGATCCCAACTCCAGGCCCAAGCACCATCCAGCCAGAGCCAGCCAGCCATGACTGAAAAATCAGAGGGAAATGTGAGGGACGAGACGATGAAAGGACTTTGCTATCGCTATTGACACATGGTTTCTAAGAAGGAAAAAAGAAAGAAAAAAACACTGAGAAGAAGAGAAATTCGCTTGACCGGACTGTATGTCTCCCTCGTGCCAAATTTGCCTCCCTCGCCTCGCCCGTTCTGTTTTGTTGGCGATGAGGAAAGGGAAGGGCGCGAGGGAAGAGACAGACTTTGGAAGCCGGATCGGATCGCGATTGGTATGTTCAGATCGCAAAGAGCTGGCGGGCCAACCTCAGATGATAAAGAGGCCGACCGGATCGATATGGGATCGAAGTCGTGTCGCCTGCCTGGGGGCCGCGACAGATCAGATCGCGGTGGTGAAGGGACGTGATTAGTCGTGACGAGCAAAGGGCTGGGGGAGAAGAAAGCCTATCCGGCCTTGATCCCAGTCCATGTGACGCCCTTGGTCCCTTTCGATTCGCCAATCAAGAGTGGCCACAAGATAGATAGCGTGGTCCCGTGTGGCACCTTGCCGGTGATGGAGAGCTCGATTCGTTTTTTGCGTGCCGACTTTTGTTGTTGTCGGTCGAAGCTGCGTCGAGCCTATAAAGGCCATTCGTCCATCCCAAGGCACTCCGCAGCATTGACGCTAGCTGCCCAGACGCCACATCCACGAACCGTAGCTCACTCCATGTCGATGGACTCGCCCTCGCCAAGCGCCTTTTCTCCATCACCGCCCGCCTCAAGCACGACGGGCTCGTCGCCAGAGATAGCAGCCGCCTTCGTCGGAGTGGCAGGCACGCTTCCGTTCTCGATCTGAGCAGTCTGCTCCAGCGGCAACGGGGCAGCGGGGGATTGGTCGCCTTGGACGGGCGTCTTCTCGCCTTGGGTCATGGCGGGGACGTCGTCGGTCGTCGCGGGGGAGGCAGGGCTCTTCGCCGCGTCAAGGTCCGTAGCGCTGTGGTCGACGTCCATGTTGGCTGAATTGTCGGACTCGGGATCCGGGGATTGGGAATCGGTGAGGTCGGGAACCGTAGCAGCGGCCTCTTCGGCCGGGGTGGTAGGCTTCGGGAGCGGCTGCTGCTGGGGAGTGGCCGAGGCCAGGAGCCGGCGGATGGTGTCGGTCATCGACTCCGCCCTGGCGAGGATGGCGCGCAGGCTCTGCTGGTCCATTTGGCTGAGTTGGGCGTCCGCCAAGTGGCCAGGATCAGCGCGACCCATAATGTCAATAACAGAAGGATCGGCGTGGGACTGTGGACTGTTAGTACGAGGCTGGGCCAGCGAGAAGGTAAAATAACTTACAACCATGGCATTGATGAGGGTGGCCACGCCATCGTCTCTGGAGCCTCCGAGCTGCGCCAGGTTAAGGGCAGCCCGTTGCTCCTCCAAAGACCTCGTCTCAAGCGGACGCGGCACAGGTGCAGCTTTGGGAGCCTGTGGTTTGGGGTTGGAGTGATGGCGGAGACTACAGACAGAACATTAGTACTTGCTCACAATGCAAAAAGATTGAGAGAATACTCACTGTGAGAGAAAGTCCAACTTAATACCCTTCTCAGACAGTCGGACAGTCCGGCCATAGGTCTCGACATCTCTCCAGCCGCTCTCATTGTCGCTGTCATCAACGTCAATGTCGACATAGCCATTGTTGACGTAGCCCCGAGTGAAGGTGGGCCTAACGACCGGCGCGTCCTTGATCTTGCGATGCTTGTGAGCCGGTCCAAGAACGCCAGACCGCGCGACAAGAAGATCATCGGCATGGAGCGGGCACTTCCAGGTGCGCAAAACAGGCGGAATGGTGAGCGGGGGATCCAGGCAGTCGAGGTGCCAGAAGATGCCACAGACGCTGCAGGGGATAATGATGCGATCAGCGCCGCCGCCAGACTTTTGGCAGCTGTGGCAGATCACCGCATTGCCCTCCGCGTCGCGGATGCGGTAAAAGTCGGGGGCCTGGTCCTCGTCGTTCTTCTTTTTCCTGTGGCGGCTGTCAGCAGGCTGAAAACAATCACATAGTGGTAAGGAGGGAACAAGGAAAGGGCAAGGACTAACCGAGGAGCGGGCTTCACGGCATTGGCGATCTCCTCATACTCGCCGTCGACACCGGTGCGCACACCCTCAAAGCGGTCACGCACAGGACCCGGCAGGCGAAAGGCGCTTGAGTTCTTAGCGTCGAGCTTCTCCAGCATTTGGGCGAAGGAGCCATCGTGAGCGGGGAGGCGGGCAATGTCGCGGTTGGTGCGGCACACGTTGCAGAACCACTCGACGGGCATGGCATCGTGCCTCAATACCGGATCCACACAGTTGAAGTGGAATGAGCGGGTACAACCGTCGCAGCAGATCAGCTCGCCGTTGCCGCCGCACGACGAACAATAGTCATCGTTGTCATCCTGTGTGGAGGTACCGCGTCAGTAAATCCAGAGCCTAAGCAGGGGTGGTGACGAGTTTCGCGGCACATTTCGGGGAAACGGCAAGCCAAGCGTAGGCGTGGCCGCATGCCACTAAAATTGCCTATCGTTTTTTTCTTGGGGAGGTTGGGGGTCAGAGGGTGAACCCTGGGCTAGGGAAGAGCGCCTTGACCCCAGATCACCCCCGACCATGATAAAAAGACAGCTTGAGAGGAGGAAGGGCGCAGGGAAGGGAATGAAAACGAGAATGGTTTCGTACCTCACGGGGTGCATTGCCCACAGGACTGCTGCGCTCGCCGCTAGGACGAGGAATGCCGGCGGACGTCCCGTTCTTCTTCTTCATCGGCCTAGACGGATAAAACCATTAGCTAAAATCGCCCTGCTGGAAAACTCTGTCTCGACTCGGCGATGCTTACGAGTTCTTAACCCGGAGCCCGGTCCTGGGCTTCTTTGCCGGCCGCAGAGCTGGCGTACCGGCACGTGAGTCGGCGGCGGTGGAGGCCACCTCGGACCCTGGGAAGTAGGCAGCGGTCGGTGATGGTTGGTCCTCCAGATCATCGTGCGTCCGCTTGAGCGCGGAGCGCGTGCTCCGTCCCTCTCTCGGGGCCGGGGTCGGGCGAGCCAGAGGAAGAGAAGTGCGCGACCGGGATGCAGGGGCCGTCGCGGGAGTCGTCGGCCTGACCGGCTCCTCGGCCTCCTCCTGCTCCTGCTCGGATGCAAGCTGCGACGAGTCGTCTCTGATGTCGCTGATGGAGAAAGACTGGTTAGTCACCATGCGGGCCTGGCGACGCAGGCGAAGCTTCGGATCTTTCGGATCGATCTTGCCCAGCTTGGTGGCAAAGATGAGCGTCGGCGTGCCAGACTTGTTGCCCTTCTTGGAATTGAGACTGGGGAACAGGGGCGAGTCGACGACAGCAGGCATCTCATAGGGTTGCTCCTCGGCGAGCGCGACGGAATGGTCGACGGCGGCGGGGGATTGCCGCTGCGACGGCTGCGAAGAGGAAGTAGCAGCAGCGGCGGCCGGGAGACGGGCGCGCGCAGTGGTGGTGGTGGAAACCGCGGACGAGGGTCGGGAGGGTGACACGTTCCGGCTCTTGCGCGGTGCGTTGGACCGACGCCGCTTGGTGGCTGTGATTGGTTGGGGCGGCACAGGGCTGGTGCGCGAGGGGGTCTCATCAAACCCCCCGTCCTCCCCATCCTCTGGGCCATCCTCCGGCGGCGGCGACAAAGAGCGCGCGCTGGAGAGGGAAGAAATGCTGGACACGGAGCGCGCCCGGCCCCGCTTCCTCGAGGGCGTTTCTGCATTTGACTTGCCATTCACGCCGTTGGCGGCGGCGGTCATCTTGGTCGCTTTTGCCGATGAGGTCGCCGCCGAGTGCTGCTTGCCGCCAGTTTTGCGCTTTTTGCGCCGAGGCAGCTCGGGTTCGGGCTCGGCGTAGTCCCGCTCTGGCTCTGGCTCCGGCTCAGCTTCAGGCTCGGGCTCTGGAGCTTTCGCCGGTCGCTCTCTCTTCTGGGATTTGCCGGCGTCCTCACGATCGAGTCGATCGAGCCGCAGAGTAGACGTGTCGAATTTGACCAGGCTGCCGTAGGGTGCGCGCTTCGGCTTGTGTGGCGTGGAGCGGCTGTTGGTGGCAGGCGGCACGAAGTAATGCCAGGCTTTGTTGTCTCGCTTGCCCTCCTTCTTCTTGACCTGGATGAGGCGGGCAAATTCCTCGAGCGTGTCGGCGTTCGCAGTCTGGAGCAACACCTTCTGCATCGTGTTGAGAAATTCCTGGTTGGATGAATTTTCATCGTAGAGGGTGCGCAGGGCCCAGGCTGTGGGGTACCGAAAATGAGCGAGTGCCTCGTCCACGGCGGCCTCCACCACCTTGTCGATGAACTCTCTCTGGTCGACTTGCCGCGAGCCCGCACCTGCACCGGCGACCGGCTGTTGCAGCGGCGCTGTGCTCGCCCGTGACACGCTCCGGCGCGTCCTGGACTTTTGCGCCGTGCTTGTTCCCGGGGCCCACTCCTCGTCGTCCGTCTCGCCTGAAGTCATGGAACGACGCGAGCGCTGTGCTGCAGCTGCTGCAGCTACCGGCGTGCGAGGCTTGAGGTCCTCCTTGTCGGCGGGCTCGTCCTTGTCCCCCTCGTTTTGGTCCTCCGTCTGTCCATCGTCGGCCTCTTCCTCTTCGGTCTCGTCCTCCGTCTCGTCCTCTTCGGGCGCGGGCGCAGGCGGCGGTGCAGGCACTGGCGTCGCGGGCACCGAGGACTTGGGCTTTATGATGACGATCTTTCGGACGAGCGGCGCTTCAGGGGCGGCGGCCGGAGGTGGCGCGGTCTTCTTAAAAATGCCAACCTTTGGCAGCGTCCCCAGCGGAGCCATGTTCTCGAAGACGCCCTGCCGCACGAGGCCGGCGTCCTGGTAGCTGGCTTTGACCTGTACGGGGGGCTCGAGCCAGCGCTGCATGAATGTTTTTTGTCCCTCGATGCCGTTCGCACCGCCGCTGCTGCTGCCGGTCCCGCTGACTTGAGCCCTCGACGCCGACGCCGACGCCGAATCGGTCGTTCCGTTTGCCGCTGCTGCTGGGATCTGCGGACTCGAGAAGCGCGATCGCGTGGCCCGCGTGTTGGACGAAACCGTATTGTGTGCGGACATGGTGTTGGGAGTTGGGGTGCAGGCTGCACCGGGAGCTGGAGCACGAGTGGGAGGAGCAGGCTCGCCCTCGTCCACGCAGCTGGCCCCCTTCTTTGATGGAACCAACAATCCGTCTTCTCGCGCCTGTGCAAGCCGGTCAGCATCGCTGCAAAAAAAGAAAAAAGGGGGGGAGCTCGAGCTGCATACCGTTCTGCCGTCCTACGACATGAAGCAGTGCGAAAAAGTCGCGTCTTGGACGCTTTTCTTTGGTGGTCGAGGTCGGTGCTGGGAAAAGCGCGGGAGGGAGAAGGGAGCGATCCTAGCTTTCCTTGCTCCGGGGGGCGCTGCGGTGTAGGCGACCGACCAGGGGGCGTGGCTGCACCGAGCGATGCTCTGCTGCTAATAAGCTGCCCGTGTGTGCCTCTCGCCAGAGAAAGACGCAAAATTGGCACCGATCAACCCCGGACTTTTGTCAGCTTCTCTCGAGACGCTGCTCGAGAATAGAACTCGGCGATTCCTGTTCTTGTTCTGGATGCTCTGTTTGATGTTCTCCGGATGAGTCGCCGTGATTATTTGGGTCTACCCCTGAGTGCCGCAAAATACGCCGGTCGCGACGCGTCTTCCACTTCCTTTTATTTTTTTTTCTTGCCGACTCGAAAAAAGATCTGGATGAGTTTGCAAGTGTGGGTGTTTTTGAAAATTGGAAGAAGGCCGCGAGTGGAAATGGGAGTGGAAGTAGAAGGCGATGAGTGAGGAGCAGGAGGAAGGGGATTTTTTGAAAACAGTTGACTTTAGGGGTTTCCGGCGTCAGGGGGGAGCAGAGCAGAGGGGGGAGGGGGCTTCTGTTTTTCTGTTTTGGCACCTATTGTTAGCAACACCACAATAGCGAACAATAAGGTCAATAGGTTGGCTGCAAGGCTGCAAACCACCGGCTGGCACACAATACAATGCCTTTGAGAAAAACACTCTTCAATAACTGAATGAACAGTCGGCCGACCATGCCTGGCCAGGCAGCCCTCCCATGTCCACGATGTGAGCCTTCACGAGTTCATGACATGAGCACACACTGCTGCAGTCACAATGACTCGCACAATGCCATTTTCTCAGCATTTTTGGGTGGGTCACAGCACCTAATCCTGATTTC
>FTIZ01751725.1_pt1 | contig 12246 bp, 11 predicted proteins | sample 1658381 | NCBI WGS metagenome assembly FTIZ01 (sample SAMEA3914822, study PRJEB12502) | metagenome | biome: forest; material: soil | place: USA | collected 2012-03-12 | depth 0.1 m
TGCGGAATGCAATGTTTCTGCTCTCTAGTTTTGAGGCTCTCAGTCACCCTCTTCAGCCTTCGGTGGCACGCTCCCAGCTCGAGGTGGGCCCCCTTTCGGTGGCCCTCCTTTTGGTGGCGGCGGCAAAGGCGAGCTCCCCCGGCTCGGCACGTTATCCAGCTCCCGGCTCTTCTTCTCCTGCTCTTTGAAGTAATCATCCATGAGGTTCGGCGCGCCGTGATGAGGCCGCTCCTTCTTTTTACTCCTCGGCGGAGCGCTGGCCGGCGCAGCCTGCGCATCCACCATCTGCGCCGGCACCAGAAAGTCCGCGGATGAAGATGGAGGTGGTGACGTGGCAGCAGCGGGCGGGGCAAAACCGGACGGCGAAGCAAACCCGGCGGCTGGGACAAACCCGGCCTGCGAAGCGGGACCACCAGCGGAATCTCCATCAAACATGGTCTCCCCAGGCCCATGCACCGGCTCACTCAGTGGCGCGGGCAACCTGTGCAGCGCCCCGTATCCCAGCACGCAACCCAGAGCGCCCTCACCACCCCAGTCGCGGCTCGGCTGGATGGTCACCTCGCGGGTGACGTTGTATTCGTTGTTGTAGACGTAGAGCCGCAGCGGACGGCCGATGTGGTCTTCGACAAGCTCGCTTAGGCCGCCCTCGCCATGTAACACGCCCTCGGGGGTGCCCAGAATGTAGTCGCTGTAGGGAAGCAGGCCGGCGGCGTCGGCGGGGGAGTTGGCCGGCACGTCCAGGACGTGCCAGATGTTGGAGACCACCGAAAGCGGGGTCCATTGGAGGGTCAGGCCGAGCGAGGCCGTATCGACGGGGACTGGGATGTGCAGAGCGCGCGTTCGTTGACCCTGTGGGAGAGGCTGGGTTAGATGTCGGTGTTGGCTTGGGAACGGGAGGGGTTAGGTAGGCACATGCCTTTGCGCTCCAGAGGCCGAGCATGACGGAGCTGCCGGCGCAGTTGCGCACCTCTTGGGCGAAGAGCACGGGGTCGGAGTCGTCCTGGATGGTCAGTCAGCTTCTCGGGGTAGAACATAGCGAGTCTGTAAGTCCGTACAATCATGCGCCCGTTGATGCCCACAACGAAGTCGAACCACGGCTCGATGGCGAGCTGCAGGTTGGAGTTGCGCAGCACTTGGAACCCAAACGTCCCGTGGTTCTCTTTCGCGGCCGGAACCGGTTCGCCATCCAGCCGCGATATAAATCGGTTGAGGGCGTTGAACATTGCGCCGGCTCTCGGTATCTGCCTGGTTGTACGTGTGTTGCTGTGTTGGTGTGTCGGAGGAGGACAAGGTTGTTGAAACAACGGTCATGGCCTGGAGCTTCGAGGTTACACAACGTCGCTGGATTACCGTATTCGTATGTATGCAATGATACGTCGTCAGTCATGGTGGGGTGATGCTAATTCAGTGGATCCTCGGCCCCTGCTGCAGGTTATCTTGGCAGGCGACCACCTGTAATTTACAGACCGGCTTGTATCCAATCTCAACTCTTCACCGTTCACCTTTCGCGACGACAACAGCGACAACGTTCCTAGATTTTCTAGATTTTCTGGCACCACGTTCAAACGCATTGGAACGAAGAAGGATCTTTTGTAGAATACACGCCGTCAGCCGCTCATATACCCCAAAGCAGTCAGGAAACCCGGATTTTGTCATGCTACTCCGGCCGGTCGAGGGCACGCTGCCTCTCACTGAACGATGCCACCACTACGACGACATCAGTGAAGTCCCTCCCCATCTTCAAAAGCATGTTCGCCCATAAGTCCATTTAGTATCGTTGTCTACGTGTGGTCTGACAGTCTGATACTCCCAGGTACTGGCACCAACGTTACTCCATCTTCAACTTCTACGACTACGACATCCGCTTCACAGACGATGCCTGGTTCGGCGTGACCCCTGAACCGGTCGCCACGTACTCACCCCCCTCCTCCGCCGTCTACTCAACTCCCGCATACTAACTCCCTCTCCAGTCAAATTGCCAAAGACATTCGCTCCCACAACCGCTCGACGCCTCTCAAAGACACCATCATCGACCTGTTCGCTGGTGCCGGTGGGAACACCATCGCCTTTGCCCTCTCTGAGAAATGGGCCCATGTCATCGGCATCGAGAAGGACGCCGACACGCTTGCCTGTGCCCAGCACAATGCTGCTGTCTACGGCGTAGCAGAGGCCATCACCTGGGTGCACGGTGACTGCCTCGACTTCCTCTCCCGTCTCAAGAGCAAGGGCAAGAGGAAGGGGAAGCGGCTGGATCCATCGCTCCAGGTGGACATGTCCAAGACGGTGCTGTTTGCCTCGCCGCCCTGGGGAGGCGTGAGTTACCGCGACCAGGACGTGTTTGACCTCAGCACCATGGAGCCGTACAATCTCGAGACGCTGCACGAAGCCTGCCGGCCCATGGAGCACGTGCTGTTTCTACCGCGGACGAGCGATCTGCGACAGATTGCAGAACTGGTGCCTGAGGAGGCGGAAAAGATCGAGGTGGTGCAGTACTGCATGGAAGGCGCGAGCAAGGCGTTGGTGGCGTATATGCCTCCCCAGTGATCCTAACGGCGCCGAGTTTTCCAGCTCTCTATATCTCGACGCGCTTACAGGCCTTACTACAAAGCCCTGACGATACTCCTCTCATCAAACACATCCTTCACCAACCCCGCCACACACCCTTCCCAATCCACTGGCGCCATGGCATAAGTCGACTCAAAGGCATAGATGCTCAGCTGGCCAAAGAACGGCCTGAGCACCTTGGCGACCAGCTCATCCTTCCTCTCCATCCCAACCTCGTCGCTGATCCCGCCCGGCGTCCCCAGCAACGGCCGCCGCTGCCCGCTCGACGAGCCCACCGTGGCGTGCACCACCGCCTCGCCCACACCACCACCCCCCAACCCAACCGCGCCGAGCTCCTCACACACCTCATCCACCAACGCCACCGGCTGATAGCCCCCGCCCTGCGGCCTGTACACGGCATCGATCGTATCCGTCACAAACAGCCACTCGTGCAGCTGGAACTCATCCGGCGCGACACACACCAGCAGATCCAGCAGCTTGCACGCCTGCATGACCGAGGCGTTTCCGTACGTGTCGGACGCGGCGCTGTGGTCGGCGGCGACGACCGACGCGATGGCGGCGTGCAGCTCGGCGTTGACGACGGGCCACAGCGGCGCCAGGTGGACGGCGCTCGTGCGCAGCACCAGCGCGCGCAGCAGCATGTACACTTCGGCGCGGGTGGTCGACGACGGCGACGACGTGGCTGTGGCGGCGAGCAGCTCGGTCAGCTTGTCCGCGACGGCGGGGAGGTCGGCGACGAAGGCGTCGGCGCCGCACGCCAGGACCAGCGCCGCGATGCGCCGGAGCGTGAGCTGTGTCTTGCGGTCGGCCTCGAGGCGGGCCGAGGTTGCGCCCACGCCGAAGACGATGCCCGCCGTCGTCGGCGGGGTGATGCGCGCGAGGAGGTCGGGCATGCGCTCCTTGTCGGCGACGGCCCATTGCTTGAGGAGGGGCAGCCAGCCGGCGTGGACGAGGGGGATGCTGGAAGAGAAGAAGCGCGGGTCGTTGAAGGCGTCCGAGACATCTTTTTTCCACGACTTCTGGTTGTTCGGCAACCGGGAGAGTTCTTGGATGAGGGTGAGCATGGTCTTGGAGACGGTGTCGGGGAAGGACTTGGAGCGGAGGGCCGGGCCGATGACGTTGGTAGAGACGGCTGTTGCGGCTGTGAGGATGCGGTCGTTCTCTACTAGGATCTTGGGCAGGTTGGGCACGATGGCGGAGAGGATGCCGACAACATCATCAGCTCGTTCCGCCGGGAGTCTGGTTGCAGATGGCTGCTGAAGTACTCCGCTGGGCCGCTTCTCAGAGACACCCGTCGATCCTGAAATGTCGAAGCTGGTTGGGCGAGTGGTAAAGATGGCCGTGAGAAGCCGCAGGAACAAATCCTAAAACGCAGTTAGTTCACACATTTCGAAGGTGTTCCTCTGTCTCAAGGACCTACCGCTAGTTCCCGGCGCATCTTTCGCTGCTCCCCAAAATTGGTGTTGTCAACCTTCTCGCCTAGGATCGCCGCAAACTCGAGTAAGCTCGGGAGCGTCTGTCGGTGGGGGAACGGGTTGCCAAGCAGATCCTTGAGGAAAGCCGTGCAGTCCTGCCATATCTCGTCCATAGTATCGTCTTCCAAAGACCGAGTGTAATCCACCAAGAAGATGACGAGGTCTGCATCCTGCAACTCAATGGTGAGTGTCGATCTCCTGGATGGGTCAAGAGCGCTAGGGTTGGTGCGACTGTATATCGCATTGAACAGGGCCGGAATGGTGTGCTTTGGCCGTGACCCGTCGAGCGCCGGGAGCAAGTTGAACACCTCGGCGGCCTTGGACACGTCGGCGTTGTCGAGCGCACCCCTCCATATCCCAATCACCGTCTCGAGACACTCGAGTGTTTCAGCAGCAAAAAGGTGCTCCAAAAGCCTTCGAGCCCGGTTCCTCATACGGAGCGAGGTATAGATGAGCGAGGCTCCGGATGTGGCATCTTGCCCTGCCGCGTCGCTCCCTTGGCCCCAGGACCAGATGGTGAAACAGATACGAACGGCGTCCTGGAAGGCGAGGAGGACGGTAAGCCTGTCGTTCGCCGTGGCGCTCCGCGTCTGCGGGGCATCAGACGAGAATACCCCCGATACCATGTTGCCGAAGAAGCCTTGAGGCTGGTCTGGACTCTTGACAACCTGGGCTCTGGCCTCTTCAGCCAGTAGCCTGTCGTGTCCATTGGCCAGGACTTGCTCAAGGCCGTTCAAGAGAGAGATTAACGTGGTTTCGGGTCCAGCAGCGCCGTGCGACGTGCTTGGGTCGGTAGTCCTAAATAGGCGCTGGAGGCTGTCGAAGGTGGTGCCGACCTGACGACAGAGCGTCTCCACGAGGGGAATCAAGACCTGAAAGACTGAATCCGTGTAAAGCGGAAGGCATTCGCTGAGAAACCCGACCCAGCTGTCCAAAACAGGCCTACTGCTTGGTGAACTGAGACCCGCCAGGATGCATTTGAGTAATGCTGGCGGAGGCGGCTGCATCATCATGCGCCTTTCTGTCGGGGGTATTCCGGGGCTTCTTGCTGCCTCCATGTGCACCATGCGCTTGTCGTGAAGAGGCGAGTTCGGAAGCTCTGCGGGAACTAGCTCCCGGAGCTTGAGAGAGGCGTAGACGACATCCAGGAGCAAGACCTGCACGTAGGGGTCAGGCCCGTTGAGAGACTGCTGAAGCTTTTCGATCAAGACGTTCTCAAGGTGCAATCGAGTCAATTGTTCGGCGAATGGGTTAAGGAGGATTTGGTGAAGAACGGTCAAGGCAGCACGATGAAGCTGTGTCGCCCGCGCCTCTGACCCTTCTTCGCCGGGGACTCTATCATGAGCCATGCACTGCAAGCAGACATGGAGGAAAAACTCCTGAAGTGAGACATCGTCATCCGTTCCGGCTTCAAGTCATTAGAGCTAGTAATTCAGGAAGTAGGGGGGTTAGGTGAAGCTCACTAATCTCTGAGAGAGGTGGATGACACGCATCTGACCGGACAAGCCTCTTCGCAAGAACCGCCCAAGCCGCTTCGGGGGCCCAGCGTAATACGCTAGAGAGGGAGCGGATGTAATAAAGGGTCAGGTGAAGGTCATCATCCTCCCTAAAATGGATGGAGTCTGATTTTGGTGCTTCGGCTCGTCTCAGGCATGCCAGTTCTGAGAATTTTGCGATGAAAATCCCGAACAGCCTATACGCCCATCCCCATTAGCAAATGCACAAACGTGGAACTTGACTCACTCACTTGTCCATTCCGATGAGGTTGTTGAGCCAAGTCTTGACAGTCATGAACAGCTGGGTCCTTTCATCGGTGAGGGCATCCAGCATCAAGAACAGAGGCCGGGTCAGCATAACTTCATAGTGGTCCATCCCTGCGAGACGGCTCGAGCCCTTCGTATCACCGTTGGCGGTCTTTGAGCCTCTCCGCTCCAAACCGGATGGATTGTCCTGCAAAGTGTGTGTCCAGAGGACACAAAAGCTCCGCCCAGAGTCTGCCGGGCGCTGGGCAAATGTGCCGGCGGTGTCGTGTTGAAGCAGCAGAGAGCAAATGGCAGCCTCGATATCCCTATTGGCAGAAGTAAGGGCACTCTGGAGTTGCCAAAGGCTGCGGACAGTTTCGACGTGATATTTTGGCTCCGACGCTGAGAGGTATCTCCATGCGTGACGCACAAGCGGCACGACAAGGTCTGAGAGCTCGATGGCCGTTATCCTATTCGCCGAGTACATGTGTGATGAGAGTGAGAGAATGGAAGAATACGTCGTAAACGGAATAGGGTCGTCGCGTGTCAGGCAGGCGTGCAGCGCGGTGAGAAGTTTGTTTGCGTCAAATAATGAGGTCTCGGGTAGTTTTGTGAGGAGACAGATGAGAATTCTGCTCTTCGCAGCCAGTTCTGCCCCTGATTCTCGTTGGTTCAGAGAGGAACAGCTGAGATCGCATGCCTTCTGCAAGAGAAGCTGGGCTAGATTCTGTGGGGCGAAAGGGGGCGAAGCCGCGTCCAGGTTGCCTTGGTCGGCAACGTAGAACGTCTTGATCTTCTTGAGCAGGTCCAAGTTTGGTGAGGCTGCCAAAATGCTGGATTCCAGCAGAGGCGCGGACTTACTCGGTGCTGAATTTGAGAAAAACGCCCTTTCCGGAACGAGCTCTAACAAGCTCGCGGCGACGGTTAAGGCTGCTTCTGACAACGAGGCATCGAGCGCCGCTGTTGCATTCCCGAGGTTGCTACTGTTCTTGGCTTCTTCCATCATGCACAAGATGGAGAGAACAGTAAGCGGGGCGTGAATGGTGATCATCTCCTCCTCCCTGACATTGAAGTGCGTCAAGATGAACTTGATCAGGTCAAGTTTTCCACCGCGCTCAGTGGCGGAGGGGTCTCCAGGGCCGATGGCCTGCGCCATCAGCGCGAGTATTTCGCCATAAATCAAGCCACTCTCGACGCCGTCGAAAAATACGCTGGCGCTCCGCAGCACTTCGGTGAAGTCCGCTTTGCTGGCGCCTTTGGCCTTGTACTCCCTCACACTATCCACAATAGGCAAGAAGAGCTCTGGCACAACCAAGCCACCGATCTCCCACCTGTCCATCAAGGACAGACAGACGCGGTAGGGCCGGGCCCTTTCCGTTGGGTTACCGTCGGTATCCGACTTGATCATGGCGAGCAAGGCCTGCGACAAAGGTTGGAGGCCATACTCCTCAAAGTAGGACGTCCGAGAGGAGAAGAAACCATGGGTCTGGTGGGAGGTGGAAGTGGGGGAGTCCAACACGCCGTCGTGTTCAGCGGACGCAGGCGGTTCCGGGCCTAGCAGCCACGACCACAATCGCCTGTTCAGGCTCATATCTCGGCGCACCGTCACGCCCACAGCAGCTCTCAGGAGGAGCTCCAAATCGCCGCCCTTAGCTTTGGTCTGGAGGACGTCGGAGTGCAGTGGGAGATGGGTAACAAGCAGGTCCAGATAGCCACGCTGAATGAGGAGTTGGTCATCGGAAAGACCCGCGGCAAACGAGCGTATAAGCAACCCAGGTTCAGGTGATGTTACTAGCTGAGAAAGCTTCGCAGAGGTTTCTCCATCTGAAGCTGCCTTGGACGACTCGGGGTGCAGTGCATGGCCCAAGCGAGGAAGCGACCGCAAGAGGTACGCTAGTGCACCTGTTCTCCGGCTGTTGCCGGTAATTGAGGCCAAGAAGAAGCACTGCCAGAAGAAATCGTCGCCCGAAGAGTGGGTGTCAGTGATGTTCTCGCTGGTTGCGGGGCGGATGGAGGCCTTGAAACGTTCGACGAGTCTGAGAGTGCGGTCGAAATCCTCACTGGTTTCCTCCTCGAGCCCAGGTAATAAAGCAAGAACGACGGATTTCATAGCTGGCCGCAGTGCCCGCGGGTCGAGATCCAAGAAATAACGTTCGAGGATGTCGAGAAATGGGGCGCGGACCGTGAGCGAGGCGAAGGATAGGACCGAGGCCAGGCCGGGGAAGTATAGGGGCAGGTCCTTGGACAAGCCGTCTTTCCCAATAACGGAAAAGACATAACTATAAACTTCCAGGGTCTTCTGGTGGACGCCAGAGGGGAGGGCAGGATTCAGACATTGCGACAACCGCTTTGCGATGGTTGCCTTGGCGGGGATGGTCGAGATGGACGTCGGCCGGGCTTGCAATGCCTAGTCCCACGGGCACATGTGTCAGAATCCCAATATTCGGCGGAAACCAGCCACTCCGGCAAGGAAAGAGATCCCACCTTCAGCAGACGATTCAGAAAGGAGATGTAGTCGGCCCATTCCTGCAAGGCTGTATCAAAGAGCGACAGGGCCCGTTCGATGCCGCTCGCGTACTTGCGGTAGTGCTTGTCTTTTGGGGGCTCGTCCTCTACAATATTGCCCATAACGTCAATAACAATCTCCTCCTACTCGGAAGAGAGGGGAAACGAGAGAGAAGTCGTACCAGTCCCCAGCCGGCTCCTCCACTGGCGCGGCGCGGGCGACTCGCGGCCGTCGCTGTCGGGAGACGCAGAACGGCGGCCGGGCTCATGCGCCATGGCTAAACAGGAGTTGTCCCGGTGTGTTATTAGTGTCCTGGGTCATTGCCGGTATGAGCTCCGGGCGTCCAGGTGTGCAAGGTGCCTTGGTGGCCGTCGAGAAGTGCGCAGTGAATATGGGGTGTTGGAACAAGGAACGTTGCTCAGCGAACGGTCGGCGGGTTCGGCGGGCTGCTGGCCCGGCTGCAATGCCCCACCAAAGCATGCGACGCACGCGGACAGACAGCGATGGGGGGCGCCTTTGATTGGCGTGTGCCCCTAAGCTGAACCCCTGCATACAGCGGGTCGGCAAGGCTGACACCGCTATCTTATCGCTGGGATAGGATTTGGTCAACCGCTGTCGTCATTTCCAGTGGACTCGGGGTCTGGTCCGGATCTCAACCGGACTCAACCCTGAACACACACTGCTCTGCTTGCTTCGGCCAACATCGCAAGTCTCGCCTTCTTTCTCCCGCCCACGATATGGAATACCTGCACCCTGGGATTCCATGAGAGGAGTCTTTACTTTCTCCCGCCATCGCATACCATGCGCGAGCCAAACCACAAGGCGGTGTATCTACAATGGCCCGGGAAGCGGAAGCTGAGAGCCAGCTCCATGGCGATGCCTCCGAGGTGACCGCTCCAGAGCCGTCGCCGTCGCCGTCGCCGCCGCCTCCGCCTCTGCCGCCCCGTCGAAAACCGTCGGTCGAGGCCTTTTCACAGGGAGCGCCAGCTCAGTCAAAGCCCACAACGGCCCTGTCCCCTATCGACATCGCGACTCTGACTTTTCCGGACGGCTCTCGAGGCACCTTTTCCACGAGCGCGGCACGAGCCGTCTCCACCCCAAACGCGAGCGGATATGTGACGCCCATCCGTGATGAAACCGCCGGCGGCGATTTGGCCGACTCGATGAGCGTCATGAGTTTCGCCCCGACGATGCGCCCCCATGGGGACTTGGCCAGCCTGGTTGCCGGTGGGCTAAATAGGAAGAGCCGCGCCTGGAATATGCTGCGCTCTCAGGCTGAGCCTGTCCAGCCCTTTGAGAGCATCGAGCTCGGCATCCCTGGTGACCTCGCCGGGTTTGAGCGAGAATTCGACCCTGTGCCTGACGACCCACCCGACGACGTCAGACTGGCCATCTGGAAATCCAAGATGAAACACTACATGATCCTGTCGTCGGCAGGGAAGCCCATCTACAGCCGACACGGTGACCTGGGTCTCATCAACTCGTACATGGGCGTGGTGCAAACCATCATCTCATTCTACGAAGGGGCTAATAACCCCTTGTTGGGATTTACGGCTGGCAACGCGCGGTTCGTCATCGCCATCGAGGGGCCTCTCTACTTCGTAGCCATCAGCAAGCTGCGTGAGAGCGATGCCCAGCTCAGGAGCCAGCTCGACGCCCTGTATATGCAAATACTGTCCACCCTGACTCTCCCGACACTCAAGAACATCTTTGTGCACCGCCCGTCCACCGACCTCAGAAAGCCCCTCGAGGGCACCGAGTCACTCCTCTCCTCTCTGGCTGACAGCTTCACGAGGGGCTCCCCTTCAACCCTACTAGGGGCACTTGAGTGCCTCAGGCTACGAAAATCTCAGCGACACGCCATCAACAATGTCTTCCTCAAGAGCCGCAGCGAAAAGCTACTGTACGGACTCATCGTTGCCGGCGGAAAACTCGTCAGTGTAATCCGCCCGCGGAAACATTCGTTGCACCCGAGCGATCTCCAACTCATCTCCAACATGCTCTTTGAGTCAGGCGGCATAAAAGCTGGCGGCGGGGAGAGCTGGATTCCTCTCTGCCTTCCGGCCTTTAACAACCGTGGCTACCTCTACATGTATGTCAGCTTCTTTGACGGAAGCCCGGACGCTGCATCTTGGGACGAGTCGGCCCAACAACAAATCCCTAAATCGTCAGGCAACAACAGTAACACCAACAACAACAACGGAGCCGAAGAGGAGGACGAAATCGCCCTGATCCTCATCTCCCCCGACAAAGAATCCTTCTTCGATCTCAAAGAAATGCGCGACAAGCTCGCCGCCCAGCTGAACAAGACCGGTTACCTCTCCCTCATCCGCTCCGCTGCCCGTGAAGGCCGCCCCAAGATCCAATCCATCGCCACCGGCGCGCAAATCTCCCACTTCCTCTACAAGTCCCGCGCAAACGTGCAGTTTTGCATGTCCTCCCTCCAACCGGCCTCGTCCCCCTCCCAAGCGCAACAGGGGGCAATATACTCAGTGACAGCGGCAGCGACAGCGGCAGCGACAACGGCAGCGACAGCGGCGTCTGAGCCCGAAAACATGCTCACCCGCCGCCGACTGATGACGCTCTACCACGAGCTCCACGCCTCGATGCATGCGAAGCATGCCCACCTGAAGGTCCTGCATGCCGTGAGCGAGGACGCGGCCAGTCTGGCGTGGATCACGCCCATCTTTGAGTTTTACTGCGTGGCCGGGCCCAACGTCTCGCGCGCTGCCATGGCGCAGGGGGCGAACAAGGTGATTCAGTGGGCCAAGAGGGAGGAAGAGCGGTTGTTTATTATTGGCGGTGGGGTGTTTTAGGCGGCTGTGGACCAGGCGGGATGAGTGATGCTGGCTGGTTGGGACACACCCGATAATCCCTGGTCAGCTTCACACAAGACATGGCACAGAAGCATTGTGTTTTAAGTTGTTTAGTTATACCCATTCTGTATAAGCTATCATGTCAAAAGAGCGAGCGGCGATCAATACGATATCACGCCATCCAAAGTCCCCATCGGTGGTCTTCGCGCCCCATGAATTCCCCTCTTTCCCACCGCCTGCAGCCCCAGCCCTCCAGAAAGCAGGTTTCAAACAGCGGAACGGCACTGATCTCCCTGCACGCTGGTTCTGTAGAGAGACAGATCCAACAGCCTACTCACGGCCCTTCGATCTGGCGCGGGCACGAGCAATCGCCTGTCCAGCACTTCTCATCCACATGAAAACGCGGCCTCTAAGACGGCCGGAATAAAGCCGCCGCGTGCCGCCTGTGCCAAGTGTCTCGACGGAGCTATCCTGCCTAGAGACATCTGCTGTAGCCGCACGCTCCGGCGACGGCAGCTGGACCTCGGCGAGCCTGGCCTCTAGGTCTGGAAAACGTCTCGTCAGCCGTCGGAGCGCCTTGCCGTGGATGCCGTTATTGCCGTTGCTAGAGAACAGGGCGAGGATATCGGCCGGCGCGGTGGGCAGGTCATTCTCTTTGCGGGCTTGGGGATGCTGCTTCGCAGGTTGTCCGCCGCTGGGTTCTTCGTGGAGTGGCTCCGAGAGTGAGCTGCCGCTGTTTGATGAGGAGGTATGTGATGTCCCGCCCTTCCGCCTTCGTCCCTTTGCCAGGGCGCCCCTCGAAACTTTGAGCTTCAGTTTTCTGCCGCGTGGGCTGGGGCCTTTGACTTCCTCGGCCGAGTCGCTGCTCGAGAGGCCCTTGTCCACAGACCCAGGAGTGGAAAGCACAGACGGCAAGCTTGAGTCCGAGGGGACTGTGACATTCCTTCTGTCTCCCCGATGCTGAGCGAGAGCCAGTCCTGATGGAATTCCGTCGATGTCTGGGTTCCGAGAGTTCGCCCCCAACACCTAGTCAGAGACGTCCGCCCTACGCACAGCAGAAATATTATTACGGGTCGGTGATGGACCGGGAGCCGCCGCCAGTATGTCAAAGACGTCGTCGGGGTCTTCCGAGTAATCGTTGT
>FTIZ01005338.1_pt3 | contig 12243 bp, 15 predicted proteins | sample 1658381 | NCBI WGS metagenome assembly FTIZ01 (sample SAMEA3914822, study PRJEB12502) | metagenome | biome: forest; material: soil | place: USA | collected 2012-03-12 | depth 0.1 m
CCACCGGCCCGAGATCTTGAGCATCCTAAACATGGCCGACGGGTCCGAGCTGTGGCTGACCTTGCGCACCCAGTTGCCCATCTGCCGCGGGTAGATGTCTGCCACCGGCTCGTCGTCCAGGTCCGGGCGGCGCAGCGCCAGGGTCCAGTCGCCCGCGCACGCACCCGGTGGCACCAGCTCGCCGACCAGCTCGCCCAGGATGTCGTTTGCCCGATGGGGTCCCACCGAGCGGACGCCGGGTCCCTTGGATCGGTCGTCGGACACGCGGGGGATCTGGGGGATCTTGATCTCGGCGCAGCGGCAGGATTTGCGAGGGCACAGACTGCATTGCTTGTCGCCCGGCTTCACGGCGCCGGGGTTTGCCGGCCAATTCCAGTCCCAACCCGCTGGTCTGGGCCAGTAGAAACCGCTCTTCTCGTCGTAGTGGTTCGCCTTGAGGAGGCGGAATGGCGCGACGAGCGGGGAGATGCGCTCCACCGGGAGCCAGGTGGTGACGGCGCTCTCCCAGATGAACTCCGGGAGTTCTAGGCAGTCCCAGATGGACCGCTGCAGGATGGTGCCGGCGGCGCACAGTTTCCGCACAAAGTCGGTGTCGAGCTCGGCATGGAGCCGTGCCACCTCGTCCTTGTACAAGGCGAGGTCTAGGCACTCCGAGTCGGAAGGGATGAAGCAGAGCAGGCCGTCGTAGTCGCCGCAGATGGTAATCCAGCACTTGCCCTCGCGCAGGTAATCGTGCAGCCTAGGCCGCTTCGTTTCGTCCCAACCAAGTTTCTGCAGCATGGCGTTCCCAAAGTTCTGTGGCGACTCCCCTGCAGGCTGCGCCATTGTGGTTCCGACAGAGGCCGCCAGCTTCATCTTGAAGAGCCTCGAGAGGAAGATGTGCAGCTCTGGATAGTCGCGCAGCGTCTCTTCGACCGACTTGATGAGTCGAAACCCGCCCAGCATCATGGGTGTTGACTTGGAATATCGCCTCCATTCTCGGACGAGGTGCGCGAGACGTTCAAATGCAGGCTTGCCGCAAAGCTTCTCGGCAACCACGCTTCCCTTGTAGGGGGAGTCATGCCCCCGAACCAGTGTAGAGAGGTGTTCAAATGCACCGCGGACAGGGCAGTCTTGAGCAACCGGGGCAGGCGGGGTCTCTACCTTTTGCTTCTTCAACGGTCTCGGGGTGGGCTCGTCATACTCTCTGTCGGGGTTGATCATCCTCGCTGTCTTCCGGAGTGGCGGTAGCTTCTCCGTGCTTGATCCGTAGTAACCACGTTGGTTGTTGTCCCGCTGTATGAATTGAGGAGCTTGCCAAATCATCTGCGAGGAATAGGCGACGGTGCCTGGAGCAGCAGCTTGTGCCTGTTGTATAGGAGGGCTAGGTTGCGAAACCGGTGCAGCCACAGATGGCTCGAATCGGTCTGAAACATACTCCAATGTGGGGGGTCTGAGTTGCGTGAGCTGGTGCTCAGGGCCTGGCGCAAACGCTCCGGCCCTTTTTACCTCCTGCGGTAGCTGGTGAGACCGCTCGGGAGGCACAGATGGAGACAGCATGCCTTGAGTTGGAATTGGGATGGGGGGTACTGAGCGAGGGAGGTCCAGCGGGTTCGACTGGACCGGTTGGCGTTGAGACTGCGGAATGTGAGCTGCTACAGTCCCCTTTGAAGCTTCCGTCGGGGTATTCCGATTGTCTCTTTCCGAAAGTCCCTGTTCCGGCAACTGACGCACGCCAACCTGCGCAAGCTGGGAATCTGCGAGCTCACGCTTCTGGGACACAGTTTGTTCAGGGGGCGGAGTTGCCGATTGTACCGGCGGGGAGACTGTATTCTCAGGCCGCAGCTTGGCAAGATCCTCAAGGGCAAGGGCTGTGGCAAGCCTCTCCTGCGATCCCGTCGTATCGGGGGTACGCGGTAGCAATTCCTCAGCCGGCTGCGGTGGCTCGTCGTAGATGCGAAAGTCGTCAGCAGACATGGCGAACTTGTCGGGGCAGAGCCGGTCGCAGAAGTAATAGTCTATCGGCATATCCGGTGACGAGTTGTATTCCATGTTGATGGCGATGGCGTAGTTGGGGCCTAGGTTCAGGACTTGATGGTACGTCGCAGGCTCCGTCACTACTGCCTGTCCGGGTACGCAGTAATCCAGCGTGTATTCAATTCCCCACTCGTCCAGTTTGGCAGGAGGGATGTGACGGCTGAGGTGCCTCACGGCCTGTGAGCACCGGCGCATCTCGGGATACTCGAGCGCCAGCCGTTCTTCGAGTTTCTTTCCAAAGGCAGGTTTGACGAAGCACCAGAACTTGTGCTGTCCAGAGCGGAGGAGGTTTTCGGACCGCACATGGGCATCCTCCCTGTGCATTGTCGTAATGGTCTTGCCTGTCAGGTTGAAGTACACATATTGGGTGTTGATGCCCTCCAGCGTGGCGCGGCCTCGCCGCCGGAGCTTCTCGCCGGGCGAGAGCACGACGTCGTGAAAAAGCGGGTTTCCGATGATGTACGGCCAGGTCCCTTTCGGGGGGTCTGCTGCGGAGGAATTCCATAAATCCCGTTGCTCTGCCAGGGACCAGTCCGTCTTGGCGCTCGGGGGAAAGGGAAGACGAGGCGAGGAGAACTTGAATCGCTTGCCGGTGTCAACCTTGACGAGGCCCTGGCGGTCGGCCTTGTAGCCGAACGAGGTCGCATGGTCCTTGGTTGGGCGATCCATCTTCTGCACGTTGAGCGGGGGAAGATCGCGAACTTGAATCTTGAAGTAGCCCAGGTCTCGAACGGTAGGATGGCTCGAGTACAGCTCAAAGAGTTCCTCGTTTAAGATATGGATGTCTTGGTAAGTGCAGTCGAAGAGGGGCGACGCGTGTGCGGACGGCAGTGGGCTGCGGTACACGGACCCATTCTTGAGTCTGAAGTCACCGGGGGCTTGGTGTGGCAGGCAGTGATTCTGGACGGCAGCGGGGATGGTAACGGGAAGGGCCGTGGGGATGGGCGTGGGGATGGGCGTCGAGATGGGCGCCGGGAGAGGCGCTGGGAGGGGCGCTGAGATAAGGGCTGACGGTGCCAATGTTGGCTCCTCGACTGGCGGCGCTGGAAGGGAGGCCACTGAGTGATTGATCTGAGGTTGGGGATTTTCCAGGTGGTGATCGACCTGTCCGAGGTTGGGGAGTGTCTGTGTCTGTGTCTGTGTCTGTGTCTGGGGTGAGATGGTTGGGATGTCTGAGGATGACAATGGTGTCTCGAGTCCGCGAATGGCTGGCGGCGAGGGTGAGATGTGAGGCGGGACGTGAGACTCGATGAGAGGCGTGATGTGAGACTCGATGAGAGGCGTGATGTGAGGCTCGATGAGAGGCCCGGTGAGAGGCTCGATATGAGGGCCGGTGTGAGGCTCGATGTGAGGCGCGGCCGGCATGTTGGAGTGCTGCACGCGATGCAAGCCGGCAGACACCTGGTTGAGCCGGCTGAGGACGTGGAGTAGCAGGTCCCGGCCTGCCTTCGTCTTGGGCGGCTGCACCTTGCGCCCGTAGGCAAAGCCGTGGTCTAGATACCCCCTCAGGGCATCGCTGATCTGGCCCACCTCACCGCCGATGGCGTCGACCTGGGACTGGAAGGCGTCGGCGTCCATCTTGGGTGCCACGAGGTGGGAGACGGGAATCTCGAAGGGAGCGCCGCAACTGATTGGACTCTCTTGGAGATTGGAGATGATGTGTGGCCAGCAGCGGCAGGCTGGCAGACAGGCGTGCTGCTGTGGGGTTGGCTAGGCTGGGGAAGTGGAACTCTCACGCCGGTGCGTCGGTTTAAGCAGCCTCGCAGCGTTCAGTTGCCCAGCACTAGTTAGCGGGGGCTGGGCCTGGGTGAGAGGGTCATGGAGCGTAAAAAAATGGCGGGACCGTGCCCGACAGCCAGACCTTGAGGATGGCGGGGCATTTTGTCCTTGACAATACGCCCAACTTCCCTTCATGAATCGGGCGCGCTCTCGAAGCAAAACAAAAGATAAAAAATACCAGCCCAATCGAGGCAGGCACAGGGCGCACAAAGAGAACCGACTTGATTTTCAAGCCTCTTATTCGGGGACTTTTCTCTATGTTTGTGTCGGCAGTGGCATGGACGCCCTCTCGCTCGTGTCAATGAATGACGTTGTGGAGCCCGTCCCGCGAACTGTCACAGCACCCCCTGCCCCGATCAAAACCGCCTGTTGGAGTAAATTTAGTTAGTGGCTGTGGTTGACCGCAGCGATAAGAAGGACCCCTGGAGAGCCCAGCACCTTGGAGTTTCAGCACCGAGAGCGACAAACGCCCCTCCCTTCTTTCAACCTCTTGTAATTTGTGGGCTGGCTGGCTCCTTGGCCAAAATGGAGAGGAACCTCTTGCAAAACGACACTATGTTGACCGACGACGCGGTCGCCGAGCTTTTGGCTAAAGAAGCCAACAGCGCGTCCATCAAGTACTCGTCAATGGGGCTTGAAGCCTTCCGATCCGCCAAGTATGCACCGCCCAAGCCCAAACATACGGTGTCCGACGGTGCCAAGTATCAATGGACTGACTCCCGGAACTCGTGTCGCACAGGCCGTCAACCAAAGCAAAACCGAACACACGCTTTCTAGGACGCATCATCAAAGAGACGACGAGTCACAATGCCGCCCTGCTAGCCAAAGAAGCCGCCGAGGCCCAGGCACGGCTCGACGACCTGACCGAAACTGAGGAGAAGAAACGGCGCAAACTCAACCCCAGCGCCTCGGACATCAGGCGCCGCCAGTTAGGAAGCATCTCCTCGATTCTTGAAGGCCGCAAGCGACACAATGGGGCGGAGCGGCACCACAGCTCGCGGCAAAAAGAGGGTGGGAGGGACAAAGAAGGGGCTCGAGATCCCTCCCGCGAACGGAATTCGCGGCGCAACAAACATAATGGGCGCCACGAGGAGAAAGAAGAGGGGCACCGCTCGAGCACAAAGCGCGACGACCGGACGATGGATAAACATCACCGCCGCCGCCAAGGGAGGTCACGCTCGCCGCGGCCGAGAGATCGTCGTCACCGCGACCGGTCACCGCTGAACAGCAGCGACGACGACACCCAGCTGCGCCGTTCCAAGTCACGGCGCGAGAAATCCGGGAAGCATTGCGACCTCATTGGCACCGAGTCATCTCGGCGCAGGAGCTACGGACGGCTATACCAGGCCGAAGACACACACTCGAGTCACGCGAAGACCGGCAGGTTGGCCGAGGGCAATGACTCGGATCCGCTAGAAGACATCATCGGCCCGGCGCCGCCGCCGAAATCCCCCGTGCGGACACGCGGGAGAGGCGTCATTCGCGGAGCCGCTGCCATGGACAGCCGGTTCTCCGAAGACTATGATCCGGCGTCCGATGTTCAGCTCGAGCCGGCCGAGACAGATGACTGGGACGAAGCGCTGGAGGCGCACCGGGATCGTCAGAAGTGGAAACAACAGGGCGCGGATAGACTCCGCGCAGCTGGCTTCACGGATGAGCAGGTAAAAAAGTGGGAAACTGGAAGCGAGAGAGACATTGACGATGTCCGCTGGACCCAGGCTGGCGAGAAGCGTGAGTGGTAAGTGCAGCCAAAATCTGGGCCCCTCCACTCCGTCTACTTGTTCTTGCCAGGAAAGGGTAGCGTAAACTGACATGGATACGCAGGGATCGTGGAAAGGATGGCAATATACTTTGAGCAACAAACGGGCATTGGACAAGGAGCATCTCGGTGGCGTTTCTGGCAGGGCGATACTCGGCCCAAACATGGTCATTGCATTTCAGGCGTCAGGGTAGCATGGCACTAGGGCGTAGACGGCGGTGGCATTGGACAGTTTGCTGAGGATTATGCATAGAGTTGCGGGATCATGACTGGACATAACTTGGGTAACATATCCAGGAATAGCAATGAATGACAACATCAACGCCTCTCGGGCTGGGACGTTGTGGTTGACATTTGCTTGCTCCCTCTCTTCTCGAACATGTTGGTGGCCATCCGCAAGTGGCCGCAGTTCGGCTATCACCCCGGTGTGGAGGAGATGGAGTAGATGGTGTTAATCATACACATGAAACAAAACACAACGGCCCCATATGTACAAGATGATGCCAGTCCGTATTCCTGCCGCCACAAAGGCCCCTCCGCCCAGCTTTCATGACTCCAGCTCCAATCTCTGGAGTATCAAGTCTGTCTCGTCTTTGCAACAGGGAATTTACTCTCAAATATATAAGAGGCCTCCCATTCTATTTACTCCCCCAAACAACTTTCTGTCCCTGTTTCGTTTTTAACTCGCCCTCCTTTGGTGGCGGCACGGGCACATCCTCAGCGGGAACCTCCTCGGCTGTGCGCCTCGCGTGCGGCAGCTCCACCACACTATCGGCCCCGGTCGCGTCGTTGGTAGCCCACATCCTCTCGATGCACAGCTCAAACGGGCCCGGCTGCCGGTCCGTCAGGCCGACGCCGATGGACTTGACCTTTTGCCGCATGATCTCGGTCTGCGGTTCGACGACGAAGCCCAGGTTGGTCCGCACAAAGTCGTTCCACCGGATCAACACCGTCTCCCACTCCCCAGGCTTCTTGACGAACAGCCGGTGCTGGTGCAGGTCCGTGGGCACGACCGACTCGGTCTGCACGTTGACGAAGTAGCTCCGCCCGTCTGATTTGACGCGCAGAGCCAGGTAGACGTACGGGTCGATGTTGAGCAGGCTGCGGCCGAAGATGGTCGGCGGTCGATCGCGCGTGCGGAAGGCCGCGTAGCCGGTGCGCTTGATGTCGGGGCGGTCGCGGGGGAGTTGGGTCGAGATGGTGCCGTGGAAGCGGGCGTAACCGGGGGAGTTCGGCGATGGCGCGGGGATGCCCGAGGAGCGTGGTGGGGAGGTCACCCAGTCGAGGTTGGAGGAGGAGATGCCGCCGATTTCGGCGTCGGACATGACCTTGCAGTCTTGAACCGAGGTTGGGCTGCGGAAGTTGTGCAGTTCATAAGGTGTTTGAGCGCCCTTGATGCCTTCGAGGCTGAACACTGTTGGTGTTGAGACAGTCGAGCTCGTCAGCGGCGCCACACAGGCGAAGAGTGGAAAGGGAGCGTGATGCTCATCCGGCTATCTCTCGCGTACCTATGTGGGAAAGCCTCTTGAATTCATCAATGCTGCGGCCGACGAAGCCCTTGAACAGGAGGGGTCTTGTCGCCTGCATGGCGGGCGAGGTGTCTGTCTGACTCGAGACAGTCAATTGAGAGGCTGGGCAGCTACCGAAGAGGCAATCCTGTAGCGGGCGAGAGCGCCTGACGACTTAGAGATCTGTGCATGTTCTCAGAGTCGCGGGCATAATTTGCTTGGAGACGGCGCGGGAGGTGCTCAATCATCCACGTCTGGTGCTCAAGGGTGAAGCTTTTTGGTAAGTTTTGAGGGACGTCATTGCAAAGCTGCGACCTCACGCCAGGGTGTGTCTCCACAACCCCCAAATGTGGGTCGTTCTGTTGAGCCTCTTCACTTGGCACATACCTTATCGTCTGGAGCTACAAGCCAGAACTCAACGGCTGATGTCCAACAGTGCTGTATTTCTGTACATTCATCATCATTCAAGACAAGGCTTTATTTCTCTTGCAGATATATGAGGTTTCAAACTATCTGGTACACGGGCTTGTCCAGTTGCCCACACAGCAACTCTGTTTTGAAGCTGGGAACTCGGGCGCACAGGCAGAGGGATGTTCATATGTCTTGAAAAATCTACTGAGAAGTGAGAGTTCCAGCGTTTGACTTGATGAACGAACTTGAAGAGTTGCTCAAGTGCGCACGGGCCACATCTCTCCGTGTAAGTGGTGTTCGCCTGGAACAGAGCATGTTCTATTGGCCATTCTTTGATCCATATGAAACTGACTTGTGTCAAGAGCTGTGCTAAATTGTTTGGGTGAACCACCATGTCAAGAGTCTATTTGCCTGGGCTTATTACCCCCGAGGCATGTCTCTCAAGAGTGCAGAGTCCCAGGAACAGAGCCAGGCAAAGAAGTAGCAGTCTTTCTCAGACGTCTTGCTAATCCGGCGTTTCTCAATGTTTTGCTTTGAGAGCTGACCCTGTGGAAATGGTATATTGTTTCTACAAGTTTATCACAGCAAATTTTGCCTTCCTTTGCTGTGAACTCTTGGCCTGTATTGTTGGATGACATGTTTCCCTCTCCACCTCCAACCTGGCAGTGATCACTTCCCGATTCTGCCGTGCTCTTCCTAGCAAAAATGCCCCTAACAGGAGTGAGATTGTACTTCATCGAATGCCAAACCGAAGTGCCATCTTCATAGTAATTCGAGGTCTGCTTGAGGTCCGTCCGGCCTATAGCCATGTGAGTGCCCAGTACACAAACCGATTAAACGGCTTCGACTCAAGCCATCCGAATGGGAATGGAGGTTTGTTCAAGGTTCGGGCCGCGCCGCAAAAACGTGGGTGTCAGGATAAACTGGAGATGAACAACGAGATGAGTTTCATCTCGAAGTGCCATATCAACGGGATGCTTGTGGCTCGTGGATCCCGCGTTTTCGCGGGCCGAACCTTGAATCAACCTCCAATTCCCCTTCGGATGACGCAAATTGTCTATTAATAGTAACCATCGCATCTTTTCTCGTGGCTATGGCGCTTGAGGCTTCATAGGTCACACCTTGGCTTCATGTCGAGTGCCTGTATTGAGAAAGACACGCTTCTCAGCTCAGTCTCTGCCATACTTCCACCCGTTCTGCAAATCTCGCCTAGCTTAGATGAGCGTTGTATTCTACTCTCTCAAGATTCTTGATGTCACTTTCAATTCCCATGCCAAGTGGCACCCGTAAAGCAATGAAATGGCTCTCCAAAGTCCAGGGTGTAAAGTGTACTCCTATACCGCCAGAAGCTTCAGGAACATGGTGTGTTCCGCCCGCAATGATTTGGGCATTGCGTTCTTTTAGTTGAAGATTCACTTCGTGATATGCGTACTTTGTCGCTCTCCTACAACCTCACCTCTGGTATGCCCAAGGATCACAATGCAGTAAATTCCGGCATCTGTTTCTCTTCCTTCTTTACAACGCTTGACGTCCATGTGATTGCCCGTGATTATCATGTGGCATTTACCTCACGCCAGCTAAACTCATCTGCCCCGCCAAAACGTGAGCGCACACCTGCTGCGTGAGTACCTAAGTCCATCCCATTCTTTATTGCACGCATGATTGCCGTGGCTGCCGCGCGGGTGATTTTCATCTGTTGTTTTGCCGCGCGTCTAATTTCTAGCGCCTGCCGCACGTGGCCCTCCGGAGGGTCCTCCGACAATTGCCCCACATTCGGAGCCGATCGCCGAAAGTTCAACGACGCTCGGCCGGAGGGCCGGCCGGGTGTGAACCCCTTTTCGCCGCTCTTTCACTGGAGGGTCCGGGAAGTGTCGTGTATATTTGTTTATTTATCTTTCGCCTGATCTCCATGTGATTTCGAGTCGCCCGCCATCTTCCCCGGTAAGAATAAATACCAGACGATTTTCTCCCTCTTCTCCATCTTCTTCTTCTTCCTCAACGCGCAACCAACGAACTGCTGGCACTTCTGCAGTGGCACTCCCAAGGCAGCATTAAAGGTATGTGAACAACCTCCCTCCGCTTTATTTGACTCGCTTGCTCCTCTATAACGCTTCCATTCACTCTCCCTGCCTTTGATTTCCCCGTGTCTGTTTCGTCTGCAAGTCGGCGGCGATCGATTCCAAGTGTTGGAGAGTAAGAAGTCAGCTCTCCGCAGTCCAACAAGCGCCTCGCAGCAAGGGCTGCTATCTTTCCCGCACTTGGTGATTGACGGCCTGAAAGACAAGGACGCAAGGCAGCCCATACCCTCGCAGGGTGACCACAGTCACCCGGGGGTGGCCTCCCCTCCTCCCGAAACATAACTCACCCCTCCTTCTTTAATTTCAACTCTTTCTCTTCCTCCAACCACCCAACACTTCCCTTCTGCCCAGAGCTCGATTCGAGAGCCCCATCCTCGAGCGAGTTCGACGCCGAAGACCTTCCCCATCTTCACTCGAATACCCTCGTTCCTCCACTGCTTCCTCCATCTCTCACTCTTCTTCTCCTCCATTTTCTTCGTTTTCCGGCTTGCAAAATTGGTCGGCAGGCCCCCAGCACTATCCATCCCTCGCGTCTCGCGCTCCGCGTTCCGCGTTCTGCTTGACCAAACCGACCACCGGCCTCCCATAACCGACCTCTCATCACCGACCTTCACCGCAAGGCAAGAAACGTGTCTCACCAGGTTGACAACAGGTTCCTCATCTCACATCTTAATCTCCCGCTTCCGCAGCCCTTAGGAGCATACTTCGTCCTTACCAACACCCATCCACCCATCATCTCCTTCGCGGGACACATCTCAACGTTCATCAGGCGTACCGTACCGACCACCACATCGACAATGTCTAGCATGCTTAGAGCAAACAAGACTGGCGGCTCCGCCCGCAGGTCTCCTCTCGTGCGCTCCTTCAGCCTCAGCGGCGGTTCCTCGTCCAGCTCGTCGGACTCTGATGGTAAGTCACCGATCTCCTCCACTACATCCTTTCATTTCCCCCCAATCGGTTTTGTCTCTGCTCTCGCCTCCTGCAATATAAATTGCGGGTGGTCTGTTTTCTCTTTCTCTTTTCTCTGGTGGCGGCGAGATGAATGGTAGCTCGGAAGCGACTGTGTTGGTGACGAGCAAGATCAGAGAACGACGCTTGGGTTCTGCGATTGATCTAGGTGAAATCCCAGATACTGACGCTCTCTTTTAGGTGGCGCGCGCCTCTCCGCTGCCAGCTTGGATGACTTGGATGATTCCTCTCCTCCCCGTGTTCGGTAAGTTTATGCCCTCGGGTGGTGATGGTGGCTTGTCTATTCCGGTAGCTGACCCCAAAAGGTTCTCTTCTGTGACGGAGGAGTTCAGCCGTCTGAGCGCGACTTCAAGCAGCTCTGACAACTCTGACAAGGACGCCAAGTAAAGTCTTTTCTGTGCCAGCAGGAATATGGGCATTCGCTGACTCAGTTCTTTGCAGACCGACTTCTTTCCAGGTCGGCCAGAAGCCCAGCGGCGATGTCTTCACAGCTTCTCCTGTCAAGGGCGCCTCTCTCAAGAACGGTCAGGATCTTTCTTCTGCCGTTATGGCCCCCTTTGCCGAGAGGATGGCTGCCAAGTCGGCCGCTGAGACCACCGAGGAACACCGCATAACCCGAGCTGTCGCGACTCCGAATGCTCTGGTCATGGGCCCGCCTGCTGACCGCGCCTACCGCACTCCCTCGGCGCGCACCCTCTCAGCTCGCCATGAGATCGGTGATGTTGACGCCCAGGTCATCTATCCTCCCACTGCCTGCGTCTTTGTCGCCAAGTAAGTCTAAGTCGTCCTTCTTCTTCCCTGCCCAGCCATCTTTGCATATTTTCCTATTCCGACCCCGAACAACACTGACGCTTAAACTCAACAGCCTACCCGAGGCCAAGGACGACCGCGCCCTCGAGGCAGCCGTCACCCGTGTCTTCAGCCAGTTCGGCACAGTCTTCGTCAAGATTCGTCGTGAGATGAAGGGCACCAGCAACGGCATGCCGTATGCTTTCGCCCAGTATACCGTAGTGTTTTTCCGTCATGGTCGCGTCAAATATGTCGTCGCTGACAGGAAGCAGAATGATGAAGATGCCAACGTTGCCATGGAAGAGGCTCGAGGCGCCATGATCCTCGGCCGCCCTTGCCGGACCGAAATGGTCAAGGCAAACCGTAAGTGTCGCAACTTTTCCTTCTTCCGGTCGCTCCCACAGTTCCAAACTGACACGGTGGGATTTCCTCATTGCTTCGCTAGGCACCTTCATCGTTTATAGCCGCCTTGGCGACGACATTACCGTCAATGAGGCCAGGGATATTCTCGAGCTGTACGGGGAGCTTAGCAAGTGCGAGCTGCTCTCCGCGCAGATCCAGGCGGTCTTGGGTTTGCCCTCGGCCGTTCTTGTCGAGTTCGCCAAGTTTGATCCCAAGCGCGATCTCAACTCGGTATGCCTCACTCAACCCTAGCACATCGGATCGCGTCCATTTCATTCTGACTTTCTCCCATAGGCTGTCCGCCAGTATGACGGCTTTCGCATCGACGCCTTCGATGTGAAGAAGCAGACCCTCATCCCGCGCCCTGATGCTGACGAGGAGTTCCTCCGCAAGTACGACGTGGACCGCCGCTCTGTCTTTGTTGGTGGTCTTCCCGTCGATACCAATAAAGACCAGCTCATCGAGTTTTTCTCCGAGGTTGGCGAAGTCACCGGCGCCAACGTCGTCACTCGCCAGCACTACCACGGTTGGT
>FTIZ01003752.1_pt2 | contig 12231 bp, 10 predicted proteins | sample 1658381 | NCBI WGS metagenome assembly FTIZ01 (sample SAMEA3914822, study PRJEB12502) | metagenome | biome: forest; material: soil | place: USA | collected 2012-03-12 | depth 0.1 m
GCCGCCGCCGTCCTTGCTTTGCTTGGCGTGGACTCGGGTGTCTGGTGAGGGTCCTTGCGCTTCAATGATCGAGGCATCATCGTCGGCTTCTTGCCAGTGCTGCTGCCCGTTTCTGCCTGTTTGTTGGCGTGGGCAGGCGGACGGCCGACGCGCGGGAAACCATTCTTCTCGCGGAGCTGTTCCACCTTCCGATCGTGATACGCCTTTCCTATCCAGCTAGCCACGTCGAACTTGTCGCCCTTCTCCAGGTAGACCTCGCACAGACGGTGACGCAGCCACTCGGACGGCTTGATGTCGAGGTTCATCCGGGGGAGCTCCTCGAGCAGAAGCTGCGCAAGCCGGAACACCGTGTCGTAGTTGGTAATCCTGTAGTTGATCCACTCCTTGCCGACGAGCTGGTACGGATGCAGGTCGCCCTCTTCCAGGAACTTGAAGACGGTTCGCCCTCGCTTGGCGTCCCGATTCGCGAGGTGCTTGTCACGGTGCGTCGAGCCCGACTGTTCAAGTTGTTCATACTTTTCCTGGTGCTTCTGTTGGAGCGGCTCGATGATTTCCTCGATCGGTTTCCAGTCGGCCTCCCAGTAGGGATGGTCTCGCGAGATCTTGGCCAGGGGCACCCCCCGCATCAACGGAGGGTCCGTGAAGACGACGCCGTCGTCCCGGAGACAGAGCACCTCCTTGTTGATCTCCGGGAGCTTAGGCTTGCCCGAGTCAGACTGAAACGATCCAGCTGGGGGTGTTGACGGAATGGGTGCTCTCCGGTTGGTTGGGAGTGACTTTCGCGGCCCTTTTTTCACCCCTCCCGCGTTCGTCCCCTTGTCCTTCTCGTTGTCGTCTTCGTCGGCCGTCGTTTCAACCTGCGCCTTGCCCTGTTGACTCTCAAATGCATTGTTGCTAGTCGAGAAACTGCCACCGGTGGAACGAGCCTTGGTGGGTGACTTCGCGGGGAGGCTGTGGCGCGAGCTGGATGGCCGCGACGAGGGGGCGTTGTGGCAGCGCCGCTTATTCCATTCGCAATTGCCGCAGCGAGTGAAGTCTGGGTCGTCATCGAGCATTACACAACCTTGGTAAAGGCCATGATTCATGGCGCAATCCGAGCAAGGTCGCGCCTGGACTTCGCCCGTGGCTTGGACGTAAAAGCTCAGGAATTTGAAATATCTGGAATCGCCAGGCTGGGGGAGTGGGACGGCGTTGAGATCGTCAGCCGTGAACTTTCGGCCGGGGCGAATGTGAACTGGCCGCTTGACCGGCCGTTGGAGTATGCTGTCGACAAGAGAGTTACTCCTGTCAGGAGGCTGTAATAATCCGATCAAGTCCCCAGATTCGTCCAAGACCTCTAGAGCATCTGAAACAGCACCCTCGGGTGTCGCTGGCGGGCTCGGCTCTCTAGGTAGAGATACAGGGGTATCAAGCTCGGGAGTAGTGTGACGTGAGCTGAGCTCGGACGATGATGAAGGAGAGGCGGCCGCTGCAGAGATCATCTGCGAGGGTGCTTCAGGAAGCTTGATATCGCCCGTCTCGTTCTTGGTCGGGGCTCGGGCCTCCGACATCTCAACGTCGTCCTCGGCCAATGCAGCACCGAGTTGGTGGCTGCCTCCCGGCGTTTCGACGGCTTCTTGAAGTGGTTGTTGGGTAGCCTCTGTGCCATAGGCCTCACGGCCTACTGTTGGTGCACCCGCCTCGGCTTGTTCGTCGGCGGTAGGTAGCTCGGGAGCTTCGGCGCCTTCCATGGTCGTGTCGTCATCTGCGGGCAATGCATCCCGCGAGTCGTGCTCCACGGCGATAGTCTCTTGCCCGTGGCCGTTGACGACGGTGCTAGTGTTCAATGCTTTCTCCTCGGCAGCGCGGGGCTCTTTGTCTTGCCCAATTAGCAGAGCTCCAGCATCAGCCATGTCCTGATCCACGGCTTCTGGCTCTCCGGGTAGCTCATTCGGCAGAGCTCCAGCATCAGTCGTGTCCCTTTCCGCCAACTCAGGCTCTTCCGCTCGCCCGTTAAGCAATACGCCAGCACCAGGCGCGTCCTTCTCTCCTGCTGCAAACCCATCCCCTCTCTCGTCAGGCGACGACTTAGCATCAGAATCAGACACATCCACCTCAGCCCACACTCGCTCTCTCGGGAACGAGCCAGCATCCGGTGCCCCCTTCTCCAAAGCGGCAGGCGGTTCGCGCGCAGACTCTCCACCTGCACCAACTTCGACGAGGCTATTAGCATCCGTCATTTCCTCGTCAGGCTGAGGCTCTTGCGTCGTCGTCCCATTGACCACCGCTCGGCTGTCCGCCTTCGCCTGCTCCTTGAAAACCGCCCGCTCCTGGCCAGGCGGGCCACCGTTGACATGGTCGCGATGTGCCGTTCCAACATTCTCCGCAGCAGGCGTCTTGGCCTTCTCCTCCCGGTCTCCTTCCCCACCTCGATACGCTAACCCCCCTCTCCGATACCTCTCAAACCAGGCCCTCCGCTCCTCATCCTCAAGCTCCCTCTCCCTGCTCCGCGCTTCCCTCGTCCGCGTCACCTCCCCGTCCAGGGCGTCTAGGCGGGCCTGGCCGGCCTCGTACTCGGCCTTGAGCTCCCGGAGACGTTGCAGCAGGTCCGTTTGGGCGTGGTAGTTATCGACGAGCTGCTGGCGCAAAACGTCGCCGCGGGCGCGGTAGTCGGCGGCCAGGTCGCGGTCCTCCTTTTCGCGGTGGAGGCGCATCGAGGTGAAGTAATTGAGCTCAATCTCGGCCCAGGGAGAGTCGTCAGTGTGGGCGTTGGGGGCCGCCGCTGGTGGCGCGGTGGCCGGTGGGGGGGATGCGGCCATGGTTAGGTTGTGGGAGACGGAACGAAGTTGAGGGTCAGGGTGCAATGGGTGCGTGGGTGCGTGCGACGGGAGTTCCAAGATGGGGTGAGGGATGAGAGATGAGACTGGGAGATGACGTGGCTAGGTGGGTTCGGCGGACATAGATGATAGGGTCGTCCCCGAGATGGATGGAAAAATGAAAAGCAGGCTGGGACCTGCCGGGCTTGGTCAGCACGTGGTTTTCTCTTCCTCTTCTTCTGCTTTCATCTGATTGATTGAGCCCACGAGAAGCCTGGGCGCCGAGCAAAATAAGGGAAAGGGAAGATTGGCACCTACCTCAGTGACCCCCAACGAGCAAAAATCTCGCGTGCTCTGCGCTAGGCAGGCGTGGGATTCATAGGCACGCCGCGCAGCGAGAGAAGGCGCGTCTGCGAACAGGGAAAACCACGCGATCAATGCGATCAATCGGGCTTCGGGAATGCCAGCGACGGAATTTGCGGCTGACCGGACCAGATAGGAAACCTTGACGGGTGGCGGCCAGCCTTGGGTAGTGCCAACGCTAAGAAGGGATGGACGGGAGCGGTCGAAAAGTACACGTGGTGTCGTTGTGATGGTTGTCGCTCGGATAGCGGGAGAGAAAAAAAATTCCCTAAAGACTCGGGGAGTAATAGGTGACGACGCTTTTGTGTGCCGAGCGCGATCGCGTGCTTGATTGAGGAACTCAATCGATCCGGCTCCGGCCCTGTCGTTCGATCATCATCAATCAGCCCGGTTGTCAAAGTGACCGCTCAAAAAAAGAAAATGCGGGCTCGCAACTACCTCCGACCCCCAGCCTTTGCCTAGGTAGGTGAGAAATTATTCTGTACCTGATGTTTGAAATGTTTCAAGATTGCTTGCCGAAGCAGCGTGTCCGAGTTTGACGTGAGGTGACACGTCGTCACGATGAGGGAATGCTGCCGCTTGATTGATTGCCTCGAGGGAGAGAACCTGAATTGACGCGAGGGCCGAAAGAAGAGCGCGAAAGCTGTCACCGGGTATTGTCGTATCCCTCAGGTCTGGATGGAGGTTGAGGTGCGGTGTGCGGTGTGTGATGTGTCGGAAATGCAATCAATGGCTCGGTGTTCGGGAGATGACAGCTGATAATCCGTGACCCAGCCCAAAAACGCCGGTGGATTGCCGGACTATTTGCGAGCCCACCACCAAGATTCGAGAAGCTAGGCAACCTAGGTCGCGGCGTTGCAGGGGTGGTTGCATGAAATCTCGTCAGATGTCAAATGACAAAAAAAAAAGAAAAAGCATTAGAAAGGGAGAAGAAAGACTAACAACAACGAGGGAATCCAAATCTTTCTTCCGAGGCTGTTCGTGTTGGTTTTAAGTGCCTGTTGCCGCTGCTGCTTTCAATCAATGCCGCCAACGCTTTGAAAATCGGACTTTGGAAGCTCCTCGAGGCACTTGTGCAGTCAGGAAGAGAGGCACAATTCTCGAGGAGCACAGCCAACTCCCGCCAAAGGCCGCTTCTGCATGCACGGTTCTGGGGCCACCTCTGCTGCGCCGCCAGCCAACGAATAATAATAACAGGCCGCCGCCCGATTCAAGTTGAGCTAGTATGTAGGAATATTAAAGCTAAGCTAGGTAACTGACACATACATCTGTACGGCGGGAGGGTAAGAAATGCGTGCAAGCAGTATTAAGTACGGAGATGTCATGTCGAATCCATCCATGGTCCCAAGCCAGTTCTTCGGCTCACCTCCTGTCGACCCTTTCAACTCGCTCTTCTTCAAGCCCCTAACCCGTTCCGTTCATGTCCAGCCGTCAACCCCTCCGCCCCCAACCCACCTCCCAAACCCAACGCCAGAAAGGAAGCAGCCAACACGCCGATGCCGATGAAACAAAATAGCAACTGTCATTGCGCTGTGTAGCATTCCTGCCGGGAAAGGCTGCGACGTAAGGCTGCGGCACGGTCGCCTCGGCCCCCACGACGCAACCCTCCACCTCCAACCCAACAACCCAACGACCCAACAACGCACAATTTTCCTTTCCTCCGTGTCCGCGGGCCCCCGCAAACAGTTCCCCAGTCTCCGGGCCTAGTACCTCGAGTGCCTGGTGGGCGAGTACGAGTTCTCATACAGCGTCGACTGGCCGTAGGGGTCGTCGTGGTACACGGTCGCCCGGCGGTCCTCCTCGGGCAGCAGATCCTTGACCTCCCAGTTGTTCATGCGGGTGCCGACCGAGAACTCCAGATCCTCTTTAGTGATCGAGTCCCAGTACTTGTACACCATCATGACAGCGAGCAGGTTGCACGTCGTGGCAAAGAAGAGCCCATCCAGGTAGTGGCTGACCGCGTTGCAGATGGGCGTGCTGGCGGCGTAGAGGATCACCTGCCCGGCGACGAGGAAAAAAACGCCAAAGGCGATGTCGCCCAGCGGCCACCGGTCATGCAGTGTGCGCACCACCAGCAGGATTTGCATCACCACGTAGACGAAGAGCTGCACCGCGTTGAGCAAGTACATGACCACGAAGAGGCCGATCGTGTTGGTGGGGCCCAGCCCGGCCCACGACATGAAGGTGGCCAGCGCGACGAGGAACGTGATGACGAAGGCGGCCGCCGAACAGAAGCGCATCATCCAGAGCGAAAGCGGCGTGCCGTCCTCGTACAGCTGGAATCCCACGAAGCCGTTGATCAGCAGGCATGTCACCATGGCTGACGACAGGCCGGCCTGCACCGCGACGAAGTAGGGATACGGGGCCGAGCCCGGTGGTATTACGCCGGCGTCGATGCAGAGGGACAGGAAGGTGAGGAGCATGTAGAGGTAGAAAAAGGTAGTGATCTCCTTTCGGCCTGCGGATGCGAGAGTGCTTGTGTCAGCAACTTGTTTCGTTTCCCTCTTCCACCATGCCAGCAAGTCAGGGGCAGGAGCGCCTTACCAACTGCCGTAAACTTCCCCCGCACGTGCAGCACCATGGTCACCGTCATGACGAGCGCCATGATGTGCATGGCGCTCGCGGCGCCCTGGAAGATGATGGTGTTGGCCAGCTCTATGTTGCGCGCGTAGCAATCCGGCTCTATCCCCACGCCGCTCGCGATCGACGTTATCGGGCCTATTGACGAGCAGAGCGGCAGCGGTGCCATGCGGCAGATGCTGGAGAAGTCCCCGAAGCCCATGGTTGCAAGGGAGGTGGTGGCCGGTCGGGCCCCGCGTGGTGGGTGGTTTTGCGTCGGGGAGATGGGCGAGGAGCAGCCGCGAATTGGTGGCTCTAACGACGGGCTGGCGGTCGGAGGCTGGCGGTAGGAGTTGGTCGCGTCGTGGCACAGCAACGTCGTCGATAGCGGGGGAAAGGAGGTCGGAATGTCGGATGGCCAGGTCGGTCAGGTCGCAACAATTGATGCTCGCTCGATCGGAAGCCCCTGGGACTCCGAAGTCGTCGTCGCCAGAAAATAATTATTATTCGAGCGAAGGTGGGGGGCTAGCGACGGTGGGATGTATTATTGTGTAAAAAAAAAAACGAATGGCAGGCGAGAGCGAGACTTGGTCATAAAGCTCGGGGTTGTATGGCCATGATCCCGGTCCTGTGCGGTGTGGTCGTCCAGGCTCCGGCGGTTGCTCCGCTGTTGGTGTGCAGCAAGCAATGCAGCAGAGGAGGCCGGAGGACAAAGGGATTGCGTTGCCCTGGGAAAAGGAGAGCGGCGGAGCCGGCCAGCGCCGCCCTCAGGTCAGGGATCCTGCCAATTTGTTGGCAGCTGCCGCCTGCAGGGCAAGTTCAGCGCCCTTCCCTCCGGCGGTACCCACCCGCATGACGGACTCATGGGTTCAGCAGGCATCGAATCTGTCTCGCCAAAATAGCCTAATGCGGCATAGCTCGCGGCGATTGGCCGGGATTGCTTCTGGAGCAGGGGGACCCCACCCTCCTGCGTCTGCTTGCTGCTGCAAATCTTGATCCGATGTTTTGTTTTCGAGAATCAATCCGAAAACAGCGTTTGAACCCCCATTTTCCGAGCGGTCCCAGAGGCGTGATGCGAAACCTCAGGGTCTCTCCGGCTGCGCTGTGATATCCGCCTGGGTATTCTCTTTTCTCCTTTTTCCCCTCCCATTTCTCACGTCGTCGGTCCTCTGTATCAAGGGAGGTCACCTCATCAGTCCCATTTTAATTTTTAACTCGCTTATTTATGTCCACTCGTATTCCGTATCCTCGTCGTGCTTCCCAACCTCCTCCCCCCCTCCTGCGGGCAACTTTCACGGTGTCTTCAAGACCGTGCTTGGCCTCCTTGGCCCCCTTCGTGCCCGTATCGACCTCGGCGGGTGTCTCCCAGCACCGCAGTATGTGCAGCACCACGAAGCACATTCAGCTGCCATGCGGCTTACCTGCTTCGGTTGCTCTCTTGCCTGCTCTCCATCCTCGTGTCATGGCGCGCCTCCTCGACCCTCCGATCATCTAGCCATGCCTTTGTTGACGGCGGTGCTCATCGAAACTAATGACTGCTCTGAACCGAACACGGCCGCTGAGCATGGCGTCTGCAGCGAGTCAGCAACTTGGCATCAGAAATCCGCGAGACATAACCTGAATCGCGAGTCTCAGCAAAAGCACAAGGCCACTCACCGTAGGCCTCGTTGGCCTTCTCCAGTGGGAACTTCTCGATCATGCAGTCGATATGCTCCAGCTCGGAAAACTTGATGGTCTCCTCACTGTCTGTGGCATGACCGACTGGCCACGTGTGAATGGAGAGCCCCTTCTTGACCTAACGAGAGCGCACATGTCAGCCTGCCATGTCGTTCTTCTTTTCCTCGGTCAATCATTAACCCACCATCGTTCCAGGGTCGATGGTCACATCTCCGGGGACTATTATTGACGCGGTTAGTTCGGTCTCATGTTGCTCCAGAGCAAAGCCAGTAATCCGCTTACAAGACAGAATCAACAGCTTCCCCAACGGTCCAAGCCCCCGCAAAAGCTCGGGAATCTCCTGGCCGTTCGGGCTGGTCGTCATAATCAGTGCTGCTCCGCCAAGCTTCTCGAGCGCTGCGCCAGGCTCGCCCTTGTCTGTGTCGATGTACTCGTGGGCGCCTAGCTGCCGAGCAAAGTCCTCCTTGTCGGCCCCGCGAGAGATGGCGACCACCCTGAGGCCAAACTTGTTTGCGTATTGGACTGCTAGGTGCCCGAGCCCACCGAGGCCCTGGATGGCGACCGTCTCGCCGTATCCAATGTTCATGTGCCGGATAGAGTTGAACACAGTCAGGCCTGCGCAGAGCAGCGGGGCGAACTTGGCCGCGTCGATGTGCTCTGGCACCGGAACGCCAGCTTCTGACCGGATGAGGACGTACTCGGCGTCTGTTTCTCTCTATAGGTAATTAGCAGGATTGGGACACCTCATACTAAAACGGGGCCTTGTTATTAACTGACACCCGCCGTTCCTGGTCACCCCATTGATGGGTTCATTTTCACACATCTGGAAGACGCCCTTCTTGCAGGCCCCGCAAGTCCCTTGAGAGCAGAACCAAGTCAGTATTCTTGCCGCATGCTCACCTTCAACAAGACTTAAGGGGGTTGAAATTCCTGACCATCGCGGCCACCGTGCCAGCCAGCGCCGATCCGATCGCCCACCTTCCACGCTTCCACGCCCTCGCCTACGGCAGCAACCCGGCCAATCATCTCATGCCCAGGCGTCATAGGACTTTTGGAGCACCTTTGGTCAACTACGGCTTGCGTCCTAGAAGGGCAGAGAGACACTGCCACTTACAAGCCACCCCCAAAGCCGTCGTTCTGAACTGCCGTGTCCGAATGGCAAACACCGCAAGCCTCGACCTTGATCAGCACCTCGTTCCTAGTGGGAAGCTCCAATGGGGCATCCTCGATACTGAGACGAGCGCCCAGCTCGTTGAAGACGGCTTTCTTGAAGGTCTTGGGAAGAGACATGGTGTCGATGTGTGTTTGTGACGGTAAAGTGTAAAATCACGACCGAGGAGTCGAGACGGCTGTTTTATGTGCGAAGTTTGTGTGGTTGAGAGACGGAGCTGGACTCATTTTTATATTTACTTGTTTGGTTTCGTCGCCCCTCTGTAAAAGCAAGGCAATTGCATTTGCGCAGGCAGAGTCGACGAAGAAGTCGTGTCGTCATTGTATTTCTCTGAGCCGCGGTCCCCACATCACGCGAGACTGGCACGCTGGGTGGGAGACAAACTTCTGAGAGAAGCGCAGAATGCGCGAGACTGTTCCCGTTTGTCAACAAATCTACCAGGCAGTCCTGCTTGACTACAGCTTCCTCAACTTTCAAGTTGGCTATCAGTACCAAATTGAGGTCGGGACTGAGTCAGGCATCCAGCCGACGTTCCACGGATGGATTTTAGACATTGAAGAGGTGCCACGGTGAATCAACGCCATTGGCTGCTCAGGGACTGCGAGTTGAATGCTAGGCCGCTTCGGTATGGTTAATGAGGTGCAGGTGCGTCCGTTTTTCGTCCTTTATGCTCACTCGAATCCCTCGGCTTCTGCAAGAAGCTTTGATACGCTAAGTCCCTCGAATACTAGGTTCTTGTCAATAAACGACTGGTCTTCTTCCCTTTCGAGCACCGCAGCCGCAAGCTCGTCTTAGTCAGGTGTGGCAGCAGCTAACAGGGCACAGGAAACGTTGTTGTGGGTGACGATAAGCCTTTCGAAGGGCGGTGTGGAGCCGCATACTCCCCTCGTTTTGGGTTCTCGTTGTTAGGTCAGAGAGTCGTGGGCCTTGGACTGTCACTGCTTGTTCCGGATGTGGTCGAAGTGCTCCTCGGTGGTGGACAATTCTTGAGTTAATGGGGCTAGTTCCAACGGTAAGTCGCCGTCAATGCGTGTCTGACGAGACAGAGGAAGGGGGTCGGAGAGAGAAAGAATGCAGATCTACGTGACACTAAGCGGCATGAGGTAACAGATGTGGCTTCTTGTTGAGGACGCTTGCCCCCGACAGACAGGCCATCCTGAGGCGTGATGAGCCATCTACCAGACTGCCAGTGTGCCCCAAATCCAAGATTGAAGAGTTGGAGCTTGGATCTGCCGAGTCGTCTATATATGGTCTCGGCTTTCCTCGTTCTCTAGGTTCTGGGGTGTGAAACATGAGTCCTGGCGTCGGGATTGCTGATGATCTTTTCGAGTTTCTCGCCCTGGATGAACTCCTCGATGATAAACGACCCTACTCAAGTTCGTGTCATGGCTCATGCCAGTAAAACAAACAGGCAGTAGGGTCTGCAAAAGTTGGAGCCAGTGAAGGTATCAGTGCCGAGCAAGCGGTTCTGGACTTTCGTTTACGTCCATGACGGCCAACCAGGGAATAGACACTCTGCAACACCCGAGCATGAAATCGATAAGATCAGGCCCCATTTCGCGGCCAAAAAGCAGAACTCCAGCCCGTTCTGGGTATGTGTCTGAGGGTTTCTTCGGTCAGGGCTCCCTTAATTCTGAGTACATCACTCCCTCGGCGGTGTGTCCTTGACCAATCCCCCCATCATCATTTCGGGGTACCTCGTGCCGTAAACCTCGGCCTTTTCGACGGCTTGCCGAATCTCCCTCGCCTCATCGTCCGTCAAATCCGCGTACACGTCGTTTGCCGCCACGTTCTCCTCGAGATAGGCGATCCGCTTGGTCCCGGGAATGGGGAACACGCCGTCCTGCTTCATCATCCAGGCTAGCGTCAACTGCCCCGGCGTGCACCCCTTGCGCTTCGCAATGGCGGCGATGTCGTCGACGAGCTTCATGTTCTTGGGAAAGTTGTCCTTGGAGAAGCGCGGCACGGCGCGGCGGAAATCGCCCTCGGCAAAGTCGTCGGGGGACTTGTACTGGCCCGTCAGCATGCCCCGGCCGAGCGGGCAGTAGGCGACAATGCTGATGCCCAGCTCCCGGCACGTCTTGGCCAAGTCGACGCCCGGCTGCTCAATGTCCATGGAGAAGGGGCTGTACTCGATCTGGTAGGCGCTAATGGGGAAGGTGGCGGCCGCCCGGCGGAGGGTGTCGACGCCGCACTCTGAGAGACCAATGTACCGCACTTGGCCAGAGCTAGCAGACGAATATTAGTTTGCTATTGAGAACACAACCTGGGGCAGTGTTGAGGTGCCTGGTAGCATGGGAGACGGCGGACGTACAGGACAAATTCCTTCATGGTCTCGACGACGTCCTCAATGGGCGTCTTGCCGCTGATGCGGTGGCTGGCAATCATCTTTTTGTTAACCTTCGGCCATGTTATAAAAGTGGTGGGTGGCATTGGGTGGTGCCCTTGATTCCTCTCCAAGCTCATGTTGCTTACCAATATAGCAGATCAATGTAATCCGTCTTCAACCGCCGCAGGGCCTCCTTGACGGCACCGCGGATGAACTCGGGATCGTTTCTGAACTCACGACCGCCGTCTGGCCTGACATAGTTGCCGAACTTGGTGGCCAGGAAGATCTACAAGACGTCTGTTAGCCCGGCGACGACAACATGGCGCGCCAAGGAGGTCAAAAGTCGGTAGGTTGGCGAAACGCACGTCCTTTCGCTTGCCCGTCCGCTGGAACCAGTTCCCGAGAAGGTCTTCGCTGTCTCCGTACAGGGCAGCTGAGTCCCAGTGCACGCATCCAAGCTCGTGGGCGCGGTCAAGAAGCTTGAAGCGTTCCTCATCCGGGGGAGGTGTTCCGTAGAAGGCTGATATCAGGGAGTGTCAGTTGGAAAGTTCTCATGCCACGCCGTTGAGGTTGTTTTGAGCAACCCAGGTCTCACAGCTTAATCCCATAAGCCCGAGACCGAGGATGGGGATCTGAGGGCCATCGCGTCCTAGTTGGCGGGTCGGGTAGTTTGGTGACGTAGACATGATTCTAGGCGTAATGCTAGGGGTTGGTCGACTTGAGAGCCAACCTGAAGTACCGGACAACTATTCAATGTAATGTGACTGAGATCCGGCACACCGACGAACGCAATGTAGATTCTGGTGACAAGGGCTTGACCATGATTAATTTTCTCTCTCTCTCTTGTACAACTAAGTAGGGCCTGATCGGTCGCCGGTGGAGCTAGTGCCTGGGAACAGGGATCGCCACCGGAGAACGAGACCCGTATCAACCTGCGAGTGGCCGACTATATCTCGCCCTGGGCTGTTCTTGCAGGGGAAACAAGTCCTTGACCCTTGATCTTGTATGGCCAAGCTATTTGGGCAACGAAGGGCCTTATTGGGCATCTCAGAAGCTAGACCGTCCACAGCAGTCCGAATGCCGGTCTTAGTGCCGGGGCTTCCTGCCGGGCGCCCCGGGAGTGGGGCCCGGGCCGTGGTTCGGCAGCTTCCCACGGTTCGGCCCCGCTTTGAGGACCCTTTTTCCATCACGCTACCGAGCTGGAATGGAAACGCGCACTGTTTGTTTGGTTGATCGTTGTAATTAGAAGTCACTGGGCACGCTGCTGCAAGGGCATAGCATTTTCGTCGGAAATAGACGCCACACCGCTGGGTCGGGACTCGGGACTCGGGACTCGG
>FTIZ01003051.1_pt2 | contig 12228 bp, 21 predicted proteins | sample 1658381 | NCBI WGS metagenome assembly FTIZ01 (sample SAMEA3914822, study PRJEB12502) | metagenome | biome: forest; material: soil | place: USA | collected 2012-03-12 | depth 0.1 m
GGATCTTTCCCCGCGTGCTTGGCAGCACCACGATCCCGGGAGCTGTGCTTTTGTGTGTGACAAGCATCCCGGCTTGTTCGTTGTAGCCCTTCTCTTGACTGCAAACCAACATCCCGGCTTGTTCGTTGTAGTCCCCCTCTCGGCGGCATGGCATCCGGCGTGTTTTGTTGTAGTCCTCCTTTTGAGTGTATGTCATCCCGGCTTGCACTTTACAATCCTCCTCTTGACTGTATGAAACCCCTGCTTGTTCGTTGTGATCCTCCTCTTGACTCTATGGCATCCCGGTTCGTTTGCTGTACTCCTCCTCTTGACTGTATAAGACCTGCATTGGGCGCCCCTGTCTTGTTTATCTGTGTGAGCTCCGCTGCCCCGCCGACAGATCCAACCGCAGCCCCTGAATGCGACAACAAATCCCTTGTGCTAAGACAAAGGTCAGCCTTTTGTCATAAAAGGAGTTTGAAATAACCTTCTGTATTTGTGTAGTCTGCTTGTTCATGCCATGGTGACTGTCAAAACACGCTTGACTGGCGCAACTGTCCACACCAGAACTACCGCTGCTCAGCAATCGCCCCCACAGCTGCTTGAGTCACCAACATACCTGACTGTCTGGTCTCTTCGTTCAGGTACCATGTGTCGATAGTTTGCTGCCGCCGCACGGACAAGGTGGTCGTCAACCTCGGAGTGCTCGTCGCGGCTTACCGACAAGCACGCTCCAAGTTGGAGCTTGGCTTCGCAACTCTCCAGGCTTGAACTCTTATTTTGAAATGAATTACCGCAAATATCTTCATAGAAGGATGCTGAACTGATGGAAGAAGAAACAATGAGCGCGATGTTTTTTGATCTTAGTCAGTTTGGCCCATGTTTGCTGGTTCGTTGTTGACTCCATCACCAGCGGTCGACCACCATCAATGACTCCAAGACAAACAAAAAAATGGAGTAACTTGCCTGTGTCTATAAGAAGGTTTCGTGCATTTATTCTGTTCTCATCAGTGTCAGCGCGATCTGAGGCGTATATAGGCGGGAATTGCTTTTTCGTCCCAACACCGAGTTGGATGTAAGAAGCAAGAAGAGGCAGGGCTAGCGAAATCCCCCCCTCCCCCCCCAGGCGCGCTCACCAGGCGCTCAACGCGTAAGTGGGGGCTTGACAAAGTTTGAAGTTTGCAGACGATTATTCTCTGGTCGCCCACAGGTATAAATTCAACCTATTTTTTCCCAAACCCTCTTCTTGACCGACCGATCAACGACCTTGATCAACGAACTTGAACAACAAACCAAAACTTCAAGTTCAGCAACGATCAACGATCAACCATGTCGTGAGTCCTCTTGGCTTCCCTCTTGGCTGCTTCCATCTCGGCTGCCTCCCCTCTTCGCTTTCTTCTTCTTCTTTTCTTCCCTACCCGCTGCTGTTGCTGACCGTCCTCGGCGACCTTTGCAGTTCTCGCGACGTCCTCGACTTCGCAGCCCGTAAGTTCCTCCTCGTCATCCCCATCGCTCCCCATTGCTCCCCAAGCGCCATCACAACGAAGAGCAACTGACATTTTCCACTCCAGACTCGGTCTCGTTCGTCCCAGTGGACGTCCAAGCCCGCCATTTGGTCGACCACCACTTGGCGGCGGGCGTTGGCTGGGGCCAACTTTACCGGGAGGCGTGGCGGAAGGGGTTCCTCGCCGAACACGGGACCAACGAGGAGCGGTGGTACGCCGCCATCGCCTCCGAGTTGCGGATGAGAGGTGCGTTTATTTTCTGCTTCTTCGTTTCATTTCTTTTTGTGCTTCTCCTCAACATTTCCACCTTCTTTCATCGCTTTGCTCGGGTTTGGGTCTGGGTCCCAACTTGCCATCTTCAGAGCAGGAGAAAACTGATCGATCATCATGTTCAAGTCGTCGGGGCTGCCCTCGCGGGTTTGCCATAAACACCGCGTCCTCAGACGAACGCTATCGTGGAGAGAGAGCCGCCGAGATGAGGCGAGCATTGATGAAAACGAAAGAGAAAAAAAAAAGGCGAAAACACAGGTATAGTTTGACCTTCTTTTGACTTCTCTTCACTCGTCCCGACTTCCTCAGGGAGCCACATGTTCAACACCTCCTGATTCCGAGTGTTTGCAGCGCCAAACTAGAGCGCCACCAAGAAAGCAGCACCGGGGCGTCCGTGTCTTCGACCAATACAAAAAAGCTTTCGACTCAGAACGTTTGCGAACAAGGTACATCTGGCCTGCTTCATTTCCCAGTGCTTCGTACCCCACTAACCTTCATCTCACAACCGCAGACGGCAGCGAAGATGAGATGAGCGGAGTTGAGAGTTGGCCCGCGCCTTCCAAGCTTCATCAACCAGCCTGCTTCGGTCATTTGGCAGTGCTCGGCGTTGGGCCTGCTTCTCATTCTCTCAGTCTCGACGCTCCCGGACCACCACCAACAAAGATCAACTGGGGCACAAGCACGAAGCGAATCCCCCCGAGGACGCACCCCGGGCTTCGGCCCGCTGCTGAGGGGCGATTCAATTCGCAAACGCCAACGGAAGTCTGTTCGCAAACGCAAACGCTAAAGGAAGTCCGGCTGTGGTTTGGCGGAAGGTGATGGGTGACGGGCTCGTTGATCGACGGTATGAACTCTAGTTCCAGATCCATTTTGGTCTCTGCTAACAAAACCCACAGAAACGACCGCGGCTGATCCCGGTCCGGAGAAGGTCAACGAGTTCGTGCTGATCTCCCTCTTCCGTCGCTGCCTCCGACTCCGCAAACAAAACAGCCTTGCTGCCCTGCTCCGGGTTCGGGGGCGCGCACTCTGTGCCGTCTCCGGCTCAACCCCGAGTCGTCGGATCGTTGTCTCTGCCGTTCGGGGTGGTCCGATCCGACGGCGATCAACGAGGGGTTGAGTCCCGGGCAGGCGCAGCTCGTGTGGTATCATGGGGCGCTGTGGCCCGGCCTTGAGTCGTCAGATTGTCGTCGCTGCCGTTCGGGGTGGTCCGATCTGGCGATGAGGACGGGTTGAGTCGCAGTCGTCTCTCCAAGCCGAATCGCATCGACCTGGGATACAAAACAGGCTCTCGCTGGCGACGCAAATCCTGCCATGGGTCAAGCTTTATTGGCCGGTGGTCGGGTTCCTGTTTTGTAGCCCAGGTCGGTGCGGTCCGCCCGGAGCTGGATCCTGTCGCTGCCTTCGGGGCGGTCGGGGTCTGGCGATGAAGGGTCGGAGCACGGGGAGACACCGAGACGGCCATCAAGAGAGAGGTTCGGGGCTGGTCCCTGAACGGTGAGGGAGGAGTGGGTACCCCCTATCGAGGGTACTCCGGTGTGGGTACTCCTTAACGGGGGCTCCTCCTCCCCCACACTACAGAGAGAGACGGGCGGCCGGGACCAGAACAAGGAGGGTGGGGTGGGTACTCCTTAACGGGGGCCCCTCCTCCCCCGCATTACAGAGAGAGACGGGTGGGCGGGACGGTGGATGAGATCGGAGGAGAGCTTGGAACCTGGAAGAGAGGCTGGCGGTGGAATTTGTACTTGGGGTGCGCTGGAGTTGATTGGGGCTGAATTTGATTGGAGCTGGAGTTGATTGGGGGCTGGATGGTTTTGGAGGGGCTGGTTCTGGGGGGGGCTTGCTTTGGGGTGGACTTGGACTTGCGTGTGGAGGTGTTGGAACGGTTTCGTGGCGGACTGGAGGTGGTCTCAAGAGTTTATTTGGAGGCGAAATTACTTTCTTCATTCACAGCTGGACTCTCTTGGTGGACGGCAGATTGAATGTGTCGCTCGGAGGATGGTGTCTTGAGAGACTCTTTCTCAAGGATTTGGTGGTCAGGCCTGGGAGTTGAGCGATGGGGCCATCGAGGTGCGACAGGAGAGGAGGAGCAATATCAGGACAGCTCGCATCACAGCTGCAACTTAGAACTTCGCCCGATTGCTTCTGTGGCACCCACCTACATGATGCGAAGAACATCCCGATCCGTCTCTCCTGCATTATCCCCCGGGATATGTGGTTTGACGAACATTCTCGAATGCGGCTAAGCCGTGGACCGACAGCCGCTTGAGCAGCTCAAGCCGGACATCCGCCATGCCACCAATCCAATTTCCCGGTCGACATGGCAGTTCTAGATCCCAAGAACTGGTGATCAGGCTAACTGCCGGGTCCTCGGCCAGGCACATGCATGCGCTGGTAGGGATTGATGATTACAGCCGGAATGGGTTCATAAACGAACCTTAATGATCTCGTTTGCTCCCTTTGGGCTGCGGGGTCAGCAACCGCAGTCAGCGGGTAATACGTCGAGCAAAGGTCAAAATGTCGGTCCTCGACTGCTCGCGAGCGTTGTGTTGTCGTGCTGGTCTTGCGCCTCTTGCCCTGCCATGCAACGAGCAACACGCACCGACAAGCCATGACACGACTCATATCCGCCGCAGTCTTGACTGCTGTTCTCGCACCCGCAGTTGGCAACGTCGTGGCTCTGGCGCAGCTGGCGGCAGGCTGCACCTCCCGCTCCTTCACCACCCCCAGCTGGCTGGTCGACAGGTTTGCCTCGGAAACGTCGGCGGGCGTGACGGCGGTTGATTTCCATGTGCTCAACCGAGCCACGAATGTGTCGGTGGAGCTGAGATGCTCGGCGAGCAGTTCTACTGCGGCCACGGCATGGCACGCTTGCTCTGCCAGGAACCAGAGCACCACGGGCCAGCCGTTTGCGGCATCGTTCCAGGCGGACAGCTCGACAGCCCGGTTTCTGTTTAACGAAACATGGTCCTGCAGCGACGCAACTCCGAGCAAGCCGTAGGCACACCTTCTTCCTCCTCCCTCCCTGTCCTTTCTCACTTACCAGCGTGTTCATGTGCGCGTTACCTTGCTGATACGCTTGGGGCCAGCATCAAATTCTGGGCCGTTGGAAACATCACTGGAACCGCCGCTGGAATCCCTCTTAGCTGCACGGAGGATCAAAGCACGTCGACAACTTCATGCCAATCCACACAACCCCTTCTTGTCAAGGGATCTCTACTTTCCCCAGTTCAAATCACCCCCTCGTATCTCCCAGGGCCCCTTGGCCACGACACAAAAGGCTGCACAGCCCAGGCGAGAACACCCGCGTGGGAGGTGGCGGCTACCCAGCTCAACCTCAGAAAGGTTGCGGGAAACCTTCAATCCGGAAATGCTTTTGTGATAATCACAAACGACCATATTGGCTACACGGCCTCCTGCGGAGGAGTGCTCTCCGACGTGGGCGGTCCACAGACACTGAACTGCCAGGGCCAGACCGCCTTCCGACGTCCGGACCTGTACCAGATCGACACGGTTCTCGGGTTCGACCCCAAAACGTTCAGTCTCACCGTCAACCAGACTTGGTTCTGCGACGACCAAAGTGCGGCCGCACCGTAAGCCCCTCCTTACCCTCAACCTCTCTACCACCACACCACAGCTAACCCCCACCAGCATCTCCATCACCGCCTCCGGCACCGTTCCCCTCCCCCTCTCCTGCCAAGTCTTCAACGAAGAAACCACCTTCTGCACAGGCGGCACCAACGACCCCTTTGCGGGCAACATCACCTCGCGCGCCCTCCTCCCCCCTTTCTCCCTCAACGACCCGCTGCCGACAGCCGAGAGCCCCACCATCTCCTCAGTAATCTCGCCCTCCTGGTGGTTCAACAACTTCGAGACCAACACGACCCGGAACCACAGCGACGTCGTCACGGCCCGGTTCGGCATGGAACTGCAGACGGGGCCCGCGTCGACGGGGTACATGGCGAATATTGTCACCGATGGGGTGCGGTATGCGAGTTCGTCGAATTCCTCGGCGGATCTGCCGTGGAATAAGTGTGTTATTGACTCAGTGGGGGATGCGGCGCTCGCTCCGGTGGGGTGTGAGTTCCGGTATGAGATGGCGAGTGGGTTTTTGGGGGTGAGGGTGAATTGGACTGTGGCGGATTTGGATGTGGACAGTCCGTGAGTTTTGCTCCTCCTTAGCGATGGCCTGGCGCTTGTTTGGAAGAAGTGCTGACCGGTGGTTGATGCCCCTTACTTCACAGCGTCACTTTCAACGGCGAGATACGGACCGTTGTGCCGGGCTTGACATGTGTCACGTCGGCGGACGACAGGATAAGCTGTGCAGCGCCAGATCCGGCCCCTTGGCGGGCAAATGTCACGTCGGTGACCTGGAAGTAGTGAAAATCGGGGTTGTCTGTACTACTCTGTACACGTACGTACACAAGACCAGTGGGAAAATACAAGATGTGTCTGTCGTTTCTGGTTGCTCTTATGGAGGCTGGGCCTCTCTTTAAATACATGGCCGGGTGCGCAGAAATCCAGGCCCCTGACTCTGATGAGAGTTAATGAAAAAGGAGGTGGACCTAACATGTATCCTGTGGGGGTAAACAGATGCAACGACAGCGCAGGCTCAACGGTACAGCAGCCCAATGAAGCAATCACACCCTTCCTTCTCGCTCAGGTTAGCGGGCGGCGAAGGGAACAAACCTATTTCCTCCAATCTATCTCTTTGCATCCTTCGCCTTTTGCTCAAGCTCCCTAGCTTCATTTTCGTGCTTACCCAGCTTAGTCAAGACCTAGGCGATACACCACTGGATCCTCGCCAATCCCTGTTGTCGTCATCCCCCGTCCGGTTGACCTCGCACGTGTGGAGCGCCGATTATAGGTGCACAAAGCGCGCCGTTGTAATCGCCCTGAAGCAGCCGAATGCAGCCCTGCTGGTAGCTGGTCGAGATGATGGTCCGATACGTCTCCTTGCCGACGGCGATGGCCCGGGCCGAGAAATCAAAGTGGTTGTATGTCTCGGTGAGACTCCCTTGCTTGTATGCAATCCTTCCTCGGATGTAGGCCGTTCTGCTCATGGTTAGTTATCTAGTCGTTGGCTCATTTCCCTCGCCTAGGATACATGTCAAAGGTAAGGTAGGATAGTGGATGTGAAGGTTAGCAAGCTTGCTCTCCATGATAGTGCCTCCTCGTTCCGAACATAGCGGACTGTCATCAGCCCGCCTCGTCTAAATGCTCGATGGTGCGATGCCCCCGAGCCGATTCCCACTCAAGGTCCTTGATTGCAGACGCCAACTTCTCCGGCGACTCGACCACGCTAACAATCTCGTAGTCCTCCTCGCCAAGTGTCCTTTTGCATCTCGCAACGGCCTCGCTCCATACCTGGTCGTAATCCGCCCGGTTTAGGTTCGCCATGGCGGCCAGGGCTCACATCGAAACTACTTGCCGAAGCGTGCGACGCCCACGTTGGAAACTGGAAGTGGGGGCGCTCGCTTTCACCTTTTTCGGTTGCACGCAAGAGAGAGGAGTGAAACTGAAAATCTTGCGTGTCTTGGTGCGTGGTATTTTCTCCCACCGAACCCTCAGCTCGGCTCCCACGGACTTTTCACCTAACCTGATCACCGGTCAAGTGTGGTCATCCGGCGTGAATCGGTTCCGACCCCAGTTCCTGAAGTGGTGAGTCAGACCAACGGCGGTGATTTCATCCATCTCGCTCTCGCTCAACTCAAACTGTGTTGCCTCCCAATACTTATCCAACCGGCTCGGCTTCGCGGTAGTAGTGATTGGAATCACTTTGTTCTGCACCTGCCATTGAAGCAAGACCGAGTCGACGGAGACGCCGTGCGCCTTGGCAATCCTTTCGACTACGGCGTCCAAGGGGCCACCTGCCGCAACGGTGATGGGGGTGGGTGGCTTGAAGCCAGAGACGCAAATGCCCTGGCTCTGTAGCCAATGGACGTACTGGTTTGCGCGCTGCAAATAACGGTGAAACTCGATCTGGTTAACAGCCCGTACAATGGTGGCAACTTTGAGAGTGGCTTCGATGTGCTGTCGCAAGTAGTTGGAGACACCGATCGACTTGGCCTTGCCCGAGCGCTGAACCGCTTCTATTGACTTACACGCCTCCTGAAGCTTAGACTCGTCGGTGGTCCAGTTAGGGGAGTGGATCATGTAGCTTCCAAAGGTCAGAAACCCGCCCAACTAAGGCCGATGATCGGAGACTTACAGGTCGACATAATCGAGCTGGAGCTTCTTCAGGCTCGCGTCAAGGGCGGCGGGGATGTCGGCGATGGAATCAAGAACTTTGGTGGCGACGAAGAGCTTTTCGCGAGCTATGCCGCTGTCCTTGATGGCGATGCCTACTTCTTGCTCGGTTCCGTAGGCCTCGGCGCCATCAATGTGGGTGAAGCCATGGGTGATGGCAGACTTTAGGATCTGGACGAGGTCGTGGCTCACCGGGCCTTCGCCGGGCTTGTACCATTTCGTGCCAGTGCCGAAGTCGATCTTGCTTGTGTCAGTTGACCGGCATTTCTAGAGTTAAGTAGATAGGCAGGCACTAACCGCAGGCACCGTGGCGCCGTTATTGAGAGGAAATGAGGACAAGCCCATTGTGGTGCTGTTGCTGGTGAAAATCGCGAGGACTTGTTGGGGTTTTTGCGCCTTCAAGCGGTGTTTGCCCGTTAGCCAATGTTCGCTTAGGAATGCGGAGTGCTGGACGCGTTATGTGAAGACGACGGACTACAAAAAAAACCTGACCGGCGAGCAGGTGTCCAGACATAAGGCACAGTGCCAGGTCGGATGGAGGAGAGTTCGCAATAGCCTCGTTGTGACGCCGAATCCCTGCTGTCATGCCACCGGCAAGGCTTCGTTGTGCTCCAAGAGAAGCGGCAGCTTAGGCAAGCCAAGTTCTCGGTCAAATCTCCCGGCGACCCGAAGGCTGATGAAGTGAGTGCTTTGGGTAGATACCTGCCTACCTAAGTTGGGCGGTGATGCATTGGAAAGCGCGATTGACCAGGTTGTGGGGGTGTGGGATTGTGTGGCAACATGAAGGCAACAGCAACCCTCTTGCTTTTATTTTCGACTGGTTAAATTTCCAGTTAGGTTGTTGCCGGATGTGCTTTCATCACGCCGGCCCCTTGCATCAATTCAAATCTTGCAACCGGCATCACCCCAAGCCCCGGCAGGCGGACTGGAGTAGAACCACAAACATGTTTCTTAAACCCGCGTTGCAAAAGACACCGTGCGCCCATCCCAGCGAGGCGGTGCTGAGATTCTTGTCTTTGTTTGCTGGGCGGGCTCCCCCAGACTTCGACGATGCAAGTGTGGTCAGCCATTTTGCCTGGCATCTGGGGAGACTCATGAAGCCGTAGGTCGAGGAACTCGATTGCACTCTCGGCTACTCAGTTAAAGGTCGCCTAGGACAGCCTTCAAGTCCAAAGAATCGCCACGAACTAAACAGCTGGGAACACGCATGTGTTTGGGAAGAAACCTTTGGAAACCGGGGCGCTGGACTCCACGCCTCTCGGGCGATCTCGGCATGCAGAACCGTGCAGGCGCGTTTCGCACTGGATGGGCTGCTTACTTGGAAACCAGCCAAGCCTGGGTCACATTCCCCCGTCTGACCCTTGGCTTTTCTTGGATGCGCTGCATCTGTCCTGCAGCGCAAACGCGTCGTCTTCTGTGCCTACGAATCCCCCAATTAGGCACCCAAGGGATTACACAACTGACGCCTCAAATTCAAGCGCTGCCGTGAGATAGCCGAGAAATGGCTTCTCGGCGTTGACGAAGCCAGAGCGAAATGGACAGAAATGGGCGCTTGGCTCGAGTCTTGGGCCTGAAGAATTGGATGGCGCATGACGAAGCCTATACGGAGTGAGTGGCTTTGTTGTCGTAAGCTCGCCAATGGACAGTTGGCTGGTTCTGGATGCAACGAGCTACTGTACCGCATCTAGATAGGGCTATTTTGGTGTTGATCTGTTCGGATATAATACGAGCACACGTTGCCTTCAACCGAATCATGGAAACCGCACATCTCATCTTCTCAACTCAACCACAATACCCCAGATACACCTCCACTCAACTCATCTCTCAAAATGCACATCACCGTTGTCCCCGCATCTCCCAAAACCGGCCAGGCCACCATCCGGTCCCTCCTGACCCAAGCTTCCAACCCCGTCGTCAGAGGCTACTACCGCGACCTGAAGAAAGTCCCGGCCGAGTTCCAGGCCAACCCGCGTTTCGAAGCTGTGCAAGGCGACGTGGAGGATGCATCGACCCTCGACTTTTCTGGCTCCGACGCCGTCTTCAACATCACCCCTCCCATCTATGAGGAGATCGACCTTGTCGCCCATGCCCGCCTGGTGTCAGAGAACGTCAAGGCGGCCGTCCAGAAAGCCGAGTCTGTGAAACGGCTGGTGCTGTTGTCCAGCATGGGTGCTGAGCACGATCATGGGACTGTAAGTTGCGGCGCTAGAGCCTGAGCCATGCGTGCCATGGTCTGTTGTTTGGCTTGCTGACTGACAACTCCGTACAGGGCGAGATCCTCAGCAACCACGAGGCCGAAAAGGTTCTAGGAGACGCCGCGGCCGAGGTTGTCTTTGTCCGCTGTGCCTTCTTTATGGAGAATTGGGCCATGAGCGTGGAGACGATCCAAAAGGCCGGCATCTTCTTCACCACCCTGACGCCCCTCGACAATGAACTGCCCATGGTAAGTATGCGGATTTCGTCTCAGACAAACAACTCAACTAATAACATGCTTCTCCGTAGGTCGCCGTCAAGGATATCGGGATCGCCTGTGCGGCTGAGCTCCTCGCAACAGGCACCCCGCTAGCCTCCCGCCCCTACATCTTTGAGCTGCACGGTCCCAGTGGGTACACCTCGAAGGGCGTGCACGACGCGTTTGAGCAGGTATCCGGCAAGAAGATCGAGATGCAGCCCATCCCAAAGGATGGCTTGGTCGACTTCTATGCCGCCGTGTTTCCGCCCATGGTTGCCGCGGCCTTCGCGGAGATGAACGCGAGTTATCTGCCAGGCGGCGTTATGTACGAAGGTGATCAGCCGGCAGTGGAGAAGAAGCACGGTGTTACGGATCTGCTGGAGGTGGTGAAGGAGATCTACGGCGCTTAGGTTGCGGGCAGGATAATGAGATATCGTGACAGCTCAACTTTCCTCCTCCGCGAAACCATCACCAGACATCCACATAGAGGCAGGCAGAAGTGAGAAGGCTTTATTAGGGGGGACTTCTTCTATAGTCAGATAGTGAGACAAGTCATCTAATCAAGTAATGTATCACCTTGAGAGATGTTCAACCCGATGTCACTTGGTTTCTCACCCTCTTCTTCCAATGCTTTCTTCCATCGCCTTCTTTCAACCCCTCTCTTTTGCCTGCCAATCCGACTCATCTTTGAGATTTCGTTCCACCACCGAGTCTAGCCTAGACTTCGGGCCGTCATCTGGGCAAGATGAGATCTCTGTGCTAACCGCGCGTCATCGATGGGCTTTCGCCTTCTCATACCGCCCCATCGCCAACCCGCCCTCGATGTGCTCATTGTGACATCACAACTGAGCGACAACAGCCAGACACCATCACCATCCCTATCTTCACCCACAACCCTAGTATCGTGAGTACCTTGCTTCACTTCTTCACATAACGAACCCCATGAAACCTTGATAGCCATCCAATGTCGACCGCAACACACCACCATACAACCAACCCCTGGGGCGGCTCCGCCGACCTCCCCGACACCGTCCCCCCACACACCTCTCCCCCGCACCCCAAACAGCGCCTCACCACCCCCCTATCCTCCTTAATCAACATCGGCCTCCTCCGCACTACCCTCCTCCCCTCCCTAGCCCTCAACACCACCCTCGCAGCCCTCGCCTACGCCACAGGCCGCGCAACCGACCGCCTCGAGACAAAGGACCTCGCGCGCGCCGCCAGCCCGGCGCTCAACGCGTGGTATGCGGCCGTGCTGCGGCATGTCAAGCCCTTTGCTGCCGCGGGGAGCGCCGTGTCGGTGGAGACCGCGTGGCGCGTGCTCGGGAGGGCGGATAAGGTTTTGCTTGGGGGGGTGACGCTTTGGGGGGGGAGGGTGGTTTATCGGGTTGTGAGGAGAGCGAAAAAGAGGGGGAGGGATAAGAGGACGTATGAGGCTGTGAAGAAGGGGCAGGGTCCTCACGGGGGGTTGAGGTTGGGGAAAGGGGGGTTTTGGGACTGGGCGTGGCTGACTGTGTATTTGCCTGAGGCGGTGGTGCAGAGTTTGGTGGCGGTGTCGGTGACGGCGCCGTTTCGGATGGTGTTGGGGGAGACGAGGTGTGTATTGGGGCTGACGGGGTGTTGGAAGGAGGTTGGGCGGGCGGTGGCGGTGGGGTTGTTTGGCGCTGGGTTTGCGCTTGAGGTGTTGGCGGATCGGCAGTTGGGTGAGTTTAAGGGGAGGGCGGAGAGCCAGGGAAAGATGTGTAGGGATGGTGTTTGGGGGGTTGTGAGGCATCC
>FTIZ01034488.1_pt1 | contig 12199 bp, 8 predicted proteins | sample 1658381 | NCBI WGS metagenome assembly FTIZ01 (sample SAMEA3914822, study PRJEB12502) | metagenome | biome: forest; material: soil | place: USA | collected 2012-03-12 | depth 0.1 m
ATTGAGAACCGGCTCTCGGCAGCCGTGGCCTGATCCGAGCCAGGTTCCCGATAGACACAGCCGTTTTGTCGGGAGACATGGAGGTTCCATCCACCATGGGATTTGGCAACGCCGGCCCTGGGAGTCGAGCGTTGTCATGGATATGGACTCGCGACAGAAAGCCTGGGAAAATCGAGAGTGCTGCGATACTCATCTCTGCCATTGACTACTCCCTGGCTGCAGCCGAGTCGTTCTGGACGCCCTGATTCCTGCTGCCCTGCCCTGTCTGTGTAAGGCTGGCCAGGCTCGCCAGGCACAGCGCCGCACCAAGCTCGGCGTGGTGCATCGCCAGGCCCGCTGCAGGGCTTCCTGCACCTGCAGGTAAGCTGCAGCAAGACCCTGCAGTGATTGGCTGGGACCGGGCAGAACCAGGGCAGACCAGACGACAACAGCGGGAGAGCCCTCCGCTCCACCTGTGCCTGGTGCCCACCCTCACACTGTGCCAGGGTGCAACGCGACGCCTGCCATTCGCTGCCGCGCCCGTTGGGACTTGTTTTGTCCAAGGCGCTTGACGGCCAAGGGTCCACCGGCCCGCCCAGTGTGCGTGTCCAGTGCGCGGGAGGGGGAGCCTGGGAGAGCCTGGGTGAGCTTGGGAGCGCCCGCCCGCGGTCCGGCGGTCCCCTCTGCGTTTTGCTTTTCCCTCTTGAACCCCCCATGTCCCCGTTCGTGTTTTTCCCCCTAGTCTCTCTTTTTGTCCACCTTCGATCGCCTCACGTCGTCTTCCGTCGACCGCCCTACCCTTCCCTTCCCTCTCCCCACTTCTACCTTCGCTTTTCTCACCACAGTCACTCCCTTGAAACAGCTGTTCGCTCGATTCGTCGGGATCCGTTCATTCTTTCCGGATTCCCTTTACCTTGCGCTTGCACCGCATTTTTGCCTTCGGCCCTGCATTTTTTTTATTTTTTTATTTTTTCGACGCGGCACCTCCCTACTGTCGACCCCCTTTCCCAACGGCCCAACGCAACCTTCCCGTCCGATCCTCATTCGCTCGGGACCACACTCCTTTACAACACACACGATTTCCATATCATTTTCTATTCAATCATTCATTCTCGCTCATACACATCCTGGCATTCGTCGGATCCCGCAGTATCTCAGCTTTCCGGGGCATCGAACATCGAAATTGGATGCAGCACACCGCTCATCTGATCTGAAGCGGCTCCCCTGCCAGGATTGGTTTCTCACCGAAGGACAGGACACTGTCTCTCCGCGACCTCACCATCAGCCACTTTAGACGACAGACAGGACATCGGGCTCGAGATGGCGACCGACGTGCTCAAGCACGAGTTCCAGGACGATTTCGAGGACGATATGAAGCATGAGGAGGATTTCGCGCGGTCGGCGGTTTCCATGTCGACTTCGCCGGTTTCCGACCACTCCCCTCTCCCCACGCCCAAGTCCGCCACTTCGTGCAAGGTCTCCAAATCCCCTGCCCATGGATCCAAGACCCAAGGCGCGGGGTCCAGGCGGCCAGCTCGCAAGAGCACTCTCACGCAGCAGCAGAAGAACCAGAAGAGGCAGCGGGCCACCCAGGACCAGCTGACGACCCTGGAGCTGGAATTCAACAAGAACCCGACGCCCACCGGCCCCGTCCGCGACAGGATAGCTGAGGAGATCAACATGACCGAGAGGTCTGTTCAGATCTGGTTTCAGAATCGGTGAGTCGCCGTTGCTTTCCCCTTTCCCTAGGCTGCGATGCTGACACCCCGCACAGTCGTGCCAAGATCAAGATGATGGCCAAGAAGAGCCTCGAAAGCGGCGAGGACATGGACTCGATCCCCGAATCAATGCGACAGTATCTCGCGATGCAGGCTATGGAATCGGGCAAGAGCATACCGGGCTTCTTTGGCCGCGCCGGCCTCATGCCCTATGGACCGCAGGGACTCGTGGGTGGTGAGCAGTCTGGGCCGGGCAAAGTCTGTAAGTGGTCGGCCGGCATGGCATCGCGGATCTCGTGGCGGCGCGCACGCTAATCATGATATTCCCCCCCAGTGATTCACCATCTCAACTGCCGCTCCCTCACCGTCGGTCGGTGGATGCGGGTCGGCCAGAACGCCATGGACCTGATCATCTTCTACTCCCCTGACAAATGCACCATGACCTACTACATCAACAACGACCAGGCGGGGTACAAGATCGAGTACCCGTTCTCCTACATCAAGAACATCTACCTCAACAATGTCGAAGGCGGCGATCAGATGGGAGGCATCACGATCGAGCTTCTCCACCCACCCTTGTTCTACATGGACTCGTCAACCACCGCGACCTTTATCCAAGTCAACGACTTCACCGAGGACCTGCAGGCTTCTCGGGTCCTCACGCACCATCTCGGTGGAAACCCGAAGGTGCTGAGCGGTCAGTTGGCGAAGCTGGTCAGTCTGGAGGCCTTCATCCATCGTCACAGCGCCCCACCTCCCGCCCCGGTCTTCGAACAGCTCCACCCCCTCTCCATGTCCGCGCCCGTTTCGCCTGCGGCCCGGCCGTCGTCGCAACCCAACTTCGCCCAGCCGCACGTGGGCATGTTCCAAGAATCGCAGTGGGGTATCGCTGCACACCACACCATGATGATGCGTGGGCCAGGCCACAAGCGACAGCGCAGCCGCAGTGTGCCGGGTCCAATCGACTTCCAGACGATGCAGCTGCTGCAACATCCGCCGAGCTTCCACATCACGCAACCCGAGAACCAGCCGCCGATCCACAACCCTCACATCTTCAGCCCGATCCCACAGCAGCCCAACATGCTGGGCCCCGTCGGGCCGAACCTGCGGATCGATACCCGGGCCGGATTCGGTGCTCTGGACATGCGGGCGTACCCTCTCTCTGCCACGACGGCCCCCTCGCCGTCTGACTACTCTAGCCCCAACTTCTTTGCCACCCAGGCTCCCGACAACGGCGGGATCCCGGCGCCCAGCTTCACTCCGTACAGCGGTACCTTTTCGCCTCTTGTCAATCCCGCGAACTTGGGCGTCCCTCCTCCTTCCATCTCGCCGCTTTCGTTCAACCATCCGGACCCGGCCATTGTGGGAGAATCCCCGCCCATGTCGATGCCTCCGATTCATGAGGGCTCGGCCATCTCGGACGACGGCAGCAGCATGCACGACATGTATTCCGGCAAGCCCACCATCACGCTCCCGCTCCACCCACACTCGCCGTTTGGGGAGCCGAATCAGGTCGACATGGAGCTGAACCAGTTCATGGACTTGAAGCGCTACGATGCCGAGCACGCCTCCCTGTCCCCAGAAAGCGTGCACGCGCAGTAGTCACGGCGGGACGACGGCGCCCTTGCTGCTCCTCATTTGGTCCGCGCTTCTGGCCCAAAAGCATAGATGGTTTGATGACGTGCAATATACCCGTCGACAGAGTGGTTTTTCCCGGCTCGACTTTTTCCTTCCCGGCGTTTTAGAGGTCCTCCCGTCGTTGTATATACCACGGAGCCAGCCGCCACCGTCCGTCCCCTGTTGGCGACCTACGTATCAAACGCGAACCGACACCTCACTCCTCAGCTCCGATCTTATCAACAAGAAGGCGACCCCCCTCTCCCCTCCCATCCCCTCCTCCCGTTTCCAACTCCAATTCCTCTCCCCCATTTCATCCACCAGCCACGAAATCTCTCGCCCCGTCGCTTTTCTCGCGTCGTTGCCTGTCTTTTTGTTTCCGTCTCTCACTTGTTTTTGCGGCTCCCCAAAGGGACGTGCTATACAGCGTTCTCTGCTCGGGGGGCAAAAGATGATGTTTTAATACCCATTCCTTGGTCGGTTTCCCCGCTCTCCATCTACCTGGCCTCTCTGGGTCAGTCGGCGGAGCGGAGCGGGGATTCTGCCAAAGGAAGAAGATCAAAGCGGTGGTTTTCCGTTTGGCTGCGGGAAGAAGGATGAATTTGTGGCGATGGCCCAGGAGGCTTGACCTGTTTTTTGGTAATGTGGTTCTAATCTCGTCCTTTTTTTGTTTTTTATCTTTGGGGGGGTTGGGAGCATCATCTGCGTCTTTGTGTTGCGCAATCAGGGTGGTTTTTGGCTTGGTGGAATTTGGGAGGAGTTTGATATTGGCTTGCCTTGCTTGCTTGTTTGTCTGCTGCCGTCTTTTGTTTTCGTTTTCTTTTTTAGGAGCAATGAATGGAGAAGGATGAGCGGTGAGATCGTTGGAGTGCCGTGTCGTCATGTGGTGAGATAGATACGAGGCCGTGAACTGGGTGGGCGGTCGTGAGGCTCTGCTCAGATCCCTCGGATGCGCTGCTCGCCCGATGGAGGTAGTTGCTGTCGTCGAGGGTGGATTTTAGTTGGTTGTGAGGTTATGACTTATGGCAGGACCTAATGGAATCGCAATACACCGTAGCGTCTGTATCTCGCTTGCCTCTCTCGGGAATCGTGACATATCGGATCGACGAACACATGCCCCAAGCGTAAGGCTGGGGTGTAGGCGGCTACCGCGTGGGAGTCTGCCGTGACGGCGGCCAAGCCGGCCGCGATGTGTTGACGTGACAGGCGCTACTCCGTACCGGACAAGCCACGACGAGAGACAGGCCCCCAATGCAACACAGTGCAACCGCCTTTGGAATTTTGGATCATGGATTTCTGAACCGCTGCGGCAGCTATCTATCTAATCGGTATGCTTGTAACACAGGCTGTGTGGTTCATGAAATTGCGTGGTTGCATCCCGGGCTCGCGACCGTTTGGGAACCCATGTATCAAGGCCGGGTCTTGTTGATAGCCGATGGGGAGGTGAAGGGCCTTTTCTGAGTGAGAAGCGAAAAGTCATGTGAAGGGGGGTGGGTAGCTTTCAGTTTTCGGCCTTTCAAATGCTGCGCTAGGCTGCATGATTTATCTGACATCCTGCCTGGGCTGAAGACGGCACGGCAACTGGCTGCCTGCTGCTGCCGGCCATCAGCTCCAAATATATCAGGCACTAACTACCTATCCAAAAGAAGAATTCTGCGTTCCGCACAAAATACTATGTATAGTCCTGCATTATTTCTTATTTTGTCTTCTTTGACGGAGACCTGGACTTGATCAGAACCCAGGGAATGGTGGCCGACAAGTACATAGTAAATGGTGGCTTGATGCAGAAAACCAGAAAACCTCAAACAACCCAGACGACCCAGACACCGTCAAGTCAACGTTACTTTCCCTTGAAGTGGCCGTCTCGGTGTCGAGATCGGAATCTTAGGTTGGGTTGCATCTTCATGGAACGGTCTGGCCCAGAGTGGGTCACCGGCCCGGCCAAGCCTTACTACGACAGGTGGTTTTACCCCTCGGCGGGGGGGACATCCATCCATCAGATCGGGCAATTGCCCCAGGTCCCGCTCCGCTGCTGCGATTCGACGCCTCCCGTGCTGTCATCGTGCGTGCTTTTCGAACGACAACATCTGGTGTTGGGGCGAAGCTGGCCACCGCGGAGATGCTGGCCGGGGTTGTTCCCCGAATTGCGCTGCAGCAAGCCACAATTTGTCGGCGTCTTGCGGTTGGCCTTCTCCCCGCCTTCTTTTCTTTCTTCTTTCTTCCCTTCTTTTTTTGCGGAGAGTCCACCCTCCCCTTGCTTGTGTTGACCTCGGCCTCGATCTCTCTCTTTCTCCCACACTCCACGTGAACCAAGAACCACGTGAACCCCCATGACCCCCATTGCCCCAACGAGCGAAGCAACTTTGTTCGAGCTGCAGATTGCCGAGCAGGGATTGAGCGTGAGCTAAACGGCAGGCATCGCCTTGGCACTGGCGTCAAAGGTCTCGCCTCTCGCAGTCTCCCGCAGGCTCACTCAGCGAGGCCCAATTGCAGCGCAGCATGAGAGGCCGTGGCGTCGGTATTTCAGCCGCTCACGTTCCGGTTCCAAAGTTGCGCATTTTGTCCCCACTCGCCTGCGCCATCCATCCAACACTTGGCTCGCGTGAGACGGCACACCATTCCTGGCATTCCACTCTCTTTCCGGTGATTTCCTTGGCTATTCTGTACTCGCTCGTCACTCTGCAACATTCTTTTCTTCCTGTTGCTGGACACACGAAAATAGTTGCATCTGCTATCCCGAAATGTTTGCGTGTTGCAGGATCGGCCAATTCCCGATCCTCCCCTAGCTTTACCTTTTTGAAGGTTGATTTGCAGCATTCGCCCCCGGAGGTTCTGTCCTGTTCCTAGGGGTGGCCACCTTGTCATTCCGGCGGTATGGCAGCACGAAGCCGGCGACAGTCCGAAGAAGCACCCCGGGACCAGTCCGAGGCCATTGAACTGCAGCACCAGAGCTCAGCCCCCTCCGGCTCGCACTCGGACCCGGCCGCGACACCAGAAAACACCCAAGATGGGCCGCATTCATTACCACGCCCTCGCCCGTCGCTGCGCTTGCCGACGGCCCCCGACGTCTCCCGACTCCACGACCACGACAGCAGTTGGCAGCCACGTACACCACGGTCGCCGATCGCTCCGGATCTTTACACCATCCAGTCCCAGACGCCTGTACCACCGCCAAGACACGACGAGCAGCCCCGACGTGACGGACCGTCGACTGCCGCTGCGCGCATTCGCGTAGACGAGCCAAGAGTCTCGCTGACCCGCCCACGCCAGACCTTTGACGAGCTGCGGGACAACACCATCACGATCCCCGCCGTCTCCAACGAAAAGACCGACATCAGTTTCACCCACAGCCTAGGTTGGCCCGGGCGGCAGAGGGAACGTCGGAGGAGGAAGCCGACCGTCTGGCCTTGGGAAAAGGCTAGGACCGCCGCTGAGAAGGTCTACAAGCGCTACATTGTTCATGGCCTGTTGAGGCAGCGGCTACTGCCGCCAAGTCGGGATGGGAGGCATATTCCCCTCAACCCGGGGCTGGCGAGGCAGAAGCCCCTGAAAGATGAGCGGACAGGGCACTCCTACGTGCCCAATTTCATCCGGTCGTGCCGGTATACCGTCTGGAACTTTTTGCCCAAGCAGCTTTTCTTCCAGTTCAGCAAGCTCGCCAACTTTTACTTCCTCATCATCGGCGTGGTGCAGATGATTCCCGGCCTCAGCACGACGGGCACCTACACGACTATCGGACCCCTCGTTGCGTTTGTGGCCCTCAGCATGGCCAAGGAAGGATACGACGATTACCGCAGGTATAGGCTTGACAAGCTGGAGAACAGGAGCTCGGCCTGTGTTTTGGATCCAGAAGGAACCGTCAATCATGAGCCGAGGGCAATGCGGGGGGTGCCTCGACGACTTTTCAACAGGGAAAAGCCGATCGCATCTAATGCAGACGTGCAGGTCGTTGAACTTGATTCTGCGACCACCCCAGACGACGACGAGTGTGGACAGTGGGCCGAGGTTGAGTGGCAGGATATCAGGGTCGGAGACGTCATCAGGCTGCGGCGAGACGAGAACGTGCCGGCCGACATCATTCTGCTCCACGCCACGGGCCCCAATGGCGTTGCATTCATCGAGACGATGGCGTTGGACGGCGAGACGAACCTCAAGAGCAAGCAAGCCTGCCCTCTGCTCGCCAAGCACTGCTCCTCAGTTGCCGGCATGCGAGAGTGCGAGGCCGAGATCGTCACCGAAGATCCAAACCTCGATCTCTACAATTTCGAGGGCAGGGCCACCGTCAACGGCGAGACCATGCCGCTGACCCTGAACGAGGTTGTCTACCGGGGCTCGACTCTGCGGAATACCACCCAGGCCATCGGGCTGGTCATCAACAGTGGTGAGGAGTGCAAGATTCGCATGAACGCCAACCGAAACGTCCGCGCCAAGGCACCCCAGATGCAGCATGCCGTCAATCGCATAGTCCTCATGCTGGTGTTCTTCGTCGTCATCCTCAGCGTGGGCTGCACCGTCGGCTACATAATATGGCGCCGTTCACACGAGTCTCGCGCTTGGTACCTCCGTCGTGGCACCGTCTCGCTGGGACAAATCTTTGTCGCTTTCGTCATTGCATACAATACCCTCATCCCGCTTTCGCTCTACGTAAGTCTTGAAATCGTCAAGCTCGGGCAGTTGTTCCTCCTCCACGACATCGAAATGTACGATCCCGTCACCGACACGCCGATGAAGGCCAACACGACCACCATCCTGGAAAACCTTGGCCAAGTCAGCTACGTCTTTTCCGACAAAACCGGCACCTTGACAGAGAACATGATGAAATTCCGCAAGATGACCGTCGCTGGAACCGCATGGCTCCACGACGTGGATTTGCAAATCGAGGCCGAGAAGGATGCGGACAGCACGATGGAAGTGGAGACGACGCAACAGGCGGCTGGGAAAGGCCGCCAGGCCTCGACTCCCAGAGTCTCGGTTTCTACGCGCTTGGAAGAGCCGCTGGCCGAGGGACGCCGCTCCGAGAGCATCCGCCCCCCAAGGATAAGCACGGCTTCTCGATGGAAATCGTCAGCTCACCCCGCACACAATCGATCAGAGCTCAATACAGACGACCTACTCGGGTATCTAACCAACAAACCCCACTCCTATTTCTCGCGCAAGGCTCGCCACTTTATCCTTTGCCTGGCCCTCTGCCACACTTGTCTTCCCGAAACGGGGGAAGATGGCGAGATCAGCTTCCAGGCTGCGTCGCCGGATGAGCTCGCTCTGGTTGAGGCCGCCAAGGAGTTGGGATACCTGCTTGTTGACAGGTCGTCGCAGTCCATGACGGTGCAAATGCGTGCTGCGAACGGCTCGACGATTACCGAAACGTACCAAATCCTAGACGTCATCGAATTCAGCAGCAAGCGCAAGCGCATGTCCATTATCGTCCGCACGCCCGATGGAAGGCTGTGCATCTTCACCAAGGGCGCTGACAGCGTCATCTTGCCGCGCTTGAGACAGAAGCAGCTTGCCATGCAAACCGCCTCGGCAGTCGAACGAAGGGCAAGCATGCGGCGGAGCGTCGAGCAAGAGAAGGCTCTCCGCCGGCAGAGTCTCCAAAACACCCAGCGCGACAGTCTGAACTTCAGAAGGGCGCTGGACCGGAAGGACAGCTGGCGCAGGTCGGTTGTTATCACCAGCGAGGTGGACCACTGGCTCTCTCGCCGCGAGGCCGACGGAGCAGACGAGCAAACAGAAGAGGGCGAGTATGAGATGGGTCTCCCGCGCCGCTCCCTGGGAGGTGCCCGGTCGCTCGAGTTCGCTCGTCTCGGCGACTTCTACGACGGTCTGGTCGACGAATCGATTGCGTTGAATGAGGCGGCAGTGTTTGAGCGCTGCTTTCAGCACGTCGAGGAATTTGCGACTGAAGGCCTCCGGACGCTCATCTTTGCCTACCGGTATCTCGACGAGGATGACTATCGGAAGTGGAAAGCTGTATATCTGCAGGCTACCACGAGTCTTGATAAGCGTCAGGAGCGGATTGAGGATGCCGCCGAACTCATCGAGCAGGACTTTGAGCTTGCCGGGGCGACCGCGATCGAGGACAAGCTGCAGCAGGGGGTGCCCGAGACCATCGACAAGCTCCGCCGCGCGAACATCAAGGTCTGGATGCTGACGGGCGACAAGCGCGAGACGGCCATCAATATCGCCCACTCGGCCAGGATCTGCAAGCCCTTTTCCGAGGTGTACATCTTGGACGCGGAACAGGGCGACCTGCACGACCGGCTTGCCTTGACCCTGACGGACGTCTGCCGCGGCATGGTCCCGCACTCGGTCGCCGTCATCGACGGGCACACGCTCTCGGTGGTCGAAGCGGACGACACGCTCCGTGTGCTGTTCTTCGACCTCGTCGGGAGGGTCGACTCCGTCATCTGCTGCCGCGCGTCGCCCGCGCAGAAGGCCAACCTCGTCAAGTGTGTCCGGCACCAGACGCCGTCGGCCGTGACCCTCGCCATCGGCGACGGCGCAAACGACATTGCCATGATCCAGGCCTCGCATGTCGGCATCGGCATCTCGGGCCGTGAGGGCCTCCAGGCGGCGCGCATCTCCGACTACTCGATCGCACAGTTCCGCTTCCTCCAGCGGCTGCTCTTCGTCCACGGGCGCTGGAACTACGTCCGCAGCGGCAAATACATCCTGGGGACGTTCTGGAAGGAGGTGGTTTTCTACCTTCTGCAGGCGCACTACATGCGGTACAACGGCTACACGGGCACCTCGCTGTTCGAGTCGACCACACTCACTGTCTTCAACACCGTCTTCACCTCGCTGCCCGTCATCATACCGGGCATATTCGAGCGCGACCTGTCGGCCGAGACGCTGCTGGCCGTGCCGGAGCTGTACACGTTTGGCCAGCGCAACAGGGGGTTCAACTTCCCGCAGTACCTCAGCTGGATGTTCATGGCCGTCGCCGAGTCCGCCATCATCTACTACTCGGTCTACTACATGTACGCGGTTGCGTCCCACTGGCCCGTGCCCACCGACCTGTACCCCGTCGGCACCCTCATCTTCTCGGTGGTCGTCGTGTTCATCAACTTCAAGCTCATGTTCCTCGAGGTGCACGACCGTACGGTGGTGATCCTCCTTGGTATGGTGCTGTCGATTTCGGGTTGGTGGCTGTGGAGCATCTTGCTGAGCTGCCTCTTTCCCTCCAAGATTGGGCCGTACGTGATCAGGGACGGGTTTGTCAAGGGGTTCGGGAGGAACGGGATGTGGTGGCTTGTGCACTTTGTCGTGCTGTCGGCGCTGGTGGTGTTTGAGCTGGCCGTCACGACCATGCGGAGGTCGCTGTGGCCGACGGATCGGGACCTGATGCAGGAGATGGAGCATGTCCAGGGGGTCAAGGAGGTGCTGAGAGAGCACGCCGCCGCGGATGGCGGCGAAGCCGGCATCATTCATGTCGCGGGTGGAAAGGGTGGCGGGGCGGGCAAGATGGCGGATACGGCGTCGCTGAAGACGGTCACCTCTGCGTCGGTGTCGGTGCCGCCGCCGTCGCCAGGGTTTGAGGGGTTGGTGCCCGGCTGGCATCGGTGGGAGGGCCATGGTTCGCATCATGGTCTATCTCCTGCGGGGTCAAGACTGACGGGAGAGTTTGTGCGCCCGCAGTTTACGCCGCCGGCTGAGGAGCGGGAGAACCCGATGGAGAGCCTGGGTGCGAGTACGCCGGGTGGTGCCTCGCACAGCTGAGCGGAGGACTCAACAACGATGCTCCTTCACGATTGGATGGGATATGCTTTTTTTTTCTGTTTTTGCTTTTTTGGGCGGCTATCGCGGCCAGCATTCATGGGCACATCTGACGAACGCATCGGAGCATTCTAGACGAGCATCGGCGCAAGGTGTTTGGCGTTTTGCTTTCTTCTGCTCCATTGGAGCCCTGCGAGATTAGATCGCACTGCAACAGGTGGTTCCATGTCGAGGACCTGGTTGCAAGCTAGCTTGGGATACCCGAGTTGGGAATACATTGTTTTATGCTGGCTCTGCTACACTGATGTGGTCTTGGAACGAGTTGGGAATTGGAAAGCATGCGCAAGGAGCTGGGTATAACTAACAGTACACGTTGATATCGAGAATTCTAACAGAAGCATCTCGTCTCAATCCTCGTTGACCTTGATGATGACCTTGCCAGCTGCATGCCCACTTTTCACGACGTCCAGTGCCTCGTGAACTTTGTCAAACGGCCACTCGCTGTCGACGACAACGCGCAGTTTCCCGTCCCCGAAGAGCTTCACAACCCGCTCCATCATCTCTAGCCCCGGGTCCATCATGCTCGCCGCCTTCCACCGCCGCCCAGTGCCACCCAGCCACGTCGATCGCGGCCAGACCGTGTTCCCAATAATGGCCAGCACACTTCCCAGCAATTTCCACACCGTGTAGTCCGTGTAATGTATCGACGCCGCATTGTACATACCCTCAGGCTTGAGATACCGCGCACACTGCTTGTACACCGCCTGGTCGCCAAAGGTATCAATGACGCAGTCAAACGGCCGGTCCCCATACCGCCGCGCCAGCTCCCCAGGCAGGTCACCGCCATCACACCTCGTATAATCCACCACCTCGTCCACGCCTAACCCCTTCACCATCTCCTCATTCCGCCCCGAGCAAACTCCCACCACCACCCCCTCCCCACCAACCTTCTCCCGCACCATCTGCACCGCCATCGTCCCCACCCCGCCGCTCGCGCCAATCACCAACACTCTCTGCCCTTCCGCCACGGCACACTCGGAGACCTGCACGTCGGCCGTGCACCCGGCGAGTAGCAGCCCCGCCGCGGACCGGAGCGTCTTGCCGGGAGGGAGTTTCACGGCGTACCGTGCCGGGAGGACGACGGTGCCCTGCAGGCCGCCGATGCC
>FTIZ01005237.1_pt2 | contig 12164 bp, 15 predicted proteins | sample 1658381 | NCBI WGS metagenome assembly FTIZ01 (sample SAMEA3914822, study PRJEB12502) | metagenome | biome: forest; material: soil | place: USA | collected 2012-03-12 | depth 0.1 m
CAGGTTGCGGATGCCGCGCGCGCGCAGGATCGAATCGAGTTGCGAGTTGAAAAAGGCCGAATAGCGCGTCTTGTGCACGCGGATGTCGCCGGGCCTGGGCGCCAGGTCGTCGACCAGTTCATAGTCCCACCCGCCGCGCGCCAGCAACTGACCTTTGAGGTTAGGATTTCGGCGCATCGTCTTGATAGCATTGGACTTATGCCAATTCGGCGAAAGCGGCGTGCCGGCCTCGACATAGTCGGGATCCCAGCCGTTCTGCAGATAGACGACCTGGATCCCCGCCCCGCGCGCCGCATCGAGCGTGCGCTTGATATTGGCAATGGTTGATTGCGCGCCGGAGATATCGAACCCGGCCAGGTCGACATAGCCGCCCAGCGAGGCATAGGCGTTTTGCATGTCGATGACGATCACCGCCGTTTCCGACGGGGCGAAAGTCATGGGCTCCGGCCTAGTCGGCAGGGAGAAGCGCGGTGAACTGGACATCGGGGATGAACCTGCACGGCTTAAAAAGACATTACAGGGGGCAAATCCGCCGGCCGTCAAGCGTCATTTGTTACATTACAAACGATTACGCCAATGTGAGCCAAACGTTCCGGGTTCGGAAGAAGATGGCGGCGGGCGGCCGCGTCAGGATACGGCGAAACCGTTGCAATAGACGATCGAACCGACGGCGCGGCCGGCAATATGAAGCTCGACCCTGGACAAGACGAAGCGCCGGAATGGCGCGCGGCGATCCAGCGCGTCCGCGTCCAGATAGACGGCGCGGCCGGCGTCTTTGAGCGCCCGGCGCAAGCCAGCGATCCGCATGGCCTTCATATAGGCCCAGCGGCACAGATCTTCTTCGCTTGTCATTTTACACCTCACGCGGTGCCAATTTTATCATTAGAATTATAAGGATTATATATAAATAGTTTCATGTATATTTTCAGAAAAACGACAGCTTTAAAGAAGTCGAAAACAAGAGAAATTCATTTTTTGCCCTCGAAAATACCGGGATAAATCGAACGATTTTTTATTTTCCTTGCACTTCCGTCAACTTCATGCGAAGGTCAGGGCATTCGAAAACAGATCTTTGCCTTGTCTGTACGCCCGTAAGGCCTCTCTCCAAGCATCGCTACTTTCGACCACGTCGCGCAGTTTCGCGCGGCGTCACTGCACGAATGTGCGATACTAAAGGAATGCCAATCATGGCTAACGGTACAGTCAAGTGGTTCAACCCGACCAAGGGTTTCGGCTTCATCCAGCCCGACAACGGCGGCACGGACGTTTTCGTCCACGCCTCGGCAGTCGAACGCGCCGGCTGGCGCTCGCTGAATGAAGGCCAGAAGATCTCGTACGAGATCGCCCTGGATCGCGGCAAGAGCTCGGCCGTCAATCTGGCGGCCGTCTAAGTCGACCGGCCCTTGGCCCCGGCGCTCACCGCGCCGGGGCCTTCTACCCTATATTTCCCCAGGCTTCGAAGGACATACCATGAGAAAGCCGTTACGCAGTTGGGCGCCCGGATGGGACGACATCTGGCCGACCGTCGGGGAACCTGATCTTAAGCACAGCCACGAACCCGTCCGCTTTTGCATCGCGCCGCGCGGCCAGACCTGGGAAGTGCTGCGCAATACCCGCTTCTGGGGCACCTTCGGCACTCGCGGCGAGGCCAGCACCTGCGTTCGCGACGAGATGCAGCGCTTGTTTACCGGTGGCGCCGCGGCGCAACTGCGCTTCGCCTGAACCGCTCCCGCCAGGGCTTCTCCGCGCCGCCCCGGCCTTCCCTTCAGCGGCCTCGATCCCGGAAAGGGACAGGATATGGGCTTCCGCAAGATTGCCATACGTCCGCCGCAAGCCCGCCTCCACGCCATCAAGCCCAGAAAACTGACGCCGGTCATGCCGTCCGCGGCCGACGGCAACGCCATCATCTGGCGGCCCGTCGAACGGCTGATCCGCCCGGCGAACCCGGCCTTCGTGCCGCCCAAGCCGGGCAGCCTGTCCTAAGCCTTTTTGCTCTGCGCCGCGCCCCAGCGGAGGCGCCCACGCGCTTCATCCGCTTCCGCACCCATTCGCTTCCGCACCAAGGCCGCCCATGACCAGAGCCAAATACACCAAGTCCGCCCCCCTCGCCGATTTCGGCGCCGACAGCGCCTTTGTCCGCCCGCCCGTAACGCCCGCATCGTTGCCCCCCATGCCGCGGCAACCGCGCGCCCGCTATTCGCGCGGACCGTTCTACCTGAAGATCGAGGGTCTGACCGGTCCGCGGCCGACCAGCGAAGAGCTCAATGCCGGGCGGGGCTGGAAGTAGCCTTCGGCGGGCATTGCGTCCCGGCCAGACCTGTCGCATACCAAGCCTGTTACAGGCGATGGGACAGGAACGGCGATGACTACATGCGATACGAATTCAACCGCCGACGCCTTCTTTGCCCGTGCCGACCCGTGGCAAGAGGCGTTCGAGGCTCTGCGCGCGATCGTTCTCGACTGCGACCTGACCGAAGACTTCAAGTGGGGCCATCCCTGCTACACGCTGGACGGCAGGAACGTCGTCTTGATGCACGGCTTCAAGGAATATTGCGCGCTGCTGTTCATGAAGGGCGCGCTGATGAAGGACCCGGCCGGCATCCTGGTCCAGCAGACCGAGAACGTCCAGGCGGCACGCCAGATCCGCTTCACGGATGCGTCCCAGGTGACGAGCCAGGCCAACCTGCTGAAAGCCTATATCCACGATGCCATCGACATCGAAAAATCCGGCGAAAAGGTCGTCAAGAAAACCACCGCCGAATTCGCCATGCCCGACGAATTCCAGGCGCGGCTCGACGCCGATGCCCGGCTGAAGGCCGCCTTCCACGCCCTGACGCCCGGCCGGCAGCGCGGTTACCTGCTGCACTTTTCGTCGGCCAAGCAGGCCAAGACCCGCGAGGCACGCATCGACAAGTGCGTGCCGCAAATCCTCGACGGCAAGGGACTGGACGACTAGTGCTTCAATGCTAACCCGATGCGCACCGTGGTGGCCGATGGCTGAGCCACCAGGCCCTGACGGAAGGCATAGCTGCCGCCCGTAGGGGCGGTACAGTCCGCGCGGTCGGAAGCGTCCCAACATCGCCAAGGCGCCGCACGCTACGCCTCTCCCCCCTCCCCCGCGATCACCGCCAGAAACGCCGCGCCGTACTGTTCCAGCTTCGCCTTGCCCACGCCCGGCACGCCCGCCATGTCCGCTTCGGTGGCGGGGCGTTGGGTGGCCAGTTCGATCAAGGTCTTATCGTGGAAGATGACATAGGGCGGCACGCCCTGGGCGCGGGCGAGTTCCAGGCGCTTGGCGCGCAGGGCTTCGAACAGCCCCTGGTCCGCCGCCTCGACATTGGAGGCCGCCTGTTGCCGCGCGGCCTTACGGTCGCGCTTGCGCGGTGCCGGCGGGGTGCGCAGCATCAACTGCGGCTTATCGCGCAGAAATTGACGGCCGGCGGGCGCGATGGACAGGCCGCCATGGCCGGTCAAGTCGACCTCGACCAGGCGTAGCGCGATCAGTTGCCGGAGAATCGTCCGCCACGTGCGGCTGTCATGCTCGGTCCCGATGCCGAAGGTGGAAATCCGATCGTGCCCAAAGCGCTGGATGCGCTCGTCATCGACGCCAAGCAGCACATCGACAATATAGGCCTGGCCGAAACGCTCGCCGGTGCGGTGAACGCACGACAAAGCTTTTTGCGCGGCGATGCCGCCGTCGAACAGGCCTGGCGGATCGCCGCAGGTGTCGCAATGCCCGCAGGGCGCGCTGGCATCGCCGAAATAGGCCAGCAAGGCCTGGCGGCGACAGCCCGCCGTCTCGGCCAGCCCCAGCAGCGCGTCGAGCTTTCGCCGCTCCATGCGTTTGCGCGCGTCGGGCGCGTCGGACTGTTCGATAAACCGGCTGCGCAGCGCGATATCCTCGGTGCCGTACAGCATCAGCGCCTCGGACGGCAGGCCGTCGCGCCCCGCCCGGCCGGTCTCCTGATAATAGGCCTCGATACTGCCCGGCAGGTCCAGGTGGGCGACGAAGCGCACATCCGGCTTGTCGATGCCCATGCCGAAGGCGATGGTCGCGACCATGACGACCGCCTCGCCGTGTTGAAAGCGCGTCTGATTGGCTTCGCGCGCGCCCTTGTCCATGCCGGCGTGATAGGCCAGCGCGTCGTAACCCTGGTCGCGCAGCCAGGCCGCGGTCTCCTCGGTCTTGCGCTTCGACAGGCAGTAGACGATACCGCTTTCGCCCTCATGCTTCTTCAGAAAAGCCTTAAGCTGGGCGCGCGGATTGTCTTTTTCTTCAATCGCATAATAGATATTCGGGCGATCGAAACCGGCGATAAAGGCGTCGTCTTCGCCGATGTTGAGGTGCGACAGTATCTCCGCGCGCGTCGGCGCGTCCGCCGTCGCCGTAAGCGCCATGCGCGGCGTGTCGGGAAAGCGGCGAACGAGCGCGTCGAGCTGGCGATAGGCCGGGCGAAAATCATGGCCCCACTGCGACAGGCAATGGGCTTCATCGATGGCGATCAGCGACAGATGCACATGGTCCAGCCGCTCCAGAACGTCGTCGCGCAGCAGGGTTTCCGGCGCGACATAGAGCAGATCGAGATCGCCGCCGTCGACGGCGCGCCACAGAGCCTGGCGCGCTTCGAACGAAAGATCGGAATTGAGCGCTGCCGCCCGGACGCCCGCCTGACGCAGGGCGGCGACCTGATCGGCCATCAGCGCCAGCAGCGGCGACACGACCAGGCCCAGTCCGGGCCGGACAAGCGCGGGAATCTGATAACACAGCGACTTGCCGCCGCCGGTCGGCATCAGCACGAAGGCGTTGGCGCCCGCGATGACATGATCGACAATGCGCGCCTGCGGCCCGCGAAAGGCGTCATAGCCGTAAACTGTTTTCAGAACATCGAGCGCGGTCGTCATCGTAGGGCGTCTGGCCGTTGGGAGAGAATTGCAACCCTGGTCGCGTACGATCTCACCTGAATTACAATTCAAGCGCCTTCGTCTTACCGGTCGCTGTCTATTCGCACATCGAAAGTATTATTGGCGACCCCTGAGGGACTCGAACCCCCGACCTCTGCTTTAGGAAAGCCTTGCTCTATCCGGCTGAGCTAAGGGGCCGTCACGCCCGGGCTCTAACATAACCCGTTTCGTACGTCGATAAAGCCAGGGACGATTTTTGTGGGAAGTCGGGCGACGCCGAAGAGGCCCCTCCGTCATCCAGCGCTTGCGCGCTACCTGCCACCTCCCCCGCTTCGCAGGGGAGGAGAATAACGCGCGATTGGACATTTACGCGACTCAGGATAGCTCTATGGTTAACACTCAAGTCGGCCACCATTAGTGGTGTAGAACCGAATCGGAACGAATCAGAATCACTGATTCGTCCATGATTCGTTTCCGTCCTGTTCGACCGCGCGGTAACGCCTCGTTTACGACCGCGATTCGGTGAGTGTGGCCCGAAATCCCTTTTCAAATGCCGCTCGCCGTCCTATTTAGGCGCCGTGACCGACGCCCCCGCCCCCCTCGCCCCATCCTATGCCCCAGGCCCGGCCGCGCGGCCGAACGCCGACCATCGCCTGGTCGCGGTGCTGGGCCCCACCAACACCGGCAAAACCCATTACGCGCTGGAGCGCATGTGCGGCTATGCCACCGGCATGATCGGCCTGCCGCTGCGCCTGCTGGCGCGCGAGATCTACGAACGGCTGGTCGCCATCAAGGGCGCCAATGCCGTCGCGCTGATCACCGGCGAGGAAAAGATCATCCCGCGCCTGCCGTCCTATTTCGTGTGCACGGTCGAGGCCATGCCGCTGGAGCGCCAGGTCGACTTTCTGGCGGTCGACGAGATCCAGCTGTGCGGCGACACCGAGCGCGGCTACGTCTTCACCGACCGCCTGCTGCATGCCCGTGGCCGGCATGAGACCGTCTTCCTGGGCGCCACCACCTTCGCGCCGCTATTCCGCCGCCTGTTCCCCGAAGCCGAGATCGTCACCCGCGACCGGCTGTCGGAACTGACCTATTCCGGCCCCAAGAAGCTGACCCGCCTGCCCAAGCGCTCGGCCATCGTCGCGTTTTCCACCGAGACCGTCTACGCCATCGCCGAACTGATCCGGCGGCAGCGCGGCGGCGCGGCCGTGGTCATGGGCAGCCTCAGCCCCAAGACGCGCAACGCCCAGGTCGCCCTGTTCCAGAACGGCGAGGTCGACTTTCTGGTCGCCACCGACGCCATCGGCATGGGGCTGAACATGGATATCGACCATGTCGCCTTTTCCGCCCTGTCGAAGTTCGACGGCAAGCACACCCGCCACCTGACCGCCCAGGAAATCGGCCAGATCGCCGGCCGCGCCGGCCGCTTTACCCGCGCCGGCACCTTCGGCGTGACGGGCGATTGCCACGAACTGGACGCCGACCTGGTCCACGCCGTGGAAAACCATATCTTCGCCCCACTGGAAGCTGCGCAGTGGCGCAACAGCGTGCTGGATTTCGCCAGCCTCGACGCCCTGCTGCGCAGCTTGACCCTGCCCTCGCCGCGCGTCGGGCTGCATCTGTCCAAGGAAGCGCTCGACGAAAAGGCGCTGCGCCTGATGGCCCAGGACGAGGACGTCGCCGCCAAGGTCCGGAACCCGGTCAGCTTGCGCATCCTGTGGGAAGCGTGCCAGTTGCCGGACTTCCGCAAGATCGGCCTGGACGAGCACCTGAAACTGGTCTCGCATCTCTTCTGGTCGCGGCTTGGCCCCGAAGGCGCCATCGCCGAGGACTGGTTCGAAGCCCAGGTCCAGAGCCTCGACAAGACCGAGGGCGATATCGACACCCTGTCATCACGGTTGTCGGGCGTGCGGACATTGGCCTATATTGCCCACCGTGGCGGCTGGCTGAAGCGCGTCGATCACTGGCGCGAAGTTACCCGCGGGCTGGAAGAACGGTTGTCGGACAAGCTGCACGAAGCCCTGATGCAGCGTTTTATCGATCAAAGGACCAGTGCCTTGCTGAAAGCCCTGAATGCCGAAGACGGGCCGCGCCCCGAGGTCAATGCCGAGGGTCAGGTGATTATGGAAGGCCATGTCGTCGGCGAGCTGAAGGGCCTGGACTTCAAGCTCAGCGCGTCCGAGACCGTCATCGAGGACAAGACGCTGCGTCAGGCGGCGCACCGCGCCATCACGCCGCTGCTGACCGATCGGCTGCGCGACCTCGGCAATACGGCGTCGAAGACGCTGCGCATCAAGAACGGCCAGGTACTGTGGCACGACGCGCCGGTGGCGCGCATCGAGTCCGGCGACTATTTCGCGCCGCAGATCAGGCTGCTGGCCGATATCGACAATCCGGCTCTGGTCGGGCGCGCCGTCAAGCGGCTGACCGACTATGTGCGCACGGTCAGCCAGACCCAGCTCAAGGGCCTGTGGAAGGCCAAGCAGGCGGCCGAGGCCGAAGGCACGCCGCCCCAGGTGCGCGCCATCGCCTATCAACTGTTCGAGAATGGCGGGCTGTTGCGCCGTGACGAGACGGTGAAGCTGTCGCCGGAAGACAAGGCCGCGCTGAAGGCGCTGGGCGTCGCCGGCCACCGCTATGCCTGGTTCCTGCCGGACATCCTGAACCCGAAGACGCGGCACTTCATGCAGGGCTTCGGCGCCGCGGAAGGCCAACGCGCGCTGAGCCTGAAAGGGCTGCTGGGCCTGGGTGACCATCCGCCGGTATCGACGCGCACCCTGTCGCAGCTCGACAAGATCATGGGCAACGGCATCTATCAAAAGGGCGCGGTCTATGTGCGCGAAGGCGATTTCGCCTCTCTGGGCATGGACGACGCGGCGCGCGACGCGCTGATGCAGGCCCTGGGCTTCGCCAAGATGCCGGCGATCACGGTGCACGTGCCGGTCAAGCCGGTGGCGGCGCCCGCCAAGCCTGAACCGGCGGAAATCGATGTCTATGCCTGGGCATCGCCGGATGTCTTCGCTGTGGAGACACCGGCGCCCGTCGAAGAGGCCGTCGCGGCCGAAGTGCCCGCGGCCTTCGTCGAAGAGGAACGGATCGGCTGGCGCCCGCGCCGGCCCGACGGTGAGCGGCCGCAGCATCAGCGGCCGCGGCCGAAGAAGCCGCAACATGCCCACAGGACCGAGAAGACCGGGGGCGAAGGCCGGCCACATCGCGAGGGCAGGCCGGAAGGTTCGGCCGACGACAAGCCGCATCACAAGCACGGCAAGGGCAAGAAGCCGCATCCGAAGGGCGAACGTCCCGCGCCGAAGCCGGCCAAGGAACCGTACATCAACCCCTATTCGCCATTCGCCATCCTGCGCGAAAAGCTGAATACGCGCTGATCGGCGTTTTTGACAAAGTTTGCCAAAAGGCATAGGCTGGTGGCAGGAGACCGATCATGGCGACGATGAACATTTCCCTGCCCGATGCCATGAAGGATTGGGCGGAAGCCCAGGCCGAAACCGGCCGCTATAGCAATACCAGCGACTATGTCCGCGACCTCATCCGCCGCGACCAGGAGCGCGCCGAAAAGATCGCCGCGCTGCAAGCCAAGATCGACGAAGCCCGCGCCAGCGGCCCAAGCCCCTATACGTTCGAAGAGGTACGGCAGATGGCTCGGGAAGAAGCGCGTAGAAGAGGTTTGCTGCCTTTATGAAATGGCGGCTGAGCGGCCCGGCTAACCGAGACATTATCCAGATTTACGCCCAGGGCGTCGAACGTTTCGGCTTTGCTCAAGCTGAAAAATATATGGATGACCTTGACGCGGCATTCGATCGGCTGGCTTCCTATCCTGAGGCTGGGCGGTTACGCCACGAAGTGTCCCCGGCAATGCGAGTGGTGCCTTTTCGGTCTCACCTTATATTCTACGATGTTGCGGATAGCGAACTTCTGATCCTTCGCGTCCGTCATGGCCCTGAAGACTGGTGGTCGGAAGGCTTCATCCATGACTGACGCCGTGCGCATCGATGTCTGGCTGTGGCGGGCGCGGTTTTTCAAGACGCGCGCCCTGTCGGCCAGGTTCGCCGAATCGGGCCATTGCCGACTGGAGCGCTTCGGCCAGGTGGCGCGGGTGGAAAAGGCATCGCACGCCGTTAAACCCGGCGACCGGCTGATCTTCGCCATCGGCACGCGGCTGTTCGACGTGGAGATCCTCGATGCGGGGGAACGCCGCGGGCCGGCGCCCGAAGCGCAGACCCTATATCGAGCCAACACACCTTAAGTTCGGTGTCTGTGCTTCAAATCCTGAATCACAGCGCGGACCCTTTATCGCTCTAACGCCTCCGTTTAGAACAAATGGTGCATTGGCGAACGGCCCAGTCTTGACACGGCGGCGCGTTTTCCGCATGACGCACGCTGATTTCAAAGGCGTTCCGCAATGACCTACATCGTCACCGACCCGTGCGTTAAATGCAAGTTCATGGACTGCGTCGAAGTCTGTCCGGTGGACTGCTTCTACGAAGGCGAGAACTTCCTGGTGATCAACCCGGACGAGTGCATCGACTGCGGCGTTTGCGAACCGGAATGCCCCGTCGACGCCATCAAGCCGGACACCGAGGACGAAAACGGTAAATGGCTGGAAATCAACACCAAATACGCCGCGACCTGGCCGAACATCTCGGAAAAGGGCACGCCGCCCGCCGATCGCGAGGCTTTCGAGCGCGAAACCGGCAAGTTCGAAAAATATTTTTCGGAAAAGCCGGGCGACGGTAAATAAATACCTCAAACGCAACGGAACGGCTTGCCTTGCAAGCCTTTTGCCATGCCTCGGCAATGGGTGCATCAAGACTTTATTTTGTCTTAAATTTGTGATATAACCCTCACCATTGCAAGAGTCGCATGGCCTCCTACGATCCCGCCTTCGGACGGGGGAGATCAGACCCTCGATCCGCGCAAATCTTCGTTTGTTTCATGCTTCGGTCCGCCCCTCCCCTTCGGCGGATTGTTTTGCACCCACGACGCAGGTCGGATGACACTCTTGTCTTAGCACGTCATAAGCACACGCCGAACTTGTGGGTTTCCGCAAGCTTGACGCGTGCGTTCGCGTTTCACCTTCCAGCCTCGCGGCTCCGGAAGCTGAGACTTTTTGACGTCTGAGATCAAGGTTCTGTCGCACGCCTGCCCCCATCAGAGCGAAAGGTTCGCCTATGTCCGCAGACACCGCTATCCTCACCCGTCACGACTTCAATGTCGGCGATAAGGTCGTTTATCCGGCGCACGGCGTCGGTACCGTCGCGGCGGTCGAAACCCAGGAAGTTGCGGGTTATGCTCTGGAAGTCTACGTCGTCACGTTCGACCACGAAAAGATGACCCTGCGCGTCCCGACCAAGAAGGCCAAGACCGCCGGCCTGCGCCACCTGGCCGCCGAGGCCGTCATGTCGCAAGCCCTGGTGACGCTGAAGGGCCGCGCCCGTATCAAGCGCACCATGTGGTCACGCCGCGCCCAGGAATACGAAGCCAAGATCAATTCGGGCTGCCTGGTGTCGCTGGCCGAGGTCGTGCGCGACCTGTACCGTTCGGACAGCCAGCCGGAACAGTCCTATTCGGAGCGCCAGCTCTACGAATCGGCCCTGGACCGCATGGCCCGCGAAGTCGCCGCGATCGAAAAGATCGACCGCGACGCCGCCGTCGCCCTGCTCAACAAGTCGCTGACCAAGGCCGCTTAAGAGCCAACGAGCTATTGATTGAAAAGCCTTCCGGTTTCGGCCGGAAGGCTTTTTTATTGCGCGTCGAGCAAGGCGGCCGCTGCCGCGCACACCGTCTTCGGGAAAGCCGTCTTGCTGCCGACAAGCTTGACGCGCTTGCCATCGCCGCCGGCGTCGAAGGCATAGACCGGATCGTTATAGCCGCGCCCGCCATGCTCGGTGGCGATCACCCATCGCGTGCCCCGGTTCCACGCGAATAGGCCTCGCCGGAACGGCAAGGTCTTGCCGTTGACGCTTTGCGCCACGTCGCCGACATTGAACGGCTGGCCCGGTAACGCCATGTCGCCGGTCTGTTCGGCCAGGGCCTTCCTGATGGCGGCCGGCACATCGCCGAAGGCCACCTCCGTCACGCCGGCCGGCGCGGCGCAGGCAGGCGCGATATCGGCCCGGGCGGCGCCCGCGGCGGTCAGTGACAGAATACAAACGGCACCGAACAGTTTCACGGCTCGCTCCTGAAAAAGGCTCTCGCGGTTCCCGATTTTCCGTATCAAGTCCGGTTTTAATGTGGCCCGCCTGCATCGCCCCTGCGACAAAGCCATGGTTGCGAATCGTACCCTATTGTTTTCGTGCGACAGGACGGTTAATTGCGCCGCCTGCCGATCCGGCATGATGCTTTTGGAGATTAGCATGTTCGTTCACGCGACACGCCCGCCCAATCTCCCTTCAGACGTCAACTAGCGCCCGAAGGGCGCTTCCCTATTCCCGAAATCCGAAGATAAAGGCGTGCGCCGGACGGCGCGCGAACACATCATGTATGTGCGGTTTGTCACGCCGCTCCGCGACCGGTCGACGGGCGCGGAGACGGGCTTTTTCCGTGCCGCCTGGTACCTGCGCAAGGTCGGCTGCCCGGACTGGATCCACAAGGAACTGGACACGCAGTTCGACTGGTTCAACGAACACCTGCCGATCCCCGGCCGCGTGGCGCGCTATTTCAAGCGCCGCGACCCGGTGCGCGGGGTATGCTGGTTCACGCCGGACGCCCACGAATGCATCGACCGGGCGCGCTATTGCGCCTGGCTGATCAGTGAAGGCGGTGTGCCCGTGGCGCCGATCCGGCTGCGCCGGCCGCGCGAAATCATCTGGCGCGACGATCACCAGTTGGTCGTCCGTCCGGATGCCGCGACGCCGCAGGCCTTTGCCGGCCGCGCCTATTCCGGCCGCTTCCGCCTGAACTAACCGATCTCGCCCAGGCGGCGATAGATGGTCGAGCGATGGATGCCCAGTTGCCGCGCGGCGGCGCTGACATTGCCGCGGTGCAGGTCCAGCGCCTGGCGGATCGCCGACAGCTCGACATCGTCGAGCCGGGCCGCGCTGGCCGCTAGCAACGGCGCGCCCTGGCCATCATCGTCGACGCGCAGGTGGAAGTCGCGCCCGTCGCGGCCGCGCGCCGTCCCGGGCCTCAACTCGCCGCCGTCGAGCTCGAACACCTCGTCGAGGCGCGTGCGATCGATGGCATCCCAGCTTTGGCCGATCAGCGACAGGCCACGGCGGTTGGCGGCGACGATGACGCCGTCGCCC
>FTIZ01000911.1_pt1 | contig 12163 bp, 3 predicted proteins | sample 1658381 | NCBI WGS metagenome assembly FTIZ01 (sample SAMEA3914822, study PRJEB12502) | metagenome | biome: forest; material: soil | place: USA | collected 2012-03-12 | depth 0.1 m
CGCGCTGGGCGACGGCCACGACACGATCGTCGACAACGAAGCCAACATCCTGGCCGACAACGAAGACAATATCGTTTTCGGCGCCGGCATTACCCAGGGCGACATCCACGTCGAACGCTCGGGTGACGGGCTGAAGGACGCCATCCTGACGATCGGCTCAGGTGGCGACAGCATCGAGATCGATGGTCAATTCGCCTACACCACGATCAATTACCGGCCGTACGAGATCGAGCACTTCACTTTTGCCGACGGCTCGTCGCTGACGCCGGACAGCCTGCGCGCCCTCTACATCGCCCAGCACGAAACCTCGGGCAACGACGTTGTCCAGGGCTTCTACACCGACGACACGATCGAAGGCGGGGCGGGCAATGACACACTGCGTGGTGGCGACGGTTCCGACACCTATCTGTTCAACACCGGCTTCGGCCAGGACCGCATCGAAGAGAGCGTCGGCTACGTCACCTATGCCGACAACGACAAGGCGGTGTTCGGCGCCGGGCTCAACTCGACCGACGCGCATTTCGCCATCAGCGGCACCGACCTGACCATCAGCTTCGCCGGCCATACCGATACCGTCACCGTCGCCGGCGAATTCAGCCACGTCGCCGGGTACGATGGCTGGCAGGACGTCGAAACCTTTACCTTCGGCGACGGCGTGTCGATCGCGCGCAACGATATCGCGGAGGCCTGGCTGCAGGCGGCCGCCACCTCGGGCAACGACACCATCACCGGCTTCTATCTCGACGACACGATCGACGGCGGCGCCGGCAACGACCTGCTGCAGGGCGGGGAAGGGGCCGACACCTACCGCTTCGGGATCGGATCCGGGATGGACACGGTCGTTGATAACGCGTCGGGTTACGATAGCGGCAATGACCGTATCCTGTTCGGCACCGGCATCGCCTCGGACGACGTCACCTTCGCCAAGGCCGGCAACGACCTGCTGGTCACGCTCAACGACTCCGGCGACACCCTGCGCATTTCGGGCCAGTACGCCAATCTGACGCGCATCGAGACCTTTGCCTTTGCCAACGGCACGACGATGTCGGCCGACGATGTCGAGCTGCTGGCAGTCGCCAACCAGGCAACGTCGGGTGACGACACCATCACCGGTACGCGTCATTCCGACTTCATCAATGGCGGCGCCGGCAACGACCTGCTGCAAGGCGGCGATGGTTCCGACACCTACTATTTCGAGGCGGGCTTCGGTCACGACACGATCCAGGAAAGCGTCGGCACGGCCTTTATCGACGACGACCGCATCGAGTTCGCCGCCGGTTTCAACGCGGCGGATGCCACCCTGACGCGGTCCGGCAACGACCTGATCATCGGCTTTACGACTGCGACCGATACGGTCACCGTGGCCGGGCAGTTCGCCAATAACCCGAACGGCACCAACTATACCGATGTTGAACATTTCGTCTTCGGCGACGGTACGGCGTGGACCGACGCCGACGTCCGCGTCCACCTGATCCAGCAGGCCGAGACCTCGGGTAACGATCTGATCTACGGCTATGCCGGAGCGGACGTGTTCGACGGCGGCGCGGGCAACGACACCATCTACGGCTATGACGGCGGCGACACCTACGCCTTCGGCCGTGGCAGCGGCACCGACACCATCTACGACAGCGGAACCGCCTATAATTCAGACCCGGACACGTTGCAGTTCAAGTCGGGCGTCAACCCGATCGACGCCACCTTCGCCAAGCACGGCAACGACCTGGTCGTCGGCATCAGCGGCACGAGCGACGAAGCCTGGATCAAGGACTTCTTCGCCACCTCGTTCCAGCAGATCGAACGCTTCGCCTTCGCCGACGGCACAGTCTACGACGTCGCGACCGTGACCGCGCTGGCCAATCGCGCGGCGGCGACGTCGGGCAACGACTCCATCGTCGGCACGCCGGTCGCCGATATCATGCAGGGTCTTGCCGGCAACGACACCCTGACCGGCCTGGCGGGATCGGACAGCTATATCTGGCACATCGGCGACGGCAACGACACCATCTACGAAGGCGCGGCGGCGTCGGACGTCGACAACATCACCTATGGCGCGGGGATCGCACCGGGCGACATTACCATCACGCGGACCTCGCTCAGTGGCGCGGTCTTCAAGGTCACCGGCCAGACGGGCTCGATCACGGTCGACAGCCAGTTCAAGCCCGGCGGCTATGGCGTCGAGGCGGTGCATTTCGACAACGGCACCGTCTGGAGCCTGGCCGATATCCGCGCCGCCTACCTGACGGCGGCTGAAACGGGCGCGGCCGACACGGTCTATGGCTTCGACGGCGTCAGTGACACCTTGCAAGGCGGGGCCGGCAACGACGCCCTGTTCGGCGGCACGGGCAGCGACACCTACATGTACAACAGCGGCGACGGCACGGACACGGTCACCGAAACCGGCAATGCCGGCGATAGCGACAGCCTGATCCTGGGCACCGGTCTCAACGTCTCGGGCCTGACCTTCGCGCGCAGCGGCACGACCGGACTGACGCTGAATTTCACTGCTCAGTCGGCCAGCATCACCTTGGCCAACCAGTTCGACACGGTCGCCGGGTCAGGCGTCGAGCACGTCCATTTCGGCGACGGCACCGACTGGTCGGCAGCCGACCTGATCTATGCCTATGCCGCTTCGCGTGGCACGGCGGGTAACGATTCCATCGTCGGCAGCGCCAGTCTCAACGACTATCTGGCCGGCGGCGCGGGCAATGACAGCCTGTACGGCTATGCCGGATCGGATTGGTATTATTACAATATCGGCGACGGCGCGGACAAGATCTACGAAGGCTATGGCCTGGGCGACACCGACACGCTGGTGCTGGGGGCCGGGATCACGGCGGCCGGCACGACGATCGGCCGCGCCGGCGAAACCGGCGTGACCCTGACCTTTGCCGGCCAGACGGGCTCGGTCTATCTCGACAGCCAGTTCGCCACCGGGTCACCCGGCATGGGCATCGAACAGATCCAGTTCAACGACGGCACGGTGTGGACACAGGCCGCCATGCGCACCGCCTATCTGGCGGCGGCGCAAACCTCGGGTAATGACACGATCTATGGCTTCGACAGCGTCGACGACACACTGCAAGGCGGCCTGGGCAATGACAGCCTCTACGGCTATTCGGGCTCCGACACCTATGTCTACAATCTCGGCGACGGCGCGGACAAGGTCTACGAAGGCTATGGTTCCGGCGAAACCGACACCTTGCTCCTGGGCGCCGGAATTACCACGGCAAACCTGCTGATCGGCCGTGCCGGCGAAACGGGCGCGACCCTGACCTTTGCCGGCCAGTCGGGGTCGGTCTATCTCGACAACCAGTTCAATACCGGCTCGCCCGGCCTGGGTATCGAGCAGATCCAGTTCAACGACGGCACGGTGTGGAACGCGGCGGCCATACGCACCGCCTATTTGGCGCAGGTGCAGACCTCGGGCAACGACACGGTCTACGGCTTCGACGGCGCCAATGACACGCTGCAGGGTGGTCTGGGGAATGACAGCCTTTACGGCTATTCGGGCTCCGACACCTATGTCTATAATCTCGGCGACGGCGCCGACAAGATTTACGAAGGCTATGGCGCCGGCGAAACCGACACGGTGATGCTGGGAGCGGGAATTACCGCGGCCAATCTGCTGATCGGACGCACCGCCGAAACCGGCGCGACCTTGTCGTTCAGCGGTCAGTCGGGGTCGATCTATCTCGACATGGAGTTCACGTCGGGTTCGGCCAGTTACGGCGTCGAACAGCTTCATTTCAACGACGGCACCACCTGGGACCAGGCCGCCATGCGCGCCGCCTATCTGAGCCAGGCGGAGACCTCCGGCAACAATGTCGTCTACGCTTTCGACGGCGTTAACGACACGCTGCAAGGCGGTCTGGGCAACGATACCCTCTACGGCTATTCGGGCTCCGACACCTATGTCTACAATGTCGGCGACGGCGCCGATACGGTCTCCGACGCCTATGGTTCGGGCGAAACCGACAAGCTGTTGCTGGGGGCGGGCATTACCACCTCGGATATCCAGCTGTCGCGCAGCGGCACGACCGGACTGACCGTCACCTTCACCGACCACGCCGGTTCGATCTTCCTCGATTACCAGTACGCCAACGACAATGCCGGCTACGGCATCGAGCAGATCCAGTTCAACGACGGCACGGTGTGGAACCTGGCGGCGATCCAGGCCAATGCCTGGTTCCGCGGCACCTCGGGCAACGACACCATCGTCGCCAGCGGCTCAGCCGACAAGATCGACGGCGGCGCCGGCAATGACAGCCTGACCGGTGGGGCAGGGGCGGACGTCTTCTTCCTGCAATCAGGCTTTGGCCACGACACGGTCAAGGACTTCGCGCACGCCCAGGGCGATATCATCGAGTTCGCCTCTGGGATGTTCAGCAACTATACCGACATGCTGAGCCACGCCACCCAGGTCGGCAGCGATGTCGTCATCACTTACGATGCCGGCGACTATCTGACGCTGCAGGGGCTGACCCTGAGCAGCCTGCATGCCGAGGACTTCATGTTCGCGTGACGAAAAAAAGCAGCCGGCTACCCGGCCGGCTGCCGCCAAATTCGGGTTTCACCCCTCCAGCCAACCGGATAACGCGCCTGATGAAGAGGGATGCTCCGGGAAGTGGCGCGGATGCTACAAACATGCGTACCCTGGCCCCGGCCGAGGTCAATTGCATTTACAAACCTGCCGCCCGCCATTAACCTTCCCGTGTAAAGGGAAATGGGGGCAATCATGGCGAAGGCATCGGTATTGGGTTTGACGATCCTTGCCGCTGCGGCAGCCCTGATAAACACCTCCGCCCTTGCCGCCGCCCCAGGCCTGCCGGCGGGCGGATTGGGTCAGCACATAGGCCAGAATTTCGGTCTGTCGTCAGGATCGTGGCAACCCAAACCCAATCCCAAAATCGTCGCCCTTATCATCGGCGAAGGCAAGTACGCGGCCAGGGCGCCCGGCCGGACGAGCTGGCAACCGATCAGCAACGGAGCGGCCGACGCCAACCTGATCAGGCAAAAGCTGTTGGGTATGGGAGTGCCCGGCGACCGCATCATTGTCATTACAGATGGCAAGAAGGCAGACATCGAGCAAAAGCTCGAAGATCTGGAGGTCATCGCCAAAGATGCCGATACGGCGCTGATCTTCTACAGCGGCCACGGCGAACGCTTCCAGCAGACCGACTATATCATTCCCACCGACGCCGAAAAGGATCTGTCGACACCGCTGCGCTGGAATACCAACGCCATTCCGCTGCTTGACCTGTTGGGTCCGTTTCAGGCGTCGACCGTCAAGCTCGTTTTTGTCGACGCCTGTCGCGAAAACGACAGTTCGAGCGCACCCGGCACCTGGGCGGCGCAGCAGAGCACGGCCATTCCGGAAAACACCTTTATCCAGTTCTCGACGCGCGACGGCGCCCAGGTCGACACCGGTAACGGCACGTACGGCGCCTATGCCCAGGCGGTGGCCGGGGCGCTTAGTCAGTACCAGGATGTCGGTGATATCGCCGACAGTATCAAGACGACTGACGGCGGCAGGCCGGTTCAGGGCGGCGGCACCCTGACGGGCACGCACAGCTTGTTTCCCAAGATATGGGTGGCGTCCGGTGGCGCCATCGAGACCGGCAACGACGACAGTGACTGGGCCTTCGTCCGCAGTGGCGACAAGGTCGCCATGTACCAGTATTATCTACAGGTTCACTCCAACAGCGCACACGCCGTCGAGGCCAATGCGCGCATCAACGCCTTGTCGCAAGACGCGGGTGGCAGCCTGACGCAAGTGGCGCAGGGCATTTCCGACAGCCCCGATGTGGCGCTGGCCGCGCTCAACGCCGTTTCCGACACTCAGTGGAACACGGTCGATGAGAAGCTGATCGTCACCGGTCTTTTGACGCAGGCTTCACCCGCGGCCTTCACGGCGCTGGCCGGACGCGGCAACGCGCGGGCGGCGACAGTCGTCGGCGTCATGTACGACGATGCTTTGAAAGTGGCGGAGGACTACGGTCAGGCGCGCACATGGTACCAGCACGGCATGGACGGCGGTGACACCAAGGCCATGGTGTATCTGGGCGCGCTCTACGCCGGCGGCAACGGCGTGACCGAGGACGACGCAAAGGCGCGCGACCTGTACCAGAAGGCGGCGGACAAGGATGATCCGGTCGGACTGGCGGCGCTGGCGACCCTCTACCTCCAGGGCAAGGGTGTGGCCAGGGATCCGGCCAGGGCCAAGGACCTGGCGCAGCGTGCCGCCGACCGCGACAATCTTTACGGTCAGGTCATTCTGGGCCTGTTGTACGGCAGCGACCTGGCCGGCCCCCACGACTACGCCAAGGCGCTTGACTACATCCAGAAAGGCGCCGACGGCGGCAACGATTTCGCGCAGTACGAACTTGGTGAGATCTATATCGGCGGCGTGATGGCGCCTCGCGACTACGCCAAGGGGCGGCAATGGCTGGAGAAATCCGCCGCGCAAAATTCGTCGGACGCCCAGGCTCTGCTGGGCACGGTGTACGAAAACGGCTTGGGTGTGACACGGGATTATGCCCGAGCGCGCGACTGGTACCAGAAGGCGGCGGACCAGGACGATCCCGAAGGGCAGGTCGGGCTCGCCGGCCTTTACCTGACCGGCCATGGCGTGACGCAGGACACCGCCACCGGGCTGGCCTGGATGCAAAAGGCGGCCGACCAGGGCAGTACCGACGGCCAAGTGTCGCTGGCGGAACTCTACATTACCGGTCAATACGTCCCGCCGGATCCGTCCAGGGCGGTCGGGCTGCTGCAGAAGGCGGCAGACCAGGACAACAGCACGGCGCGGTACGTGCTCGGGTCGCTGTACTACGACGGCAAGGGCGTGCCGAAGGATTTGGTCAAGGCGGCGGCGCTCGAGCGCAAGGCTGCCGACGGCGGTAATGTCCAGGCGCAGACCTTTCTCGGCGACATGTACCTCCAGGGCACGGGGGTGGCGAAAGATCCGGCGCAGGCTCTGGCCTGGTACGGGAAGGCGGCGGCCCAGGGCGATGTGTCCGGCGAAGTCAGCCTGGGCTACGGCTACCTCAACGGCACGGGTACGGCCGTAGACGCCGCTCAGGCGCGCTACTGGTTTCAAAAGGCCGCCGACGCGGGCTATGCCGACGCTCAGGTCGCCATGGGCGATCTCTTTTTCTACGGCCAGGGCGTCCCCCAGGATCCTGCCGCCGCGCTCGGCTGGTACCGCAAGGCAGCTGACCAGGGCGCGCCGGCCGGCCAGGCCAGCGTCGGCAATTTTTACGTCGAGGGCCTGGCCGTGACGCAGGATTACGCGGCCGGGCGCCAGTGGCTGCAAAAGGCGGCCGACCAGGGCAACATGCTGGGCCAGGAAGGCCTGGGCAACATCTACTTCCAGGGGCTGGGCGTCACGCAGGACTATGTCAAGGCGCGCGAGCTGTTCCAGAAGGCGGCCGATCAAGGCAATGCCTGGTCTCAGGTGGGGTTGGCGGCGATCTACGAACATGGGCTGGGCGTCGTCCGCGACCCGGCAAAGGCGCACGGCCTGTATCAACAGGCGGCGGACCGCGGCAATCCCGTCGGCGAGTATTCCGTCGGCGCGGATTACGAAACGGGAAACGGTGTAACGCGCGATCCCGCGCAGGCGGTGAAGTGGTACGGCCTGGCGGCGCAGCACGGCAATAGCCTGGCAGCGGCGGCTCTGGGATGGGCCTATGTTAACGGCACCATCGTCAAGGCCGACTACGCCCAAGCGCGGACCCTGTTTCAGCAGGCGGCGGACGGCGGCTCCCCTTCGGGTCAGGGCGGCATCGGCTATCTCTACGAAAACGGTCTCGGCCTGACGCAAGACTACGCCCAGGCCCGGCAGTGGTACGAAAAGGCGGCGAACGGCGGATATCCTTACGCCCAGGTCGAACTGGCCAGCCTCTACCAGACAGGAAAGGGCGGTGCGCAGGATTACGCGGCGGCGCGCGGCTGGCTGGAAAAGGCGGCGGCCACCGGTGACGCCGATGCGCAGTTCAAGCTGGGGATGATGGATTTCAACGGCTATGGCGGCAAGAGCGACGTGGCGGCAGCCCGCGGCTGGTTCGAAAAAGCGGCGGCTCAGGGAGATGTCGAGGCCGAAAGCTGGGCTGGATTTGTTTATTCACAGACCTACCCGCAGCTTCCCGCCGATTACGCCCGAGCCTTGTACTGGCTTCGCCAGGCCGACGCCGGAGGCGACGCGCCCGCCCGCGCCAGCCTCGGGGAACTTTATTACGACGGCCATGGCGTGACGCAGGACTACGCGCAGGCGAAGCGCTATTTCGACGCCGCGGCGGCTGTGGGCGACTCAGACGGTGAAACCGGCCTGGGCGACCTGTATTACAACGGTTTCGGTGTTCCCCGCGACCCGGCCTTGGCGTTGAGCTGGTACGTAAAGGCGGCCGATATCGGCAACCGCTACGGCGCCCGCCAGGCGGCGGCGATGTATGAAAAAGGCGTGGGCACGGCGGTGGACGCGCAAAAGGCGGCCTATTACAAGCAGAAGGCGGGGGGATAGGGTGCGGGGGTGCAGCTGGATTGCCGTCGCCTTGGCGGCGATGACTGCCGGTCATGTCGCGGCGGCTGTGCCGCTTTCGCCCGGGCCGGTTCCGGGCCAGGGGCCGGGATTGTCGGCGGGCGCGTACAGGCCCAAGCCTGATCCGAAGATAGTCGCGCTGGTCATCGGTGAAAGTCGTTATGCCCCACGGATACCAGGCCAACGCGGTTGGCAGCCCCTACCCAATGCCGAAGCCGATGCTACGCTGATCCGCCAAAAGCTGATCGCATTGGGTGTGCCGGAGATGAATGTAGTCCCGGTTTATAGTGGCTCCAAGTCTGCTATCGGCCAGGCGCTAGAAGAAGTGGAGACGCGCGCCAAAGACGCAGACAGCGTTATCGTCTTCTATAGCGGCCACGGTCAGCGCTTCGACGACACCGATTACATCATCCCGACCGATTCCGAAGCCGACCTATCCAGCCAGGTTCGCCTTACGAACAATGCTATCGCCCTTACAGACCTGCTGCGGCCGTTTGGGGACAAGACCAATAAGTTCGTTTTCATCGACGCCTGCCGCGACGATGCTGCGATGGCCGGGCAGAATGGCAGGCTGGCGACTTGGGCTGCGCAGGCTAGTACGGCCATCCCGGAGAACACCTTCATCCAGTTTTCGACACGCGACGGCACTCGCGCGGACGCCGGCGAAGAGAGGTACGGCGCCTATGCCCAAGCGTTGGCGAACGCTTTCAGCCCCTACCGGGATATCGACGATGTCGCCGATGCGGTCAAGGCGGCCGATGGCGCAAGGCCGGTGCGCGTCGCCGCGACGATGCGTGGTGCGCAAAGCCTGTTTCCGAAAGTGTGGTTGGAAAACGGCGCGGCCGCTGGTGGAGGTAACGAGGAGAGCAATTGGGAGTTCGTCTCGCACAGCAATAGTGTCGAAGTATATCGCTACTATATCTCGATGTACCCGGCGGGAAAGCATCTCGCCGAGGCGCAAACGCATATCGACGCATTGGCGCGGGCGCCGGAAAACATTTATCATTCTTACGCAACGACGGTTGCGCATCTTATCGCTGCACGAAGCGATGACGACCCAATCAGACTCGGCCTTGCTCAAGCGGCCTTGGACAAGGTGTCCCAGGTCCAGTGGAATACCATTGATCAGCAACTGATCGTGAAGGGGTTGCTTAGTTATGCCCCGCCGAATGATTTCATGACAATGGCGCGTAATGGTGACGCTCGTGCTGACGGTATCCTGGGCATTATGTACAATTACGGCGTGGGGGTGCCCGAGAACGTTGTAGAAGCACGGAAATGGTATGAGCGTGGCTACGCCGCCGGCGATGTGAGATCCGCTGTCGGTCTGGGCGTAATCTACGCCTTCGGGTTTGGCGTCAAACCGGACGGCGACAAGGCCAGACAGTATTTGTGGACTGCGGTTGATAAGGGTGATGTGACGGCGATGAGCTGGTTGTCCCAGGTTTACTCGTCTGGGGTGGGCGAATTGCCCGACTACGCCAAGGCGCGAGATTTGGCGCGGCGGGCGGCGGCTGAAGGAAACGCGCGAGGTCAATATCAATTGGGGTTCCTGTACAGCCAGGGGATGGGAGGGCCTCGCAACGAAGCCATCAGTCTGAAATATTACCGTATGGCCGCCATTCAGGGAAATCAGCTGGCCCAGTTCAGCTTGGGGGAAGCCTACAGGTCCGGCAGCGGTGTGCGAAAGGACTATAGAGAGGCGTTCAAATGGTATGGCCTGGCTGCGGACCAAGGCGAAATGCTGGCTATCAGTCGTCTTGGGCAAATGTACCTGGTCGGTCAGGGCGTGAAGCGAGACTATGTTCAGGCGCGTCTTTTGCTCGAAAAGGCGTCGGACTATCCCGACCTCGGCGCCGAAATCGCCTTGGCGGATATTTACTACCACGGCTGGGGCATCGCCCCGGACCTGGCCGCCGCCCGGGAATTGTATGAAAGGGCTGCCATGCTTGGTTCCAACGCCGCCGCGGAGAAGGCCGCCGCTATGTATGAAAAGGGCGAGGGCGGGCCGATGGACGCAAAAAAGGCGGCAGGTTTGAGGTACATTGATGAGAAGGCGTTCCAATGACTAAGTCCGGACACAGCCTTCGTCTTCCGAAGGTCAATTACGTTTACAAACCCGGCGGTCGCCGGTAACCTTGTTCCGGTAGCCTGTTGGGACAACATGCGGCGAGCGGCAGTAGCTGGGCTGGCGACGACCGTGGCGGCGATACTTGCGCGTCGGCCGCGAAACACGATGGTCATGGAGACGTCACTTTCGCGGGCCTTCGTATCTTTGTTTGCTTCTCTCGTGCCCGACGACAACAAGCCCGCTTCTTCGTCACCACTGGGGTTTTTAAAGCGGAAAACCAATGCTGACCGATCCAAATGATCCGCAGCCGGCGGCCGGTGAAACACTGACGGTCCACGTGCTTCCTGTCGCCCCCGCCGCCCCGGTTGCGGGGCACGGCGGGCACGGCGGGCACGGCCATGACGACAAGGCGCCGTGGCTGGCGGCGATGGAGCACACCCTGACTGGCGTCCTGTTCGCCTGGATCCTGGCCTGTCTGCTAGCGTGCGCCGGCGGTGTGCCCGTGCTGGGCGGCGTGTTGCGCGGTCTCGAAGCCAGAGGCGTCGATACGTCGATGCGCATCGCCCAGGCCTTGCGGCCGCTTCACATCGGCAGCGAGGCGCAGACGGGTTCGCCGGCCTTCGTCTTCGTCGATATCGACAGTGCCGCCTGCCAGGACGTGCTGGGGGATAAGGCCATGTGCGCCTCGCGGTCGCCGGCCACCGCCGAGGTCACCGCCCGCGCTGTGGGCGCCGTCGCCGCCGCACAGCCGCGCCTGATCATCATCGACGCTCTGCTGTGGGACAAGGACGACGATACGAAGGGTGACAACGAACTGACCGGGATGAGCCAGGCGCTGGCAAGGTCGGGGGTCCCGGCCGTGGCTGTAGCGCCGGTCGCGCCGCGTGATGACGCGCAATTGGTCCTGGCGCCGCAGCTCGAGCCGAAAGCCGTCGGTGGCGTGCACTTCGCCCCGGCGGTACTGACCGTTGGCGATGACGGCTCCGACGTTATGCGCAGCTATCCGCAACGTGTGCCGGTCTGGGTGAACGGCCGCTGCGAAAGCGGTCCGACCTTGCCCTTCCTGGCCAGCAGCCTGTTGCGCGACGGGTCGGTTCCGGGAACCGAGGCGTGCCACCCGGGACAGGCCGAAGAAGACGAGCGTGTCTTCTATACGCTGCCGAGTCAGGTCCCCGACATCGCCGCGCATGAGACGAGAAATCGCCAGCGCGACTATCACGCGCACTATGTCTACCACGCAGCGTCGCAGCTGATCGATTTCCGGACGGGAGCCCTGCGACCCGACGCATCGGTGCGAGCGCTGACCGGCGCGGTCATTGTCATAGGGACAAGCGCGGCTCCGGCCGGAGACCGCCACACCACGCCGCTGGGGATCATGGCCGGAAGCGAGGTCGTCATAAACGCCACGCGCAGTTTCGCCGCCGAGGCAGGATTGCGCGAACCTTCGCTGCCGGAAAAAATTCTGGCGGAGATGGGGACCGCGGTAATCTGCGCGCCGGTCTTTTTCGTTTTCTGGTTCGGCCTGGCGGTTCTGGTGCGGCGCGTGCCGCTGG
>FTIZ01002122.1_pt2 | contig 12163 bp, 18 predicted proteins | sample 1658381 | NCBI WGS metagenome assembly FTIZ01 (sample SAMEA3914822, study PRJEB12502) | metagenome | biome: forest; material: soil | place: USA | collected 2012-03-12 | depth 0.1 m
GTCAAGCGGTTCCTGGCGCAACCCAACCAGGTGAGTACCTCCGCCCGTACTATCCCCGCTCTCTCGGAACTGACGGAGCCTGGCACGCGTCTAACCTAGACCGTCATTGTCGCCGTGCGTGACCCGGGACACCCGACCGCTCAGGCGCTGGCCGATCTGACGCAGGGCCACGGCAGCAGGCTGATCACGGTCCAATACGACGCAGGGAGCGAACAGAGCGCTGCAAATGCGGTCTCCGAGCTCCAAGCGGACCACGATATTGACCACTTGGACATCGTTGTTGCCAACGCTGGCATTTCGAAGAAGTGGCCTTTGGTCAAGGACGTCAAGCTGGCCGACATCCAGGAGCATGTCCAGGTCAACGTCCTGGGTGTCGTCTCGCTGTACCAAGCGACGCGTGACTTGTTGCAAAAGTCGGCCAAGCCAATCTTTGCCGCTGTAGGGTCGTTGGCGGGCTCTTTAGGGTGAGTGAGTTCGAACACAACTTGGAATTTAGGTATGCCGCGGCTGACATAGTCTGCAGGCAGCAACCTCCGGTGCCCAGCGCGGCGTATGGGCCATCCAAGTGTATGCTCAACTGGTACGGAATCCGGATTAACGCAGAGGAGGAATGGCTTACCGCCTTCATCCTGGACCCTGGCTGGGCCAAGACGGACATGGGAAACGCGGCGGCGCAGACTTGGGGTATGGGCGAGGCGCCCGACAAGGTCGACGACTCTACCGACGGTATGTTCAATGTCCTCACGACGGCCACCAAGGAGGCGTTTGGCGGCAAGATTGTGAAGTACACTGGCGAGATCCAGGGATGGTAAAAGACTGCCGAGGAGACAATGGCCGGCTCGCATGAAGGGCGTGTACACTCGCAATGCTAGGGATTGCCAAACAAAAATCAGGACAGATACACCAGTCATACCCCCTCTGTGGTCACCAATGGCCCAAAAACAGTGGCCACTCCCCGCCCCTTCTCACCCTCCGCCGCCTCCGGACATGCCCCAAAACCATCCTCACTCCTCCCAATGCGTCCAAACGAACCCTCATCACCGACCAATCACTGCCTCCAATGCATATGATGGGCCCCTCGAATCTCACCACCTTCCAGCCCGCTTCACAAACAAAAAGCACCGACCTCTCACTCCCTTCCTCCCTCCCGACACGCCTCCACAATAATCCTCACCACCTGCCGATTCACCCCCTCCTCCAACGGCATATGATGCCCCCCCTTAAACCTCACCACCTTCCGGCGCGCCTCCTCAAAAACCGCCACCAGCTTCTCGCTCTCCCCCCTCCACGGATCGGCCTCCCCAATCAAGTGCACGCTCTCCGCCTTGACCAGCCCCCTCTCCAAATACCTTCTCCAACCCTCCTCCCGCTCTCCGCCGCCGCCGCCAAACGGCACCGTCCCGCAGACCGCCACAAACACCCTCGGCCCCCTCCCCTCCTTCTCCAACCGGCGCACCACCTCCAGACCGACCTTGGCCCCCTGTGAAAACCCCACGACGCCAACGACATCATCCCCGAGCTTCTTCACCTCCGCCACCAGCGCGTCCACCTCGCCCACCCCTCCCTTCTCATCCGGCGTCGCCGAAGATGATGATGACGATGTCGACGAAGCAGAGGCAGAGTTGACCGAACCGGAATTCCAGAACACCTCTTCGGCCTCAGGCGTGCCGTCGCTGCGCATCCAGGTGAGATAGGGATCGCAGCCTTCAAAGAAGGGCAGGACGCCTGGGCCGGGGGGCGAGGGGTGCGGGGCGTCGAGGAAGTGGAGGGTGAAGTGGGGGGTGAGGAGGTGGGTTAGTTTGCGGGCTTCTGTGGTTCCCGGGGGGTGTTAGCTTTGATTCAGTGATTATTTGAGGATGATTAGGGGATGGGCTGGTTGGGTTGAGGTTGGGTTGATGAGGTGAGGCGGCGAAGCGGGGTGATACGCACGGAGTTGGAAGATGTCCGCATTGGTACCAGATCCGTGAAGGAAGACGATTTTGGGCTTCATTTTGAAGGTTGGGTTTTCTCTCCTTGGGATTGTGTTGATCTGGTTGGTTGTCGCGATCGATGAGGGTTGTTGTTTTGGGTGATGGATGGGTTTGGCGGGGTCGCTGACGACGATGACTGATGTTCAGGTCGTCGGTTGATTTGTGGAGGCACTGAGTGATGATGGCAAATATTGGGGTTGGTAAGAAAGAGATGGGATTAGAAAACCCAGTTGAAGCCAGAAGCGGCTGCGATCTGGCGAATTGTGAATGCGCTGGTGTGGCCGAATTCGGCGGCTGACGAGACAATTTTGGGATGGAGGTCGGAGAATTAGGTCGCCATCGGAGAAACGGGTTAACGACATCAGCAACCCCGGTTCAACGTTCGGATCGGCTGCAGCCTGCAGGGCGGCGGCGCCTGCGGGTGAGGCTTGGTGGCTGAATATTGATTTACGATCCAATCTGACTGGGTTTGATCCCACCAGATCCACGTCCGCCTGTCCAGTGAACAGAAACATGCGATTTATCATTTCACATTAGGTGCTATCTACAATTTCGGTATCGACGTCAACTCAAACAGCAGCGGCGTCGACTTCTCGGAGCCGTGCCTGTCCTGCCTCTCCTGGCTCACCGGCAGCAGCACCATCCGGGATGCCGGCCGCCCGTTGAACATGACCATGGCCAAGAGCACGACGGCTGCGCCGCCCGTGGCCTGGTTCAAAGATCAGCACTCAGCCATGAAAAAAGCGCGGGATGAGACCTACCGGGAGCGTCATGGGTGTTCGGAAAATGACGGCAGTGGCCGCGTAGCTGACCACGATGCTCAGGCTGGCAGCGAAGTTCTTGGCCACGTTGTCGGCATACGCAATGCACACGGCCACGATCAGCCCCCCCAGCGCCTGCAGGCTGATGGTGAGCCACACGACCGGGTTGTAGCCCGCGAAGAAGCCGTCCCGCGCGATGGCCGCGCCGTCCTGCCACAGCACGCCGATGAACAGGGCCGGGAACAGGCTGAAGAAGGAGAGCTGCACGTTCCGGGTCCACAGGGATACGGAGCCCATCGAGTCCTTGACCAGCTTCTCGAAGTAGACGCAGGTCAGGCCCGAGGTGAGCGAGGCAGCAACGACGGCCATGAGGCCCTTGAAGGCGCTCGACGTGGGGAGGGTCCCGCCGCGGATGAGCGAGGTCAGCCTCTCCAGCCAGTCGTCGGCGGTGAGCGGGCCCGAGATCTGCACGAGGGCGACGCCGAGGGTGAGGAGGACCAGGGCCAGCCACTGGCGCAGCGAGATGGACCGGCCCAGTAGCAGGATGCTGAAGAGGACGGTGGTGAGGATCTTCAGCTGGTAGGTGACCTGGAAGGTGACGGCGTCGAGGTTGCTGATGGCCGCGTAGACTAGCGAGTTCTGGAGCGTGTAGAGAGCGGCCGGCACGATGAGCTTCCAGCTGTCCGGGGCGAAGGTGGAGCGGTACAAATGGAGGAGGACGGCGGACGGCGAGGCGCCCGGGAGCGAGGCGCGCGTGTCACGGGTCGCCAGCACCAGACTTGCCAACAGCTTGATGACTTCCACAAGCAGGACGGCCGTCGAGGCTAGGTATCGGGGCTGGGTGGAGGGGGAGTTGCGGGAATGGTGCATGACCTGCGGCGGTCAGTCACGTCAACATGCATGGAAAGAAGATACAGAATGCATACCATCACAAGCACCGAGTTTTGGAGCACCAGCTGCAGCCATCGAGGTCAAGATTAGTTAGTGTACTGTGTCGCCGACCACACTCGGGAGCCTCCGGACAGAAGGATGCGGATGCGGACGCACCATGGCCAACGAGAGGCGCTGCACCGAGCTCTGCCACCGGCGGGACGGCGCCTGCAGCGGCTGCATCGGGGCCGTCGTTGTCGCAGTCATTGCGGTTGCTGCAGTCCCTGCTGCGGCCCGACCCGGCGCGCTGTGGCTCTTGCCAGTGCCCGGCGTGCGAATGCAGGGTGCTGCGCTGCGGCGGTGATGTCAGGATCAACGTGCGTTTACGAGGCGAGACAAGACGGAGGGCCGGTCGGTCGGTCGGTCGGTCAGCAAGCGACCTGACCTTGGCGGCCTTGGTCTGGGGCTTCGTCTTCTTTGTTCCCCGGCTCGGAGCAGACGGAGCAAGCGGAGCACGTGCGGGTGTTTGTTTGCTAGTGTAATTCTGTAGGCCGGGCAATTTGCTCTCGGGTCGGGTTCCTAATATGTCCGAGTCTGCGAGAGCTCAGTAACATGCTCGTGCCGCTTCGCTTTTCTCGGAAGCACGTCACGCTCGTCTGCGTCGTGCGAAAGCCAATCGTTGGTCTTTTCGGCAAGCCTAGGGCGAATGGGACGACGCCAGAGATTGAGATGGCGTCCGCTTCCCTGTCTTCGGTGGACAGACGCTAAGTCGGGCATCCATGTCCATCCCGCGCTGTGACCAGTGCGGCACCTTAATTCTGGCACCGTGCTGTGTTCGGGCAGCTTGCCAGGCGAGCCAGGCTGCCAGCCAGGCTGCCGGGCTCACCGCTGACCAAGCCGCTGCCGCTGCCGCTTTTTGAGAAATGGCGCGCCGCCGTGCTTCTGTCATTTCAAGCTCGAGATTCCCAATTCGAATTGTCAATTCCGGATAGAATACAGAAGAAAAGCAAGTATCTGCAACAAACACGCCCTCCGACCGACACCCGCCGCCATGATGCGCCTCGCCGGAGCTGCCGCCGAGTCGGTGCAGCGGACGCTGGGCCGGATCCCGCGCCGCGCCTGGCGCTGGATTGTCCGTGTCGCCCTCGTCGCCCTCGTGGTGCCCGTCGTGCTGCAGTGGCTCGTCGCCTACGTCGTCGGCAGCGACGCCAGAATCCTCCCACCACAGCTCCTGGCCGCGAAGAACCTGCTGATCGTGACGGCACACCCGGACGACGAGTGCCTCTTTTTCTCGCCCAGCATCTTGGGCATCCTCGACCGGAACCGAGACATCACTGGGGGACTGCTGGTCATGTCCACGGGTGAGCAGTATCCTGGCAGTTTGCGTAGTGCTGACTGCTGCTGACGGCCCACCAACAGGCAACAATTACGGCATCGGCGAAACGAGGTTGCAGGAGCTCCAGGGCTCGTGCAAAGCCCTCGGCATCCACCCCAAGCGGTGCATCGCCCTGAACCACCCCGAGCTGCAGGACAACCCCAAGGTCTGGTGGGATGCCGAGCTCATCCAGGGCATCGTGCATGACCACGTGAGGCAGTGGAAGGTCGATGCGGTTCGTCCTCTATTTCTCGCCCCCCCCCCACAAATCGGTGGAGCTGAAATCCCCCGAAGGCCAGGCCTGGGCGTTGCTGACTCCGCCCGAGCAGATCGTGACCTTTGACGAGGGTGGGGTGTCCGGCCACATCAATCACCGAGCGGTCAGCGCAGCTGTCAGGTAAGCAACCAAGCTTTTGCCGCCCCCCCAGCCGAGATCTGCAGAGCCCCATTCGAGAGCTGGACTGACAACGCACCACAGCCGCTACGCCGCGACTCATCCCGAGGCGCCCGTCACATTCACACTGACGACGACGTCGCTGCTTCGCAAATACACGTTCCTCGGCGACATGCCGCTCACAGCGCTGCCGTTCGTGTGGCGCATCCTTAGCGCTCTGTCCTACCCCGCGACAACAGCAGACGCCAAGGACGGCAGCCGTGCCCTGGCGGCCAACTCGTGGGACCGCTATCTGAAAACACGCCATGCCTTTGCCCAACACCCGAGCCAGTACACCTGGGATCGCCATCTGTACATGATCGTGAGCCGATACGTCTGGTTCAACGACCTGAAGCGGGTTGACCGGGCACCGCCTCAATGAAAACGTGGACATTCACGCTGACCCGAGGGATCCGTCGGAGTTGCTCGTTTCTCATCCTCCCTCACGCGACCCACAGCGCCCAACTTTGTTTGGTGCATCGGTTGGATGGCGCCCTGGCAGTCGCATGCAATGCCCATCGCGGAGCCTGTTGGGCGTCCAACGCTCGCCAGCCACTGGCCGCGGGATCCCTGGCAGTCCCCCACAAGCTTTTTCCCCCTGTCCGCTCCAGCCAGGTCTGGGCCCAGCTCCCTTGGACACAAGACGGCAAATGCTCTTGGCAAGAAACCGGCTGGAATGCTACCAGATGGCTGGCCAATCGCGTGCTCGCCGACCCCTGCCGGGCAGCCAGCTTACACAGTACGAGAGACACGGCTGCGCCGAAAAAGAACCTGCCGCTCCTTTGTCTGGCCCAAAATGCCGATTCATCTATCCCTCCGGAGCCCACGGGCACACGACCCTCTTTAAAGCTTGTCTCGCGCATCCTGCGTGGTGGCCTCGAAATCCGGTCTGTCTCTGGTCTTCTTGCTTCTCTTCCGCTCTCTCCCCTATGACGAGATGGGGGCAAAATCGCTCCCCGCGCGTGTCCACCGCACACATCCCGGCATTTTGGCCGTTGGTTCTGCCCTCGTCCTCATCGGGCTCTGGTGCGCTCGAAATCTCCTCTATGACGCCTATACTCTTGCCGCGCTTCCTCTGATCTGGAGCCGCCACGCCCGAAGCTTCTACCTCTCGGCCCGGCACGACAATTTCGATGTTACTTTTGCGAACTACACCGTCGATCAGATCAGCGCCGCTCCGTACCCCGACCTGGTTCCGCCCGTGATCCACCACATCTCGCTGGGCTCCGGCGCGGCGACCCACTCGAAATGGGCCGAAGTGCGCCAGACCTGCTTGGATATGCACCCGGGTTGGGACGCGATTCTCTGGACCGATGAAGCCGCCGATGCCCTGGTTGCCGACTCCTACCCAGAGCTCCACGAGATGTGGACGACCTACCGGTACCCCATCCAGAAGATCGACGCCCTGCGGTACATGGTTCTGCTCAAGTATGGAGGTCAGTGTCGCCATCCGGTTGCTTGGCGGCTTCGTGAGCTGACACACAACCGACAGGTGTCGTTCTGGACATGGACCTGCAATGCAAGCGGGCGTTCGGCCCTCTCCGACGGTTCGAGTTCGTCGCGCCAGCCGCCCACCCGACGGGTTTCTCGATCGGCTTCATGATGGCTAGCAAGGGCAATGAGTACGTCAGGCAGCTGGTGACAAACCTCGCGCGATACAACAGAAACTGGCTGGGCCTGCCGTACCCGGCCGTCATGTTCAGCACCGGGTGCCACTACGCTTCGTGAGTCTGCCCGCGTGATAGTCTAGGCAAGCGCGCGCTGACTGACAACCACAGCACAATCCACGCCTTCCAGTCCAACCGCACCGAACTCAAGATCCTGGCCGGCCCGAGATGGAACCGCCGTATGCACAGTCTCAACGGACCCGTCTCGACCCCGCTCTTCAACCATCTGGGCAGCTCCTCGTGGCACTCCTACGACGCGGCCATGATTGTCTCGCTAGGCAAGAGCCACGGCCTCAAGGTGCCGCTGCTGTTTATCCTGTCGTCCGTCGTGACGTTTTTCGTCATCCGGCGGATCAAGAGGAGGGCAATGCTGCGGGGGTAGCCGAACGCGGTGTATAATGCGCTTTATGACGACACATGGGTTGGTTGGATGGATGGCGTTTACGGGTTGGCAGATCATAGCCAGGCATGGAGTTACGGATCCCGTTGCATACATCTACCTGCTGGCGGGGCTGGCTTAATATTTAATGTTATTACGATGATATCCAGAGGTCTTGTTTCCAACATCTAACGCTATTACGGTCACATCAGAGCTCTTGTTTTGGAGGCTGCTGCACCGCAACCGCGAGGACGCGACGCGGCGAGCGAGCAGAACTGAGCTCTGCCGTCTCAAAACCCGTTCTCCAACACGAACGACGCTCACCAGCACGTGGGGGGTCCGATAATTAGCGCAGCACGAATAAGGTTGTGGTCCAGACACTCTCGCCGGAAGCTTCGGGATCCATCAAGCCAAGAAGGGACAGCCCTGCGGAGCCATTTCAAAGCTGGGCTGGGGCAGGGCGGGTCCCAAAAAGCTTAGCGGACCTTACCCCGTAGTGCCACACAGTGTTTCCGAATTTCGTCCGCCGGCTTAAGATGGAAGGGCGTGGACTCCAATCCGAGATCTGGGTTTGGCCGTGTCCACTCCACAGCCACCATCGACGGACTGGATACGATCTTGGTCTGTCAGGGGCAATATATCGCATCTCCGATCACGGTCGATCCCGGATTAGGCACAGCCTGGCCAAGAGCTATTTGGTGATTGCCACGTTGTCGGAGGGACACAGCCCTGACTGATGACCAGAGGGACGCGTCACACAAGGCAGACTCACGTCGTGCAGTGAGTTTTGTTACACGCCCTTGATGCTTACCAGTGGAGATGTAATGGCCCGACATGGTTACCTGCGGCCAAACTGGTTGTTTTGCCACGGCGGTGGAATCTGGGGCTGCCCGGCTCCGAAACGCGGTGTGTGACTTCGGAGGTACTCCTGTACATCGGTTCTGTCGGAGAAATCTCCGTTTTTCAGGTTTGAGAAGTATGGCCTGACAATGGTGTGCACCTCTCCTTTTTTTTAGAAGCTGCCGAGTCTACCCGCATCTGCCCAGACACCCATGGACGGCATGCCAGTGCTCAGGGGCTAGGTAGGGCGCCTCAAGGCCGCTGGGGCAGGAGTCGCTTACACCCAGAGTCGTCACTTTGGCTACAAGCGGTAATCCACAATGTGTGACGAGCGTGAGTGGAGAGAATGAGCTATTCATTCCAGGTACCCAGTATCAGAAAATTCTCACAAGACAGTCCCCAGATCCCACATCCTTCAGATCAATACCAAGGGACACGTATCTGCTAACGCCAACCCCATCTAGAATCTACAAGCAACTCCATCAAGCTCCCCATCAAGGCTCAGCCTTGTGCCGTCGCTCCCTGACTTACGCGAACCTTCCCAGCGCCGGCTCGACCGCGGCGATATCTTCCACCGTCTCTTTCCACAGTCTCTCGATAAACTCTTTACCATGAGGGCCGTTTAGGTACGGGGCGTCCCTGTGTGAATATGTCGGTCAGTCCCATCACCCGAGCCGAGTCCCAAGTTGCCAGCCAGCCGGAACAAGAAGAAGAAAAGCAAAGGGCTGAAACTCACTCCTCAACCGCATTCTGCGCCAAAAACCTCCCCGCCGTCTCCGGCCCCGCCACAGCCGCCGCATAAACTAACGTCCTCGCCCCCTCCTCCACAGTCCGCCCCGCCGTCCGCCGCACCCACCCCATGACAAACTTCAACGGCCCCGGCAGGTTCTGATCCAGGTTCGTCTGTACCAGCCCAGGACACAGGTTATTCACAACGACTTCTTTCGGCACCACCACCTCCGCCAGCCGCCGCACGTACGCGCTCACCAGCATCTTGCTGTCGGCGTACCGCCGGAAGCGGCTGTACTGCGCCGGGGCGTCGAGGTACTCCAGCACGGACACGTCGGCGGGCACGGCGGATTTGAGCGTGGCCTGGGTCTTTTGCGTGGAGGAGCTGACAAAGGTGACGTGTGACGGGGTGCCGCGCAGCACAGCGGTTTTTTGGAGTAATGGGAGGAGGTACAGCGTGATCAGCAGGTGGGTGTAGGCGTTGACCTGCAGGGTGCGCTCGTGGCCGCTGCGGGACGTCTCGTAGCGCATAGAGGCGATGCCGCCGTTGTTGAGGAGGATGTCGAGCTCCGGGACGGTGGCGGTGACCTTGTGCGCAAAGCGCTGGCCGGATTGGTAGTCGTCGAGGTCCAGCTCCAGGACGGTGATCGTCGCGGAAGGGTTGGTGGCTGACACGGCGGGGTCGGCGCGGAGCGAGGTGGCCGCGGCTTCGCCTCGCGTGAGGGAGCGGCAGGCGAGGATCAGGCGCGCGCAGCCGAGGAGGAGGAATTGGCGCGCTGCTTCGAGCCCGAGGCCTGCGTTGCCGCCTGTGATGAGGATGGTTTTGCCTGCTACGCTGGTGCCCTCGGGCGTGGGCGGTATCACGGGTTGGCCCATGGTGAGTTGCTGGAGGTGGTTTGGTGAGCTGGTGGGAGGCTTGGCTGGTTTGGTGGTGTTGTTCCTGGTCTAGAATCCCATCAGTCTTATCCTTCTCGTGTCAAGATCGTGATGGAATCACTTTTGCTTGATAGGGATGGACTAGGGATGGACATCCGCCGCATTAGTCAGTGGCGCCTAGGCACGGAGGAACTCGTGGGCAAGCGAGAATTTAGGATCGAGGCGCTGGAATGGATGTGCCAGATTACCAAACCAGCTCCAGTGTTGGCAGCCGGCTTGGCTGGGTGAGACAGACATGTCGGCTGCGCGTGTTGCTTGGACGTGTTGGTTCGGCCGTTGGGCGTGTCGGTTGGATGGAGCCTGCCGAATAGATTGTCTCCTGCACTGCATTGTAACGTCGGGGCACGACGATCGGCTTGGAGTTGTGTTGTGGCGTATCAGGGGATGTCACTCAAGCTCAGCCACTCGAAGCGCCCTGGAAATCGGAAGTTCAAACTCAAATATACATTGAAGCCACTGGCATCTCAGAAGCTGGTTCGTACACTACATTCTGTCAAGAATACAATACAACTTTGGATTTGACACGCTCACAGGCCCTCTGCAGCCACACAGACATGCATGATCCGATTGCATGATCCGATGGATGCCAGGTTGCGACCGTTGACAAGATTCGTTGGTTCCATCACATTGGCAACGGTCCAATTCAACCCCCGAAACGGTCCGCAATCGTCCCGTGCGCTGCTAGATCAGCTCAGCATGTGGACTGTGGCGTGGTTGGCCAACCAGGCGCATTCAATAAGCGAAGGAGCATCAAGAACCTTGCATTGCTGGGACCTTCACCGCTGGCAGATGAGCCTTATCTCGCTCCCTGATTCCAATCGCTTCGACAATTTTCATCAACTGACTGTCAACCACGTGTGGATCGTGCAATGCTGCCGGTGGACGAGTTTATTCTTCGAACCCCTGAGCTCACATGCAACCCTAACCCTGCCCTTCCCCTGAACCACATCACTCGCCTCGCGTGGAACTCAAGTCCACCTCTTGGAGATATCATACATCCCGGTTATTTCACATCCTTGGGCACAAGTTTCCGTGTGTTGACGTTTCGCTCAGTCGCGTCAAGACCGATCTCATGAACAGTGAAAGCCAGAAAAAGCGAGGGCTACCCGGTGGTCAACGTAACGAGACTTGTATATGCAATTTTAATATGTACACTTCCAGTTTCCACCCTCAAATCAATGATTATCAACATGGAAAACGATGTTCCAAGACCAATATGCACAATGAATAGTTCTTCCCCACGAGCTAAGCACAGAGCCACCCCCACATCCTTACGAGACGGTGATGGAGGACGAGCCGCTGCTCCCGTAGCCCTCGGTGGCCACAATCTGGTAGTTGAAGGTGCCCAGAGTGAGGCCGTAGCTTTTCCAGGCGTTGAAGTGGTTGGCCGTGTTGACCGAGCCGGAGGTGCGCTTCGACTGGCGGACACTCCAGAATTGAGTGAATGTCGAGGTGCCCTGGATCGAGGGCGCGTTGGTGCGGGTCGCCTTGTAGATGTTGTATGTTGCGCCATCGGAATAAACCGTCCCAACTTGCGAGAGGCCCGTGGCCGGGTTGTACTGTTGGAGGGTTTAGCTGGGGTTGGTTTGGGTTGTAGGGTTGGGGAATTGTACGTACCGTGCCGTAGTTCTCGACAATGTAATACTCGATCAGTGGGTTGGTGGTCCACCCGTAAATGGAGAGGTAGCTGTTCCCCGATGGATTGTAACTCCCTGAGAAGTTTATGGTGCGGGCCGAGCCGGGGTTCCTTTTACGGACTGAATGTCAACACTACGGCATCCCATTTACCCCTCGGGCGACAGGTGAGAGCAGGGAGACAAAGCACATACCAGCCCTTGCCACCGACGAAGTTACCGCAGTTTGTCCACTGGACAGCATAGGAGCCGGCAGCGTTATTCTGGTAGTTGACAGTGCCACCGTTGTCGGTCCAGAACGAGTAGTAGTAGTTGTTGCTCCAGCCAGTGCTGCTGGCGGTGCCGGCGCGGGCGACGAGTCCCGTGTCACTCGTCTCCGGCGCGTTGAAGGGAATGGCCAGAGCGCCGGTAGCGCCGAGGAGGAGAGCTTTGAAAGAAACCATGATGGCGGTGGTGTTCGTGATTCGATATTGGTGAATGGAGTGAGAAGAGGACAGAGATGGAAGTTCTGGTGACAATGGCAACATCTTTATACTGCCCCGGAGCAATCTCCCCCCCCCCCCCCCCCC
>FTIZ01003113.1_pt1 | contig 12149 bp, 16 predicted proteins | sample 1658381 | NCBI WGS metagenome assembly FTIZ01 (sample SAMEA3914822, study PRJEB12502) | metagenome | biome: forest; material: soil | place: USA | collected 2012-03-12 | depth 0.1 m
TTTTTTATATCTTTGGTTAGTTGCGTTTATGTCTTGCATTCCAAAGGGCGAAGATATAGAAATAGAGGCAAGGTTGGCGTTATTATGCTCATTAAACGCGTGTGTCAGCTGACTAAATTGCCTCGACTGTCGAGGTGTTCAACGACAAGTGAGATAATTATGTGTTTCTCGCCTACCTATCAGATTCCGTGGTGATCCGGCGGCCTCGCGCTTGGATTTATCCGGCACAGCCCGGTGGCAGCGCCGCGACAACGCCAACAAGGGATAAGAACCACAGCCAAGCACAAGTCCCACTCCCGGATTTTAACTGGAAACAACAGACTCTCGGCATCACGCGCTATTCCTCCCTCAACCTTCTGTTTCATCAACACAACCTCAAAGCATTACCATCATCAATCCACCCGCAACAATGACCGAGCTTCCAGCTCGTTTCACCACCGACCTAGCGGACTCTCTCCCCCCTGCCTCCTCCTCCCGCCGCTGGGACGACCCACCCGAGCACGACCCTCCCCCGTCGGCCTCCCAAGACGACGGCGACCCACTCAAGACAACCCTCCTCCTCATCAACCCTGTCCCACTCCCGCCCGCCGGCCCCGCCGAGATCGTCCACCTGGCGTTCTCCCCCGTCCCGGGTTCGCCCCTCCTCCTCGCCGCCGTCCCGCGCGAATTTGTCTCTCACTCCATGAAGGACTACCACATGACTTTCACCTCGGCGCCGTGCCACACCCTGCACTTTTGGAACCTCGCTACCCTGCACGGCCTGCAGCGCTATACCCCCAAGGGGCTCAAGAAGCTGTCGGAAAGCTGCTCGCTCACGCCGGGCGGCGGCGGGATCAACGGGCTGCCGGCGTTTCGCCGCGCGAGCGGGGACGCAGACGTGTGGCTTGCGACGGCAAGGTTCGAGCTGACGGCTAACAACGTGTCGACGCCGAGGCTGGCGGCGTATGATGTCGGGAGAGGGGCGGTGGGGAGGGAGGGGCTGGTGGGCGGGGCATTGATACGCGCGCCGATGGCTTGGACGGGGGAGAGGTTGGCGGCGGTTTCGGTGCGGAACGCAACGAGGGTGGTGGTGCTGCGATTTCCATTTGTGACGAGCACGGGGATGATGAGGACGGGCATAGAGAGGGAGGTGGCGGGGCATTTGGGGGAGGTGAAGTTGGTGGGGTTTTTGCCGACGGGAGAGTTGGTGAGCGCGGGCGTGGATGGGTATGTGAGGGTTACGAGACTTGAGGATGGGAGGACCGTGAGGAGGATTTATGTGTCGGCGAGGGTTGGACCGGGGCTGATGGGGATTGCGCCGGATGGAGGGGTGGTGGTGACAGTTTGGGGGCGGGAGGTGGTGGTTTGGGAGATGGGGTCAGGGAGAGTGAGCGGGTATAATCTGGATGCGGTAAGATCGTACGAGTGCTGGCCGCTTTGTGTTTCGCCAGATTGTCGGTATCTGGTGTGTCGGACGGAGGACGGTATTGATGTTAGTGACGCATGGACGGGCAAATTCAGGGGCGAGTGGGCGTGGCAGGGCCCGCTTATCACGGCGGCGGCAGTGAATGAAGAGTCGACGGTGTTGGCGGTTGGGGACTGCAAGGGGGGCATTCAAACGTTCGAGATGATCACGGCGTAGGGAGACAGGGTCATGTTGCGAAGAAGGCGGGAGTCGCTGGGTTCACATTTCAGCAGGCGGGCGGCAGCCGTCGGCGGGATAATGGAAGGGGTGATCGATAAAGGGCAGGGATTTTCATGCCAAGTGTCGCAATCGGCAACTCGAGGATCTCGATCGAGTGATCATGAGTGAGGCAGAGTCTCTGCCCGGGCCAACTCGCGTCCTAATTAGACCGCCCTCCCGATGTGCTAGCTCCAGATCCACGTCTAAGAGACCCTCGGCAACCACCCCCCGGAGCAATTCCTTTAACGCTGTTTTCACTCACAACACATCAAGTGCAGAACTTGCTTTTCTTTCCGCTAAATATGCAAGATAGTGAGTGCGGCCTGTCTCGGGGGCCTCAGCTAAAGACCGGCACACTTGTTGCAACCGTCTCAGGGGCGCCCCGACGTGCTCATGGCTCTTAGTGGCTGACATCTGCTCTGACGCGGCTTCCGACATTATGGTCGACCGCATCGCCCAAATTAACGCGGTGGGAGGGGCCAGGCTGTGGCATCTTTTGGGATGTCTCTCTGTTCTGCCGCCCACCCTGGGAGGATAAAAAGAAGGCAAGGCTGGGCGGCCGCAACTCCGGCGACGTTTGGGGAACCGCGTGCATGCGACAAGAACCAAAACAGGCACTTGACCCGGAACGTGGTGTGAGGAGTGGGGGCAGGAAGGCTTAGACGAGGAGTGGCCCAATCACATCGCGAAGAGCAGAGACTTTGGAACCAACAGCCCGTTGAGCTTTTGCCCTGCTGCAACATTGGCCAACCAATCTTGCCTTGCGTCCTCCTCCACCACTGTCACTGCTGTGAACTGCAGCAACGTCGCGTTCGGGTTTCAAATTCGCTCACTCGACGTCGCGTGTGGCTCGGTCCCGAGTCGGATGCCTGAGTTTGGGCGGCCAGCAGCTGACGGTTGAGACAGGATGGGCTGTCCGGGCACATAACATACCCCAGGAAGAGGAAGAGGAGGCGCCAAGTGAATGCTCCGGCACTCATGAGGCACAGCTCGGCGCTTGCGGGGGCGCTTGCTGGGGCGAGCCCCCCTCCTTGACCCCCGCCCAACTCCTTCCCGCGCTAGGCCTCCCATCTCCGGCCCCAAGGCCTCCCACCACGCGGTTAAGTAACAGAGAGAGGGCAATGCCGTTCAGGAGAGATAGATTTTCTCTTTGCATTTTTCATGTCGTTCTAGCCAGTCGTTGAAGGTTGGCTAGGCTTTGTGCTGCAAATCCTTTCCTCTTACCGTGGTACGCCCTGCATCCTGTACTCTCTGGGTACAATTTTTCTGCCAACATCTGTCACCATGACCAGATGGGTGAGTTTCCTTTCAGCTGCGAGATTGTGGGCGAGCTTTTCGGCACCACAAGACGAGATATCTGAAAACTGACAAAAGAAAAGCGCCTTGGTCCCACCAGCGGCCCGACTGGCGATGCTGGTCCCAGTCGAGTTTCCGGACCAGACGACCCGATTCCCTCCATCGAATCTGATGATTGTGGAGTTTACGAGAGGGCCTCAGCACGCTCTCCTACCCCTTCCATCTCAGTCGACACTCCGGATGATGACAGTTTGCCGTCCAGGGTCCCGGACCCATCCTTCTCAAACTCGCCCTCCCCTCGTCTTCGACAAAGCCATGCGGGAAGCATCAGCGACCGCCTAGAAGAACTTCACCTCCGCAGCTCCGCAAGCCCATCGTCGGCAGACAGATTTGGTCTCGACAGCCTAGGAGCCGCGCTTCCCAGCGTCGGTGCAGCATCCCGACATCAGACTCCTGTACTTCTTCTTCCAGGTGGGTCTCCGCGAGCATCAGGTGCCCGGCATAGACGTTCCTCCTCGGTAAACCCGGCACCCTACGACGTGAGAGAGGAAGCTCCGCCACAAGACCGGTTCCACGAGCCCGAATTTCAGCAAGCCTTCACGCATGCCAATGTTCTTATGGCTCAGCTGGTTGGAGTCCTCGGGAGCAGTGCTCTGCATCTTGAACCGGACTCTACCATGAGAAGCCTCCGCGAGAGGGCCGACAAACTAGCTCGTTTTCGATGTCCTCCGACCCGGACAGTCGGTTTCGTTGGGGATTCTGGAGTTGGTATGGTTTTCTCGATTTACAAAGCTCCATACAGCGATGACAAGACCACTGGCACTGACCACGGGAATGCTCGGACAGGCAAAAGTAGTTTGCTTAACTCGCTGCTGGATTTTCGCAACTTGGCCCGAACAGTGAGTATCTAGCATGCTCTGCGACTCGCGCTCTCCGACAATTTGCCTAGCTTTGCTGACCCTTGGCGATCAGAGCAACGGTGGATCAGCTTGCACCTGCGTTGTCACGGAATACCGCCATCACGATCGTGCTGGCTTTGCCATTGAAGTCGTGCAGTTCACCGATGCCGAGCTCACTGAGCAGCTTCAGAGGCTTGTGCGTGCTTACCGTTACAACTACTTCCACGCGGCGGAGATGGAGTCTGAGGAGGACAGGAAGCATTGGGCGGACCAGGCCAAGTTGGCTTGGGACACCTTGGAGGCAATGTTTGCCGACCGGGTCACAAGGGCCTTGCTCCAGAACAATTCGACGAGGAGCGTCGTCGAAATACTCATGAACTTGCGCCTTGTCCCCGACATCGACGGAAATGCCGTTGTTGAGTCGGTCAAGGACTGCTCTGATTTGTTAATGCGACTCACGTCGAACCGTGATGGCGCTCAAGGAGGTGCGGCGGCGTGGCCATACATCAAGAAGATTCGGTACGTTTGTTTGCCGAGCTGCTTCAAAGCAAGACAAGAGTCTAACACGACCACAGGGTGTTCCTCAATGCGCACATCCTCAGCAAGGGCCTCGTCCTAGTCGACCTTCCAGGTAATACAATCTTTTCCTCAGTCCAGCTTTGAAGAGCTTCGCTCGTCTCACTTGGTGGCGACTGACACTCTGAACCAAGGCCTCCGTGACCTCAACTCAGCTCGACGAAACATCACAGAGCGTTATCTGCTCGAGTGCGATGAGATTTTCGTGATCTGTCCGATTGGTCGGGCCACGACGGATGAAGGGGTCAGCAGCGTGTTTGACCTCGCTCGACAAGCAAAACTATCCAACGTCAGCGTCGTCTGCACCAAGACCGATGTAAGCTATTCGACGACGAAAGTCGGGTTGTGACGTGGGGAAGTCGACGCTTACACGCTACCTACACTAGGACATTCGCGCAGATGAAGCGCAACGAGATTGGCATGGCGCTCGAGCCAGGGAAATCCAGAGATTGAACATCCCCTTGGCTGCTGCGAAACAAGAGTTTACGGCTGCCGAGGCAGCCCTGGACGACCTGGAGAGCCTCAACGATATCACAGAAGAAGAAGAGATTGAGAAAATGCAGCTCTATCAAGAAGTCGAACGGATGCGGCACGTCTACCACTGAACCTTGCCTCGGAGGTGTTTTGCTGACAACCTTTTAACACAGCCGCAACATTGAGAACCGCGAGTTTGAGTAAGTTTCTGTGTTCAAAACTGGTAATTTAAGTTACTCACCAAAATTGTGAAGACTCAAGCGATTAATGGTAACGACGCGCAACGCTGTCGTAATACCTAGCCTTCGTGATCTTTACAGAGACTCGATCCAAGGCGGAGACCTGCACGTGTTTTGCGCGAGCAATACGCTTTACTGGAAAGGGCGCGAGTTGAGATCACGAGACAGAGCTGCTCCGTTCTTGGAGTTGAGTGGTATTGTCACCATTCGGAAACATTGCATGGCCTTGGTTTCGGAGAGCCAGCTCCGAGTTGCTACCAAGTATCTTAGGGACGACATCCCCAATCTGCTCAGCAATATCGAACTCTGGGTACAGAGGGGCGCTGGGACCGCGGATGCCGAGAAGAAGCGAGTGATACGGGAAGCTTTGGACATGTTTGGGAGCTACCTTCGAAGGGTAAGTGGGTGGTCGGGACTGTCTATGTACGGAAGACCAAGCTGAGGCGTGCGCCGCCAGAAACTCGCCGGAAATGCATCTGCGCTCAGCTCCTTGGCTGGGGCACTCACAAACACGTTCGGGGAGGATGTGTACGAGGGTGAGTAGCCGCCGTTTTGGGCGCCGAATATCCATTCTCAAAATTTCATTACTCTAACCCTGCGTAGTGCGTCAGATTCGACAATGGACTGCGGGAGCCATCCATGCCGGTCAAGTTTGGTCGGGCGTAAGTTCTTCGCCCCTAGTCTCTTCCATGCCCATATATTGCGCTTCAATACTAATCGATGTGTGTAGTGGTCTGCGGGTAAGTTGTCACCGACTGGTCGGGCTGGACGAGCTGTCGCTGACTCCTCGCGCGAACAGCGACGTACGCCGCGTTTTGCCGACAATATGGAACCCACACCACAGAAGCAGTGGGTTACCATTGCTGGAACGAAGAAGCGATGAGAGCCATGAACAATGATCTAGCCGAGCCATGGGATCGTTTCCTGGAAAATGTTCACCGCGAACTCCAGAACGCCACTGTGTTCGTCTCTGAAAGCCTTGACCGGGCGATCAGCCGCTACCTTGGTCAGTGCCCCGACGCTCCTTGACGTATTAACGCTGACGTATACTCTGTTTGCAAAAGACAACGCGATTGAAGGATTCCCCGAGCCGATTCGCCCACTACGGACTGCATTGCTATCTCACAAGCGCATCCTCGTTAGTGCTCTCGAAGACCTCTGCGCGAAATTTCTAGCGGACCTTTCGTGAGACATGCCCTTACCCTCCATATTTTGCTGTGACTTGTGGCGTTGACAACACAATGATTTCAGAAAACTTCGAACTGATGCACTTTCCGGCCTCCGAACATCCTATTTCGGGCAGGGAATGGAGGTTGCTTATTGGAATGCCAACTGCGAATCCGGTCAGTGACTCTCGTATATTCCCCCATGTTTACGTTCAAGTCAAACTAAAGGACTTTGTGATTTCAGGTAGAGGAAGCTGGAATCGCAGGAAAGCCATCATCAACCCGGCTCTGCGAGACGAGCAGCGTTTGTCAGACCTCATGAGGAAATTGCGGCGCAAGTTAGGGGAGCTGGCTGCACAACTTGAAACCCAGGCGCTCGCCTTGGCCGAAGCGCATCTGAACACCATCGACAGCACGTTGGACATGGTGCGAAGCGAACACGTGGCGCTGGAGAGCGAGAGAGACCCTGAATTCAGGGGTCGCGTGAGGAACGAGGTCGATGCCCTGAATGAGGCCATGGAGCGCATCCTGACAACGGTTGGAAATGTGTGATGCGCGGCACTTGGACGGAGATAGGTAGGTAGGTTGTTGCAGTCCTTTACCATTGTATACTAGTACCAGAAGGCATATGTTGGGATTCGCGAATAGGTATGTTTGTTTCACCCGCTCTCAAGGCGGACTCCGTCAAGAACCATGTGAGCTTTGTTACCAACTCCCGAAACTCAACCACATGCACCTAAATATGGGACGCTAGGGAAGGCGGCCAAGATGGGTTAAACATGCTCCCAGAGTACAAGTACAGTATCACAGAACCCTAGGCAATTTACTACTGCCACCATTACAGGCTCTTCCAAGGTCCCAAGGAGCTTGCCCAGCATTCAACATGACCAGTCCAGTCACATTGGCGCTGGTCTGTAGGCATTATAACCCCGCACTTGGTGGCAATCAACATCATGACTTGGCTCGGAGATATCAACATATATTGCCGGAAGATACAGACCCAGGTCGCCTCATTTCCCGGACTTCTTGGTTCCCAGTATTTACCCGGGTCGGTACGACAACCCCCGGTACATATGTAACCATGACAAGCGCGTCCTTCCGTACCCAGCGTCTTCTCTCTCGTCTTACGGCTTTTCAGCATTTTGGCCCTTCACGCCATTCATGATGCATCTCCTCCCAGTTTTGACAGCAGCCATCCTGGCACCCATCGCGGGCCTTGCGGCCCCCGCCGGCGATGCTTCGTCGGTCTCCCAGTTCCAGCCCCTCTACACCCGCGGCGAAAACCTCTGCAGCTTGAGTGCGCCTCCGAAACTGTGCACTCCAAACGCATCCGTTACCGTAGAGGAGACCGCACTCAGGGCCTACCAGTTTTACCGCGCCTTCGTTGTAGATGGCGATCCCAGGACCATGTTCTCACTCATCGACAACGTGTACCAGGTGCGTGGACAATTGTTCACCGAGCGGACAACACTGACTGAAAGCCAAATAGCAACATCACCCGGGGTACGCCAGCGGTCCGCAGACTATTTGGTCGCTCTTCTGCAACGGGCGCCAGATCGGAACCGAGAAAGCCACCAAGTGGTGCTTTGATGCAAGCACCAACATGTCGTATGCGCAGTACTCGACCGTGGATCGGTGGCGGTGGGTTGACGGGTGTGTGCATGAGCATGTAAGTCGATTCGGTGCGGTTTTGGCTTGCAAGTGCTAATCGCTGGTTGTCAGTGGGACCAAGGGGAGAAGATTCCCACGGACAAGTGCTACAAGTTGCCAGTCAACGCAACAGGAGGTTCTTAGACACTTCGATGGGCAACCGAGTTTGAATTGAGAGTGTAGGACGACATTTCAGTGCTTTTTGAAGTTTGTCTCTCCGTGTGGAGCACCTTGGAGGGGAGTATGAGATGGCCTCATTCGAATCTCCTGTTCCAGAGATTTGATACTTGACATGTACTACAATCCGACTCTGGGATATCGAAACAACATCCAAGAGTGTTTCTAGGCACAAAACCTTCACCGGAGGTTTGGTTGAAGTATTGCTGTTGGCGAGAGGGGAGGATTCCTGGTCCTCAAAAACCTCCGCAATTTCCGAACACCAAGGAGAACATCACGTCAAACCCAACAGTTGGCTCCCCCAAGCTTTGCCCAACGTATGTTGTCTTTCAAACCTTGTAGTGTTGCGTCATGTCATACCGCAGTGGAGGTAGCCCGGGCTGTTGACCGTCTTGAATCAGTTGATCGTTGGCATAAAATTCACCTCGCTCACACTTACATTCGGCGGCTCGTCTCCATTCTTTGCCTCTTGCATCTGCTTTATCATCTTAAAGAACGGGTCCTTTTCTATGGCCTCGTCCGGGCCAGAATACTTGAAGAGACGCGTCATGTTGTCTGAGGATATCGGGTTGATGACGTCGTGCCAGATCCGCCGCCGTACTTCGTCGTACTTGTCGAGGATCGAGTCGTCGGCCCTGCCATTGTGGATGCCCACCAGACAGTCGCAGAGACTGCCGACATCGGCGATGCCTCCTGTGAGCCCCATGCCGCCGCTAAACACGTTAACGTCCTGATACAAACCATCAGAGAGTTCAGGCGATCTGGACGTACAAGGGATTGCACAAGTGCGCGGCATCTGCAGCCAGGAGAAACCGGCCGACTCGCATATTGTCCACGCAACGTTGGTGCACCTTGTATGGGCTGAAGTTGACTAGTTTGTACTTGTCCGGCGTCGGATTCCCCGGAAGAACGGCCTGGAACTTGGCTGGCTGTCGTTCCTTCAGTTGGTCGTAGGTGAGTCCTCCAACCTCGCCGTACGTGACTCGACACAGCCCGTCTGTCTGGATGCGCGCTACCATGTGCCTGGGTTATTGTCAGCACCCCTGAATCACGACCGAGCTCGCCCGCACCCAAAGCAAACTCACCAATGCTCCGGATGCACAAAAAACTGACTATCATCATAGTCCCACCCATCCAAGTCCAGATACACATTGGTCGCCACAATCTGCTCGTTCCAAGTGAAACCCGGAAACACCATCTCCCCAAACAGCTTCCTCCGCACAATACTGTTCGCCCCGTCACAACCCACCACATAATCGGCCTCCCTCACCTCATTACTTCCATCCTCTTTCTCGACCTTCACCCACGCTTTCCCACTCCCTTCATCCTCCCCAATCTCCACAACCTTAGATCCATACCGAATCTCAGCCCCCTCCCGCGCAACAAGGGCCTCCTCCAAAATCGTCCCCAGCCGATGCAGCGGCAGACACACCATCCGATACCTCTCATCAGCCTCACTACCACCGGTTTTATTGTACACCGCCCCGAGCCTCGACTTATCCTCAAGCCGGCGCCATGACACGCCGTCGGGCAGGAAGCCCTCGGCGCGGATTTGGTCGAGCACGCCGGCGCGGTCGAATTCCATGCAGGACTCGGCCGTGTAGTGGCTTGCGCGCGGGTTGGTGTCGAGGGCGGCGGTTTGTTCGAGGAGTTCGACGGGGATGTTTTGTTGGGAGAGGAGCAGGGCGAGGAGGAGGCCAGAGGGCCCGGCGCCGACGATGATTACTTTTTGGAGGGGCATTGTAGGCACCGATTTGATGGTGAGGTTGTGCTGAGGGTTGCCTGGGATGGCGAGGGTGGTAGTGGTGGATGGGGGGAGGTTTATGGCGTTGAAGGGGTAGGTAGATAGGGCTAGGTGGTAGGGGTGGTGTTGGGGAAATTAGGGGTAGCTGTGGTCAGGCCTGGCCGGGATGTAAATGTGCCTCCCGAGGTGGAATGATGCGTCTTGGTGGTGGTGGTTGCGTGGTTCCCCCGCTTCTCCGCAGCGCCGCCGTCGGTACGTGGCGGGAACGCGGAGGTAGCCCCAACGGTCGGCAACGGCATGGCACCTCGGGGGAAATTCGTTCGCCGGGAAATAAGTTTGGGGTTTAGGGACGCTGTCTTCAACACAACATGGGATTCCGTGTATCGGGGAGAGAGAACGTAGATTAGTTCAGGGGGGCTGGAAAGTCTCACACTGCACACTCCGCCGAGAGGCAGCTTTGGCGATATGTTAAACAACCGGAATCGCCTGAGACTACACTATCCTCTCTTTTCACACTTTAAACGTTGATGCGGCTTGCGCCCGCCATATGTCCAGTAGCATAATCGCCTTCACGATCACATTAAGGGTCCTTAGTCTGATAATGTACGTTCCTGTCGCGTCCAGGACGGATTCTGGTATTTTCGTGCGGCTGGAAATTAGTACTAAGATAAAATTGGAAGAATCGATACAGACTATTTATCTTGTGCTCTCTTGGTATCAATAACAACGGTGTGGGCTTCTGATCAGGTGGTGTTTGTCGTCCCCAAACCGAGTTTTGCCAACGTGGTGTGAGATCTGCTCGTTTCTCGGGCCAACTCTAGATATGGCCAGATGCAAGCGACCGCAGTTGGGACAGTGAGGGTCGACCCAGGCCGTGGGATGACCAAGTTCGGGTCATTCGGTGGAGGGACCCGACACTCTAATACTGATGGAGTGTCGTGTCTGCGCCCAGTCTGGGTCCAGAGGCGGGCCAGGGCCCATGTCAGGGGCCGGGTCAGGGGTTGGCCGAAGGATCACGCTGCGGGCTGATGTGGGGCGGTTGGCGCGAACAACGCGTTTTTCAGGGCTTTGTTGCTCGTGCTCTGTCAGCACCTGCGTTGCGGAGCCCATCACGGCCCGACACAGGCCGACCGCAAGACCACAGGCGAATCTCCCGGACTAAAGGGCTCGGGAGCGTGTCAATCCCGGCTGATGGACACTAACTCAGTTCACTCGTACAGCCTTTCATATCGTCGTGATGGCACATTGCCACATCGTCGTGATGGCTGTTCGGGCCAGGAAAGGGGGTGGGAGTTCGTGAACGGATACACACCTACAGAGCGGAATTCCGCTTCGCCATCGTTTAATTCATGAACACTACAGCATTCGACAGCTCTTGGCTTGCCATCGCTGTGACACGGCAGGCTGACGTGCGCCCTTCACCCGGCCGGCGATGGGCGCTGTGCCTTCTGACGGTTCAGCGAGGCGTGCTGTGCCGCAACGTCCTTCTCACGGGCCAACAACCAGTCTGAAGCGGCCACGCACATGACGGGCGGCCGGGTCTTCGTTTCAAAACAAATATTATTGGCAGCTCTGGCAATGTTTCGGCCGTGGCTACCGCCGGGTCGCCCGGCCGCCCGGGCGATCATCGCCGTCCAGCCCGAGGCGATGCCGTTTATGCCCCTTAAAAGTCTTTGCGAGGGCTCATCCGCGCACCTTTCGCCATATTCTCCGACTCTGAACACGCCGGATTGCTGCTTGACCGGATAACCAGACAACAAAACACTTGACCATCCGCAGCCCTCGCAGCCCGCCTGGGACACGAGAGGCCGCAGATGCAGCAACCGCAATGATGGGTCCAGCGAGCCACCCCCCTAACCTCATCGAATACGTCTGGCCCTGCGGCCATCACGAGAATGTTGAGGTGCAACAAGCCCCAGGGATTGCCTTCGTTCGAGGGCAGTTTTCCCTGCCTGTCGCCAAACCACCAGAGGACTTCACGGAAGAGGACCGGGCAGGTGTGCCAGGGCGCAAGAAGTGCTGCCGGTGCTGGGCGACATGCAGTCTCTTCAAGCCCCACGACGTGTGCGAGGAGTGCGACCACCCCTTCTCCGAATGCCCGACGTGCATGATTGTCGACTCGACAGGGTCACGAGAGATTGCAACTATCGAGCGCCGCCCCATTGGCGAGTTTGACCAGACGCCCGAGTACTGGAGGTGCAACACGTGCGAGCATGTCAACCCCTTTGACACCGAGGGGCCCGTCAACGGCTTCTTGGCGCCCAA
>FTIZ01748745.1_pt1 | contig 12138 bp, 7 predicted proteins | sample 1658381 | NCBI WGS metagenome assembly FTIZ01 (sample SAMEA3914822, study PRJEB12502) | metagenome | biome: forest; material: soil | place: USA | collected 2012-03-12 | depth 0.1 m
AGGAAGGAGGGGCATGGCCCGTGCGTCCATCTGATCGCGATTGCTGAGAACACCATGCTGCAATTCGGAGTCCGGACTCCACTTCTGACTTACTGTGAAGAGTGGGGACTCCGACTACACTAACATTCAGGCACCACCACACCGAACACCGAAGCAGCCGGAAGCTCATCGCAGCCCTGTCCGGCCCTCCGCGTCTCGATACCCGGTTGCGCAATTCTACAAGACATTGATTGCATTGCGCCAATTGACACCAACTTCTCTCTGACAACCTTCGCCCGCAGCTGGAACCACAAGACGGACGTGGCATCTCCAAACTCCATCTCCCAGCACACCCACCACCAAGAGCCCACCCCACCTCGCTTCTCACAATGGACTACGTCCAGCAGCGCGTCGCGCAAGCCGCCTCCAGCACCGACCTCTCCACCAAGTCCGCACCCTCCCCCTTCCCACTCCCAAACCAAAGCCCCCCAAAAAACTAACCCCACCGCAACCGTTATAGCTCCCTCCTAACCCCCCTCAACGCCCTCCTCCTCTCCCTCCTCCTCTACGCAACCTACACCCTCCTCCTGCGCCCCACCCCGCCGCCCTTCCTCCCCGCCGAACCCCCCGCAACCGTCTTCCGCACTTTCACCCCGCGCACCCTCCTCCCCTACAACGGCGAGAACGACATGCCCGTGTACCTTGCCGTGCGCGGCCGGGTCTTTGACGTGACGCGCGGGCGGAACTTTTATGGCCCTGGCGGGCCGTATGCTAATTTTGCCGGGAGGGATGCGTCGCGGGGGTTGGCATGTGGGAGTTTTGATGAGGAGATGTTGACGAAGGATTTGGATGGGGCTTTGGATACCCTTGAGGGGTTGGGGGCCGGGGAGATGGAGGCACTGAAGGGGTGGGAGGAGAGGTTTGAGGAGAAGTATCTTGTCGTGGGGAAGTTGGTGGCGGTTGGGGAGGAGGAGAAGTGAGTGTGGATTGGAGGGAGGGAGGTTGGTTGGGAGGTGGGTGGTTTCGCTTCTTTGGTGGGATGTTGTTAGTGGCCAAGGGGCATCCGTTACGTTGTTATGATGGGTTTGGGACGGATAGATATTGGCGTGGTCAGCCTGGACTTTGGTACGTCAAACACATAAAAAAGCAGATGTTTCGTTTTCCCACAAGACGATAGCTCCCCCTAACGAACCCGTTTTCGTGCGGTTGCTCTGCTTGCACGTTTTCCCACTTGTTGACATGTCCAACCGCTCTGTTTATTTGGATCTGTTCATCATGCAAGCTCATTCAAACTCGAGCACAAGCTCGCTTGAAATTCCCATGTCTGAGAATGACTTCTCCACAAGGGGAGTGCTTGAGAAACTAGAAGGGGTGGAAAGCGACAGCAGTCAACCAGAAGAGTCTTGCATTTAATATCTAATATACAGGCCATTGCGCAGACACATCATCCCAACCTAATCTTCTCACGCACCCGAAAAAAAGCACACCGCCAACGCCATGCTGAAAAAGACAACAGGATGCCAGTAGATCCGCATCCAACCCCATCGGCCTAGCAACGCCCAACTCAATGAGCCGCAGGACGCTGAACCCGACCCAAAACCTAAACTCCGAGAGCGAGCGACGGAGGGATCCTCAAGCCAAGTTTTGTCTCTAGGAGCCTCCACAGCCGCGAGGCTTCCTCCATTTTGTTGGTCTGTTGCAGATGCTGTATCGTATCTAGACCGAGAAATTTGAGCTGGTGGACGTATCGCTCTACGCTGGAGCATGGCTGAATCAAGACACGGCTCCAACTCTCCTCGGCTGCGTGGGCCGGCACCTGCTTGAAGACGTCTTTACCCTTGAGGAAATGGAGAGCAAGCCGCGCCGAGGGGTCGACGGGGCGGTGCAAGTTGATGTGCGCCACGTCCAGCAGCGGCGGCTGGACCGACACCCCCATGGCGACGAACGAGTCGAAGAGGTCGACGGGCGGCTTGGTCCGGTTGCCCGAGTTTAGCGTGGTCTCCCAGGCCAGCGCGGTCCAGGCCTGGTACAGGATGGCTGGGTTGACTCGGTTCTCCAGAACATTGTTGTGTGCGTTTACCATGGCGGCGTAGGCACCTTCGAGCTCGCTGCCGCGTGATTTGGCCTTGACCAGATCTCTCAGCAGTGTCCCGGCTCTCGAGGTGAATTTGTCCGTGTGCCCCGACGAGATTTCCTCCCTCATTAACCGATCGAACCAGCTCAAGGCCACGGCATCCAGGCCTTCGGCGACGATGAATTGCAGAAGCAGCTCTCGAAAGGGCGCGTGGTTGAGAAAGGTAAGACGGGCCTCCTGGCCCGAAGACCGTAGCCATCGCAGGACGAGCAGTCCAGCGCCGGTAGACTTCAGGGCGTCCATGAGCCACACGTATTTGGACTTCTTGACCTCCGACTTGACCAGCATGAGGAAGCCCTGCGCCCTGGGTATGGTCATGAGACCTCGAGAGGCAGCCTTTTCGAAGATGGCGCTGTGGGCCTCCAAGGGAGTTTCTGAGGCTTTGGTGATCTTTGGTAGGCTGCTGGTGCTGAAGAGCGGGTTGCCGAGGATGGCGCTCATGTGGCGGTCGGTCGGTCGTGTGGAGGCGACATGGTTTCGTGGCGCCGACGGCGGCGGGGAGACTCGAAACGCTGTCGACGAGCTCGGCTTGGAGGAGAAACCCGACTTGGTCGCCGGAAGAATTGCGCTGCGATCCAGCTCGGTCCACCCGTGTTCCTTGTCCAGCTGCGTGCGGAATGAGGTCTTGACGGTGTCGAGGAGCCGTTGCGAGTCCCGCTTGCTCAGCGGTCGCGGGGTGTTGATGGGCGGGAAAATGCCCTTGAGGGAGCCGAGCGGCTTTGTTTTCTTCATCTTGGCGCCTTGTGCGGGTGAGCGGGCCTCGGTTTGGGCCGAATCGGCGGTGCAATGGCTGGTTTGGGGATGTCGACGGAGCTGGGTGTGGTGGTGAATTGGGTGGGGTTGGAGAATTGATTGCTTGGGTGCCAAGGTTGGAATTGGGACTGGTTGTTCCGCAGTGCAGGTGGGGCTTCAGCCAAGAGTGCATGTCAGTTCAACTCCACACGATCATCGCCCGCGACGGCCGCAGAACAGTGCAGGAGGAGCTGCAGAAAAAAAAGAGAACATGGTATGGAGGCACGAATAACGCCTTCTTTCTTTCTTTCTTTCTTTCTTTCTTTCTTCTTTTTTTCTTGTTTCTTTTCTCTCTCTCTTTTCTCTTCTCTTTTTTTCTCTTGCAAAGCAACAACATTCGGTTCTCTCTGGAGCCATGTTTCGCCACATTATCAAGGTCATGTGACGCCCTCTGGCACCCGTTATGCCTGTTTCGAGCACGTGCCTGGCTGACGTCGTTGGGAAATGCGATCTGGGACCGCGATCGACATGAACGTGACCGACTGCCAGCGAAGCGCCACCCAGCACCTTCAAAATCAGCTGGGGCCGGACATGCCCGAGGCCACAAAACAGAATCTGGACGGGGCTTGTGGAGGCGAGGCAATCGCAGGAATCCCACAAGGGCTGCGGGGTTACAGAATACAGTTCACTTGCTGGCTGTTTGCGTCGTCGGGCGTTTGACTGTTTGTGTGTTGACTTCACTCCTCAGAGAACTCGGGCGCAACTCGGGCATGAGCTGCATGAATACCTAGGTAGGTACAGAATGCAATTGGTCCTCACCGCAGCGCAAGGGCTCGCGCAGGCCATTGCGGTGATGTTCCCGCGTCAGAGAAGTTTCTAACTGAGGCGTCGAATAAAGGCGTCGAGCTTGTATTATTCTTCAAGGTGCATCAAATGTCCAGTTGTGCTTGTGATGCGCTGAAGAGGCACAGCCCAGCAGGTCGGTCTCGGGCGAGGGCCGCGAGGCTGGGGCGGCCTCTGAGGTGCTGCCCTGGGGCGCGGCCCAAGCCAATTCTGAGTCGCTGGGCAAAAACTCAACGCCTCCAAAAGCCCGTGCTCGCCTTTCCAACTGGGTAGGTCCACACACACCTGCGCCTCCGCTGCTGCATTTCCCTTCTTCCCCCAAATTCCACACCACCACCTGGATCGATCCATCAACGGATCGCACCACGATTCGATTCGCCCTGCGCGAGCCCCCATCTCCCTTCGCAACCCGGCATCTTCACCTCCATACCTGCCTGCCTTTTTCTCCCACACCGCCATTGTTTCGCGTGGTCTGCCGTCGATTCGATTCCGTCGACGCGATTCGCTCGCCGATTTCGATTCCGATTTTCTCTTGATCCCACACACACTCCACACACCTCAGCAATGTCTGAGGTACAGTCCAGACCAGCTGCCCCGCGCGGCCGAGGCTCGGGTCGCGGCGGTCGTGGCGGCTTCGCGACCCGGGGAGGAGGTCGCGCGGGCGCTCGCCCTGCTGCCAATGGCGACTCGAAGCACGACACAAATTCATCCCTGCCCACGCTCGACGACGAGGGCGAGGTCGGCCAGCTGAAGCAGCAGTATGGCACCAAGGTCGAAGTCATCAAGGAAATGTTCCCCGACTGGTCTGAGGTCGACATCCTGTTTGCTCTGCGCGAGACCGACGGCGACGAGAACCTGACCGTCACCCGCATTGCTGAGGGTAAGCTGAGTGACTGGCCTCCCGTGTTTCTCTGGTCGCGTGGCTGCAGCCACTCAGCATCCCACCACACGTCCCATCGGGTTCCCCTCCGGCCCCGAAGATTGCAGACCTCACATGTTGTCCCATTGGAAAGCAATCGACAGATAGCTAACCCGCCGTCTTCGCCACAGGAACCATTTCACAGTGGGGCGAAGTCTCCAAGCCGAAGAAGGAGCGTACCAAGGCCAAGGACACCTTCACGACCACTACCGGCGATTCTGTTCCTGCGGGCGCCCGACCTGCCCGAGGCGGCCGCGTTGCCGACACCGGTCGTGGCCGCGGCCGAGCCACCGAACGCGGCGGTCGTGGCGCTGCGCGTGGCAAGTCGATCCCGGCCGCAGTCAACGGAACTCGGACCAAGGATACCCAGCCTCTCTCGCTTCCTACCGAAGACGTCGCCGAATGGAACACCACATCAGCCGAAGAGCCGGCCGCCTGGGGCGAGCCCGCCGCGACAGAGCCCGCCGCTGCTCTCGCGGCAGCTGCGCCGAGCATCACACCCGTTGCATCGGGCACAAAGGCCACCTGGGCGAGCATGCTGCGGCAGTCGACCGTCCCGAAGCCGGCCCCGAAGCCGAAGGAGGCCCCGATCAAAGCCCCCGAACCTGCCATTGAACCTCTGCCCGCTGCCGAGCCGACCGAACCCGAGCCTCAAGTCCCGGCCCCCGTCGAGGAGCCCGCCCCGGAGCCCGAGAAAGAGACGGCTCCTGCTCCCGCGATCGAGCCCATTGCCCCTGCGGTCCCGGTGATCCCTGCGGTCCCGGCCGTCCCAGCTGTCGTTGTCCCCGAGGTCGCGCTGGTGCCGTCCAAGGATCAACTCACCGAGAAGAACCTCGACCAGATTACCGACGTCTCTCACCCTCCCCAAACCGAAACTGCCGCCAGCGAAGCTGCCGATTCCTGGGACCCGCGCGGCGCGGCGCCCAGCGCGACGGCCACCCCTCTCTCCGCTTCGCAACACCAACACCACGCCGCCCGGGCCGCCGCCGCGTCCGCGAAGCCCGTCACCCGTACACCCGTCCACCATCCTCGCCGCATGCTTGATCAGCTCGAAGCCGTCCGCATGCCGGGAAACCGCGACCAAGTCGACCGTGCCGCAGTCCAGTTTGGCGCCTTCAGCCTGAATGGCCCACTCGATGAGGATGTCGACGGCGATCGTGAAGAGCCCGAGACTCGCCCCCAGCCTCCCGAGGACTCCCCGGTCGCTCATCCTCGGACGTCCCTCCCTCCCGCCCAGCCCACGCCGGTTCCCGACGCATTCCCCGCCCAGAAGCCTGCGGCTTCTCAAATCCCTACGGGACCTGCTGGTATGGGCTTTTACCCGCCCGGATTGCATTGGCCTTCCGCCACTAACCCATCTCTAGCCGCCGCGCCTCCCGCACCCCAGGCCAACACTCCTTCTACTGCGCAGGGTAAGTTGCTATCCTTGGTACTCCGATTCACTGGCCGCGACGCGCTGTCTAACCCTTCTCTCTCCAGCCACCGTGCAACCGCCTGCCGCGCAGAGCAGCCAGCAGTTTGGTCGCTTCGGCCAACCTGCTCAGGAGGCATCTGCCTTCCCTACTTCCAAGCCCTTCGAGCCATTCGGCCAACAGCCCGCCGTCGCCTCGGCCGCGCAGAGCCAGTTCGAGGGCGGCTTCCAGGGCCAGGGACAAGCGGCGCAGCCGCCGAGCCAGCAGCAGCCTGGCGGTCCCTTCAGCTCGGCCCCCAGCGACTTTTCGTCCTACTACACGGCGGATCCCCAGACCCGCTTCAACTACTACCAGAACTACGCCCAACAGCAGGGTGCGCAGGGCCAGCAGGATGCCCTGCCCTCGCAGCCCCAGCGTTCGTTCAGCGGCTACAATGCGCCGCAGGGCGATAACCTCAGCCAGTACCCCCAGAGCGGCGCCCAGCACGCCCAGTCGCGTTTCGGCGGCAGCACCACTGGCGAGTCGCAGATCAGTGGCGCTCCGGCTCCCGGCCAGGCCACCAGCCAGGCTCAGGGCGCCCCGAGCACCCAGGCTCAGTCGCATGGCCAACAGCCTCACGACTACCCTTACAGCAGCCACCCCTACTACCAAAACCCCTACTATTCCGCCTACATGAACTACCAAGGCGGCTACAACCAGGGCGCTTACGGAGCCCCCTACGGCAAGGGCGGTCTTAACTACCAGCCCAGCCAGTACGGCGTCACCCCTCAGGGCCCTCATGGATACTCGTCTCCCGCTGGAGCCTTTGGCCAGTCTGCTCTGCACCGGGACAGCGGTGCGGGCGGCGGCGATTACGGTCGCGCTGGCTCGACCCAGTCCGGTCAGCAAGGCCTCGGCGGCAGCGGATTCGGCGGTGTCCACGACACCTTCGGCCGCGGCGGCTCAGCCTACCAGTCCCAAGGCGGACAGGCGTACAACGCGCCCGGCTCTCAGCCCGGCTCCGGCCCGTCTGCTGCCGACGACCTCAAGCCTTTTGGCGAGGCCAAGGCCGGTGGCGGACCGAGCCCCTCGCTGGGTGCTGCTGCCCGCCCCGGCTCCGCGGCGAATAACGGCCCGTCGCAGACCGGCCTCCCGCCCGCGCAGTCCAACCAGCAGAGCGCCCTCGGCGGCATGGGCGGCTACGGGGGCTACCCGAGCCACATGCAGCAGCAGCAGCAGGGCCACGCCGGCCTCCACGGCAGCCAGACCGGCGCCAGCGGCTACGGCATGAGCGCCGCCGGCGGCCAGCAGAGCCACCAGAACAGCTACGGCGCGGGCTACGGCGCCCAGGGCTTTGCCGGCTACGGCAACTACGGCAACCCGCCGCGCGGCTGGGGTAACAACTATCACTAGGAGGATGGCAAAGACGGTCCCCGCGCCCCGGCGAGCCAGATGGGTAATTGCTAGGGACTGAGTGTAGAAGGAAGAGGAGAGAGTGTGTTTGATTTGAGGATATGGGAACCAGAATGGGAAACCGGGTTTCGGTCGGTTCGGTTCGGGGTTCGGTTCGGTCGGTTGGTTGGTTGCAATGGCCCGCGCCGTACTTTGCGGCGGGACACAAAAAACGAAGCATGGGGTGCTTTTTTTTGCTGCTGCTGCTAGCTGCTTGCTGCTGCTCTCCATAGGCGAAGAAATTTGAGTCTCGATGAGCTCGATGTGGCTGGCTGGGCTGAATCAGGCCTTTTCCCTCCTTTCTGTGTCCCCTCTGCTCTCTGCTCTCTCTCTCTCTATCTGCTCTCTAACATCTGTGTATGTACGATTGTGTTGTGTTGAATGTATGTGTGTGATGGGCGTTGTGGATGGTGTCCTCCTGCCGGATGAGGTCGTAAGGTCTCGAGAAGATCGTGTTGCAGGGGTTTTTTATCCGTTCAACGCTTGACAGACAGTCAAGGGCTCACGCTTGGAGTGTGATTTGGTCAAGTGCTTCGAGCGTGAACTCGGTCAAGTGCTTCGAGCAAGTGAAAACGGATGGACCCCTTTTCAAGCCACATGTTTTGTTTACAAACAAGCATCCACGGTTCACCTCAAGCCCAGGAACAATTCAAACAAAACTCATTCAGGTCATTCCGAGTAATCTAAAAACACTACCTGACACGAGGACATCCATCCATGATGATACCCACGGTAACAAACCCTCACAGCTTCGCATACCCGCACTCACAAAGCTTACAGGTTCGCATACCCCTTAAAAGCCCCCAACAACCCCCCCGTGGACGCATCATGCCCCGCCCCGTTCCCAGGCTCATCAATCTCCTTGAGAATCTTCTTCGCCAGCACCTTGCCCAGCTCCACACCCCACTGGTCAAAGCTATTGATATCCCACACGGCGCCCTCCGTAAACGTCAGATGCTCATAGTACACAATCAACGCACCCAGCTCAGCCGGCCCGATCGCGCCGCCCACCAACACGCTTGTCGTCGGGCGGTTGCCGAGGAACACCTTGTGCGGCACCAGGTTCTCAGGGACGCCGCCCTCGGCGCGGACCTCGTCGGCCGTCTTGCCGACCATGAGGGCTTCGGCTTGGGCGAGGTAGTTGGACGCGAGCATCTTCTGGTGGAGGTTGGAGGAGACGGGGTTGTGGGACTTGGCGGCGAGGATGAAGTCGGTCGGGATGAGCTTGGTGCCCTGGTGCACGAGCTGGAAGAAGGAGTGCTGGGCGTTGGTGCAGGGCTCGCCGAAGAGGATGGGGCCGGTGGTGTACTTTGCGGGGCTGCCGTCCGAGGTGATGGTCTTGCCGTTGGATTCCATGGAGAGTTGTTGGAGGTAGGCGGGGAAGCGGTGGAGGTACTGGTCGAAGGGGGCGACGAGGTGGGTTTGGGCGTTGAAGAAGTTGGAGTACCAAACGGAGAGGAGGCCGCCGAGGGCGGGGATGTTTTGGCGGAGCGGGGTGCTGCGGAAGTGGGTGTCCATGGCGTGGGCGCCGGCCAGGAGCTTGTGGAAGTTGTCGTAGCCGACATAGAGGGCGACGCTGAGGCCGATGGCGCTCCAGACCGAGTAGCGGCCGCCAACCCAGCTCTCGAAGCCGAACATGTTGGCGGCGTCGATGCCGAACTTGGTCACCTCAGCCTCGTTGGTGGAGAGCGCGACGAAGTGCTTGGCGATATCGCCCTTGCCGCCGGTCTTCTCGAGGAACCACGTCTTGGCCGTGTTGGCGTTGGTGGTGGTCTCGGCGGTGGTGAAGGTCTTGGAGGCGATCAGGAACAGGGTCGTCTCGGGGTCGGCGTTGGCCAGGGCCTCGGCGACGTGGGTGCCGTCGATGTTGGACACGAAGTGCAGCGTCATGTCCTTGGCGCCGTAGTGCTTGAGGGCCTCGGTGACCATGACGGGGCCGCTGTCACCGCGTGTCAGTACGCAAACGGTAGTAATAGTAGGAGTACAACTCACAGGTCAGAGCCGCCAATGCCAACGTTGACAATGGTGGTGAGCTTCTTGCCCGTGTAACCCTTCCAGGCGCCGCTGCGGACCTGCTCGGAGAACTCGCGCATGTGCTCGAGCACGTCGTTGACGCCGCCCTTGGTGTTCATGACGTCGACGCCGTCGACCTTCATCTCGAGGTTGGCGACGTTGCGCAGGGCGGCGTGGTAGACGGCACGGTCCTCGGTGAAGTTGATCTTCTCGCCAGCGAACATGGCATCGCGCTTCTTCTCGAGGCCGGCCTGCTCGGCCAGCTTGACGAGCAGGTCCAGCGTCTCCTCGGTGACGAGGTTCTTGCTGAAGTCGAACAGCAGGTCGGTGCCGTTGGCCTCGGTGGAGATGGCGGCGGGGAGGGTGAGCTTGGTCGAGAAGGTCTGGAAGCGGTTCGCGTCGGCCTTGAAGGCGTCCTTGAGCACGAACGACTTGCCGACCTTGTCGTGGTGCGCTTGGAGCTCGGCCCAGGCGGGGAGGGTGTTGGCGGGGGCCATCTTGTGCGTGTGTCTTGTTGTTTCTGTTGTTTCAATGTGTTGTGGACGACAGATCCGGACTCTCAAGATCCAATTAACAGGGTACTTCTGCCTGCTGCAAAGTGCGTCTGTCAGAACTGCGTGGAACAGAACAGGAATTGGGTTCCGGACACGGCGGGAGGGCGGGAGGTGGGGTGGTTGATATCCAAGCGGGAGAGAGAGGTACGAGCTCGACCCCTCGGAGTGCCCCGCATGCGGGACTTGCACGCTGCGGCAAACGGCAAGCTGCGGGAAGCTGACTGACGGACTGACGTATCGGCGCCGCCAGGAGGAACGCGTGGTGTTGGTTTCAGGAGAAGGGGGCACTGCACCAAAAACCACTTACCAGAAACAAAACTGTCACACAATACACACACATATACACAGCCAGAGAGGAGGAAGAAACCGAGAGAACAGCTCCTTTAAATCCTCGGGGCTTATGAGGGGTTTTAAATTCGCACTCGCAATCCCCAATCTCAATCCCATCCCCCCCGCCAACCCAACCAACAAAAAAAAAAAGTTTCAGTCATGCCATGCCAGGCTAGGACGATCAAGCACCAGGCAGCGCAGCAGGAGCTTCGGCGGGGGTAAACGGCGGCGGCAGCAGCGGGGGGCACGTCACCATGCGCATCTCCGATCTGCCCCACCTTCCTATTCCCTATCAAATGCATTGCAGTGGGATGTGTCAAGCCCCTCGTCTCCGGCGCTCTCCACCGCGGATTTAGCCAATTCGCGGCCGCGCGCTGAATAAGAGCCTCAATCAGGCGACTAGCGCGGGGGGTGTGTTGCGCTGCGCTTGACGGGTCTTGGGCTTGCCGGGTCTTTGGTGCTTGGTGTCGGGTCGGGACTCGAAAGACAGTGGACGGGATAAATTGGGCCGGCAGTCAACGACACCAAGTGGGTTTTTTGACAGAGAGCGCCCCGACTTCGGACATTTCAGCCCGGGATGCGATCCAATGCCATGGCAAAGGGCGAGATGGTGTCACGGCCGCCAAGTCTTGGGAGTTTTTGCCTTTTTGCCTGGCCAGCTTAGACCGTGTTGAGTTGTTGTTGTTGTTTTGTTGTTGAGAGAGCATATTCTACGCCCTCTCTCAGTCTCCCGAAAGAACCCGGTGACAGCCAAAGACGAAAGCACAAGTACCAAACACAAAAAAACCAGTGACCATGCCCAGCCCCCCAACAAACAAACAGAGGGAAAAAGAAAAAAGATATGTGAAAATGGGAGACGCTTTCCGGACGATCGCGCTCTGGTTTTACAACCGCGCAGCCCAGAACCCCCTTCCCCTCCCGCTTTAGCTACGCTCATGCTCTCCGTCTCAGTAACCCAACCACCTAGCCCGTAATGCCGCCATCACCGCCCCTCTCTAGCACACCCAATCATCCTATGCTCCCCCGGACGCTTCATCTCATACTCCCCTGAATACTCCCAACAAACGACGGGTCCCGCAGGCTGCCGCCGGCGTCCCCGAGCCCGGCGATCGGCCTGTTATAGCTGAAGCCCGTAAACTGGTTCTGCATCGTCTCGGAAAGCGCTCCACCTTCCACTACCGAGTCCTGCGGCGTCTCGCGCGTGAACTCGGGGTCGAAGTTCTCCGTGTCCAGGGCGTCGGCCTGAAAAACTGTTAGTTTCTACTCTAAAAAAAGGGAGGGGGGGATGGTGGAACATACCACGCTCGGCTTGAACGCCGGCTCGTACTTGCGCTGCAGCAGCTTGCGCCAGTCGATGGCGTGGAAGAAGGGGTGGGCCTTGATCTCGGCGGAGCCGTTGGCGCCCAGACGCTGCTGGGGGTCGCGGTTCAGCAGCTTGGTGAGCAGGTCCTTGGCCGCGGGCGGCACGACCTCGTGGCCCGGGAAGTGCAGCGGCTCGCTGAGGATCTTGCGGTACATCTCGTTGGTGTTCTCGTCGTAGAAGGGCGGCAGGCCCGTCAACATCTCGTAGAGCAGCACGCCCAGGGTCCACCAGTCGACCGTCTTGTTGTAGCCGTTGCCCATGAGGAGCTCCGGCGCGAGGTACTCGGGCGTGCCGCAGAAGGTGTTGGTGCGGTCTTCATCCTTCATGTCGAGCTTGCAGAGGCCGAAGTCGCAGAGCGCGATGTGACCTTGGTAGTCAAGGAGGATGTTTTCCGGCTTGAGGTCGCGGTAGATGACGTTGAAGCCGTG